>Ga0182024_10002681_pt1 | contig 43730 bp, 38 predicted proteins | sample P32metaG_FD_120480 | JGI IMG/M metagenome (GOLD analysis project Ga0182024, IMG submission 120480) | Permafrost microbial communities from Stordalen Mire, Sweden - P3-2 metaG (Illumina Assembly) | ecosystem: Environmental > Terrestrial > Soil > Wetlands > Permafrost | place: Sweden: Stordalen... | reverse complement strand
TTGAAGTGACCGGTGACATTGTGGGATTTGGCCGCGCCATGAACATTCGATACCGAAATACGTTCCGAGATGTGATGGCATTCTGCTTTTACCATTATCCGAGGTCACCGTTGGTTATCGCCTATTACGGCCTTGGATTTGCGGTCCTTTCGCTGGTGGTGTTTCAGGGGCTTCCGAAAAATGTCAGCGTCGCGGCGAGGGGTATGACTTTTATTATTGGGGAGTCCATCGTCTTCGTTTTCTTTGCCGTCGTCTTTGGTTTCTCAGTTGTTTTGGGCATGGTTTCGCGCAAAAACAAGACGTTACTTACGGAAAGGAACATGACCTTTGACGATCACGGCTTCACGTCTGAGACTCAATACAGCCGGTCGGAGATGAAATGGCCCATTGTCCAGAAACTGGCTCGGACGAGGAACTACATCTTCATCTACGTTGCCCAGCATTCTGCGCACATTGTGCCGCGGCGAGCATTCGGAGGCGACACAGAATGGGATTCTTTCTACGAGTTTTGCAAACAGAGATCACGGGCGACTTGACGCAAATGTTATTGAAGCCGACGATTTCTGATCCGTGCTCGCAAAAACCCAGCCAATCCTTTTCAATCCCCCTCTAGCGATGAGCAGCGTCATCTTCATCACCGGCACGGACACAGCTTGCAATTTCAACGGATTCAAGCTCCAGGAGCGGCATATTTCGCCTCTATGCTTGAAATTTTTGTTGGATTGCTGGCTACAAAGATTTCGCTCCTAACGGAGCTTCGCCGCACGTGCTTTAAGCGGCAAGCTCCCATTGGGCCCATCAAAAACTTCCAGAGATGCGCCCCGAATTATGGAAAACGCTCGATTTTTCGCCGGAGGGATTGGATTCTTGTGTTTCAATAAAGCCGCTGTATAATAAAAATGAACCATGCGCAACTTGGCATTCAAAACTGCATTGGCTGTTCTCATATTCGCGCCGATCATGTCCTTGCTGTCAGTGCGTGCCGCCGCGCCTACCTTGACCCTGGCCGAGCAGGGAGTCATCGAGTCACTGCTATCACAAGAACTCGGGACCAAGGTCTCGAAGAAACACATCATCACGGAATACACTTCGATTCGACCGGACAACGGTGTGCTCCAGTTGGACGATGTCTGCGACACATTTGCAAATTCACTTCGTGAGGAAGCGAAAGACCGTGATAAAGCGTTCAGAGAGGCATTGGAGGACTTCCTCAAGAAAAACAAGATCCCTGTTCAGATTGTCTTCCCGACCAATGCACCAAAGAGCATGGAGTTGGTTTCTAATGCCACTGTAAACCGCATTTTCTCAGTGAAGCGCAACGCCAATCCCAACGGTTGGGATGTGTTCTATCAGCGTTTTCCAGAATCAGACGGCCTCTTCGCGATTTCGCGGGTGGGCATCGATTCCAAGGGAACCGTTGCGATCATCTACCTTGGTGAGCATTATGGTTATCTGTCCGGGAGGGGCAGAATATGGGTGCTCAGACGCGAGGGAGGGAAGTGGATTCTGACACACGAAAGGATCGGCCTAGAGTGGATTTCATAGTTATTTGCCGCTCAATCTTGCCAGCAGCGAATGCGCCGCTTGCGCGGTTTTGATGTGGCTCCGAGTGGCCGGTTGTGAACTGACCGGTTCTGTTTTAATTCAATTCTTGGGCAACCATGCCACCTTCACTTCACCCTCGACTTCCTTAAATTCCGGGTCGCCGGTGACGACTTCCACGTTTCTGAGCTTGGCCAGGGCGGCGGCGAAGCAGTCGGCGTAGGCCATCTTCTTCGAGGCCTTGAGCTTGGCGGCTTCCCGGACCAGTTCCAAGTCATCGCTCACCGCAACGAGTTCGATGGCCAGCGTGGCGAGGTCGGCGGCCTTTTGCTCGGCGACGGCCTTGCCCTCAGCGCGCGCGATGGCGTAGTAAATCTCGCCCCAGTTCACGACGCAAAGGAGCAATTTGTGCTTGTCCTCGGCAGCTTTGAGCAGGAGCTTCTCGACTTCCCCGGCAGCCGGTTCGTCTTGGAGGAAAGCCATCAGGGCCCAACTGTCCAGAACTTTGGTGGCCATGTTACAGGTCCTACAAGTCCCGCTCCTTTTTGCGTTCGCTCGTGAATACGTCCATCGCCTTGCTGCCCTTGAGGGAGCCGCGAAGGTTGCGAATGTGTTTTGCCGTGAGCGGCTTGATCAGGATTCCCTGGGGGGTGGATTGCACGTAAGCCCGGGTGCCGGCCTCGATTTCAAACTCCTTGCGGAGCCGGCTTGGGATGACCACCTGGCCTTTTATTGAGAAGCAAACAGTGTCTGTTTTAGTGGCCGTATTCATACGGAGAAGCTTACATAAGTACAAAAGTAAGTCAACATCTATTTTGTTGGAGTTTATGAATTAAGTTTTTCATTGTCGGCATGGGCGGACATTTTCGGGAAAGCTAACTTTTATCCGGCGTGCCCATGAATTGCTCGAACGCCGTGATAGGAGTCTTTTCGGTCAGCCGTTGCTCCGACAGGAAAAAGGATCAGCAAACTTTGCCGTGGATTTTTGGGACCGCCGTGGAACGGGTGCGCGCAACTGCGAGTTCCGCGCAAAATTAGGTCTGGCCAGCGGCGTTCGTCGGCGGCAATCTTGTGCCTGCGCGCGCGCCCTTTTGCGAACTTATGCTGTCGTCGTTACGTTCAGTTCTTGTCACCCTGCTGTTAACCGTTATCACGCTCGGGATTTTTGAAAGAGCCGAAGGAAAACCAGCCGTAACCGGGTTGCGCTGCGAGGGCCGGATTAATCCCTTGGGAATCGATGAGGCGGCGCCAGTGTTGAGTTGGGTGGTATCGGCGAATCACAACGATCTGCAACAGACGGCCTATCAGATAAGAGCCGCTACCAAAACGGAATTTTTGGGCGAAGGAAAGGCGGATCTGTGGGACAGCGGCAAAGTGGCGTCTGCACAAACGTTCGGTCTGGAGTATGCCGGCAAAAATCTAAGCTCGGAACTGACCGCGTTTTGGCAGGTTCGGATATGGGATGAGGGCGGCCGTCTCTCGGAGTGGAGCAAGCCGGCAACGTTTCGCATGGGGTTGCTGGATGAGCGGGATTGGGACGCCAAATGGATCGGGCAGCGGGAAGCTCGCTATTATCGCGGCGCTCCCAACGGCTACCACGCTTTGGAGAGCAAAACCGACCAGATGAAATGGGTGCAGGTGGATTTGGGGCAGCCGCTGGCAATCGATCAAGTCCTGCTTTTTCCGGCGAAGCCGAATAATTGGAAGCCGCCAACTTCGGGTTTCGGTTTTCCGCCGTCGGGTCGCGTGGAAATTTCCGACGCGCCGGGTTTTGATCACCCAAAATTGGTGGCGCAATGGGACGACGGCCCCGCCCTTCTGCACGGGGATGACCCGGTGAAATTCGATGGCCGTGGTGCGCAAGGCAGATATGTGCGCGTAACGGCGGAGCATTTGTGGCGGCGTCAAGACGGCACGTTCTGCTTTGCCCTCGGCGAACTCGAGGTGATGTCTGACGGAAAAAACCGGGCGCTCGGCGCAACCGTCACCGCGCTGGATTCGGTGGAGAATACGAGCGGTTGGGCGATGAAGGGTCTCACGGATGGCAACGCAGCGGGAATCCCGGAGGACAAGGATGAATTTGCCGCGGTGCTGCTCCGGAAAACTTTCACCGTCGCCAAGCCGGTGTCGCGGGCCACCTTGTCCGTATGCGGACTGGGCTACTGCATCTCCGAAATAAATGGCCATCGGGTGGGCGACGCGGAACTGGATCCGGGTGTCACCGGTTTTAACCGGCGCGTGCTATATGTGACACATGATGTGACAAAGCAGGTGCGTAAGGGTGGGAACATCATCCGTCTGACCCTGGGCGGAGGTTGGTTTGATCTCGCCACACCGGATCTGTTTGGGTTCGAGAAGGCGGTCTGGAACGCGCCGCCCCGCGCGCTGGCGCGATTGAAGATCGAATTCGCCGATGGTACCGCGCAGGTGGTGACTTCGGATGAATCATGGGAAACTGGGACCGGGCCAATCCAGTTCCAATGCGTGCGCGGGGGCGAATCGGTGGATTTCACACGACCGGAGCAGTGGCGCCCGGCGCTGGTGGTAAAAGCCCCAGCGGGGAAACTCCAGGCGGAAGCCCATCCTCCCATCAAGCGGGACGGCGAAATCCCGGCAATCGCATTGACTGAGCCGAAGGCGGGCGTTTACCAATTCAAGCTGGCGGAAAACACCTCGGGATGGCCACCGCTGCGCGTGCAAGGCGTGAAGGGCCAAAAAATCATTCTTCGCTGCGCGGAGGATTTTGAACCCAGTGGCGCCATCTCGCGAAATCTGAACAGTCACACCTACGGACGCTATCAAACAGAAGAATTCGTTCTGGCCGATGATCACAGTCATCAACTCGAACCGCACTTCACTTACCACGGCTTTCAGTATGTCCGTGTGGAAGGTCTGCGCCAGAAACCCCGGCTGGAAGACCTGGTCGCCATCCCGATACACACGCTGCTTGAACCGGCCGGCTCTTTCCAATGCTCCGACCCGCTCCTCAACCGCATTCACGCCATGTGTGTGCGCACTTATCTCAATAACCTCCAAGGAATTCCAACGGACTGTCCACAACGAGAAAAAGCAGGGTGGACGCTCGACGGTTACGTCGCGTCAACCATCGGGATGTGGAATTTTCGAAGTGACACGTTTTATGCCAAGTGGGTGCGCGACATGGGCGACGCGCAAGGCCCGGACGGATCGGTTCCTTCCCTGGCGCCGAATCCCGGCTGGTTGGACCTTCTCGATCCCTGGTGGGGCGGAGCCTGCGTGACTTTGCCCTGGGATCTCCATGAGCGCTACGGTGATGTGCGCCTCCTGCGGGAACAGTTCCCCGTCATGAAGAAATTTGTGGACTACCTTGGCACGCGTTCGCATGGCCATTTGGTGGACTACGCATTGGGTGACTGGCTGGAAGCGGGATCCGGCGGCCCGGCCAATCGCACGCCGGTTGAAATCACATCATCGATGGCCTATTTCAATTGCGCCCGCATCGTCGGGCAAACCGCCGGGTTTCTGGGCGACCGCGCCACCGCTTCGGCATACCTGGCGCTGTCGGAAAAAATACGCTCGGCCTTGAACGAGAAATATTTCGACCGCACCCATCACCGTTACGCGGCGGACAGCCAATCCGCATCGGCCATGGCCCTCGACCTGGGCGTGGCTCCGCTGGAAGATCGGCCCGCCGTGTTCGCGGAACTGCTTCGCAACATTGCCGAAGATCGCAGGGGTCATGTGAGCACCGGCATTGTGGGAACGCGTTTCCTGTTTGAAGCGTTGCACGCGGGCGACCGGGATGATGTGGCCTACACAATTCTCACGCAGCCTGATTTTCCGGGCTGGGTGAACATGTTGAATCAAGGCGCGACGACCGTGTGGGAATCCTGGGAAGGCGGCAACTCGCGGGATCATCCGGCCCTGGCCGTGATTGATGCGTGGCTTTACCAAGCCATCGCCGGCATCACGCCCGAACCGGGCGCCGTCGCGTTCGACCGGGTGACGATTGCTCCGCAGGTTGTAGGCGGCTTGACGTGGGCTCGGGCGGAACATGACACCATCCGTGGCCGAATCGAAAGCCGTTGGACGATCGAGAACAAGCGCTTCAATCTGAAGATCGTCGTCCCGGTCGGCACCCGCGCCAACGTCATCGTCCCGTCGCAAGACGGCCCCCAACATTACGAATGCGGCTCGGGCAGTTACACCTTTACCAGCCTCTTAAAATAAGGTGGATTGGAATCAGCTCAGGGTGATGTGCAAGTCTGCTTCTGGAGTTATTTGAATCTGTCCGGCCAGGATTATGAGCGCCCGATTGTCAATAACTTTCAGTTTGGCGCGGATCCTGGATTTGCCCAAAAGCACCTTTGCCGCCGAGGCATTCATGCCATCCGGAATCGCTAGCGAAATCGACTTGACCTGTAATTTTCCCCGGCGCACGGCGATTGCAGCCGCCAGGTTTCCGCTTTCGATCTTTTGCGAAAAGGCTCCCCACCCTTCGGCGCTGGTGAAGGCGCACTTGAAATTCTCCGGGGAAAGTTTCGGCGCGAAGCCGATGTGCGCCTTGGGCCCGTGATATTCAAACCCACCCGCCGCCAGAAAAACTCCGTAGCTCGCCATGCTGCGCGCGTAATGATCGCCGCACTCGACCTCATTCCAGGGATTGCGGCGCGAAGCGTGGTAACGGTCATGCACGGCGCGCGTAATGCCCAACCCTTCCATGACCAGGCCTTCCCGAATCATGTGGCCGGCTGCCTGATACTCAAAGCCGTTCATGCATTCGTTGAAATAACCGGCAAAGCCGGCCGGCCCTTTGCCGGCGGCTTTCTTGTAGTCCCAATCGCGGCGCGGGAACGTGCACATCAGCAAACCAGCCTCGCCCGCCATTGCATACCAGCGCCCCTGTTTATAAGCGGCGCGATAAGGCCCGACGTCGGGCGTGAAATTGTAGCGCCACAGCGATTTCAGCGCGGACACCGTTTGCGGCCGCGGCAACACGCGTGGCAGCCCGACTTGAAACGCCCAACTTTGTCCGAACACCTGGTCAATCTCACAACCCGTTCCGGAATTGATGGCGTCAAGGTGTTTTGGATCAACTTTGTTGATGAAATAATCGCCGTCAAAAAGTTGCGCGACGAGGTTTTTCCGGCCCGGCTCGAAAATGCCGCGGCACCGTCGCGCAAACTCCGCGTCGCCGACCTCGTCCGCCATTTCCGCCGCCGCCACGAGCGCGGCGAGATACAGCCCGCTCAACCAGGCGACTGGGCCAAACCAGTCGCTGTCGAGCGTGTTGTGCTGGTTGCTCTCGATGAGGCCGTCGCCATTGGCGTCCTTGTCGATCAGCCATTGCGTGGCCAGCTTGATTTTTGGCCAGTTGCGTTTCAAGAATTCCGCGTCAGCCGACATCTGGTGCTCGCGCAGCGCGCGCAAAATGACCCCCGATTGTCCGTCCACCGCAGGGATGTTGTTGAATTCGCCCCGAAAATGGATTGCTCCATCCGGCTGCAATGCCAGGCCAAAATCAACTGTCTCCCGCGCGTTGCGTTCCAGATCGGGAAACAGCCGCGCCGCAGCGTGCGCGTAGTGATAAACGTGGTCGCACGTTCCCTCGCAATAACCCACACCCTCCCAGCCGTAAAAACGTCCGTTCGCAAAACGAAAGCACGTCGAGGTGGCCAGGATCGAACTGTTCAGAAACGTGCGGTCCAGGAACCAGAACGGCAGGGTCGAATCATACCAAGTGTCGCGCCACAACCGGGTATCCTCTGTCAGCCGGTCGGATTGGCCCGCGATATATTGCGCCACGGCGTGCGCCGAAGAAAATATCGTGGCGTAATGGCGGCCCGCGTGCTGCAAGGGCTCGGCCAGCGAGAAATTCGGAAAGTGCCACGCCAGCACGAACGTGGCCGCGGCCGATTCGCCGGGCGCAAGCTGGAATGTGCGGCCCAGCGCGCCGGATAATTTGTCCGCAAACGGCGCGGTTTCATCAGGGCTCACTTCATCCGCTGCTTTGCCGAGCAAGGCGAGCGCCATCGTGCCAAAATCCGATAATTCCTCCAACGGCCCCGCATTGGCAATGTGATCCGTGAACACGATCCTGCCCACTCCAACGTTGCCCCAGCCGCCGGTGGCGTCATCAATAATTTCAAGCCGCGCCGTTTTCCCGGCGTGCGCGCGAACATCGAAATGCCGCGGCGTCATCCGGTTGTTATCTTCCCCGGATGCAGTCTGCGCAGGCTTCCCCTCCACGAAAAGCACCAGTCCGAGGCGCGACCCCGGACGCGCGTTGCCGCCGCCGATCCAAAAGGTGATGAAACGCCGTTCAATGGTGAACTCGCGGCTGGTCAATTTGCCGACGGCCCGGTCTTTCTCTTCAATCGAATCGCCCGGCGCGGAAGCGTGGGAATTGACGACTCGCGCCGTATCGCCGCCGACATCGCCCTGATACGATGGCATTTCGGACTTCTTGGCCGGCCCGTTGCCGAAAGCCGTGCCCTCGGTTTTCCAACCGCCGTAATTTTCCTTATTCCAATCTTCAAAGACAATGTCCGGCCGCGGATTTGGCGGGGGCGCGGACTTTTCCGCCGAACAGAGCAGCGTCGTCAGGCCGGGCTCGTGAATAATGCGGTTGCGCAACAAACCGTCTTGCTCACGGTGGCGCAGGCAAACGCCATTCTCCAAATGGCCGGAGAGCTGCGCCTCCACTGGCTCGGAGGAGGAATTGCGCAGGATAAAATGGAGAATCGTCGCGGGCAAACTGGAATCATCGGTGCGCAAGGGGATGAACGGAGAAAACGCTTCCAGCTTCACGGCCACCGGCACGCTGGCATCGGCATATTCCACCAGGCCAATGGGATATTCGCCGCGAAAAGTAATGTCGGAAAACCCGCTGCGATCGAGAGCATGAGTCTGGCCGCCGATGGTGAGCGAGAATTTCTGCATGAGGGGCGACGCCGGGACCGGAGGCCTGGCGTAGTGATCATCGCCGGTGCGGATGGATTGATTAAAAATGTCCCAGTGCCACAGTCGCCCATCGCCGCCAAGATAAAGCTGACCGGCGCCGATGCCGCCGACCGGCATACCGACATACTTGAGTTCGCCGCCGCGCAACACTTCGGGCGTCCCGCGTTCGAAGAGCGATTTGACCCAGTCCGGCGAAAGTTTTTTATCCGCAGGAACCAGGTGTTCAAAATCCTCGCGCGTGAATGGCCCGGCCATGACAGGCTGGCGGGAAAAAACCAATCCCAACGTTGTGGCCGTCGAGAGCTTGAGGAATTCCCGGCGATTCCATTTGGACGACGGCATATTCACGGCTGATAAATAACCATCCAGGCCCGCGCCGAATCAAGGGCAATTTGCCCTAAATCGTCCAGACGCGCCATGCGGTGGACGGTGCGTTCTCGAATAATTTTTATTTTTTAGCTTAATTTACCTGTAATTACCTGTAATTGGCTTGAAAAATGGGCGGCATAACGCGAAACGCAGCTTTTTTTCAAGATGAGGAGCGCGGGCGTCTCGCGCGCCGTGTTTGGCGTCTCGCCAAACGCATCTTTGCCCGAGAGTGTGGCGCGAGACGCATCGCACGGCAACCGGGGCGGTCGCGCTCCCCAGAGTCACCGTGACTGACCGTGACTGGGCGCAACGCGATGCGACGGATGCTGGCCACGTTTTAAGCCGGGCGATTTTCATAACGATAATTCTGCACTCCGCACTTGGTGCACTGGCCCCCTCCCCCCCCGGTGGGTATACCCCGGAGAAATTCTCCAGAAATTGGAGAAATTTCAGGGCCCGATCGCGCTTAATTTCAGCCGGATAATTTTGGCTTGCAGCCGGTTCGAACTTCGCAGATCGAAAAATGGGCCAATACCATGTTTTTGGAGAAATGCCGTTTTTCTCCAATTTATACTGGAGAAGAGATTGACCGCGAAACAATCGGACGGACGCTTGCCCCATGTTACGAGAGATTTCCACGCCTTCACCACCACGGCCACGAGGTTTTGACACGGTGGGGTGAGACTCCGTCGAACCCAAGATCGATCTATTAAGGGTTCGACAGAGTCCCCCGCTTACCCGGAAATATGCGGAATTAAGCGGAAATACCCGGAAGTACTCGGAAATTAAGTTGAATGTATAACCTCGAAATACGCCAAACACGCGAACAACCCTGACCCCCCGAATGCGATTATGGGAAGCTTTCGAGTTTGCGTATTTCGCGAGGTTCGCGGTTGAGATCCCTTCCTTGACCCCGGCAGAACTGGATTCAAATTGCTCGATCCGCCAGCCGGCCTGTGTCTTGGCGGCGGGAGAAGTGGTCATTCTGTATATCCGATCAAAACTCATAATTCTTATTTTGCAGGTTAATTCTGGCACAAAAGCCCAAAAACCCGCATCCCATGAACCGATCTTTTTTCAGAACACGAAACCCGCATAAACATTGGCCGAAACGCGTGTCAAGGGCCTCATTGTCAAGTATGTTTCAATGGCAAAGACCCAAAAAATAGAGGTTTTGCAACCTAACCGACACTCCGGCCTCCGACCTCGGCACCCATTTTTGGGTCGTAGTTAGCCGTAATTGGCCGAAACCCTTGGACGATGAAGACGTGAAGGTGTGACCCGACCCCGAGAGGGGTATTTACCCGTCACACCGTCACACCTGTTGTCAGTCAGGCACTTAACCCGTCACAAACTTGCCACAAATGGTAACCGATCCGTCACAACGCCTCATTCCTCAACAGACGGAAATGGAAACAAAGGAAAAGCGGCAGGATTTTTCACTCTTGCCCAACCGTGCGCCAGTTGGATACCGCCAAAGCTGGCCGCTCTGAACTGGCCTTGGTGAAAGAACGCCGCACCTCGCGGCGGCTGAGAGCGAGTAAAAGCCCCGTCTGACTTTTCCTCCTCCGCGCCAGCGGACGGCAAAAGCTGACACCTTAAAGAAAAGCGTACGCTTGGAACCCCCGAATACTTTGGACCGTGCCGCCTTGACCAATAGCGGTGCTGCCGCTTATTTTGCTGTGATTCTCCGGCCTAATTTCCCTTGCAGATTTGGGGGCGGTTTCGCAGGCTTTGAATATGGTGAAGCGATTTATAAAGTATCGTTACCTTTTGCCGCTGGCGGCTATTGTAGCCATGATCGCCTTTGGCTGCTCTCGTCATCAACAGATCGTGCTTACCAGTCAGGACGGTTCCCGGCAACTCGTTTATGACTCTGACGTTTTTAGTCCACAGGCCAAAACAACCGAGGATATTCGGGTCTTGATGGACACGGCGGCGCAGATTTGGCAGCAAGACCCAAATGATGTCGTCACAGGTGCATCCCTCCGTGCCGCCCTATTCCCGCCGCCTGATTACAAGGAACTGGAACGCATCATTTACAATTACAAAGTGGCTCAATTAAAGCCCAAATCAGAAACCCGCCAACCCCTGACCATCAGCAACGTTTTTGAACTCTATCGAAACGCACTGAAACAGAATCCTGACCTCGAAATGAACGTTCAAGAGTTCAGCCATTACAGTCAAACTAACCAGTCCGAATTTGATTTTGCCGAAGGAATCCGGTATTCGCCATCGCAGGAACCCACGAACTCAGTGCCGGAACCGTGGTCACGGGGCGACATCGTGAAGATGTACGAATTAGCAAAAGGCCGAGACCCATCCTTTTCGGGCCTGACGATGAAGGCATTTTCAAAATATATGAACAGCATGACTGGATCGCACAGGTTCGACGACGGAATCTTCCCTCAGTGGTCGTACGAGGATGTCGTAACGATGTGCGAAAAAGCAAAAAGCCGCGACCCATCGACGTTTTCCGGAATGACGGTGCAAGCATTTTCCGAATACATGAATCGGTCCACAAGCTCGCACAGATTTGACGCAGGAATCAATGCACATTCGACTAACGGGATAATCCGATGAAAATATGTTTTTGGCGTGTTATCGTCGAAAAGTTAGGTTCATCCGACGAGTTTGTACCTAGAGTGATGGAGCGATAGGAGTTTGAGGATGAAGAATTTCTCATCGTGGAAGCCATAGGATCGCTTGGTAAGTGTTTTGATCTTGTTATTGATTCCTTCCAACTTGCCACTGGTGATGGGATGCCGGGCGTAGGCCAGTATCCCCGAGGCGTGTGTGCGAAGCGTCTTGGCCATTTTCATCAACTGACCGATGGCGGTCTGGTCAGCCTTCTGGCACCAATCTTTGAGAAAGGCTGCCATCTTCTGGCGGGACGGTTGGTTCCAGAGTTCGCGCAATTCTTCTTTCAATTACCAGCCCAGCAAAAGCGGCTCATTCAATTGCAGCGCCCGATCCAGATTGGGAATCTGATCCTATTGCAAATTTTCCGGGTTGCGCAGCAGCAGAAAACGGGTGCCTTTAATGCGGAGTTTCAAGGGGCCTTCCGCCTCGCGCACCATTTGGCGGCGCAGGTCGTCCAACCGTTCATTCATCAATTTGATGACGTGGAACTTGTCGAAGCCCAAGGCGGCATCCGGCAGATGCTCCAGCACCGCGCTCCAGTAAGCGGCGCTCATGTCGGTGGCCACCGCCCGGATCTGGGCTTTGGCCACGCGCAACCGCCGCCAGAAGCCGCGCAGGGCGGCTCCGCCCCGCCCCGGCTTGACCCAAAGAATCCGTCCGTCTTCCAGGTCAATCACGATGGTGTAAAAACGACTTTTCTTGCCCAGATGAATTTCATCGATGCCCAGATACCGTACTCCCTTCAGCAGCGGCTTGCCGTAGTCCTTGGCCAGATGGGTTTTGACAGACGCATCTAAAATTGATATGTCAAATCTTTGCGCCCTTGAGTCTTTGCGCCTTTGCGTTAAATGTCTTGTCGTTCATCGCTGGTGGTAACTTTTTAAACGCAAAGACGCAAGGGCACAGACGCAAAGTTTAAGATTTGCTTTCTCTGGTCCGAAATTAAGTGCGTCGCAGGGCGGGTCTGGCGTTGCATCTTGCAAAGGCCGGAAACGGGCCTGAGCCGCATTTTGCAATCCGTCACAAAATCATCGGGCCTCCCGCCGTTGATTATCAATGGGATAGGAAAGAAAATCTCTGGCACGGCTCAAGCTGAAAAGTTCCACGCGTATGACTCGACGAGCATTTGTGAAGGTGACCGGCACTGGTTTGGCCGCGAGCGCCATGAATTTCCCTTCTTGGGCGGTTGAGAAAAACAGCAACGGCATGATTTATCGGACGCTGGGCAAGACCGGTGAGAAAGTTTCCGCAATCGGCCTGGGCGGTTTTCACATTGGCAATCCACTGATGGAAAGCGAAAGCACCAAGATCGTTCGCAGCGCCATCGATCGCGGCATCACGTTCATGGACAACTGCTGGGATTATCACGACGGCAAGAGTGAGATGCGCATGGGCAAGGCACTGCGGGACGGGTATCGCGAGAAAGTCTTTCTCATGACCAAGATCGATGGCCGCAGCAAAATGGGAGCCGCCCGCCAGATTGATGAAAGCTTGCAGCGCCTGCAGACCGATCATTTGGACCTGCTTCAGTTTCACGAAATAATTCGCATGAACGATCCGGACAGGATTTTTGCGTCCGGCGGCGCTCTCGAAGCGGTGCAGGAGGCGAAGCAAGCGGGCAAACTGCGGTATATTGGATTTACCGGCCACAAGGACCCGTCCATTCACCTCCACATGCTGGACCTGGCGGAGAAGAATCATTTTCATTTTGACACGGTGCAAATGCCATTGAACGTCATGGACGCCCATTATCGCAGCTTCCAGCATCAAGTCCTGCCCGTGCTGCTCAGCCGGCAAATCGGCGTGCTCGGAATGAAATCGATTGGCTCCGGGGAAATTCTGAGGAGCCACGCTGTCACACCGATTGAGTGCCTGCACTACGCCCTCAATCTGCCGACTTCGGTGGTTATTAATGGCATTGACAGCGTGAAGCTGCTCGACCAGGCGTTTGAGGCGGCGAGCACGTTTCATCCCATGAGCGAGGAAGAAGTTGCAGCGTTGCTCTACAAAACGGCCGCATTGGCGGCGGCGGGCGAATATGAGCCATTCAAAACCGGCCAAAAATACGACTCGACGGCCCAACATCCCCTTTATCTGAACTGAACACCACGAGGGCCGCAGCCTGAGGCCAAATCAACAGATCCGCGGTAATTGTTCGCCCGAGAGCATGTCAACAATACGGTTGCCGCCAACCCGCGTTCTCAGGGTGACAAAGCCGGGGTGATCAGGAACAACTTCTCCGATGATCGCGGCATCTTTTCCCAACGGATGGCGGCGCATCGCCTCCAAAACCAGGTTCGCCCCTTCCGGCGGCACGACGGCCAGCAGCTTGCCTTCGTTGGCGACGTAAAGCGGGTCAAACCCAAGAATCTCGCAGGCCCCCTTTACCTCTTCGCTGATCGGGATGGCTGCCTCGTTGAGGCGAATGCCGATTTTTGCCTGGTCGGCAATTTCATTCAAGGCGCTGGCGATGCCGCCGCGCGTCGGATCGCGCATGACATGAACATCCGGGCACGCTTGCAGCAACCCCGCGACAAGCCCATTTAAGGAAGCGCAGTCACTGATAATTTCCGTTTCAAAAGCCAGGTTCTCCCGCACGGACATAATGGCAATACCGTGCATGGCGATCGGGCCGTTGATGATGATTTTGTCGCCAATCTGCGCGCGGCATGGATGAATGTTCACACCCGGCTCAACCAGGCCGATGCCGGACGTGTTGATGAATATTTTGTCCCCTTTGCCGCGGTCCACCACCTTGGTGTCGCCGGTGACCAACAGCACGCCCGCTTCCGCCGCCGCCTGTTTCATCGACTGGACGATGCGCCGGAAATCTTCCATGCCCAGCCCTTCTTCGAGGATGAACCCGGCCGAAAGGTAAAGGGGCTTCGCGCCGCACATGGCAAGGTCGTTGACCGTGCCGCAGACGGCCAGCCTGCCGATGTCGCCGCCCGGAAAGAAAATAGGTTTGACTACGAAGGAATCGGTGCTGAAGGCGAGTTTTGCGCCGTTCACCGAAAATACCGCCCCGTCATGCAACGGTTCCAGCAAATCGTTGCGGAACTGCGGCAGCACCATTTTCTGGATCAATTGATGCGTCAATCTGCCGCCGCTGCCGTGGGCCAGCACGATTTCGGTATGGTCGCCGATGGGAAGCGGGCATGACATTGAAAATGAGTCCGTTGTCACCGTATTGGCGCCGTTCCCGTTCTGGTCGATTTTAATTTCAGACAACATCTTCCTCCCCCAATGCGATGTGGATTAAATCCCAGGCCACATGGACCAGGGTGGCATGCACTTCCTGAATGCGATGAATGCTGTAGGACGGAACGATGAAACTGTAGTCAACCATCTCGGCCAGGCGCCCCCCATCCTTGCCGAGCCATGCAATCGTGAGTAGGCCGCGTTCGCGCGCGGCTTCCATCGCATAAATCAGGTTAGCCGACTTGCCGCTGGTGCTGACCGCGAGCGCCATGTCGTCGGGCTGGCCGAGGAGGGCGAGTTGATTTACGAAAACGCGTGAATAGTCTTGATCATTGCCGATCGCGGTCATGGTCGCGATATCGGTCATAAGGGGAATCACCGGAAACGCCCTCCGTTTCTCGATGATGGGGTGGGTAAATTCAACGCTGAAATGGAGCGCATCGCATAGACTGCCGCCGTTGCCCATCACCAGCAGCTTTCTGCCCTGCGTGAACCGGGCAGCCATGTCCCTGGCCATGGCCTCGATCTGTTCCGCGTATTTGGAAAAAAACTTTTCCTTCATCTCCACGCTTTCGCCGCACTTGCGGAGAATCTTTTCGCGGAAACTTTCGGTGTCGGTTGTCATACAGGAACAGATTCCTGATTGGCAGGCAATTGCAAGTGCCGTCCATAGGCATAATAAGCCGCACAGGCGCCTTCGGCGGAAACCATCGTCGCGCCCAAAGGATGATCCGGCGTGCATTGCTTGCCAAAGGCCGGGCAGTCGTGCGGCTTTTTTACACCTCTCAGAACCAACCCGCTGATGCAAATGGCTGGCTCCGCCGTGTCGATGTCCTTCACGTCGAACAGCCGTTCGGCGTCGTGATCGCGAAACTCCCACCGCAGCTTGTAGCCGCTCTTGGGAATCAAACCCACGCCGCGCCATTTCCGGTCGCACACTTCGAAGACCTTGTTCACCAGCTCTTGCGCGACACGATTGCCTTCGCGTTTGACGACGCGCGGATATTGGTTTTCGACTTCCGCTCTTCCTGCCTCAAGCTGGCGGACAGTCATCAACGTCCCCTCCAGCAGGTCCAGCGGTTCAAAACCTGTAATCACAATCGGCACACGAAATCGCGCCGCAATCGGTTCGTATTCCTGAAAGCCCATCACCGTGCAAACGTGCCCCGGCCCAAGAAAACCCTGCACGCGGTTCTGGGGCGATTGCAGGATGGACGCAATCGATGGCGGCACCAGCACGTGCGAGACGAGAATGGAAAAGTTTTTGATTCCCTGCTGCCGCGCCTGCCACACGGACATCGCGTTGGCCGGGGCGGTGGTTTCGAAACCGATGGCAAAGAAGACAACTTTTTTGTCCGGATGGGCGCGGGCGATTTGGAGGCAGTCAATCGGCGAATACACGATGCGAATATCGGCGCCGCGCGATTTCAAAATCAACAGGTCTCCGTTCGAGCCAGGCACGCGCAGCATGTCGCCAAAGGAGCAAAAAATAACATCGTCCCGGCGGGCGATGGCGTGCGCTTTGTCAATCATTTCCAGTGAAGTGACGCACACGGGACAACCCGGCCCATGCACCAGTTCCACGCCCTCGGGCAGCAGGCGGTCAATGCCGTATTTGACAATGGAATGCGTCTGCCCGCCGCAAACTTCCATCAGCACCCAGGGACGTGTCACGGTGCGCTGGATTTCTTCCACGACTTTTTTGGCCAGCGTTTCGCTGCGATATTCGTCGAGGTATTTCACGGCGGGCTTTCGTTGGCAGCGGGGAAGGGCTGGATGTCGGGCACGTCCAGTTCGCCCAGTTGCTTCATGTCTTCCAACAGACGATAGGTGCGCGCCGCCTCCTCCTCGTCCACTTTGCTGAGCGCGAAGCCCACGTGGACCAGCACATAGTCGCCCTTGATCACGTCCGGGGTGTATTCCAGGCAAACCTGTTTCACAATGCCGCCGAAATTGGCGCGCCCCATGAGCACGCCCTGGCCGTTGGTTTCGACCTCAAGAATTTTTCCGGGAATGGCCAGGCACATAGTATTTTTCAGATGGATGGTTATGGTGGCTTGCGCCTTCTTCAGAAATAAACTCGGCATGGACGGCGGCCGCCACCAGCGCCACGCCCCCTACAATATTGCCCAACATGACGGGCACGATGAAATGCGCCAAACAGTAACCAATGGAAACTCCGCCGGTCAATACATTATAGAAGACCGGGATTGCTCTAGCTATGATATGCAGAAAAATGTCTTTCGCGGCAGGCTCCTGCTGTCCGTCAGAGCGCGGTGATTGGCGGGGATGCGCTCCGTTGTGGCGACGCCAGGGCAATTTCACGCGAACACCTCTTGCGTCGATTCGCGCCCAACACGCATGGCCCGGGCCGCGCCCACCACCTGCCCGAGCGCGATGCCTCCGTCATTGGACGGAATCCGTTGATGCCAGCACGGCCGGAATGATTCCTCCCGCAGCCGGCGCACGGTACGTTCGAGAAGATATTTGTTCTGGAAACAGCCGCCCGTTAAAATCACCTGTTCCATACTGGCGAGCCGGGCAATGGCCACAATGATTTCGGCCATTGTATTGTGAAACGCGGCCGAAAGACGACCGATGGTTTCTTGGCGTCGCAGAGCTTCGAGCAGTTGCAGAACCATCGGTTCCCAATCCACAATTACCTCGCGCTTCTCGATCAACCTGAAAAAACATTTCGTGTCCACGCCCGGCTGGACGGCAAATTCCAGTTCCATCGCCGCCTGTCCTTCATAATTGGCGCGTTGCCGCAGGCCAAGCATCGATGCGACCGCGTCAAACAATCGGCCCGCGCTCGAGGTGAGCGGCGCGTTGACATCATTGGCCAGCATTTGCCCAATCATATTTAATTCCTGGTCGGAAAAATGCCGCCGCACCGGCAAGGTGTCTTCACGGTCAAAAAGTTCCTTGCCGTAGATTTCCCAAAGCAGTCCCAGCGCCGCGCGGCGCGGCTGTCGGATGGCAGTTTCGCTGCCGGGCAGACGGAAATTTCGGAAATGGGCAAAGCGGGTGAACGGCGATTCGGCGCGGGAGTTTTCGCGCAGATCGTCCACGAGCAAAAACTCTCCGCCCCAAATTGTCCCGTCCGAACCCAAGCCGGTTCCATCCCAGGAAACGCCCAAGACCGGGCCTTCGAGTTCGTTTTCCGCCATGCACGACAGCACGTGGGCATAGTGGTGCTGCACCGGCTGCAATGGGATTTCTAGCGACTTGGCGTACTTCGTGGACAAATACTCCCCGTGCAGATCGCAGGCGACCGCCTCCGGCTTGGTGTCGTATAGATTCGGCAGATCGGCCGCCACACGGCGAAAGGCCGCCCAAGCTTCCCCGGTTTCCAAGTCGCCGATGTGCTGGCTGGTAAAAATTTCTTTGCCAATGCTCAGGGCGACCGTGTTCTTGAGATGCGGCCCGACGGCGAGGATGGCCGGCAGTTCCTGGTTCAAATGTATCGGCAACGGCGCGTAACCCCGAGCCCGGCGCAGGACCATCTCCCGATCCATGACGACCCTAACCACCGAATCATCCACTGGCCGCACAATGGGCCGATTGTGAACGAGAAACAAATCCGCCAGGCCGCGCAACCGTTCCCGCGCTTCCGCTTCACTGATGCAAATGGGTTCATTGCTCAGGTTGCCGCTGGTGGCAACCACGGGAAAATCAAGTTCATGCAGCAAGAGACGATGCAGCGGCGACGAAGGCAGCATGACGCCCAGATTCGGATTACGCGGCGCGATCGAGCGGGCGAGCCGGGCCGCTCCCCGATTTTGTTCCAGCAGGACAATGGGAGCCTCCGGCGAGGCGAGCAGGCGCGCTTCGAAATCACCTACCTCACAATCCACACGCACCATCCCAATCGTGGGGTACATTAGCGCAAAGGGCTTTTCCTCGCGGGACTTGCGCATCCGCAAACGGCGCACGGACTCCTCGTTGCGAGCATCGACGATTAATTGAAAACCGCCAATGCCTTTCAAGGCCAGAATTTGTCCGTTGCGCACAGCCGAGACGGCTTGCAGAAGGGCTTCATGGCGGGCCGCGAGAATTATTCCTGTTTGGTCCCACAACACCAATTGCGGCCCGCACTTTGGGCAGGCGTTGGGCTGGGCATGGAAGCGCCGGTCCGCCGGGTTATAATATTCTTCCGCGCACTCGGCGCACATCGTGAACTGTTTCATCGACGTATTGGGCCTGTCATAAGGCAGGGACTCGATAATGCTGAAGCGAGGGCCGCAATTCGTGCAATTGGTGAAGGGATAAAGGTGGCGACGGTTGCCCGGTTCAAATACTTCGGCCACGCAGTCCGCGCAGACCGCAATGTCCGGCAAAATAAAGGCGCTCTTGCCGCCGGTGTCGTCGCTGTGGCGGATTTCGAATCCGGCATACCCGGCCTCTTCGAGAAAGGAGAATTCCAGGCTTTGAATGATCGCCCGGGCGGGTTTTTCGTTTTCCAGCCGGAGCAAAAACTGATTGAGCTGAGCGCGAGGACCCTCGACCTCAATGAAAACTCCCTGTGCAGAATTGGACACCCAGCCATTCAGGCCGAGGTGCGTGGCGAGGCGGTAGATAAACGGCCGGAAACCGACCCCTTGGACGGCGCCGCGAACCACCGCTTTGACTCGTTCCGGGTTCATTTTATCAAAAGACCTTGCACAACACCGATGTGGCAAACCACGGACAAAGTGTCAACATCATTACCTCACGGATACCTTGACCTTTCCGTTCGCCGCCAGGAGCGGAAAGGGTTCAAGGTGAATTTCAGGGTTTTCCGGGCACAAGCCTGCCCGCTGCACGTCGAAGCGATGGCCGAGATGGCAAGAAAGCACTTTTGAATCAAGGACGGCGTCCTTAAAGCTGGTTTCGCACGCGGGGCAAAAATCGCGGTAAGCGTAGAAATTCCCGCCCGCTTTCAGGAGCAGCACCGGGACACTGGCCACTTCCAGGGCACGCATTCCGCCATCCTCCAACCCGTCCAGATCCTTGAGGGTGGTCCATTTCGGCGCTTTCGCCGGCACATGATCCGTCGCCGCGGAATGCGCCACAACTCCGTCCACTTCAAAACCAAGAAGATCCGGGCAGGCTTCTTCAACGGCCTGTCGCACGGCCAGTTCCAGCGTCACCGAGGAGGACGGACAACTCTTGCAGGTTCCTTCCAGGCGCAATCGGGCCACGTCGTTCTCCAGTGAGATCAGTTCCACATTGCCGCCGTGACTTTTCATGTAAGGCCGGACTTTATCGAGGGCCTCGCGTAAACGCGCTTGCAGCGGCACCGGGTGCAACCCGTGTATGAACAATATGCCGCGAACTAGTTTGTCATTGAGCAATGCGTCGTTGACTTCCTGACCGGCAGAGCCCGCATTTTTAACGACTTGCAAAATTCGCGCCAATCCGGCGCCGTGGAGCGCGAGAAGGGACTGCAAACATTCGTGAAGCAACTCGCGCGCAACCGCGTCAGGCAAGCCCTCGATTCGGTCAACCAATTCCTTGATTCGTTTCCCTTCCTGATTGACATCCCCGGCCCGCCGCTTTGAAAAGCCGGGAACGCCATTGGACTTGACAGGGGCGTTCCCGTTAAATCTCGGATGGGTTTGCGGTGCTGAAAGGGTCGAATTCATGGTGGGCGTTAGTGGGATCAATGGCAACCGTAATGGCCGCAGGCTGACTTCCTGGGTCAAGCAATTGGACGTTTTTAATCGCGCAATCGTGGCCTTGCACGGCTGCGGCAGCCTTGCCGCAGTTCGGGCACTGCAAGGTGGGAATGGACGCGGTCGAAAGCACGCCGTCCCAATACTTGGGACGACCCTCATAATCGCAGTGAGGGCATTTTACCAGCGCGGGGACGAACTCGATATCGAGGGTTGAATTCTCCAACGGCGTTCCCTGCTTGATGGAGTCAAAGCAAAATCGCAATTGCTCGGCTTCGACGCACATCAGTTCGCCAATCTCCAACCGCACGCGCAAAACCTTCCGGCCTTCGCGGGCGTCGGAAAATTCCAGCACGCTTTCCAAAATCTGAGTGTCCATTGAGAATTCGTGCATCGCGCCCCCGTTAAATCGCCAGCAGCGCGGCGGCAACCTCGTCAAGCCCGGCACCCGTTTTGCAACTGGTGGGAATGACTTGGATGTCGGGCTTGAGGGTATGAACGTCCTTGGTCAGGTCTGCGACACTCACTCCCATCGCCTCGGACAGATCCGTCTTATTAATGACAACAATTTCCGCGCCGAGGAACATGTGGGGATGTTTCTTCACCATGTAGGGCCCTTCCGTCACGCTCACCACCACCACCCGCGCTTTCGATCCCAGCGGAAACTCCGCCGGGCAAATCAGATTGCCGATGTTCTCGATGAAAATTAGCCCGATTTTGTCCAGATCGATTCCCTTCAACGCCTTGCCGACCAGGTTCGCATCCAGATGGCAGCCGTTCACGGTGGCAATCTGCACTACCGGGCCGCCTTGCTTGGCCAGTTTATCGTAGTCCGTGCTGATGGTGGCGTCTCCATTGAAAACCGCGATCCCGATTTTTGGTTTCAGTTTTTCCACGAGGCGCGTGATGAGCGTGGTTTTGCCGGAGCCAATGGCGCCCATGAAGTCAATCGCCGTAACACCGTGGTTGTCGAGCACGGTGCGATTGGCTTTGGCGAGTTTGGCGTTGGCTTCAAGCAGGCTGTGCTCGAGCTCGATGTCGTAAATTTCCTCGGGCGAAGCCTGGATGGTTGGAATGGTTGTCGTCATAGGTTTTATTTTTGTGATTGGGGTTTATGTTATTTTCTGGCCAACCCCAACAGACCCGTCGGAGTGTGCATTTCTTTGAGAACTTTTCCATTGCCCAGATACATGTGGACGCCGCAGGGCAGGCAGGGGTCGAAACTTCGCACGGCGCGCATGATATCGATGCCTTTGAATTTGTCGGGCCCATTCTCCTCGAAAATGGGCGTGTTCTGCACCGCGTCTTCGTAAGGGCCAGGCGTTCCGTAAATGTCGCGCGGATTGGCGTTCCAGGGAGTTGGCGGATACGGATGATAATTGGCGACTTTTTTGTTGCGAATGACCAGATGATGCGAGAGCACGCCTCGCACCGCTTCATGGAAACCGCAACCGATGGCTTCGTCCGGCACTTTGAAGGGCGTAAAGGTATCCGTCCGGCCGGCATGAACTTCCTTCAGCGCCTGTTCCACACAATAAAGCGCGACACCGGCCGCGTAAGCCTGGAAATAGGTGCGGGCACGGTCGCGTTCGATGGCGTTGCTCCACTTCGGAATTTTCCATTCGAATTCCACTTCCGGCTTAAGCGCCGTCTTTGGCATGCGAATTTTCACGCTGCTGCCGGTTGATTTGATGTATCCGATGTCAACCAAACCGGCCAGCGCCGTGGCCCAAAGTCGCGCAATGGGCCCGCCGCCGGTATCAATCGCCAGATGATCGCCGGTGCGTTTGTCGAACCAGCGCGGCGACATGACCCATGTATATTTGTCGGCAAAGTTGCGCTTCTGCGGTTGGGGAATGGTGGTTTGGTTCCAGGGGTGCCGCTTGTCCACCGGATTGCCGAGCGGATCGTTCTTGACGAAGACCTCGCCCTTGTCCGCCCAATCTTCGTAGAACGAGGAGCCTAGGAGAATGCGGATGCCGAGGTTGATGTCCACAAGATTGGTTGTGACCAACTTGCCGTCCACGACAATGCCCGGGGTGACAAACATTTTTTTGCCCCAGCTCTCCATCGTTTTGTAATTGTAGTCGCAAGCGTTGGGGTCCTGGAACGAGCCCCAGCAGCCCAGCAGAATGCGGCGTTGCCCAACCTGCTCGTAGCCGGGCAACGCTTCATAGAAAAAATCGAAAAGGTCGTCGTGCAGCGGAACGACCTTCTTCATGAACTCGACGTACTTCATCAATCGCACCAAATAATCGGTGAATAGTTGAATGGTTGGCACGGTGCCAACACCGCCGGGATAGAGAGTGGAAGGATGCACGTGCCGGCCTTCCATGAGGCAAAACATCTCGCGCGTCATTCGGCTGACTTGCAGCGTCTCGCGATAGAATTCCCCTTCAAACGGATTGAGGGATTTCATAATGTCACCAATGGTGCGATAGCCGTGGTCTTTGGCGTGGGGCGCTTCGGTCTTTTGGGCTTTTTCCCAAACCCCGGGATTGGTTTCCTTGACCATCATTTCGCAGAAATCCACGCCCACGAGATTGTCTTGAAAAATATTGTGGTCGAACATGTATTCCGCAGCTTCGCCCAAATTGACAATCCAGTCGGCGAGTGGGGGAGGTTTGATGCCATAGGCCATGTTCTGCGCATAAACAGAGCACGTGGCATGATTGTCACCGCAAATTCCGCAGATGCGGCTGGTGATAAAATGCGTGTCGCGCGGGTCTTTGTTTTGCATGAAGATGCTGTAACCGCGGAAGATCGAGGAGGTGCTGTAGCATTCGACGACTTTCTTGGCGGCAAAATCAATCTTCGTATAGATGCCCAGGCTGCCGACAATGCGCGTAATGGGGTCCCACGACATTTCGACGATGTTGCCGGATTTTTGTTGTGGAGCGCGTGTTGGAGCGGGTTCGAGTGTGGCAGGCATAATTTTTCCTCGGTTTGATTAAATTCTATTAGTGGTGATTTCCGTCTCCGTCGCCGTAATATTTTGGGTCGTAACCGGTGGTGAGTTCTCCTCTTGAATGCCGCCATTTTGGTTCTTTGTTGACGGTGCGATTGGTGATGCTGCGCAGCGAGCGAATCAGGCCGCCGTAAATTCCGCTGGCAAAGGAAGACACCGCCGAACCGGGGGGCGCGTCCATGAATGGCATGAATTTATCGGGAAAACCCGGCATGGTGCAGCCGATGCAAATGCCTCCGACGTTCGGGCAGCCGCCTATCCCGGCCATCCAACCGCGCTTGGTGACGTTGCAATTCACCACCGGCCCCCAACAGCCAATCTTCACCAGACACTTTGGCGAGCCGTATTCGTGCGCAAAGTCCCCCTGTTCATAATAGCCGGCGCGATCGCAACCTTCATGAACGGTTTTGCCAAACAGCCAGGTGGGCCTTAACTGATCGTCAAGAGGAATTACCGGGGCCAGACCCGCCACTTGATAGAGCAGATACAGCAGAGTTTCCATCATGTTATCGGGCTGCACCGGGCATCCCGGAACGTTGACGATGGGAAGGCCGGCTTTCGATTTCCAATTCCATCCCAGATAATCCGCCAGGCCCATGGCGCCGGTGGGATTGCCTTCCATGGCATGAATTCCGCCATAGGTCGCGCAGGTGCCGGCGCAAATAACAGCCGTGGCCTTGGGCGCGAGCCGGTCAATCCATTCATTGGTGGTGATGGGCTGGCCGGTTTTGGCATCCGTTCCCATTGCCGCCCAATAGCCTTCCTTTTTTATGCTCTCGTTGGGCACGGAGCCTTCCAGCACGAGAACAAAAGGTTCGAGCCGGCCTTCGGCGGCCAGATGCCACCACTTCATGAAGTCATCGCCGACCTCATAGGCAAGCACAGGATTGTGCAAATGCACTTTGGGCAGGCCGGGAATGGCCCCCATGACAACCTCCTCGATGCTCGGCTGCGATGCGGCCGTCACCGAAACCGAATCGCCGTCGCAACCCAGCCCGGTGGTCATCCAGAGCACGTGAACTTCCTTAATCGCGGGTATATGATCGGCCTGGACTGGCACTTCTGATATTTTCATACTTGACTCCTTTCCCCTTACATTTTGCGGATTCTAAAATAGCGCCGCAGTTCCGGGATCATCATGATGACGCCGATGACTAGGATGGCTCCGATGACTGAGGATGATAAGTATGGTATTCATAATTTCCTTTCACGCCGGCTTCCGGCTGGCATTCCACTTGCCATTCAAATTCCAAAAGTTCCTTGAGCAGCGACTCGATCATGTGGATCGCCTGCGGCACCGCCTCCTGGGCCGGTACGCTCAAGGCAATTTCTCCCTGGTCATTTTCCAAGACCGCCGGTTCGCAACCTACCAGGTATAATTTTGCCTTCATGCCGCCGAGTGATTGCGCCATCCGAATGACGGCGACCGGATCCATGGCATGCGGGTCCACCGCGGACCGGCCAAGCTCATCTAGGCGTTTGACATCTGGCTTGATCAAATAGACCGTTCCCGGCGGCTGGCCGCGGGAAGCGGCGTCAACGAGAATGACCGCGTCGAAACCATTGGTCAGGGCGTAAGCCAGATCATAACTGCGGATGCCAAAATCCATCACCGTCACCCCCTCTGGCAATCCGCCGGGTTTGAATTGGCGGATGACCTCGCAGCCGAAGGCGTCATCGCCATGGAAAATATTCCCAATGCCCGCAATCAGGATTTTTTTCATGCCGATGCCTCCTCCAGCGGTTCAACTTCTTCAAGGCTGTAGAAAAAGCGGTGCCCCGGCTGGCGCGCAAATCCCAGGTCCTTCCCCGGATCATCATCCACCACCAGCGCGAGATGCACATGCCCTTCGGCGTCTTCCTCAATGGCCTCGATCAGCGCCGTTTTTCCATCGAGCATCATATCGATTGCATCCGCGCGCTTTTTAGGATGAATGCGGACGCTGGTTCCCGCTCGCAATTCTCGTCCGCCCGCGCGCACAGTCCGGAGCGGCTTGGGCGGGTTAAAAAATTCCTCGTTTGTTTTCACTTCGCGCATTGTTCCGTGCAGCTTCAAAAAATCACTGGCGCCGGTGGTTTCAGTGCGTTCTAAAATCCGCCGCGCGCATTCGTCCACCTGCCGCATCTCCACTTTTTCGCCGTCCGTCATGGTGAGGACGCGCAAGGTCAGCATTTCATCAATCTCAGTTCCGTCGAAAAAGCTCCCGGCGCTTTCCGGCGCAATCTGCGGATAATCATACAAGATGATCGGCGAGGAGAGCATCGTGTCCCGCTGTGCCCTATTCTCATCCCCGATCAGCACCGGCCAGGTCCCGATGTTTTTGCACTGGACGGCAAGTTGGCTAAACTCGGCGGGCGGATCCATCATTGAAACGAATTCGCTGCCGGTTGCCTGCAAAATGGTATGGGTCGAGGCAAATGTCCGCATGATGACGGCGTCTTGATCACTGCACGCGGGATCATTCAAAGGCGTTTGGTTGAGGACACGCACGGTAATTTTGAGCAGATTCGGGCTTACGGGCGCCGCTTCAACCTCGACTATGCCCTCCAATGATTCTTGCCTCCGCCGGATTCCTGCTCGCGTGGCCCCCGATCCCACAGGGATCGGCTGCAAAGCGGAAAATGCGGCAAAGAAAAATGGGGAGCTGGCGCGGTTTAATTGCGATGACTCCAAGGGACCCAAAGAAACCGTGACGCTGCGTTCAATGGCTTCCTGCCAGGTTTGATGGAGGACGTCATCCACCAATAATTCCGGGACAACCTGAAACGATGTTTTTTTTCCAATGGACATGCGGCCCGCTTCGCGCCACATGGGTTGCAGGAAGCGCACTGTTATGTTGAGCGAGGGCGCTTTGCTGCGCGCTTGCAGCAGACATTCCGTCTGGCTCACGTACGGCTCAACTCCCTTTTGTGAATCGCTATAGTCTTTTGGATAAACGCGTCCGAATGTAAATCGTTCCCGGCGGTTCTTTTTTGATGACGCCCGGTAAGGATAAAGAATATAGCCCTCGTAGAGGACGGCGTTGACGATTTGATCCAGCAAAGGGGATGTCATACAGCCACCTCCACTTTGGGTTCTTCTGTCAATAAAGAATCAATGGTTTCTTCCCAAGTTGTGAAGCCCTGACTGCATTTGTAAGCATAAAGCCGGTCAAAAACGCCGCGCTGCAGATATAACCAGGCACTCTTCGGAAAATGATGTTCCATCATATTCTGCCACAGTTCCAGCGGCATATTATAGAAGCACTCCTTGTTCCATGAAATCCGCTGCACCTGCAAGCGTCCATCATCAGACTCATAAAAAACGGAGCCACTGAACAAAAACAGAAGCGGAATGTCGCCGCCCTCCAAAGCGTGAAAATATTTTGTGGCCGCCACATTCAAATCAAAGGTGCAGGGCATGGACAAGGTAGCCTCGGTGCTTCCGGTAAAACCGCATACTGTGATGTCGCTGAGGCCCCAAAGCCGGTTGCGTAAAGTCTGGCTCCAGCGTTCCGGTGTGCCGAATAGTTCGACCAATTTCTCTTTTTCGCTGGGATTGTAGGCGCGTTGGGGACATTGCACCTGAATTTGCGCATGCAGCATGACCGTATGAATCTTTTCCGTTTCCGGTTGATTGCGGACGGCGACGTTGAAATGCAACAGCGGAGCCAGACCGCGGACTGCCGCTTCGACACCCGTGACTTGAAAGTCAAGATCAGGCATGGAAAGCCTCCGCCGGGCTCGCGGCTGGTGAAACTGCCTTCTCGCGCAACGCCGCAAAAAAGTTATCAATCTTCTGCCACACCTCTTCGCCGCCGGATAGCCCGCGCCAGTGCATTCGGATGAGGCCTGTTAATTCGTAGCAAACATCCATCGGCGCAATGAAATATTCCCGCGCACCCACAATCCGATTCACGAGCAGCGCCTCCACGTCCGGCTCCATTCCCGCAAGGGCGGGATTGTCGGCTTCCAACCCCTCCCAATTTCCTGCAGGCAGGAGCGATTCGGTTGCCCCAGCCGGACTCGGATACATGGCGATTACCCGGCCCACTCGCGTGTCCCGATAGAAAAAAGTCAGATTAATCGGCAAAGCGAACCCCTCCCACTGGTTATCTGTCAGTTGGAAAGCAGGTAAAGACCGCACATCGCGCGGAACCAATTTGAATCGGCCTCCGACGACATCCTGGAAACGCATGGCACAGGGATCGCAGGCACAGGTGATCTTACGGGTCGCGGCCTCCAAGAGATGACGATGAGTGGACGCGATGGCTGCATTGCAAAATTCGCATCGTTCCGCGGCAACACGTGGCCGGGCCATGCGACGCAACATCGCAATGGCAGTTTCGATTCGCGGAGGGGGTTGATGGCTCATCGAATCAGTAAAGTTATGGCGGTGGCAGATGCGGCATCGAGGGAATGATTGGCTCCCTGTCCTTGGCGTTAATGCCCGTCGAATCCCGGGCTGTCCGACAGTTGGGGGCCGGGCCGCGGCCAGGTTCTTTTCCTTTGTCCAGCACCATTTGCTCGCCGCGAGCCGTACCCGGTATATGGGTAGGTTGCGGGGGTGTATGTTTATGCTTCATATTTGAGTCTCCTTCTGCGCTGTTCGAGCCCTTGGGGATGCGACACTTTGTTAAACCCGCTCCAGTGAATCCTCTGAAATTTCATGTTCTTTTAAGAAACCATCAGGTGATAATTCCTGCGATCTCGGTTACATCCGATATACCTATTTCAAAACTAATTGGGGCGGCCACCCACCCTTTTTCCGGTAGAAATTCAGCAATACAAGTACCACCACGCCAGATCGTTTCCAAATATTTGATTTTGAGCGTTTTACAAACAAAAATGTAAGTATTCAGGAGGAACATTGCTCGCATTTCGCAAAATTTCACCTTGGTGCGATGCAAAACGCAATGCTCCCGTTCTGCCATGATTTAAACACCAAGCGAGAGCGTAAGAACGGCGGCTGAAGACTTGGGGAAACCCGCAGTAACCAGTGAGATGCGCCTACCGCGCGGGGGATAGATGCTGCCTGAATTGTCGGCAGGTTTCAGCGGGAGCGGAAGCGTTGAGGATCGCGGTAACGGCGCAAATGCGCGTCGCTCCGGCTCGAAGAACTTCGTCTATATTGCTCAAGTTGATCCCTCCTATGGCAAACCAGGGGATCTGGATGTTCGCCGCCGCCCAACGCACGTAGTCCAATGTCACGGACGCGACGCCGGGCTTGGTCGGGGTGGGATAGACCGGCCCAATGGCAATGTAGGCCGGGCATGCGGCCACGGCGCGGAGCGCTTGCGCGGGTGCATGGGTGCTGAGCCCCAGCAAAGGACCGGATGGAAGAAGTTGGGAGAAATCGGTCCGTCCCGCATCAAAGAAATCTTCCTGGCCCAAATGGCAAAAGTCGGCACCGATTTTACAGGCAATGTCCCAATGATCGTTGATGACCAGACCGACGCCGGCCCGATGGAGTACGGGAAGGATCTGTTCGGCCAGGCGGCATATTTCATCGGTGGTTGCGCCTTTGGCGCGGAGTTGAATCAAATCCGAGCCGCCATCGCACAATTGCTGAGCGACCGTGGACGCCTGACGCGCGCCGAGCCAGGCGGTGTCGATGAATGTGTAAAGGCGGCATTGCGCCAGTGGCTTCATAAACGGACGCGCGCGCGTGGCGCTGCTATGGAATCAGGCCTGTTCCTCAATCAATTCGCGGCGCGCGCCCCCGAGTAATTGTTCCAGGAAGTTTGTGGTATAAACGCCGCGGCGGAAATTGGGGTCCTGCATGATGGCTTGCTCGAAGGCGATGGTCGTTTTGACGCCGGTAATCATGTATTCACCTAAAGCCCGGCTCATTTTGTCCATGGCATCGCGGCGGTCTTTGCCGACGGTGATGAGTTTGCCGATCATGGAATCGTAGTTCGGGGGAATGGTGTATCCGGCGTAAACGTGGCTGTCCACGCGCGTGCCGCGGCCGCCCGGCGCGTAATACATTTCCACGCGGCCGGGACAGGGCCGGAAATCGTCAAAGGGATCCTCGGCATTGATGCGACATTCGATGGCGTGACCGCGGAGATGAACGTCGCTCTGCGAGATGCGTATGGGTTCGCCCATGGCGATGGTGATTTGCAGTTTGACCATGTCAATGCCGGTGACTTCCTCGGTAATGGGATGTTCGACCTGGATGCGCTTGTTGACTTCGAGGAAGTAATAGTTGCCCTGGTCATCGACCAGGAACTCGACCGTCCCAGCGTTGGTGTAATGCGCAACTTCGGCAATGCGGACGGCGGCCTTGCCCATTTTCTTGCGGAGATCCTTGAATTTGCCGTCGATGAGCGGCGAGGGAGTTTCCTCGACGAGCTTCTGATTGCGCCGCTGCACGGAGCAATCGCGCTCTCCCAAATGGATGATGTTGCCCTTGTGATCTCCCAGGATCTGGAATTCGATGTGGTGGCAATTCTCAATGTATTTCTCAATGTAAACACCGGAGTTGGCAAACGCCTTTTCGGCTTCACTGCGGGCGGTGTGATAACCTTTGACCAGCGAAACATCGTTATGAGCGGCCCTCATGCCGCGTCCGCCGCCGCCGGCAATGGCCTTGATCATGACGGGGTAACCTATTCGTTTAGCCGTGGCGAGCGCATCTTGCTCGTTTTCGACCGGGCCTTCGGAACCGGGTGGGGTCCGGATGCCCGCCTTTTTGGCCAATTCGCGGCTGATCGATTTATTTTCCAGGGCATTCATCGCCCGGGAATTGGGCCCGATAAATTTGATGTTGCAACTCTCGCATACGTCGGCAAAGTGGGCGTTCTCCGACAAAAAGCCGTAGCCGGGATGGATCGCATCCACATCGGCAATTTCAGCGGCGCTGATAATGCGGTCGATGCGTAGATAGCTTTCGCTGCTGGCCGCTTTGCCGATGCAAATGGCTTCATCGGCCATCTGCACATGCATGGAATTGGCATCCACCTCCGAATAAACCGCCACGGTGCGGATGTTCATCTCCTTGCAGGCACGGATGATGCGCACGGCGATTTCGCCGCGATTGGCCACCAGAATTTTTTCAAACATGGGTAAATTAGCCGCCGAACCGCGCCAGTTCAATTAGGCCGGATGCGAAACAATGGCTGGCCAAACTCGACCGGTTTGGCGTTTTCGACGAGAATGTGAGTAACAATCCCTTTGACCTCGGCTTTGATTTCGTTCATCACCTTCATCGCCTCAATCAAACAAACGACCGTTTCGGGGGTCACTTCGGCGCCGATTTCCAAGTAATTCGCGGATTCCGGCGACGGCGCACGGTAAAATGTGCCGATCATGGGAGATTTGATTTCCAGCAACGTTGGCGACGCGGCCGCAACCGGGGCTGACGCTGCGGGTGGCAACCCAGGCGCTGGCGCTGGAATCGGAACTGGGTAGGGCATGGCATTCGGCTCTTCCGAGGCCACTACGGCGCCCGACATCCCTCGCTTGAGCTTGATTTTGAAATCCTGATGTTCCAACTCGAATTCCGAAAGTGCGTTTTTCCGCATCAGATCAATGATGGCCTTGATATCTTTGATATCTTTTAAATCCATAAGGCCTCCTCGGAGAATGTCCTAAATTCGTCGTTTTTCCAGATGCTCATCGAAAAAAAAGGCAGCATCCGTACTTCGACCCTGCTCTTTTGCATTGCTTTCAACTGCGCCGAACTTAAGGACAGGGACGAATACCGTCAAGCTCTAAAATATATTCGTTATCGAACGGCGAGAATTAATATGTTTTTTTGAAAGAATTTGCTAATAATGCGCATACTTTATCGTTAATTCTATAAATTCATTCCAAAACCAATTAAAAAGAACATTGGCCAAGCAAGCGCGGGGACGTAAAGATGATAGTCAATCACGCTATGCAAACATAAGCCAAATACCCCGATCCAAAGTGCAAAGTAAATGCTAAATCCTTGCCTGCTCTTGACCCGGTAACGATACAGCGATGAAATGTAACCGACAATTATAGCCGTATAAAAAACAAAGCCAGGCACTCCCGAATCGCACGCTTGTTCCAAGTAGTCGTTATGACAGAGTTTGGCAAAATCATCTTGTGGACGTTTGATTTGCTTGTAAGGCACTTGAAATGTTCCAGGACCGGTTCCCAGCAGCGGATGTTGCGCAGTGATCTGGAGAGCGGCGCGCCAGTAGGCGAACCGGCTGCTAACGCTGACTTTTTGCTTCTTAATGGACGTCGCGTACCGGATCCCTAAACCCGCGACGCCGAGAATGAGCGCCCCGCAAATAAAGATGCGCTTCCATTTTGTCGGGAGCGTGGAACGGCCCAAGGCCACCGTGCCCAGAATAAGCGTAACCAGCCAGCCACCCTTTGACCCGGACCAATACAAACAAACCAAACCGCATCCCCCCAGAATAGCCACGAAGATCCAACGGACAGCAGTCCGAACTTTTGGGGTGATTTGCCAGAGGAAAACCAGTGTCACCGGCAGGAGCAACTCGATGCCGCCGGCGAAGGCATCTGGATTGCCGGAGAAGGTGGAAAATATCCGGGGGCTGGCAATCCGTTTCCAATAAGTGGGGTCATTTAATAAGCCCGGCGGCAAGTCAGCGGTGTCTTTCATTTGATAGACGAAATGACGAGTCGCTTCCAATCCTCCAAAATGCTGTTCCAAACCAATGCGCATAACCCAGCACAAGGCCAGCGCCAATCCAGTCCACAGCGGCCACGAATTCCGCACACCCTGCACGGCAAAATAGCCCAAATAAAACAAAATAACGCACACCGAAAAATGTTTCACCGTCAGGGCTGTCAGTTTCGGATCGACGCTTTGTGTCGCGGAAATGAATTGCCACCCCAGCCAGGCCAGTGGCAGGGCCAGCGGCCATTTAAAACTCAGCGTCTTCCAAGGCACCGTGACCACACCCACGGCGATTAGTGGCAGCATGAACACGAAACCCCACTTCACCCGCCACGGCTCGAAGATGGCGGCCAGGACGCTTTCCGGCGGCTGGACGACATTGTCCAAAATAATCGGAGTGCCAAACTTCAATATGGAAACGAAGAAAAAGAATCCGGCAGCCACAGAAAAAAGACCCGGGCCGGAATGGCTTGGTTCCGCGAACCTTTTTTTTATGGCGGCCATGAGGAGACGAACCGGCTACAACTTGAGTTTCAACAGGCCGACCTCCAATGCCAGCGCTTCCTGAACATTGGAATGAAGCTGGCGCTGCAAACGATCGACCTCCTCCAAGTTGGACAGCGCTTCCGCAGGAGAAATACGCCGGGCCACCGCATCCGCTGCCGCGGCATAATCGGGAAAAGACAGCAAGCCTTCCCCCGTCGCCAGCGTGTGCAGCCAGACATCGCGCAGCCACCATTGCAAAGCACCGATCAAATCCGACCGCTGGCGGCGATATTCCGCTTCAATGGCGGCGGCCAATTCATCTTCCAGCTTGTCGCGCATTTTAGATTCAAGATCATCGTAGCGCTCCAGCGGCGAGCGCGCGGTCAGAGCCTCCTCGATGGCGGCTTTTTGTTCGGCCAGCTTTTTCGCGATTAAACCCAGCAAATGATAATGGCCGAGCAGCCCCCGCTTCCTGCCGGCCGCCGCTGCGCTGAACGCCGCCATCCACGCCATCTGCCCGGCGTCAAAACGCGCTCCGTCACCCGCGAAAGACAGGCGCAGGCAGCGCGACAGGATGGTTTCCAAAATTCGTTGCGGCTCCGTGCTGAGCAGGATCAAAATGGATTTGGCCGGCGGTTCCTCCAGCGTTTTCAAAAAGGCGTTGGCCGCTTGCAGATTCAAACGATCCGCCGCCACGATGATCCCCACCTTGAACTCCGCCGCCGTCGGCTTCAAGTTGACCATTTGCATCAACTCCCGCACCTGATCGATGACGATGACGCGCGACTTGGATTCCGGCCGGACCCACAACACATCGGGATGGTTGAAATGATCGATGCTCCGGCAATTATCGCAGGCATCGCAACAATCCAGCGCCAGATGATTGGCGGCGCGCCGGGGCGGAGCCAGGCAATTGATCGTCTTCGCCAGCGTGCGCGCCATGTCCTCCAATTCCTTGAGCGCATTGCCTCCGAAAAGGTAGGCATGCGCCAGGCGATTTCGTTCCAGGCTGCGCTGCAGCAACTGCGTGATTTTGGCCTGTTCTGGAAATTCTGAGAACATTCCGTTTAACCCTCCTTATTCTCCATATGCTTGACAGCCAGCGGGATGCTGCACAATTGACGGTCGTCCATGACCAGGTCCACCGAATACAAGCCCGTCTTGTCGAATTTCAACTGTTGAATGTTCACCACAAAATTGCGCGATATAAAAGTGGCGTCCGCTGGAAAAACCACCTCCACCGGCACCTCCGTCCCCCGCATAATCGGCTGCCCATCCTCATCCACGAAATTGATCGTCAATTGATGCGGCCCCTCCTCCATCCGATCAAACAAGAGGCGCATGGCCACCGAACACTGCGGATGATGCGCCGGCAATTGCGGGGCGTAGATCGTATCAAAAGTGCCCAACAAATTAAGTTTGCCGTTGTAGTCCGTCGCCGCGTCACACAATACCGCCACTTGAATGGTCATAGCTTCGCCGCCCAGTGTAGCCCAGGCCCGGAATTATTCAGCAACTATTTCTCCGCCCCTCCGCCGGCGACGCCTGCCAAAAATCGATTCACCGTGGTCTGGCGCAAGGAAGATGGCTTGACGCATCCCGGTGCAGCAGTAGCCTGCCCTTGCCATGTAGTTCAACAATTGTAAGGTGCGGAAATACCGCTCCCAACGCGAAAGCCGGCTATGAACGATATTAGCAAACGGTTAGCCGCGATCTCAAAGACGGGCGGGTTTCGGTTCAGCCCACTTTCAGCCCGGGCACTTTCAGCTTTTGCCCGACCTGAATCTTTTTGGGATTGATCCCTGGATTGGCATCCAACAGTGCTTTGAGGGAAATGCCGTTTTTGCGGGCTATGGCCCCCAGCGTATCGCCCGACCCGATTACATACACTTTGGCATTAGTGTCGGCGGGATGCGCATTCGGAACGACTGTCGCTGCTCGCACCGCTGCCTGCTTCGCGTGCGCTTGCGCTTGTGGTTGTGCGCCGTGCGGCTGATTTGCCACCGCGTTGGAAAAACTTGCTGGAATTGCTGTCGGCGGCTTTTGATCAGGGTTGGCAGTGTAGTGGGGCGAAATCGGGTCGGCACTGGCTTCCTTGATATTGGTCTCTTTGCAACCTTGCAGGAGCATGCCGCCGATCAAGGCGAGATGCACCGTAAAGACCAGCATCACATTGATGAAAAAAGTCGATTCTCCGCGCAAATGCGTGATACCCTCGCGAATGAGCGGGGTTGGGGTATTCTTGATGACGAACGCTGACAACTCCGCTCCGTGACGTGTATTTTTGTTGGTTTGCCATGGATTTTTCCTCACGAAAAAGCCCTGGAGCAAAGCTGCAATTCTGCTCATTTATCCTTCAGTCTAATCGCTCAACGGTTTTTATCGCCGTCATTCTCATCACCCGTCTAAAACTCTGCGTGCTGTATTTTATATCGGTTGGAATGGACCGAAACTTTAGAAAACAGATGCGGAATTTCCGCCTGTCTGTTTGCCCGCTTTCGGGTCTCGTGCACAATTCGTGCGTTTTTTGGAATGCACCACGCTCCTTGGGCGTATATGCTCCCCCGGCAATGACCTCAAGTTTCATCCTCATCTGCGTCGTTTTGATCGTGGCCAAATGGACTGCGCAAATGGCGCTTGAATGGCTCAATCAGCAGCATGTCCGGGCTCACGCTAACTCTGTTCCGGCCGCCTTTGTCAACACCGTCACCCCCGAAACGTACGCCAAATCAGTCGCCTACACCTTGGCCAAGAGTCGCTTCGAAATGATCCATTTGACGTGGAGTGCCATTGTTCTGGCCGTCACTCTTTTTAGCGGGGTGCTCCCATGGTTTTATCGCGTTTATCAACATGCCGCTGGGTATTCTGTATGGGCCGGAGCGGCGTTTCTCCTGACAGTGGGTGCGTTCTTGTCGGCCACGGATTTGCCGTTTGAATGGTACGCGCAATTTCACCTGGAAGAACGCTTCGGTTTTAATACCACGACTGCATCCCTTTGGTGCTTGGACCGGGTCAAGGGTTTGTTGCTCGCTGTGGCCATAGGCTGTCCGTTCTTGGTGTTGATCTTAAAACTGACGGTTTGGCTGGGCGCAGCCTGGTGGTTTTGGGCGTGGGTTTGCCTGGCTGTTTTCCAACTCGTCATGATGGTCGTTGCCCCGGTTTTAATCCTGCCCCTGTTCAACAAATTCACCCCGCTGCCGGCTGGGGGCTTGCGGGACTGCCTGCTTTCCCTCGGAGAACGCGCCGGCTTTCGCGCCCGGGACATTCAAGTGATGGATGGCAGCAAACGTTCCCGCCACTCCAATGCTTTTTTCACCGGTCTGGGACGGTTCCGCAAAATCGTTCTGTTCGATACGCTGGTGCAGCAGTTGGATCAAGGGGAATTGGAGTCAGTCTTGGCCCACGAGATCGGGCATTACAAGAAAGGCCATATACCCAAGACCATGGCCTTGTCCCTGGGTGGTTCGCTCCCAGTCTTTTACCTCGTCGCGGTTCTGGCGAAGCAACAGTGGTTCCTGGGCGAATTCGGATTTACGCCCGGTGACATCGTCGCGGCACTGCTGCTGATCTCCCTGCTAGCCGGGTTGGTGACTTTCTGGCTATCTCCCATCCTTCATCTTTTATCACGACGCTACGAATACGAGGCAGATGCCTATGCCGCAGGTTTAATCAAGCAGCATCACCCCTTGATCACGGCGCTACGCAAACTGAATGAGAAAAACCTGAGCAATCTCACGCCTCATCCCTCCTACAGCGGCTTTTATTATTCCCATCCCACCCTATTGGAACGCGAAGCCGCTCTTACCCGGTTGGGTGATTTGCATGGGCACGGTTAGGTCGGAGAAACAAGTGAACAAGTGTCAAAGAAGTGTCATTTCTCACTTTTTAATCTTTCGAACGGACTGACACTTGCAATTGGCATGGAATTAGTTTTCGGCGACATCCGTTCCCCCTATCAGGCCGCCGATGGCAAAGCGAATTCTACGGCAAACGTAGGGGACGATCGCCCCGATGCGCGAACGATTGGCTGCCGCTGCATTGATTGTGGCGGCTGGCAGCTTCAGACATTCCCATAGCAACGGGCAGAGAGGCGTGCCGACGGGATCCAAGTGGTAGTGTGTGCAGCGCATGAGACGGACGCAACAGGTCTGGATTACAGCGATCTCGTGACGGTTGAGTTTTGTCCGCCATCGGTCAATGGACGGTTTCGCAAAACCTGCGGAACGTTCAAAGGTGGCGAAGGAGCTGTTAGTCACGGGAGCATTTAACATGGCTGAATGGAAATCGAGCGAAAGCCACGCGGCCAAAGTGCTCAGCGCGGAAGCAGGATTGCAAATCAAATCTTCGTAACGCTGGATGAACACCTGTTCAGATGTGAATCGCTTTCGGCCTTCGACCGTCGCGCGGATGCTTCCGGACCACATGAGGCATGTTATGAGGATGTTATAAGAGCGTCGGACGCGCTGTTCCTCCCGTTCGAGGACTGCCTTGTGTCCAGGATCCTTGTCAAAGTCGAAGCCACCCATGTTTTTCCAGTCGCGATAGGACGCCACCACCGCTCTGGGGTCGCGCACCATGCAAATCACCTGGGCTTCGGGAAAGGCACGGAAAATTTCTGGCAGGCAGAAAATATGGCGCGGCGTTTTTTCGCCCCAACGTTCGGCTCCCTTCTGCCGGGCATCAAGACGGCAGAATGCTTCAAAGAATGCGTCGGCCCCAGTCCCAATTTTTGCCGCAGTTTCGCGCAGTGTGGGCAGCGACAACGGCGAATTCTCCGGCTGGCCGCTGTGTCCATACGGACGATGCATCACGGCCCGGAAGTAGTCCGCGCACCGCCGCGCTTCGTTTTCCGTCAAGCCTTGCTTCTCACGTCCTCGCAGTCTGGAACGCAGATCATCAAAATAGTGTGTCTCTGTGCTGACGCAGACGGATGGGTGCTGGTTCAGAATTGATCGCAATAGTTCAGTTCCGGAACGAGACGCACCCACGATAAATACAGGCCGATGATTACTATTGGCTTTCATATTGCCCTAAATCGACCCGGCGAACGTTGAACTAAAAATCATCTTTATATGTTGTGTCAGCAAAAGAGAACAATGGTGCATGCACTTTAATACTGAAAAGGGGAAAGTTTAGATTTTCCTCGCCGATCCACTTTGGGTTTGTAATACTTGGAGCCGCAAAATCTGCTCACCCTTTTGACGTGCTCAACAAGGATATATCCAAAAAGTGCAGGTATGCCGTATAAATACCGGCGGGCCGTTTGTCGAGGGGAAAAACAGAACCGAAAAGCCCATTCCAAATTGAGTCTTCGCGCAAAGTCAGCCTTCTTTCTTCGGCCAGCAAGATAGTCGAATAGTCCACCCACACACAACAATACACTCCCCGGCAGCAGCGGTCTGATCTTTGCCGCCCACTCTTCCTGCCGTGGTTGTCCCATCCCGATCAGCACCACGTTTGGCTTCCGCTTCAGCAACTCGGCCGTCAAAGACTCTTCGTCGGCCTGCGAAAAAAACCCCGGCGATTGCAGAACAACGTCGAGATCAGGCGCCGCCTTGGAAATGATTTGACTTGCCCTGCGCAAGACCGATTTTTGACTGCCAATCAAGGCGACAGTCAGATTCCGATTGGCCAGTTCTCTACAAAGATCGAATATAAAATCATTGGCTGTAACCTTGCGAACCCGTGGTTGGTTGAGCAGTATCGCCGCCAGCTTGACGCCCGCCCCGTCTACGTAACAGATGTCCACGGTATTCAGCAGGGATAGAAAACGATCGGACTCTTGGGCCTGCACGAGAGTCCAGGCATTGGCGTATGAAACCAAAAGGCCACACGCGCGCTCCGCCTTCGTTGCTATGCAATAGATCAATTCGGTCCGTCGAACCGCATCCATGCGGACTGAAAGCAGCTTTCTCTTTCCAGGGCCAATGGCAAATAAGCGCGACAGTGCGCCCCCAAACTTTTCGATGGAAAGGCATAAAAAAGCACTGCAGGCGCAAAGGACTCTCTTCGAATTAAACCAGTCCTCTGATAAAGCGCGGCGCATTATTTGAAACTTTTTGCGCCAGCCCAATAAAACCTCTGCAGAAGCCCAAAGCTGCCGATGTGAATATGAACCATGGTAACCGATATAATAGTGTTTAAGCGCGTACTTCCAGAAAGACATCTTGGGACAATGGAAAACATTGCACTCTGGGAGAAACCGGGGTTTCCTTCCCTGACCGATCAATTGTGCCAGAACGAGTGTGTCTGATCCCCTGAGTACACCAACGTCGAAAAAATCTTCAGACTCGGCCACATAAGAGGAACGAGCCGCAAAGCCGGAAGTGTTAGCGTAGAGAATATGACCTGATTCGAGCAGCAGAGATTGCTGCACAGTGCGAAGTCGGAGAGACTCGATGCGTTGCGCCAGATTCTTCTCAGGAGAGGAAAGCAATAACTGGAAAGCAACATCATCAATGTGGCGTCTTGTTGCCTCAACGAGGTTTTGGAGGCAGTTTGAGTCGAGCAAACAATCTGAATCAATAAACAAAATAACTTCTCCATATGCAAGTCGTATGCCGCGATTTCGTGCCGCCCCAATTCCAAGCCCGGTTTGACATAAGATCCGGACTGGCATTTGGCTCGTGCTCTCCGCGATTTTGGAAGGAGGAGCCGTTGTGCTGCCGTCATCAATTACAACAATCTCCAGGCAAGGGGGCCCATGTTGAGCGGCAATGCTTGCAAGACATTCTCCAAGTTGTTGCCAATTGTCGCGAATAGCTATCACAATTGACAACTCTGGTTTCATTTTATGATGACATTATGACATAAATCCGGAAGAAAATCAATAACATGCAAGTGTCATTTCTCACTTTTTAAACTTTCGAACGGGACTGACACTTGTTCTTGTTTGTTTTCTGAACAACCGCATGAAGGATGCGGTGAATAAAGGGCTTAATCACCGCATAATGTGCGGCGATTATCCTTGCTCTTGCGGCGAATAAGGGCTATAATCTCCTTAAATTGTGCGGAGAATATATGTATATCCACGAGCGCAAAAAATGGCCGGAGTTCCATTGGGATCAGACAAAGCTGGCCCCGCTGCTGGCCGAAGTTTGTCATTGGCAGGGCCGTCTGCTGGGCCGCATGGAAGCCTTGGGTTTCCAGTTGCGCGAGGAAGCCACGCTGCAAACGCTCACCCAGGACGCGGTCAAAACCAGCGAGATCGAGGGCGAAAAGCTGGATGCCGCCCAAGTGCGTTCCTCCCTTGCCCGGCGCATGGGAATGGACATCGGGGCCTTGCCGCCCATTGACCGCAACGTCGAGGGTATTGTCGAGGTCATGCTGGATGCCACGCGCCAGCATGACGCCCCTTTGACACAAGAAAGACTATTCGTCTGGCACTCGGCCTTGTTTCCCACGGGCAGGAGCGGAATGCGCCGCATCGTTGTTGGCGCATGGCGAACAAAAGATAGCGGCGACATGCAGGTTGTGTCCGGCCCTATCGGGCGCGAAACGGTTCATTACGAAGCGCCCGGCCATGATTTGCTCAAAAAGGAAATGTCCCGCTTCATCAAATGGTGCAACACCGCGTCAGACATTGACCCGGTGTCGAAATCGGCGCTGGCGCATTTTTGGTTCGTCACCATTCATCCGTTTGAAGATGGCAACGGGCGCATGGCGCGGGCGATTGCCGACCTGATGCTGGCGCGGTCTGAAAAAACCTCGCAGCGATTTTACAGCCTGTCGTCGCAAATTCAGCGGGAGCGCAATGATTATTACCGGGTGCTGGAAGACTGCCAAAAGGGGACACTGGACATTACGCTATGGATGGACTGGTATCTGAATTGCCTGAAACGCGCCATTGGCGCGTCGGAAAAAATCCTGGCTGCAGTTCTGGTCAAGGCGGGCTTCTGGAAGGCTCATGCAGACGAGTCATTCAATGATCGCCAGCGCAAGGTCATCAACCGCCTGCTCGACGGATTTGAGGGGAAGCTTACGTCCTCAAAATGGGCGAAGCTCACGAAGTGTTCTCAGGACACTGCGTTGCGGGACATCAGCGATCTGCTGAACCGGCAGATTTTGACAAAGAATCAAGCAGGTGGGCGCAGCATAAGTTATGAACTGCGCCTTCATCGTTTGTTCTGAACGAGCAGTTCGCCAAACCACTTGGGAATTTCCATCTTGTGGCGGGTGGTTGAGTGGCTTTATTTGTTTGACGGACCTGTTCAGCGAGGAGCAGGTTTTCAGACATGATCATGCATGGATTATCTGGATCGTGTTTTTTCGCGATAGCTCGGAGAAAACACACCCGCCCCTCTCTGAAAGCGATTGGCTGCCTGGTGTTGTTGGCGGGGCTTGTTTGGATTTCTGCTTTGGCCGGGGCGGAACCGCCACCACCCAACCCAGCATCCGTTCTTGGTCAACTCAGCATCAGTGATTTTGGGGCAAAAGGCGATGGGAAAACAGACGACACCGTTGCGTTCCAGTCAGCGTTGAGCGCGGCTGCCGAGCAAGGCGGCAAAGTGGTTGTCGCGCCTGCCGGAGAATATCGCCTGGATGGCACGCTGACCATTCCCGCCGGTGTGACACTGGAAGGTGCCTGGCGCGGTCCACACACCTCCCAGTTAAGCCGGGGCACAACCTTGCTGGCGTATGCGGGACGGGACCATGAGGATGGGGATCCGTTGATTACATTGCGTGCCGGCGCCACGCTAAAAGGGGTCACCCTCTACTACCCGGAACAAAAGGTAATCGATATTCATCCTTATCCCTGGGCCATCCAGGGGCGGGGCCAGAATTACAACGTAATCGACGTGACAATTGCCAATGCCTATAACGGCATTGATTGCGGCACCTACCCTAACGAAGGCCATCACCTCTGCAACATTTGTCTCTGCGCCTTGCGCCGGGGAGTTCTTATTGACCAATGCACGGACGTGGGGCGGGTGGAGAACATTCACATTCACAACGTCTATTGGTGGCGCGCCAACCCGCCCGGTCAACCGTTAAGGGAGCAGGAGAACTTCCTGACCCGGCAGGAGATCGAGGGCCTCGAACGCTACACCACCGAACACTTGGAGGGCTACATCATCGGCCAGACGGATTGGGAGTTCATGAACCAGTGCTTTGTTATCTGGTCCAAGGTCGGTTTTCATTTCATTCGATCCCCGCGCAACGGAGGCATGCCCAATGTCGTCCTCACGCAGAGCGGTTCCGATATTGGCCCGCTGGCCGTCAAAGTGGACGCGTTGCAGGCTCACGCGGGTGTGGCGTTTGAGAACTGTCAGTTCATGTCCGGCCTGGAGGTTGGAACCAACTGTCATGGCCCGGTCAAGTTTTCGAACTGCGGTTTTTGGGGCCAACCCGCTGCGGGTTCGCAGATGGTGCTCGATGGGCACGGCACAGTGACGCTGACCGCAACACACTTTAGCCAATGGAACCAGGCCAAGCCGTGTATTGAGGCGCGGCGAGGTTCTTTGCTGATCCAGAATTGCGACTTCATGGACCATGGGACCCAAATCTTTTTAGGCAAAGACCTGACGTCTGCTGTGATTATGGGGAATCGACTCCGCCACGGCGCAAAGATTGTGAACGAGACGCAGGGAGATGTGCAAATTATTGGGAATGTCCAATAAGCCGGCTTCCCATGCCAGTCGGGAAGTTCCTGTTCGGTTGTGGCGCGAGGGTCAACCCTCAGTATGTTCGAGATGACCAAATTGGTTTCCGGGCATGTAAAGAAATAGCCGGGGCAGTTGGTGGGGGTCAGGGCTATGGCGCAGGATCACAGCCGGACAATCACGGTTGACTTCCCTGTCGCATAGTGGTTGTGTTCTCGACATACTTATGGACGGCAATGATCTCAGCCCAGAAGCAAACGAATTAACTCCACAGCCTGTTGCTTACAAGGATCGTGCAACGGGATTGATCATCTTCGGCATTTTGACGATATTGCTGGGCTGCGTGGCCGGATTGTTTGTCCCCTTGATGCTTTTTGGGCAGATGGCGACTGCCAAAGCCACAAATGTGCCGGTCAACTTTTCGGCCATTCTTCCCGCCCTGTTCATTTACGTTGTTTTGGCTGTGGCTTTGGTGTGGTTGGGAATTGGATCTATCACCGCACGGCGCTGGGCCAGGGCGTTATTGCTCATCTTTTCCTGGAGCTGGCTCATCATAGGAGTGGTATCATTGATTTTTATGGGGATCTTGATGCCTAAAATACTGGCAAACATCCCTACCGCAGGAACGAATGGCAAACCAGCATTGCCCTCGGCAGCGATGAACATGGTAATGGTCGTAATGTTTCTGACACTTGGCGTCCTTTACGTCATTTTGCCAGCGATCTGGACGTTTTTCTACAACAGTCGGCATGTGAAATTCACATGTGAAGCGCGGGACCCGGTAATGCGTTGGACCGATACCTGCCCATTGCCGGTGTTGGCTATTTGTCTGTGGTCTTTGATTTCCGTGCCGATGATGCTGATCATGCCCTTGGTAGGACATGGTGTTATACCATTTTTCGGCATTTTTCTCACAGGTGTCCCCGGCACGTTGTTCTATCTAGCCATCGCCGCTATCTGGGGATATGCCGGTTGGTCATTATATAAACTTGAGCAGCGAGGTTGGTGGATAATCTTAATCGCAGCGTGTTTGACGATGGTGTCCTCAATTCTGACGTTTGCGCGAAACGACCTGACGGAAATGTATCATTTGATGGGTTATCCTCAGGCGCAAATCGAACAAATACAAAAGATGGGCTTGTTTACAGGTAATCGTATGGGGTGGTTGATGTCGCTGTGCATGTTGCCGTTTTTGGGCTATCTCCTCTTCATCAGAAAATATCTACGTCGGTTCTGACACTTGTTCCTTGTTCTTGTTTTGTTGCACCAAAGTCAATAAATGCCGCTGGCAGCCTTGGCCAACCGTTCGGTTCGGAACCAGAGCAAAGAAAGTTCTCGCATTCCAAACCCTGCTGCCATGGCAAGTGTCAGGCAAGTGTCAATCCTCACTCTAGGCAAGTGTCAATCCTCACTTTTAAACTGGTTGACAGGAGCGGAGTTTCCGGCAAGTGTTGGACCTCATGCCTCGCCCAATGCGACGCGAATTTGCCGGAGCGATTTACCATGTGATGAACCGGCGCTTCGAACCTGCTCGGAGCCACGAGAAAACACCAAAGTTTAAAAAGTGAGAATTGACACTTGTTTTGTTCTATACCAATATCCTAGGACCCCTTCACTGCGGGAGGGGGGTGTAGTAGCGGGCGTTGTAGTGCGGGGCGTTGGTGTCGGTGTATTGGAAGAGGCCGTTGGTGTCGGCGGCGCTCTCGCCCAGGTCC
>Ga0182024_10002680_pt1 | contig 43741 bp, 39 predicted proteins | sample P32metaG_FD_120480 | JGI IMG/M metagenome (GOLD analysis project Ga0182024, IMG submission 120480) | Permafrost microbial communities from Stordalen Mire, Sweden - P3-2 metaG (Illumina Assembly) | ecosystem: Environmental > Terrestrial > Soil > Wetlands > Permafrost | place: Sweden: Stordalen... | reverse complement strand
TGCGATTGAGGTGATGAATGTCGTCTGATTGTTTCAAGATCGTGGAACCCCCCGTTCCATGCAGGACTGTAGGGGATTCCGAAAGCGGATACGTCACGAGGATGTCACGGGTGCGCAAACTTTTCGTTCCACGGGGTAGGCGGCTCGCGCGCGGGTATAACACATATATAAGGATGGGTTCAGATGGGAGGGATGCGCCGTTTCATTTCGACCCATTTTTGTATTTTCGACAATTGCCGATGAACGAGAGCGTGCGGGAGAAAAGTGACTTGGTTTTAACGGCTGCGTGACATGGGCTGGACTGCATCCGCGTATCTTTTGGTTGTGAGGATTGCCGCGGTGGAAGAATTGGAGGCGGGACTCACGCACCGGTCAGAAGAGTAGGCATTTAGCAAATTCTTTGGAGAAGGAACCAAATGCGGTATCGATGGTTGTACGTCGTCATTCTCATACTCGCTTCGAGTTGGGCGGTTCGCGCTCAATCCGACGTGCCGATAATTTCGGGCGGCGCGGGATTTCTCAACAGCAATGATGGTGGATCGAATTCGTTCCAGCCGGTGATCACACCGGTGGTTGTGATTCCACTCGGTGACCACTGGCTGATTGAATCGAGAACGGATTTGCGGGGATTCATCGGACGGCAGGACGGCACCAGCGGTCCTTATCAAGGGCAGTTCTTCGGAACGCTCGAATACCTGCAGGTGGACTACAACGTGAACTCGGCGTTGACGGTGACCGCGGGACGATTTCTGACGCCGTTTGGAATCTTCAACGAGAGGCTCACCCCGATCTGGATCAACCGTTTTCAGGATGGCCCTTATATAGGGACGATCGGCACTGCCGGAGGCTACAGCGACGGAGTGATGGCGCGGGGCGGGTGGGATTCCGGAAACGGATACAGCATCAACTACACGGCTTACGCTTCGACGCTGAGCACAGTGAACAAGCTGGAATCGGAACGGTCGGCAGGCGGGCGGTTCGGAATATTTTTCCCGAAGAGTCGACTGGAAGTGGGGACTTCTTACCAAAAATCGCTACAGGCTGCGCGCGGAAATTCGGAGGGAATGGATGTGTCGTGGGATCCGTACCGCGCGCCGCTCGACGTGAAGGGCGAATGGGCGCACTCGGCGAGCGGTTATGGCTATTGGATAGAAGCGGCGTATCGGCTCTCGCAATACCACGGAAGCACGTCAGCGATCGGGCGGCTGGAACCGGTGATACGGATGGAGCAATTCCATCGCAGCATGTCGATCGCGGGAGATTCCTTGCCAGGATCGAGCGAGCGGCGGCCGGACTTCGGAGTGAATTACTACTTGGCGCACGAGGTGCGATTGCACGCGAGCTACGGGAGGCAGTTCAACAACCAGCTCAACAGCAATATCTGGGAGTTTGGGGTAACCTACCGATTTTTGTTTCCAGCGTGGCCGGGGGGAAAGTGAAACGAATATTGATCTCGCTATTGTTAATGAGTGCTTGCTTCTTCGCGGCGGCGGCAAAAGAACAGTCGAGAGTGCTGGCGAACAATGCTCAGCCGGAGAGAGGCGCGAAGAAGGCCGACGCATCATCGGATGATGGCGAGAAACGGTTTGAAGCGAATTGCGGACGATGCCACAACGCTCCGGAAAATCTGTCTCCGCGGGAAGCGCGCGCGGTGGTGCGGCACATGCGGGTACGGGCGCGGCTGACGGCGGAAGACGAGAAGTTAATTCTGCAATACTTAGCACCATAGATTACAGGAACGGCCAATCAAAGGGGAGGTTACATGAAATCCATACGAGCATTCATTCTGTTGACCATCGCGACGCTGGGGGTGAGCGCGATTGCAGTGAGGGCGGGAGGTGCGCTGGACGAACCAAAGCGGATCGAAATCACGGCCAGCAAGTTTTCGTATTCGCCGAGCGAGATTACGTTGAAGAAAGGCCAGCCGGTGGTGCTGGTCTTGCGCACCACCGACGTGACGCACGGGCTGAAGATCGAAGCGCTGGGCGTTAAGTCTGAGATCAGCAAAGGTAAGGATACGGAGATCCCGGTGACGCCAACACAAGTGGGGCAGTTCGTGGGCAAGTGCGCGCATTTCTGCGGAAAGGGCCACGGATCGATGGCGCTTCAGGTCAACGTGGTGGAGTGACGATGACGCGGGCTGCTGCGGGATTCTACATGTTGCTGATCGCGGTTGTCTCGTTCTCGGTGTGCGGTTGTAAGGCAAAGCCGGCGGGGCCACTGGAAACCTCGGCGGTGGAGCACGCGAAACGATGGGTGATGGTCGGCGACAAACGCGTCGCCAATCCTTTTCCTGCTACGGCGGAGAACATTGCCAACGGCAAAGAAAGTTTTTCGCATTACTGTGTGGCGTGCCACGGGATGGATGGGCAGAACACCGGTGTGCCGTTTGCGGATGCGATGTCACCCCCGGTTCCGTCGCTGGCTTCGCGTCAGGTGCAGGCATATACCGATGGGCAGTTGCACTGGATTATTGCATATGGTCTAAGGCCGTCGGGCATGCCTGCGTCGAAGGGGATTCTTTCGGATGAGGAGATATGGTCGGCGGTGATTTATATACGGCATTTGCCGGCTGCGGGGAGTCTGGGGGAGCCGCGGATGTATTCGGATGCGGTGCCTTAGAGCTGTGGGCTACGGCTACAGCTGACGAAGTGGAGTGGCAGGCATTCGGGCCTGCTCGCATTTTGGGTCGAGAAGTTGCTTTGGTCTGGATCCGGCACGGCCAGGTTGCTGTGCCACCACAGCGTGGTTCTAAGGATTCGCCGGGGATTGGTATTTCTGCAGGGGAGCTGCGGGGCGGCCTGCGGGCAGGACCAGGCCGCGGAGGTCATTCCAGCCGGGAAGCTCGCCGGGCTTCGCGTCCGGGGACGTGGGATGGAACTGACAGCGCACGTAGAAGCCGGCGGCGGAGGTGTAGTTCAGCGCGTTATTTAAATCGAAAAAGCCGCCGATCCGCACGTAGCCGTTGAGGCGGTATGCGGCTTTCATGCCGCTGCTGTAGTTCACGCTGGTGCCGATCTGACTGGGATAAAGGGAAGCGGCGGTGAGGGCGTTGGAAGGCAGATAGGCGATCGGGAAGTAGGGCATGGAATCTTCCTGAAAGTGCTGAGCGCCCAAGCTGCCGTCGACGGAATATTCAAATCGATTGTGGTAGATTCCGCGCCAGTGTATTGGCACGTTGAATAGGAAATGGGTTTGCGGACTGAAGTACCCGCCATGGCCTAGCGTGAAGTGGCGCAAGTTTTTGTCGTAGTTCATCCCGGAAAGATTCAAGCCGAGGGTTACGCTGCCGGCGGGCTGCGACCACACTGGCCGGTAGGATCTGATGGTTATTCGTGGCGGAGAGCGTCCGTGGGATCTACGCGCATGGCGCGGTGCGCGGGGATGTAGCACGCTGCGAAGGAAACGCCGGACATCACGGCGATCACCACAATGTAGGTGGCCGGATCGTGCGGCGTCACGCCGTACAGCAGACCGGACATCAACCTTGTGAGGATCAGACCTGCGATCAGGCCGATGGTGGCACCGACCAACGTTAGTCTCATCCCCTCGAAAATGGTGGTACCCAGAACGCGATTGCGCGGTGCGCCTAGAGCGATGCGGATACCAATTTCGCGGGTACGCTGGCTGACGGAATAAGCGAGCACACCGTAAACGCCCACGGCGGCGAGGAAAATTGCCAGGCCAGCGAAGAGCGAGACCAAAACTAAATTGAAACGCTGGACGGCCAAGGAGTCGTGGATCGCTACCTCCATAGTCTTGATGTCGGAGATAGCTACCTGCGAATCCAGCGAGGCCACCGCGTCACGAATCGAAGGCACCAGCGTTGCGGGATCGCTTTGGGTACGCGCGGCCAAATTCAGAGAGCGCAGTTCGTCGAACAGGGTGGTCTCCAACAACGCGTCGCTGATCTGCAAGTAAGGTGTGTAGGTGTGTGGCTTCGCCGCCGCTTGAACGGAAGTGTCTTTCACGTCGGACACAATCCCGACGACGGTGACCCACGCATCGCCCCTCTTGAGGCGCTTGCCGATGGGATCCTGATTGGGCCAGTAGGTGCGGGCGGAGTTCTCACTGATGATCACCACTCCCGGCGCGCCAAACTTGTCGCTATCGGTGAAGAGGCGGCCACGATGGAGCGAAATCCCCATGGCCTGAAAGTAGTCGCCGAGAATCCAGCTGTGAGTGATGCTGGGCTGGGTCTTGCCCGGCTGACCCTCGATTTCCACCGAATCGTGCTCTTGTGAGTCGAGAGGCAAGTCGGTGGACATCCCGGCAAAGGTGACGCCCGGCAGAGCGGCGGCTTTTTGGACAGTCTGTTGGTAGAAATTGCGCATTTGAGCGGCTTTCGGGTAGGCGCGCTGGGCGAGAGGCAGATTCACGGTGATGACGTGCTCCGGGCGAAAACCGGGATCGGTTTTGAGCAGTTGGGCGAAGCTGCGGACCAGCAATCCGGCGCCGACCAGCAGGGTGACCGCGAGAGCCGTTTGCGAAACGATCAGCAGGTTCTGCACGCGGCGGCGTCCGCGCGAAACGCCGGTACCGCGGCCACCCTCTTTGAGGGCTTCGTTGGGGTCCACGTGGGTGGCTTCGAGGGCTGGAATCGAACCAAACAGCAGGGCGGTTCCCAACGAAAGCAGCAGTGAAAAAATCAGCACGCGCGCGTCCAAGTGCACTTCCTGCACGCGCGGCAAATCGACCGGGGCGAGCTTCAGAAGCAAATCGACTCCCCAACTGGCGACGCCGACGGCGATGGCCCCGGAAACAAGTCCGAGCAAAAGATTTTCGGAGAGCATCTGACGCGCCAGCCGCCAGCGGTCGGCACCGAGCGCGGCACGGATGGCGACTTCCTTGTGCCGGCCGGTGGCGCGCGCCAGCAGAAGATTGGCAACGTTGGCGCAGGCGATTAGCAGAACGATGCCCACGGCGACGAGCAGAAGCATCAGCGGATCGCGGACATTGCCGGTGACGACCTTGGCGTACGGCGTGACAAATATGCCCGGAGGCTTTCCCTGGAGGTAGGCAAGCAGGTCCGGCGGATACAACTTTGAGACTTCGTTTATCACCGTCACCGCGTCACTTTGCGCTTGCGCCATGGTGACGCCTGGCTTCAACCGGGCGAGGACGCTGTGGTTATACTGGTTGCCCCAGCCCATGTATTCGGCAGGCGTAAACGCGATGGGTACCCACAACTCGGCGGGTTCGCTAGCGTACGGCTCACCCTTGAGTGGGAACTGAAATGATGGCGGCATCACGCCGATGACGGTGTGGGGCACGCGATTCAAGTCGATGGTGCGGCCGAGGATGTCACGGTCGGAACTGAAGCGTCTTTGCCACAGGCCGTAGCTGAGGACCACGACGGCACGGCCGGGCTGATCTTCGTCCGCAGTAAACGTTCTGCCGATAAGCGGCTTCGCTTCCAGCAGAGGAAATAAGGTGTAGGAAACGCGAGCGGACTGCACGCGTTCGGGCTGCCCGTCGCCCGATAGATCGAAGTGCTTGTTGCTGTAGATAGCCATCGAATCGAAAGAGCGCTGGCGTTCGAGGAAGGCGGTATAGTCCGACGCATTCATGGGCAGATTCGGATCGTAGCCGGGGAGCCTTTCGAAGACAGAAACTATGCGGCTGGAGTGACCGAATGGAAGAGGGCGAAGCAGCACGGAATTCACGACGGAATAGATGGCGGTGTTGGCGCCAATGCCCAGGGCGAGCGTGGCGATAGCGGTGGCGGTGACGCCGGGAGACTTCAGCATCATCCGGATGGCGTATCGCAAATCCTGGAAGAAAGTGCTCATTCCGCCCCCTTGACCCGTGGTGTTTACACGCTGCCCGAGATAACGTTGCATGTGGCTAACCATACTAGCAGGTGATGAAGATTGATAAGGTGCATGTTTTTAGTTAGTTAGGGGAATCGTGGTGGTATGGACAGACGGCGAGTGTTCGCTCGTGGGATTTGTTCGTCGCCGGACCGCGCATCGCGTTTGGGCAGTGTCAGAACAGGGAGCTTCGGGGCTAGCTGCATCGATTGAAGATCGCTATTCTATTTCCGCCGGCAGTGGCGCGTAAGAGTTTATGACAAAGGTTCGCTCGCCGCGGTGCGCCCGCAACGAAATGGCGCTGCCGCGAATTGATCCCATGACTGACAGAATTTGCGACTTTCACCGCGATTCAATTTGTTTATCGGCGGCGATGCCGCCGGGGCGGAGTTGTCGATGAACATGTACTTCGGTGTTCTGCTTGGCTATTCGGCGCTGTTGATCCTGGTCGGGTCGGTGGCGGCGAAGCGCGTTCACAATGCGTCCGACTTTCTGGTGGGGGGTAGGCGATTTGGGGCGGGCGTAATTTTTGCTACGTTTCTCGCCGCGAATATCGGTGCGGGTTCCACGGTGGGCGCGAGTGGCCTGGGTTTCCGGATAGGACTCTCCGCGTGGTGGTGGGTGGGCTCGGCGGGAATCGGGACTTTGATTTTGTCGCAGAGCGTTGGGCCGCGGCTGTGGCGAATCGCCAAGGATCGCGATCTTCATACGCTGGGCGATTATCTGGAGTTTCGTTACAGCAAGAGTGTTCGCGGAGTGATTTCGACGATTCTGGGGTTCGGGACGCTGGCCATACTTGCTGGGCAAATCATGGCCATTTCGTGGATCCTGAATGTGGTGATCGGCCTGCCTAAGTGGGCCGGATGCCTGGCCGGCGGGTTGGTGGCGGTGAGTTACTGCGCGGCGGGCGGAATCGCGGCGTCGGCAATTGTGAATATTTTCGAGCTGACCGTCACCATGACTGGACTGACCATTTCAGCGCTTTATGCTTTGCACTTGATGGGCGGTTGGGCGCGGCTCACCGCGGCTTTTGCGAATAACTCCGGGACGTGGGCGGCGCGCATGACCACGTTTACCGGCGCCGGTCCGCGTCCGATTCTTGCGTTGCTAGCGATTCTGGTGCCATCCTTTATATGTTCGCCGGGCCTGGTGCAGAAACTCTATAGCGCGCGGGATGAACGGAGCGTGCGGGTGGGCGTTTTTCTGAATTCCGTTGGGCAGCTTTTGTTTGCATTTGTGCCGGCGCTTTTCGGGATGATCGCGCTGGTGCACTTCGGAGCGCTTACCAACTCCGAGCTGGCGCTGCCGGCGGTATTGGCCCGGATGGTTCCTCCATGGCTGGGCGTTTGGGCGCTGGCGGCGATTTTTTCGGCGGAACTGAGTGCCACGGACGCGATTTTGTTTATGCTGTCCACGTCGCTGGCGGTGGATCTGTACAAAGCGTTTTTCCGGCCGGCGGTGACGCAGGAGGAGTTGCTACGAGTGAGCCGCGCGACGACCGTGGGAGCCGGGTTGGCGGGCATTGGGCTGGCGATCGTACTGCCGTCGGTGATCGCGGCGGTGACTATTTTTTATGGATTGCTCGCGGTGGGGCTTTTTGTTCCGTTGCTGCTGGGGCTGTACTGGAAACGGATGAGCGCGAGCGCGGCGTTGGCGAGTATCCTTGTGGCCATTGGGGCGGATCTCGCGGTGCAGTTCGGAACCGTGACGCATAGCGTAGGGATGGCTTCGGCGCCGGCGATGGGAATTTTTGCGGGGTTGGTGACGGCGATCGCGGTGAGCCTGGGCCAACACAGTGCGGGCATTGAGGAATTGGCAGGTCCGGAGCACACATGAATCGACGCGAATTTAATCGCAACGTACTCGCGGTTACTGGAGCAGCGCTGCTCAGCGGCGGCGTGGCAGGCGGGGTGAGCGCCGCTGTGCCCGGGGGCGGGGTGGAGGCCGACGACTTATTTGGTTCGAAGGGCCTGACCGACGTCGACGGACTGAAAGTTGGGCATTTCACCGACCAGCGGCGGCCGACTGGCTGCACGGTGGTGCTCTGCGAGCGGGGTGCGGTGGCGGGAGTGGACGTTCGCGGCGGGGCGCCGGGAACGCGGGAAACTGATTTATTGAACCCGGTGAATACCGTGCAGCAGATTTACGGGCTGGTGCTTTCGGGCGGGAGCGCGTTTGGGTTGGACACCGCGACTGGCGTGATGCGGTATCTGGACGAAAGAAAGATTGGATTCCCGATGGGACCGGAGATACGTGTGCCGATCGTGCCGGCGGCCATTCTTTTCGATCTCGAACTGGGCGATTGGAAGATTCGTCCGGATGCGGAAGCCGGCTACAAAGCGTGTCTCGCCGCCACCAACGAGAAGATCGAAGAAGGAAATGTGGGCGCGGGAGCAGGAGCCACGGTCGGCACAATGTTTGGTCTGAAATTTGCGATGAAGAGCGGACTGGGTACAGTGAGCATCCGCGCGGGTCAGACGGGAGTGGTAGTGGCGGCATTGGTGGCAGTCAACGCGGCCGGTGACGTCTACGATTCTCGCAGCGGATCGTTGCTTGCGGGCGCGCGCACCGAGGATGGCACGGGATTTCGCAATACCATCGCGCAGATGCGCCAGGGGTACGCGTTGAGTCCACAGCAAGGAAAGAACACCACCCTGGGGGTAGTGGCAACGAACGCTAAATTAACGAAAGATCAGGCCACCAAAGTGGCGCAAATGGCACACGACGGCTACGCTCGGGCCATTAATCCGGTTCATACGCCGTACGACGGTGACACGATTTTTGCGCTCGCTACTGGGACCTCTGCCGTGCCAGTGAATGTCGCAACGGTCGGCGCGCTGGCAGCGGATGCGATGGCTGAGGCGATTGCTCGGGCGGTCCGGCAGGCCACCGGGATTCCCGGATATCCGAGCCTGCATGAAATTCACGGGTAGTGCCGGCGAGTGGCCTGGATCGATGATTTATTTGTCGCGTCGTGAGTCGAGTAGGTTTGGCGGCTTGGGACCCCGCTGGCTGCAGGCGGCGCCACACGGCTGCACAGCTGCATGGCTAGCGGTGCAGGCCGGGAGTCCAGAGGACGTCGGTTTTTCCGTGTTCGTTGGAATAACGGGCCAACACGAAGAGAAGATCGGAAAGTCGATTCAGGTAATGCAGGACGGCGGGATTAACGCTCTCTCGCTGGCGCTCGGCCAGCTCCACTACGGAGCGCTCGGCGCGGCGGGTGATGGTACGAGCCAAATGAAGATAGGACGCTGCGGCGCTTCCGCCCGGCAGCACGAAGGTGGTGAGCGACGCGAGTGGTGCATTGAAACGATCGATGGTCTGCTCTAGCCACAAAACTTGCGCGGGCGTGACGCGCAGCGGTTGCGAGGCGCTGGCTTCGCGACTCGGCCGGCACAGGTCGGCGCCCAGGTCGAAAAGGTCGTTCTGAATATGCAGCAGGGCGGTACGGACGTCGGCATCCGGGACATGCAGCATGGACACACCGAGCGCGGAGTTCGCTTCGTCGATTTCGCCGTATGCTGCGACGCGCAAATCGAATTTCGCGAGGCGAGCGCCATCGCCGAGGGATGTTTTTCCCTCATCGCCAGTGCGAGTGTAGATTTTGTCGAGCTTCATGATGAGCATCTCCGGAGATTTGCCCTACTGAGGTACTCAACTTACCACTCTCCAGGCTTTTGCGCCGCCTTGAATTCGGCAATATCGGGTGATAATGGAAATGCAGACCGGGGTAATTTTTTGAAAAAAGGGTGGGCCGAATGATGCTGAGAAAAGGGTTATGGGCCGTCGCGTTCGCGGTGTTGCTGGCGATGCCAGGAACGACAAGGGCGGCGAACGATACGCCGATCGTCATTGACGCTACGGCTGCGGCTCATCCGTTCCCGCACTTCTGGGAGCAGATGTTCGGTTCCGGCAGGGCGATATTGGCGCTGCGCGACGATTACCGGCGCGACCTGCGGGACGTAAAAAAAGTGACTGACATGCAGTACGTGCGGTTCCACGCCATCCTACACGATGAAGTCGGGGTGTACGACGAAGACGCCCAAGGTAACGCTGTTTACAACTTTTCCTACGTGGACCAAATCTATGATGGTCTGCGCGCGGCAGGGGTCCGACCGTTTGTGGAAATCAGCTTCATGCCCAAAAAACTGGCATCGCGCGATGTGGTTCAGGAATTCTGGTATCACCCCAACGATACTCCGCCGAAGGATTGGGCTAAGTGGGACGCGTTGATGAAGGCTTTTGCGGAGCACCTGATCGCGCGGTATGGATTGGACGAAGTGAGCCAATGGTATTTCGAAGTGTGGAACGAACCGAACATTGGATTCTGGGCGGGCGATCCCAAGCAAGCGACATATTGGGACCTGTACGACCACACCGCGGCGGACCTGAAAGCGGTGAGCCCGCGGCTGCGGGTGGGTGGTCCGGCCACCGCGGCGTCGGCGTGGGTCGATGCGTTTCTGAAACACTGCGCGGATAAACATGTGCCGGTGGATTTTGCATCCACCCACGTCTACGGCAACGACAGCGCCAAGGACGTGTTTGGAACCACCGAACAGATCCCGCGGGACAAGATGGTGTGTCGCGCGGTAAAGAAAGTGCACGAACAAATTCAGGCGTCGGCGTTCCCGAAGTTGCCGCTGATCTGGAGCGAATTCAACGCCAGCTACATGAACGAGCCGAAGGTGACCGACGCGTTGTACATGGGCCCGTGGATCGCGCAGACCGTCAGCGATTGTGACGGTCTGGTAGACGTGATGTCGTATTGGACGTTCTCGGACGTGTTTGAGGAGCAAGGCGTAGTGAAAACGCCTTTCTATGGCGGGTTTGGACTGGTGGCGGCGGGCGGAATTCCCAAGCCATCGTTCGACGCGTTTCGGCTGCTGCATCACCTGGGCGATGAGCGCCTGGTTTCCGATTCAAGCGTGCTGGTGACGCGAAGGAAGAGCGATGGAGTGATCGTGGCGGCGGTGTGGAACCTCGCTGAGCCAGGGGCGGAGGGATCTCCGAAGACGGTACATCTGCGATTCGAGCATCTGCCGGGAATGGGCATCCATCGCGTGGTGATCGAGCGCGTGGATCGCGATCACGGTGATGCGTTGCCTGCATACGAAAAAATGGGAAGGCCAACGAATCCCACACCGCAGCAGCTAGTAGAGCTGCGCCGAGCGGCTGCGCCCCCCGCCGCGGAAGTTCGGACGATGCAGGGCGGCGAATTGACGCTGGAAATTCCCGCGCACGGCTTGGCGGTGATTGAAGTGAAATAGAACCCTACATCGTGGTCTGCAGGATACCGAAAAAACTCACGATCAAGTATGGGCGCGCGGTTAGTGCTCGCACCATTCCATTCAGTTCACAAATTTGACCACGCGGCCCACAAGCTCGTTGAGTTTGGCCTCCGAAGAAGCTTCGGCATCGAAAGATAGAATGTAGCCGTCGCGAAACGTCGCGTAGAGACCTCGGTAGTGATCTTTTCCGCTGGGTACCTGCTCTCGCAGAATCACACCTGTGAACGAAACGCCTGCAATGGTCAGCGGAAATTCTTCCCGCACCGTCGCATGCCCCTCTTTCTCCAATTCTTGACGGACGCTCTGTAAATACTGGGCGGAAGATTGCAGATCAGGGTGCTTGGCCAGTGACTCTGCCAGCACAGCAAACGTGTAGGTGTCGTCCCAGGTAGGCGCTTTGACCACCGCCTGCAGGAGCCGAGCGCGTTGGCCGGCGGCGTTGACGATCGGGCTCAACTTAAGAGTTGCGCCGGGCGCATCGATCGTTAGGTTGAAAAATGAGTTGGTGTAGCGGCTCTCGCTGACAGTTCCGCTAGCGGCGACGGTCGAAATCTTCACAGACTTTTTGGTTTGCGCCACGAGAATTGCCGACGCGCCAAGTATCAGGACAAAGGCGACAGCTGCGGTTTTCATGCATGCCATTTAAACCGAAGTAAAGCACCGATGGAAGTGAAAATAACCGTCGAGCCGAAGCGAGGTAAGGCGCGTCGCCCTTTTCAGTCAGAGGCTAGGCCGATGCGATGCCGGCGGAACGGCGGGACCGCAGGAAATCGATGAACGGGGCCATGCCGTCGCCGGTCTTGGCGGATAGCCGGAAAATGGGCAGGCCGGGGCGGACAGACTGAATATTGGATTCCGCTGCGGCCCAATCGAATTCGGTTGCCACGGCCAAATCGGACTTGGTAATTACTGCCACGTCCGCACTGTTGAAAATTGTTGGATACTTCAGCGGCTTGTCTTCGCCCTCGGTAACCGACAACAAAACGATGCGAAGCTCCTCGCCTAAGTCGTAGCTGGCCGGACAAACCAGGTTGCCCACATTTTCGATGAACAGAAAATCGAGATCGTGCAAATTCCAACCTTCCAGAGCTTGCTGCACCATCTCCGCTTCCAGGTGGCAGACCGTACCGGTAATAATTTGACGCACCGGAGCCTGGCTGCGCGCCAGACGCGCCGCGTCATTTTCGGTGGCCAGGTCGCCGACCAGAGCGGCGACGCGAGAGTGCGGGCGCATGGTGGTGAGCATTTTTTCGAGGAAGGCCGTCTTGCCTGACCCGGGACTGGAAACCAAGCCGATCACTTGCACGCCGGCTTCCTGAAAGCGGGTGCGCAGCTCGCGCGCCAGTAGATCGTTTTTCTTGAAGACGTTGTGGCGGAGTTCGACCAGGCGCGGCTGCGGGCTCACGAAATCATCTCCATTCCCACCACTTCCACTTCCCTTCCCGACAAAACTTCGGGCGTAGGAGTGCCGCATCGGGGACAGCGAAGGTGCTGCAGGCTGACCAGGATTTGATCCGTGTTGCACTGCGGGCAATGCACGATCGCGGGCGACTCTTCCACGATGAGTTCGGATCCTTCCCGCGGGGCCCCTTCGCAAGCGAGCTGGTAGGAAAAAAGCAGAGCGTCTTTCACCACGCCGGAGAGTGACCCCAGCTTGAGGCGGACGGAAGTAACCTGCTCGCCGCCGAGGCGCTGGACCTCTTCGCTGACTCCTTCGATGATACTGAGCGCGATGGAAAGTTCGTGCATTACGGGATGCGCGCCCGAAGGCGCGCGGGCCGAATTACATCGCGCGAATTTTCATGTAGCGCTGGAACTCCGGGTAGAACTTCACGACGGCACTTACCGCAAGCGCTAGCACCAAACTCTTGAAGATAAATTTCATTTTAGTTCACCCACCTTTTATGGATTTTCGACAGCTGCTACCGATGCGTCTAGCTGGTTTGCCGGTTCCGCAAGAATTTTGCTTATCAGAGATTCAATTACGTTGACGGCTACATGCACCGCCGCTGCGACCGGTGCACTCAGGCCCATGCGGCCTTGCGGCATTTCCTCAAGCCCGCCGAAATCCGCCATTTCGTCGAGTTCCGATGCCGAAGCGGCATCAGCGGTTTCGATCTCGCCCGATTCGGTGGCGAGCTCGGCTCCTTCGATGCCCAGAGATTCCGGCTCGCAGCCAACAACCAAAACTCGTTTGAAATCGCCGCCGAGCGCTTTCACGGAAGCCAGGACGCGCATGGGATCCATGCTGTGGCCGTCGATGGCGGGCGCGATCCCCCTGCCCGGCGGTTGGCGCGCCGAGCGATTGGAGATCGGGCTCGATGGTATAGACGGTGCCTGGGACTCCGCCGCGCGGCGATGCGTCCACCAAGATCGAAACGTCGTACCCGTCCATCAGTGCGTACGCTAAATCGTAGCCCCGAATGCCGAAATCGGTGACGCGAACGGATGGAGGCTGCGGGCGAAGCGCCAGGTGACGGGCAACCTCCACACCGAAGGCGTCGTCACCAAAAAATATGTTCCCGATGCCAGCGATGAGGATGCGAGGGGTCATTTTCCGTTTCCGGCCGCCCCGCTATTCGCGCCACCCGGGTCATGATCGAGAGCGCACGGGATCACTTCATCCAGGGAATAGAAGAACCGATGGCCGGGCTGGCGCATCATTCCAAATTCGCGGCCGGGATCATCATCGAGAACGACCGCGAGCTGAACGTGATCCTCGAGATCTTGCTCGATGGCCTCAATCACAGCCACGCGTCCGGCCAGTGCCATGTCGATGATGTCGGCACTTTTTTGCGGGTGCAAGCGCACGCGATCGCCGAGCTTCAGCTCGACGCCGAGAATGCGGATGCTCTGGATCCTTGGGCGCTCTTCCCAGGGATTCCAGTCCTGGACGGCCATTTCCGGCGAAGCGGCAGGCGCTTCGCCAGTTACCGGTGAGGGGGCGCCAAGCCGACGGCTTCCACGGCTTTCATCACGCCGTGAAGATGTGCGAGATGTTCAGGATCGGCTTCGATGCGTTCCAGCATCTTGCGTCCGCGCTCGTCGGCCTGGCGCATTTCGGATTTTTCTTCGTCGGTCATGGAGAGGATACGCAGGGTGAGGATTTCGTCGATTTCGGTGCCGTCAAACAGGTTGCCGGCGCTCTCCGGAGCAATTCTTGGGTAATCGTAAAGGATAACGGGCGAGGCGAGAACGGTGTGGCTGTCGCCTTCCTCGCCGACCAAAACGGGATAATTGCCGATGTTTTCGCACTTCATGGCGGCTTCCTCGAATGGCATCGTGCTATTGTTGGTGGCACTTCCTGATTCCGAGGAGCAGGTTTGACCATGGCGCGATCGATCCTCTTCAAAATACTCTGGGGCGCGCTGGCAGTGATCGTGGCATTGGCGCTGCTGGCCGGCTGGATGTTTTTGCAGTTGCCGCACATGAGCAAGGTTCCGCGCCTGGAACCGGCTCCGGGAGTGGTGGGAGTGCAAACCGGCGGATCTTACGTGTGGGTGATTCGCACCGCGCACGGGGCGACGCTGATTGACGCGGGAATGGATGCACAAGGAAAGGCGATCCTGCAGGAATTGGACCGCGAACATCTCAACTCCGCGAACGTCAGCAACATCTTCGTCACCCACGGACACCGCGACCACATTGGAGCTCTGGCGGATTTCCCGGATGCCACAATCTGGGTGGGTCCGGGCGACGGCGAACTTATCCATGGTCAGCGCGAATCGAAAGCTTTCATGCCCCGGATGGCCGCCAAGCATTCCCCGCCCGCGCCACCAGTAGGAACGCTGGATGATCTCGCCAATCTGGACAAGGTGAATTTTGACGGCGAAGAAATGTGGATCATTCACACCCCGGGTCACACACCTGGAAGCACCATGTATCTTTACAAAAACATCTTATTTACCGGCGACTCACTGTTCACCGATAAGGATGGACTCAAGTACCCGCCGGGGTTCATCTGCGACGACCCGGCGGCAAACCGCGCTTCGATCCCACAGCTAAAAAACCTCTCGTTCGATATTATCGCCGACGGCCACACCGGCTTTACCAGCAACGCCCACGATAAGCTGGTGCAATTCCTCGCGAAGTAAAGCGTCGCGAGATACCCACTCCCCGATGCGTGTGTTGTCGCATTTTGGCCCCCCCGCGTGAACGGTCGCCAACAATGACCGATTCGGGTACAATTGAAGTCCGTTGCTGACCGTTAACAACATCACTATGCGCTTCGGCGCTAGAATACTGTTCGAAGACGTCACTACGACCTTCTTCGAGGGACGGCGCTACGCCGTCACCGGCCCCAACGGTGCGGGCAAGTCGACGTTCATGAATATCCTCACCGGCGAATTGGAGCCTTCCAAGGGCTCGGTGACCCGGCCCAAAAAGCTCGGCATCCTGCGTCAGGATCAGTTCGCATTCGACGATTTCCGGGTGATCGACACGGTAATCATGGGCAATGGGCGCCTCTGGAAGGCCCTGCAGGAACGCGAAGCGCTCCACGCCAAGCCTTACGATCAGCTTACCGACAAAGAAGGCATGTACCTGGGCGAACTGGAAGGAATCGTCGGCGATGAAGACGGATACACGGCCGAATCCGACGCCGCGGTGTTGCTGGACGGCTTAGGACTGGAAGAACCGCTGCACGAGCGCAAGATGGGCGAATTGCAAGGCGGACAAAAAGTACGCGTGCTGCTCGCTCAGGCGCTGTTCGGCCATCCACAAGTTCTGATGCTGGACGAACCGACCAACCACCTGGACCTTGATTCAGTCCACTGGCTGCAGGATTACCTTTGTGAGTATGAGGGCGTGCTGATTGTGATTTCACACGACCGCCATTTTCTGAACAGCGTTTGCACCCACGTCGCCGACATCGACTACCAAACCATCATTATGTACAACGGCGGATACGACGACATGGTGTTGGCCAAGACCTCAATTCGCTCGCGCATCGAATCCGAAAACGCCCAGCGCGAAAAGAAGATCGCGCAACTTAATGAATTCATCGCGCGTTTCTCCGCAGGCACGCGGTCGGCTCAAGCCACTTCCCGCAAGAAGGAAGTGGAACGGCTGCAGACCTCCGACCTGGCCCGTTCAAATATCGCCCGCCCGTACATTCGCTTCCCCATGGATCAGCATTCCGGCAAGCATCCGTTGGAGATAAAGAGCGTGGTGAAGGCGTACGACGGGGTGAAGGTGTTTCAACCCTTTACCGCCAGCGTAACGCGCGGCGAGAAGATCGCGTTGATGGGCCGCAACGGAACCGGTAAGACCACCCTGCTCAAGTCATTGGTGCGGAATGCGCCGGGCTCCATCTCCGCGGAAGAACAACAGTTCCCGATCGATGGCGGCACGGTAGCATGGGGCCACAACGTGGCGGTGGGGTATTTCGCGCAGGATCATAGCGAGAGCATCGTCCAAGGCACCAATGTGCTCGAATGGCTGCAGCAGTGGGATCCGATGGCCTCGCAGGAGCAGCTTCGCGGCGTGCTGGGGCAGATGCTTTTCAGCGGCGACGATGCGCTGAAGCCGACCAAAGCGCTCTCCGGCGGCGAATCGGCGCGGCTGATTTTCTGCCGGTTGATGCTGCAAAGGCCCAACGTGCTGGTGCTGGACGAGCCGACCAACCACCTGGACCTCGAAGCGATCAATGCGTTGAATTTCTCGTTGCAGAAGTACCTGGGTACGGTGCTGCTGGTGACCCACGACCACGACATGATCGACGAAGTGGCTACGCGCATCTGGCATTTCGAAGGCGGACGCATCGAGGATTTTAAGGGACCGTATTCGGATTACGTCATCCACCAGCAAGAGCAGAAAGAAAAAGCCAATCCCCGTATGGCCGCCGTATTACGCAAAGGAAAGTAGCCAGCCCGAATCGCGCTTTGGTTTCGCGGTTGATGTTAAGGACTGGGGGTTGATGTTGATGGTGAGTGGCCCACACGGTGGGATTACTGTGCGGCTTGATGAATTGGCTCCCATTCCCGGTCCCCAATGCTATCCGACACTTAAACCCGCTCCGTAGAAGAACGGATGGCGCTTTACCCTCCCTCCCCCCAGAATCTGTTACCGCCTTTTCCATTTTCGGTCTACACTCACCGCTAGCCTGTAGAACGTAGACCCGCACTGGCTAATTTCTCCTCGCGCGGACGTAAAGAAGGGAAAGCATTACCAAGTAGCCGCACATTGTTTTACGGCCTCCCCTGTTTTGTTGGTGAATTGCAGCCGGTTGTGGTCGCTCCGTAGCGGATCAACTCCCGCCGAGAACTCGCCGTCGTCCATTCATCGACCTAGTCACGCGGTTCGAGTAATATCGTTCCGCACTGGAAAGGTGCGCGTTATGAAAATCCTACTGTATAACCCAGACAACGGCGTCACTCGTAATTTCATGCCCCATCTCTGGATGTTTTTGCTGCAGTCGCTTACTCCCCCCGGCCATGAAGTCTTGCTGATCGATGGAAATGCGCAGCCCATGGATGAGGCCGGCATCGCCCGCTACGTAATCGAAAACAAAATTGGACTGGTTGGCATCGGTGCGATGACCCGCATGATTGCCAAGGCCTATCGGATGGCGGACGCGGTCCGCGCGGTGGGAGTTCCGGTAGTAATGGGCGGACCCCACGTCACCGAGTTAGCTGACGAAGCGCTGGGCCGCGACGGCGGACCTCGCCACGCCGATGCCGTCGCGCTCGGCGAAGCCGATGACACCTGGCCGCGCATCGTGGAAGACGCGGTGAACGGAAAGCTCCAGGATATTTACGCTCCGGTCGATGACGCCGGCAAAGAGAAAAAGCCTTCGCTGCAGGTCTATCCCCCGATTCCCTGGGATTCGATCGACCTCGCGCAATTCAACCTGATTCCCCACGCATTCACTTCCATGCTGGGAAAGGTCGGCGCCGGCTGGGGAACGTTCCGCATCATCCCGGTCGAATCAGGACGCGGTTGCCCATACGGCTGCGAATTCTGCACTGTCACCGGATTTTTCGGCGACCCAATCCGCTTCCGCACCAACGAAAGCGTGGTGAAAGAGCTGCTGCTGCTGAAGGCGCGCGCTGGCGCCGAAAAGGGGCAAATCGCCGTTTTTTTTATCGACGACAATTTCGCCATCAATCCCCGGCGCACCAAGTCGCTGCTGCGTGACATTATTGCCGCCGGCGCGCAAGTGCACTGGGTGGCGCAGATCAGCGCCAATCTCTTGCGCGACGAAGAGCTGGTGGATTTGATTGCCGCCTCCGGTGGTAAATGGATTTTCATCGGGATGGAATCGATCGATCCAGCCAATCTCGCGAGCGTCAACAAAGGTTTTAACAAGCCTGGGGAATACGCCGCCGTGCTGGAACGGCTGGCGGCGCGCAACGTTTTTGCGATCACATCCTTTATTTTTGGAATGGACAACGACACGGTAGGAGTTGCGGAGCGGACCCTGAAGGAAATTCGCACCTGGCCGGCGGGATTGCCCATTTTTGGATTGCTCACTCCCCTGCCCGCTACACCACTCTACAAAAGGCTACAGACTGCTGGACGCCTCACACGACCGAAACATTGGCAGGAGTTTATTCCGTTTGCGATGGCCCACACTCCGGAAAAAATATCGATCGAGGATGCCCAGAACGAGGTGCGCATCGGTTGGGATCGTGCGTACAGCCCGGAAGCCATCGAAAAAGCGGTTGATTCGCTGGACTACAAGCCGCTCGGCTATCGCATCAATATCCTGTTGGCGCGCCTGTGTTTCCGCGGGATATATTTCCCACAAATGGGCAAATTCGCCTGGGTGAAGGTGATCGCCCAAAATCGTCGCGTAATCTTCAAACTGATAAAGGAAGGATTTACGGGCCGGCTCGACGCACCGTTGCGAGTTCCAGCAACGGCAATGACCGCGGAGGCCTCAGCAACGCCTGCGGCAAAGCAATAAGGTAGCCGCGGCACTCACGACGATTTCGGGGGCGTGCCGTCTTGCGGTTCGGCATTTTCGCCGAATTTGTGCGCTACATTTCGCAGATACGTGTCCATAGTATTCGTGTACCCCAGCACAAACCGCGACACGAACCGAAATATCGGGTTGTAGATCTCGCCGCGCTCGACGATGCTGAGCCGGCAGCCATCCGGCGTCGGAGAAATATCCATAATCCAGACGCCGCCGAACGGCAGGCTCTTGTCGGCGATCTGGGTGATCAGCTGTTCCGGCGGACGTGCTTCGAGTACTTGCATTGTGATCGCTCCATGCTTCATCTTCTCCCGGAAGTGGACGTGGCCGTCGGTACTCGGGAGAATCTCCACCGCTTGCACGTCAGGTCTCCAGGATGCGCCGGCTTGAACATCCGAAATTAGCGCGAACACAGCCTCCGGCTTTTGGTGGAGCGATATGTAGCAGACAGCTTCGTGCTTTTGCGGAAGCAGCGAGCCAACGATCACCACAACGACGACGAGCACCGCAATCACCGCCAGCGGCCACCGGGCGTACTTCATGAGGTCGGCTCCTTTGTTGCCAAGGGTACCCTACCGCCTATGATTTCAACGGTAGTACTTGAACCCGCGGCGCGGGCGATGATATCAAATCAACCGTGCGCGTCGAGCACTTTGGAGAATAAAAGATGGAGGTCGTTCTGTTTGGTGCCAGCGGGATGATCGGCAGCCGGATTCTGCGTGAGCTTGTCTCGCGAGGCCATCAGGTGACCGCAGTGGTGCGCAATCCCTCCCGCGTAGAGCCCCATCCACAGGTGAAGACAGTCGCCGGTGATCAGACCGACGTGGCTGATGTTGTTCGGTTGGTGAAAGGAGCTGACGCGGTGATCACCGCGTACAGCCCAGGCGTCGGCACGGAGACCGAGATCCTTGACGCGACGCGCTGGTTGATCGCGGGCACGAAACAAGCCGGAGTGAAACGCCTAATCATGGTGGGCGGCGCGGGGAGCCTTGAGGTTGCACCCGGCGTTCAACTAGTGGATACGCCACAGTTCCCCACTGGCTGGAAGGCGATCGCTCTCGCGCACCGGGACACGCTGCCGATCCTTCGCAGGTCAGATCTAGACTGGACTAACTTGAGCCCTGCTGCGGAAATTCAGCCTGGCGAGCGCACCGGAAAGTTCCGCCGGGGAGCGAATACGCTGCTGGTAGACGGGCAGGGGCACAGTCGAATCTCTGCGGAAGATTACGCGATTGCGATAGTCGACGAGCTGGAACATCCGGCCCACGTACGCCAGCGATTCACCGTGGCGTACTAAGCAAGGCCGATCATGGCGATAGCCTAACGGGTTTCTTCGCGGGAGAAACTCTTTCCCCACCCTTCCAATAAGCCATTCACTACCGCCAGGCCGCGGCGCAGGTTTTTGCCACGCAGTATTTTCAGCACACCCCAAAATCCTGGCGGCTCGGAGTGTTGCGCTTTCGCTGCACCCTCCAGCGCACCTGGCGCAGCCCCGGCAAATTTCTCAAAGAGTTCCGGATCGATCGATCCAAACACCTTGCCGATCACCAACAAGTTGCGCAAACCACGAATCGCTTCCGGCGTTTTGGTGGCATCGACCACGCTTTCCAGAATTTTATCCCCTCCGCCAAGCAGTCCGCGCAGCAGTTCCAAGACGCCCTGATCGTGCAGACCTTGCAGCACTTCATAACCGGCCAGCAGCGCAGCAGCATGGTCGCCGGGCGCCTGCTCCAAGCGAGAACGCAGTTCCTCCCGCGGGTCGCGCTTCGGCCGCTCCAGAGGAATCGGTTGTGCCATGGTTTTTTCTCCTCGCTTCTTCGCGTCTAATTCCTTCGAATCTGAACCAAACCGTTGCCGCCGGGAACGGTGTAGTCCGCGCGCTTCCATTTGCGTTCCACTTCCACTCCGCGTTGCGGGGTGGGATGTCCCCAGCGCGAATTGGTGCGCGGCAGCGGATTTTCTCCCAACGCTTCCGGCAACACCAGAAGCTGAACGGAAGCCTCTTTGTACGCCGGCGTGTGCGTCACCGTGTCGGTGTGGCTGCTGGTCAGCCGGTTCACTGGGCTCTCGACCGAATTCATCGGCATGTACAGTTCTTTGCCCCGCACCCGATCGGTCACCAGTGCACGCACCCGCACCTGCCCATAGCGCGACATGAGTTGCACCCAGGTTCCGCTCTGAATTCCGCGCTCTTCGGCCAGCTCCGGCGAAACTTCCACGAAAGTGTCCGGCGTCTTCCCGCGAATACCCGGCACGCGATAGGTCATGTTGCCTTCGTGGAAATGTTCGAGCAGGCGGCCGTTGTTCAGATGCAGATCGAACTCGGCGTTGGGCTGGTCGGTCGGTTCCACGGGATGCAGCGGGAACAGCCGGGCCTTGCCGTCGGGAAACGCAAACTTTTTCGTGTAGAGCAGCGGCTGATCGGAACCGTCCGCCGCCACCGGCCATTGCAGTGATCTGAATCCTTCCAGCCGCTCGTAGGTCACGCCGGCGAACATCGGCGTCAACGCCGCGATCTCGCGATAAATATCGGACGGGTGGTCGTAGTTCCAATTCGCGCCCAGGCGATTGGCGATGTCGCGAATGATTTTCCAGTCCGCGCGGCTGCCTTCCAATGGTTCGAACACCTCGTACAGCCGCTGGATTCGGCGCTCGGTGCTGGTAAACGTTCCCTCTTTTTCCAGGCTGGGACTCGCCGGCAACACGACATCGGCGAAACGGCAGGTGGCCGTGAAGAAAATGTCCTGCATCACCAGGAATTCGAGCTGGCAGAGCCCTTCGCCTACGTAATTTGCGTTCGAATCCACCAGGCTCATCTCTTCGCCAAAAACGTACATCGCCTTGAGCTGGCCCTTGTAGATCGCCTCGATCATCTCGTGATTATCGAGCCCCTTATTTTTGGGCAGAGGGACGCCCCAGCCGGCTTCGAACCGCGCGCGCACTTCGGGATCGTCCACCGATTGATAGCCCGGCAGAAAATTGGGCATCGCTCCGTGATCGCTGGCTCCCTGAACGTTGTTGTGCCCGCGCAGCGGATACGCGCCGGAGCCCGTCTTCATGTAATTACCGGTGATGAGCAGGAGATTGGAAATGGCGGTGGAAGCATCGGAACCCATGCTGTGCTGGGTGACGCCCATGGCCCACAGCACGCAGACGCCGTTCGCTTCGGCGACCATGTGCGCAACTTTCTTGATGGTCTCTTCCGAAAGGCCGGTGGTGCGGGCGGCAAAGTCCAAGGTGAATGGCGCGAGGCTCTTCTGGTATTCCTCCAATCCATTCACCCATTGATTCATGAATACGGTGTCGGCCAGTCCCTCGTCCAATATGTAGCGAGCGGCTGCGCAGAGCCACACCACGTCGGTGCCAGGTTTCGGATGCAGGAAAAGGTCGGCGCGCCTGGCCATTTCATTTTCGCGCAAATCCGAAACGATTAGCTTCTGGCCGCGCAGTTTGTGGGCGCGTTTCACGCGGGTGGCCAGTACCGGATGGCTCTCGGCGGTGTTGCTGCCAATGATCAGCACCAGCCCGGCGCGCTCGATATCGTGGATCGAGCCCGAATCTGCACCGTAGCCCACGGTTCTGAACAGGCCCATAGTCGCGGGGGCCTGGCAGTACCGCGAACAGTTGTCCATGTTGTTAGTGCCGATCACCGCGCGAGAAAGCTTTTGCATCAGGTAGCTTTCTTCGTTGGTGCATTTTGACGATGAAACAAACGCCAGCGCGTCCGGCCCGTACTGCGCTTTGATCTCCGCAAATTTGCGGGCGACCAGGTCCAGGGCTTCATCCCATGACGCCGCACGGAATTTGCCGTTTTCGCGGATCAGCGGGGTGGTCAGCCGGTCGGGACTGTTGACGAAGTCCCAGCCAAATTTTCCCTTCACGCAGGTGGAAACGCCGTTGGTCGGACCTTCCAGCGGTTCCACTTTCAGGATGTGGCGGTCCTTGGTCCACACGTCGAAGCTGCAGCCCACTCCGCAATACGTGCACACCGTCTTGGTGCGCCGGATGCGATGCTCGCGCATGGCTTCTTCGTCCTCGGAAATTTTCATGATCGCGCGGTAACCCACTTCCGGCTCGATCGCTTTCACCACGTCGATCATTCCGTTCAAGACCGGTTTGGGCACCGCCGTGAAGTAGCCGGCGTACCCGATCATCGATTTTTCCATCAGCGCGTTGCAGGGGCACACCGAAACGCAGTGGCCGCAGGAAACACAGCTCGATTCGCCGATCGTCGAACCGCCATCCCACTGCACCCGGGGATGCGGGTCTTCCCAGTTGATGGAGAGCGTTTCGTTCACTTGCAAGTTCTGGCAGGCTTCCACGCACCGGCCGCACAGAATGCATTGATCCGGATCGTAGCGGTAGAACGGGTTGGTGTTGTCGACGGGGTAGGGCTTCGGCTTGTACGGAATTTGCTGATGTTCGACGGCGAGCTGCCGGGTGGTATTGTGCACCGTACAGTTGCCGTTGTTGTTGTCGCAAACGGTGCAATAAAGCAGATGATTTCCGAGGATTCGATCGAAGGCCAGGCGCTGCGCGGCGTCGGCTCTGGCGGATTTGGTGAAAACCTCCATGTCCGCGGCGACGCGCGTTGCGCACGCTCGCACCAGTTTACCGTTGGTTTCCACCATACAGGTATCACAGGTTTGAATCGGGCCGAGCTGCGGGTGAAAGCAGACTTGAGGAACTTTGGCGCCAACTCGATTGATCACTTCAATGAGCCGCTCGCTGTTGCTGGCGTCGTAAATGCTGCCGTCGATGGTCACTTTCAACATGTGAATTTCCCCCTCCCAGCTTCACAAGGCACTCGTCGCGCGATGCGTGGATGCCGGAGAGCCCGGCCTCTCACTCAGTGCATGTGTACCGATGCCAGCAGCGTGCTGGCCCCATTCCACAGAATTTGCACGCCGATGCATACCAACAAAAACGACGTGAGCTGCATGATCACGGTCATCCCGGTCGCACCCAAAATCCGCGCCAGGCGATCCGAGAATCCGTAGCACAGGAAAATGCTGAGCGCCAGCAGCGCGGAACCGACGAACGCGGCGAGAATCGCCAGCAGATTGAACCCGTGGTGGTACGGTGCGTTCGCGCCCAGGGTGATCGCGATGGAAATCGATCCCGGACCCACGGTCAGCGGCAAGGTCAACGGATAAAACGCATGGCGGAATAGGTCGTCCGGCTGGACACTTCGCTTCACCTCATTGCTCTCGTTATCGTCCTTTTGCTTCAGCAGCGTCCATCCCGTCGAGATCACCACCAAACCGCCGCCCACCTGCACCACCGGCAGCGAAATGCCAAAGAAGGCTAGGATGTGCGTCCCAATGAAGTAGGAACCGACCAGCAGGAAAAAGCTATTCACCGCAATCCGCCACGACAGCACTTTGCGCTCGCTCGCCGTGTATTGCCGGGTGAGGGTCAGAAAGATCGGAGCGCCTCCCAGCGGATCCACTATTGGAAACAGGGCGCTGAGTATCAGGAACACACTTTTTATCGCTTCAACCAATCGGTTTCTCCCAGCCATGGAGTATAGCCAAAAGCCTCGCCGATGCGGGTTACGAACTGATGACCCGTGGCCGCCGGCTCCTGGTAGTTTTCCGTAATCCGAATTACTCTCGCGCCCGGATTCGCGCTAAACTTTGCAGCTTCGTCGGAGGCCAAACCCATGTGTTCGGTCCGGAAAACGATAGCACTGTCAGGTCTGGTGTTTTTTCTCGCCGGGGTGCCTGCGTCGCCGCAGGAAGAGGTGGCGCAAACGCCAGCCGGGAGCAAGGCCCTGACGGTCGAGAGCATTTACGGCGAAAACGGGTTGCTCGGTCATTCATTGCCGCGCATCGCATGGACGCCCGACGGCAAGCAATTAGGATTCATGGAGACCGGGCTAGGCAAGGAATTTTGGGTGATGGATGCCGCCACGGGCGAGCGCCACATCCTGATTCCCGCCGATACATTGAAGTCGATTCTGCCGCCGATGCCCTTCCCGGTGCGGCAGCGCACCGGCGCCGGGCGACGGCCTCCCGCTCCATTCGAATTTGCGCCGGATGGCTCGGCGATTCTATTTCGCGGGCAGACGTCGCTGGTCTGGTTCGACCTGAAATCGCACGCATCGCGCCGCCTGATCTCCGGCGGCGACCGGCTTACCGATGCCAAGATTTCACCCGATAGCCGCTGGGTGAGCTTTGTACGGGATCACAACGTGTCGATTGCAAATGTTTCCAGCGGCGAGGTGCGCCCGCTAACCAAAGGCGGCAGCGAGGGCGTGCGTAAAGGAGAGCTCGACTGGGTCTATCCCGAAGAATTGGAAATCAAGTCGGGCTATTGGTGGGCTCCCGATTCGTCGGCGATCGCTTATCTCGAGATGGACGAACGGAAGGTAACCCAATACACCATCGAAAACAATATCGACGATCCGCACGAAAAGGAAGTGAATCGCTACGCCAGAGCCGGTGAACCGAACCCCATCGTGCGCGTTTTGGTGGCTTCGCTTGGCGGCGGCGAGCCGAGAGCAATGGATATCGGCACCAACACCGATATCTCGATCGCTCGCGTAGACTGGATGACCGACAACAAACATTTGGCGATCCAGAGGCTCGAACGCACCGCAAAGTATCTGGAGCTACTGAATGCCGAAGCCGCTACGGGGCGCTCGCATGTGATCCTGACCGAGAAAGACCGTTGCTACGTGAACGTCACCGACATCTTGCACTTTTTCCATGACGGTCAGCGATTTCTCTGGGCTAGCGAACGCAGCGGGTACCGCCATCTTTACATCTACAAACTGGACGGCACCGAAATCGCTCAAATCACCAAGGGCGATTGGGAAGTATCCAATGTCGAAGCCGTTGATGAAGCTCACGGCCTGGTCTATTTCACCGCCGCCGAAAAGAGTCCGCTGGAACGCCAGCTCTATCGGGTGGCGTTGGATGGCTCCGGGTTCGCGCGAATCAGTCACGAAACCGGCACCCATTCGCCTGATTTCGCGCCCGGAGCAGGAGTGTTTGTAGACACCTACTCCGATACTCTCGTGCCGCCCCGCCAGGATTTGCTTCGCGCTAACGGCTCGAAGATTTCGGCGGTGAATGAGGGCGGCGGGCAGGAGGTTCAGAGCTATCACCTTTCGCCGGTGGAGTATTTCACGGTGAAGGTTAGCGACGGCGCCACTCTCAATGCGTCGATGATCAAACCGCCTAATTTCGATCCATCGAAGAAGTATCCGGTGATCGTTTTCACCTACGGCGGACCTTCGCAAGTGGTTCGCAGAGTCTGGGCCGGCGGCAATTTCCTCTTCAACGAAATGATGGCGCAAAAAGGCTACATAATTTTTTCGCTGGATAACCGCGGCGCGCAGGCCCGCGGCCGTGATTTTGAACGGAAGGTGTACGGATATGCCGGGCCGCCGGAATTGGCCGATCAGCACGACGGGGTGGCGTACCTGCGAACGCTGCCGTATGTGGATGACGGGCGGGTCGGCATTTGGGGCTGGAGCTACGGTGGGACCATGACGCTGCACGCGTTGTTCGAGGATTCCCAAACTTTCAAGGTGGGCTTTGCGGGCGCGCCGGTTTCGAATTGGCTGGACTACGATTCCATCGCCACCGAACGCTTCCTCGGATTGCCGAAAGACAATCCCGACGGCTACCGCGTATCTTCACCGGTGAATTTTGTGGCAGGGTTGCAGGGCAAGTTGCTGATTGGCCAAGGAACGGGTGACGACAACGTTCACTTGATCAACACGATTGAAGTACTGAACGAAAGCATCAAGCACGGGAAATATATCGAAACGGTGCTTCTGCCCGGCCGCGGACATCCAGCAAGCGACCCGCCCGTCCGCATTCTGTTGATGAATCGCGTGGCCGACTTCTTCCAGAAAAATCTGTGAGCTAGGTGCAGCAATCGCCTTTATGGCGCGCCCTTGCGACCGAGTTGACTTTGAATATGTGCCAGAATCTCGTAGGAGCGAAGACGAGCGGCGTGATCGTAGATCGCGGACGCAACCATCACTTCATCAGCTCCGGTTTTCTCGATGAACCGCTCTAGCCCCTGCCGAACAGTTTCCGGCGAGCCGACGAATGAACAGGACAGCATGTTTGACGCGTGCGCCTTCTCCACCGGCGACCAATACGTTTCAATGTCATCGATCGGCGGCGCTAGCCGCCCGCGGGCGTTGCGGAACATGCCCACAAACGCTTGCTGTAGCGAAGTGAATATGCGGCGTGCCTCAGCGTCGGTTTCCGCAGCGATCACGTTGACGCCCACCATCGCGTAAGCCTTCTTGAGCTGTGCTGACGGCTCGAATTTCGCGCGATAGACTTCCAGCGCCTGCATCAATGCGTCTGGAGCAAAGTGTGAAGCGAAGGCGTACGGAAGCCCCAGTGCGGCAGCGAGTTCAGCGCCGAACAGGCTTGAGCCCAGAATCCAGATCGGCACCCTCAACCCAGTTCCCGGGACGGCTTGCACCAATTGCCCGGGCTGAAGCGGGCCGAGCAGCGACTGAAGTTCGAGTATGTCCTGAGGGAAATTCTCCGCCGTCGCCGGACTGCGCCGCAGCGCCAGAAGCGTGCGCTGGTCGGTACCGGGAGCCCGGCCGAGGCCCAGATCAATCCGACCAGGATAGAGTGATTCGAGCGTGCCGAATTGTTCGGCGATCACCAAGGGCGAATGGTTGGGCAGCATGATTCCCCCCGCGCCCACCCGAATCGTCTTGGTGCCCCCAGCAACATAACCGATCGTTACTGCGGTAGCCGCGCTGGCAATGCCAACCATGTTGTGATGTTCCGCCAGCCAGTAGCGCCGGTAACCCCAGCCCTCCGCATGCTGCGCCAGATCGAGCGAACGATGCAGCGCATCCGCAGGCGATGCGCCTTCGGTTACAAATGCCAAATCCAAAATCGAGAACGGGGGCATCGAGTTCCTTTTGAATTCCCAGAGAGCGACCGGGCCGATCAAATTCCAAGGAGCCGCTCCCCGCTATGAGTTTTGCGAGAAGGCTCGCGAGGCGAAGACCGACCTGTGGAGACTGCAACCGCCGACGTACTAAGGATAGGATGAGCCAAAGTAAGAAAGAGACGCAGGTTATTGGCAAGGCCCCGATCCGATTCTCCCTAACTTAGCGCGCGGTCCAGATGCGTGTAGCCGCCATCCACGAAAACGTGCTGACCAGTAATGTGGCTGGCTCGCTCGGAAAGCAGGAACAGAACCATGTCGGCAATCTCTTCCGGCTTGGTCATGCGCTTTCCCAGCGGAATTTTGGAAACAATCGTGGCCAACTTTTCTTCGGGGTTCGGGAATTGGGCAAGCCACTGCTGGTACAGCGGGGTCATCACTTCCGCGGGCACCACCGCGTTTACGCGAATTCCCGCCGGAAGCAGCTCTACCGCCCACTCTCGGGTGAGGCCGAGGATCGCGCCTTTCGCCGCCACGTAGCCGGACGTTCCTCCCTGCCCGGTCACCGCGGTCTTCGAAGCAATGTTTACGATTGCCCCGCGCTGCTTTTTGAGTGCGGCCAACGCATAATGGGCCATGGCGTAGTAATGAAGCAGATTCAGTTGCAACGACGCGACGAACTTCTCAGGCGTCCCTTTTTCCAACGACACGTTGTCATTGACGCCCACATTGTTCACCAGCGCATCCAGCCGGCCGTAGTTCCGCAGGACCTGCTCGACGGTAGTGCGGCACGTTTGCGGCGCGGTGATGTCCCCGGCGATGAACTCGCTCTGCGCACCCGCACTTTGCAGCGACGACGCGAGGTGCTTCCCCGCCGGTTCGTCACGATCCAGAAGAACAGGAATCGCGCCCTCGGCCGCGCTGGCGCGCACAATCGCCGCGCCGATTCCCTTCGCGCCGCCGGTGACCAGAATCACTTTTCCTTTTAATCCCAGATCCATTAGTTAGCCCCGCAGGTTGAAGAAACCGCCATCCAGTGGATAGTCGGTGCCGGTGATGAACGATGCTTCGTCCGAACAAAGGAACAGCGCTAGCGATGCCACCTCCTCCGGCTCGCCCATCCTTCCGATGGGGGCCGCCTGTGCCAGTTTTTCGTACATTTCCTTCTCGTGTCCGGGATAATTCCTCCGCAAGTAGTCGTCCACGAACGGTGTGTGCACCCGCGCCGGCGAAATGCAATTGCAGCGAATCTTGTGCGAGAGGTAGTCCTTGGCGACGGAATAGGTCATCGCGACCACCGCTCCCTTGCTCATCGAGTAAGCAAAGCGGTCGGCCAGTCCCGCAGTGGCTGCGATCGAAGCCATGTTGAGGATTACGCCTCCGCCGTTCGCTTTCATGTGCCCAATCGAGGCGTTGATGCCGTTGTAGATGCTTTTCACATTCACGCGGTACAGCCGGTCTAAATCCTCTTCCGTAGTGCTCTCCACCGTTCCCACATGAGAAACGCCGGCGTTATTCACCAGAATGTCGATCTTGTACTTGGCAAAGATTTCTTGAAACGTGTCCCGCACCTGCCGCTGGTCAGTGACATCGCACAAATGCACGGCCGCGTGTCCGCCCGCGTCTTTCACCTGTCTGGCGGTCGCCTCCGCATGCTCGCGGTTAACATCCACCACCCGAACCGCAGCTCCGCTTACGGCGAATCGCAGGGCAATCGCGCGTCCAATTCCGCTGCCCGCCCCGGTCACAATCGCAATTTTCCGATCCAGGCGGAAATTGCCAGGGCCGCTGCCGCTTGTCGCGCTCGTCACAGAGAAACGCCTCTCTTCCAGGGAATAAAATCCTCCTGGCCCTTGCCTTCAGCCTTGGTGCGAATTTTCCCGCTGGCTACCTGGATCACGAACTCGAGAACATCCTCGCCCATCTGCTCGATCGTCTTATCGCCGGAAATAACTGCGCCCGTATCGACGTCGATGATGTCGGGCATTCGCCGCACCAGTGCCGAATTGGTGGCCAGTTTCACCACGGGCGCAATGGGGTTCCCGGTCGGCGTTCCCAGTCCGGTGGTAAACAGCACTACATTGGCGCCCGCGCCCACTTGCGCGGTGACGCACTCCACGTCGTTGCCCGGCGTGCACTGCAAATTCAATCCCGCCTCCGTCGAGTATTCGGGATAGTCCAGCACCGCTGCCACCGGCGAGCTTCCGCCTTTTTTCGCCGCGCCCGCGGATTTCATGGCGTCGGTCAGCAATCCATCGCGCATGTTGCCAGGGCTGGGATTCATTTCAAAACCGGAGCCAACCGCCCTGGCGCGATCGCCGTAGCTTTTCATGAGGTGAATAAACCGGTCGGCCACTTCGGTGCGCGTGCTGCGGTTGATCAGGTCCTGCTCGGTGCCACACAATTCCGGAAATTCCGACAGGAGGGTCCTGCCGCCGAGCGCGGCAAGCATGTCCGATGCATAGCCTATCGCCGGGTTCGCGGAAAGCCCCGAAAAACCGTCGGATCCTCCGCACTTTAACCCCAGGCACAACTTGGAAAGCGGAGCGCTGGTTCGCTGGCACTCGTTGGCTTTCATCAGGCCGAGGAACGTGTCGCGAATGGCTTCCGTGAGCATCGCCGCCTCGGTGCCGCTTTTTTGTTGCTCGACGATCACCAGGGGTTTATCGAAATTGGGATCTCGCTTGCGCAGCTCCTGGCGCAGAATTCCGATCTGGGCGTGCTGGCAGCCCAGACTCAGCACCGTCGCGCCCGCAACGTTGGGGTGATGGATGTAACCGGCGATCAGCCCGCAGAGATTGTTGGAGTCCTCGCGCGTTCCTCCGCATCCTCCTTCATGCAGCAGAAACTGAACGCCATCGATATTGTCGAAAATTCGGGATCGCTGCGGATTTTCCACGTCGTCGCCAGTCAAAGTACGCGTCTTGATCTCTTCGCTGCGGCCCTCTTGATAAAGCCTTGCCAGTTGCGCTACCTGGCGCCGGTAAACTTGCGGTATCGCAAACCCCAGTTCCTCCTGAAATGCCTGTTTCAGCACCCCGATATTCCGGTTCTCGCAAAAGACCAGCGGGACTACCAGCCAGTAATTTCTGGTGCCGACTTGGCCGTCCGCTCGCCGGTATCCGAGAAACTCGCGCTCCCGCCATCGCGAAACGTCCGGCGGCGTCCATCGAAATTCATCCGTTTTCTCGTGAAATGCGTTGGCATCGTGGCGGATATTCCGAATCGTCAGCAGACCGCCCCGACGGATCGGTTCCACCGCCTTGCCCACGAGCACACCATACATCCGCACGGCCGCGCCGGCCGCCAGGTCCGCGGTAGCAAACTTGTGTTTTGCGGGAACGTCGGATTCCAGAGTGTAAATCTGAGAATCAAATGCAATCTGCTCGCCTCTTCGCAGGTCGGCCAACGCGATCAGAACGTTGTCCTTTGAATTGAGTTGCAGCACCTTATTGGGCATCGGAAATAATCCTTGGCTCTTACCTACGCAGGCGTTTAGGCGTGCGCGATTCGAGGCTCATCTGCCATTGTAGAACACCCCAGGCGGGTTCGCCTCAGCGCTGGAGCTCGGCGTAGGCGACCACATGCTGCCGCGATTCACCCAAACCATCAATCCCTAACTCGACCACGTCGCCCGCTTTCAAATATTGGGGCGGCTTCATCCCCAAACCCACCCCCGCTGGCGTTCCGGTGCTGATAATGTCCCCAGGCAACAGCGACATAAACTCGCTCACGTAGGCCACCAGAAACGGAACATCAAAAATCATGGCGGAGGTAGATCCTCGCTGCCGGAACTCTCCATTCACTTTCAGCCACATTCCTAGCCGGCTGAAATCGGGAATCTCTTCCTTGGTGGCGAGGAACGGCCCTAGCGGCGCAAATGTGTCCGCACTCTTCCCCTTCACCCACTGCCCGCCGCGTTCCAGCTGAAAGCTGCGCTCCGAGTAATCATTGTGCAGCACGAAACCCGCCACGTGATCGAGCGCGTTTTCGCGGGTCAGGTAGTTCCCTTTCTTCCCGATGACTACCGCCAGTTCCACTTCCCAATCCACTTTCGCAGCGTTTTTGGGGATCATCAACGGATCGTCCGGACCCACCAGCGACGATGTCGCCTTGAAGAAAATCACCGGCTCCTTAGGGATCTCCATGGCGCTCTCTTGCGCGTGGTCGCGGAAATTCAGCCCGATACAAATAATCTTGCTCGGCCGGCAAACGGCTGGCCCCAGACGTAGTGTCGCGGAAACGCGCGGCGCGGAGGCACGATTCGCGCCGAGCCAACTTCGCAGCCTGGACAAAGCGTCATTCGCAAAGAACGCCTCGTCGTAGTCCGAACCGAACCCCGACACGTCCAGCCGCGTTCCGTCCTGCAGCAATAGCCCCGGCTTTTCCTGCCCAGCCGGGCCGAATCGAATCAATTTCATTTCAGAGTCCTCCGAGTTGCGCTCAAAAGTTTACCAACGAACACGGCGGCAAGCTACGTTGCAAGCGGAAACAAAAGGCGTTCCGCAATAGGCCCTCCGGGCTGGCCAAAGCTCGATTTCAGGCCAATTTTCATTCAGTTTTGGCTTTGCCCGTGGCGCAGCTCGGATTATTATAATCGCTTAGAAGTTTCTCTGCCGAGTCGCCCCTTTCGTGGATCCAGAACGGTCGAAAAGCTCAAACCCGGGTCTTCGTGCACGGTGTTTCCAGATTCATGCATCTTAGGTAGATCGAGGTGAGGGTGGCAGACTCCACAGTGGCAGTCGAATCCGGAACACCCCCACAGCCTCATCTTAAGCGTGTGCTGGGTCTCTGGGACCTGATCTACTACGGTGTAATCCTCACCTCGCCGATTGCCGCTGTTCCGCTATATGGAACCGGGCAGGTGCTCTCCCATGGACACACGGTGTCGACCCTGCTGATCGCCATGGTGGCGATGTCGGTGACCGCAGTCAGCTTCGGGCGGATGGCCAATGTCTATCCTTCCTCGGGCTCGGTGTACACCTACATTAGCCGGGAACTAAATCCGCACTTTGGATTCGTGGTCGGGTGGGCGATGTTTCTGGAGTACCTCTTCCAGCCGATCCAAAACGCACTGTACTCCGTTCTGGCCATTCAACGCATGATCCCGGCTATCCCCTTCGCCATCTTGGCGGCACTTGCGGTTGGATTGATTACGGTGATGACCGTCCAGGGCATACGATTCACGGCGCGGACCAACGAAGTGCTGCTCGGCGTTATGGTCCTGGTCACCACCATTTTCCTGATCGAATCATTCCGGTATATCGTGCTGCACCAGCATTTCGGCGGACTGTTCTCGATGCAGCCGTTGTATAACCCGGCCACTTTTAACATCCGGGCGCTGGCCGCCGGCACGTCGCTGGCCGCTCTGGTGTTCATCGGATTCGACGGCGTTTCGGTTCTTGCCGAAGAAGTAAAAAATCCGAAACGCAACGTGCTCCTCGCCGCCGTCCTAGTGGTTCTGTTTACCGGCCTATTCAGCGGACTCCAGGTATATCTGGCACAGCGAGTGTGGCCCGATTACACCACCCTCCAGAATCCGGAAACGGCATTTATGGATGTAGCCCGCCTGGCCAGCGGACCCGCGCTCTTCACCGCCTATGGTGTAATGCTGCTGGTGTCCAGCATCGCCTGTGGCCTGGCCGGCCACGTGGGCGCATCGCGACTGCTCTACAGCATGGGCCGCGATGACGTTCTCCCCAAGAAAATCTTCGGCTACCTGAGCCCGAAGAAAAGCAATCCGATCTACAACGTCTGGATTATCGGCGTACTCGCTTACATCGGCGTGATCACAGTTCCGTGGGAGCTCTCCGCCGAAATCGTAACCTTCGGCGCACTATTGGCGTTCATGGGCGTGAATCTGGCGGCGTTACGACACTTCTGGTTCTCCAAGGACGCGGTAGGACACCGAACATTCTTCGTCGATTGCTTCGTTCCGGCATTCGGATTCGTCTTTTGTTTCGGGCTGCTGTACAGCCTGCAAAACTGGACGATTTACGTCGGGCTAGCGTGGTTAGCGGTGGGAATCATTTACGCCGCATTCAAGACCCGGTGGTTCACGATCCGGCCCAAGCTAATCGATTTCAGCGAATCGTAGCCTGCCCACGGTCAGAAACGGGTAGCGCCTTCCAGGTCGTCGCGACACTAAGACGCGTCGGACTCGGGGACCTCGGGTTGCGGGGAGAGTCCTCGCGATGTCTGCAGCGAAAAGCCGCACGACTCCCTAATGCGCAGCTCCGGCTGCAGCTTTCTCACCACTGCCTTGCTGCGATCTCCGCCAATGCGCCGGATCAGAAGTTCCGCCGCTTCACTTCCGAGTTGGTGCTTCGGCAGTTCAACGGTGGTCAATCGCGGCCGGAACACTCCGAGCCAGGGATAGTCGTCAAAACTCACCAGCCCGAAATCGTCTGGGCACATCAGCCCCATTTCCTCCGCCGCCTGCAGCAACCCGATGGTCATTAGATGGTTTGCCACGTAGACCCCATCCGGACGGTGGGATAGCAGCGCATGTCCGGCGCGAAAGCCGGAATCGATCCGGTAATCGCCTTCGATCACCAATTCGGGGTCAAACGAAAGGCCTTTGGCTTTCAGCGCGTCGTGAAAACCTTGCCAGCGCGCCTTGGCGTTGCTCACCTTCAGCGGACCGCTGATCAACCCAATGCGCCGGCGCCCGGAACGTGCCAGGTGCGAAACCGCATCGTAGGCACCCTGGTAATCGTCGGTGATCACCGCGTCGTTGGTCAGCTTGGGGTAGGTGCGCATCACCAGGACAAACGGGATATTCACCTGTTTGATCATCTGCCGTATGGAAGGCCGGAAATCCTCGGCAGCCTTGGTCAGCAGAATTCCATCCACTCGTTTGGACAGCAGCAACTCCACGGAACTTTCTTCCTTGGCCAAACTGTCGTCGCTGTTGCACAACAGCAAGTTGTATCCATGTTTCTGCGCGGCATCCTCGGCGCCGCGAACCACCATCGGGAAAAAGGGATTGGCAATGTCCGGCACAATCATTCCGATGGTATGTGTTTTCTGCTTGGCCAGGCTGCGAGCGATGAGATTCGGACGATAGTTCAGCTTGCGGATGGCCGCTTCGACGCGCTTGCGAAGTTTCTTGCCGACGTGGCTTTTCTGGTTGACCACGGCGGACACCGTGAATACGGATACGCGTGATTCGCGCGCAACGTCGTAAATGCTCGCCGACGTGGTCGATTTCTTGCGCTCGCCCTTTTTCAATGTAGGCATAGTGTGTAAGTCGTACCGGGAAAGAAAACGGCGCCCCACTGCCCCCGCTGCGCCCTTCACGTTCCTTCCCAAAGGCTAGTAGTTTACGACAACCGCTTGCTGCGTTCTCGCCGCTTCGTAGATCGCACCCAGAATGATCATATCGCGATGGCCCTGAATTCCGTCGGGCTCAACGCTTCCTTTTTCCTGAATCGCCGAAGCGAAGGCATCGATCTCCAAAGCGAACTCGTCGATCGCCTTAAACCGCCGCAGCACCGCTCGGCCACTTATCTTACCTGTAACTAGCCGTTCTTCCTCGTAAGGATATGCAGGAGTGAGCATCACCCAGCCCTTGGTTCCCTGAATAAATATGAATGACGACATCGCGGCCGAGTAAGTGGAGCTCCCCTGCGCCACCAGTCCACTGGGAAATTGCATTTGAAACGAAATTCCCTCCTCCACGTCACGGAACCGCTCCGGGTCATGGCGCCAGGACTGCGCCCGCACTTCACATGGATCCTCGCCCACGATCCACCGGCATGTATTCACGCAATAGACGCCCAGATCCATCAGTGGACCACCGCCTGCCAATTTGGAATCGAGCAACCAAGAGGGGGGAATACTGGGATTGGGAAGTTCGCTAAACGTTGTGTGGATCATATCGATCCGGCCAAGTTCGCCCGACTGAACCAGCTTTTTCAAGTAGCGGCAACTCGGCTCGAAATACTTCCGGTACGCCGTCATGAGCATCACGCCGCTTCGCTGGCATGCCTCAACCATGCGCCGAGACTGTTCGACGGTAGCAGCCATCGGCTTTTCGCACAGCACATGCTTGCCGGCTTCGGCGGCTCGAATCGTATAGCCGGCGTGCTCGCCCTGCGGAGTAGCGATGTACACGGCGACAACCTCAGGGTTCGCCAGGCACGCCGGGTAGTCATCAGTCGAATAGGACATGCTGGCGTTGAACTCGCGCGCCATCTGATTAGCCTTTTCGCGGTCACGGCTGACCACCGCCACCAGCTTTGCTCTCTTGCATTTTGCAAAGCTTGGCAGAATGGATCCTTGCGCGATGTTACCGAGGCCCACCACGGCAAAACCGACCGGGCTACGCGCGCTCATCCGCGGCACCATCCAACCGGCGCGCGGCTAACTCTCGCGGTCCGCACGACCCAGCTTCTGATTTCGGATCGACTTATGATCCAACCCGCGCAGCTCTTCGATGTTGGCCAGCACTTTGTGAACTCCGTCGACAATCGCGTCCACATCCGCGCTGCTGCCCAAAAAGTGCTGGTGCGGAAACCACACAGCTTCCACGTAGGCGGCCTGGTCCGCTTCCGGGCAGTGGTACATGTTCCGAAGGTCCAGCGGCTTTTCGCGGCCCCAGCTTAGCGCCGGAAAATCCTGGGCCTTCACCGGGAACAGCGAACTCTTGTAGACCGGCTCGTAGAACAGGCCATCGCACGGAATGCCTTCGAGCTGAAGTGCCGCCACGAATGAAGCGCGCGGGATATCTTTCACCTGCTCCGCGAAATACTTGATCACACAACCGTAGGGAGCGGCGCGCGTGATTCGCGGCTCTGGCTTCAGCAGGCCAATCCCTGGCGTATTTTGCAAACGTGCCTGAAACTGTTTCATGTTCTTATCGCGAATTTCACCCTGTTGCGGCAGCCGATCGAGCTGCGGGCCCAGAACGGCCGCTTGGAATTCGCCGATGCGATAGTTGAAGCCGACGATTCGATGATGATACTGATCGGTGAGGCTTGCACGGCCGGCATTGATGTAGCTTTGCACCAACTCCATGTACTCCAGGTTGTTGGTGATTACCGCTCCGCCCTCTCCTGAAGTGATCAGCTTACTTGATTGAAAGCTGAACGCTCCCAGATCGCCCATCGAACCCGCACCCTTGCCCTTCCACATCCCGCCGTGGGCGTGGGCGCAATCCTCAATCACTTTCAGATTGTGTTTGTCGGCGATACGCAGAATTTCGTCCATGTCAGCGAAGCGCATTCCCAAGTGAACCGGCAGGATCGCTTTGGTCTTAGGAGTGATGGCTTTCTCGATCAGCCGCGCATCCATGCAATACGTATCCGGATCGACGTCAACGAAAACAGGAATCGCATTGAGCAGCAGCACCGGGCCAACGGTCCCCTCCCACGTGTATGCCGGGCAAATCACTTCGTCTCCGGGACAGATTCCAATAGCGATCAAGCACGCCTGGATGGCGATAGTTCCGGTGCTCACGCACTGGCCATATTTCGTGGTGTGATACGCTGCGAACTTTTTGGCAAACGCATCGGCATGCTTGCCCGGAAAGGGCTGGCCGCCCCACTTCCCGCTGGTTAGCACGTCCTCGAGCGCAGCAGACTCTTCTTTGGTTCCCATCGGCCATGATGTAAACGGAGCCTTTCGCAGCGGCTCACCACCGGTAATCGCGAGCTTTCCCACGTGCGATCCTCCCATTTCATGATTGCAAGACGATTCGAAGTATTCGAGCCTTGGTAGCTCAAGCCACGTCTGGATTCGGGATCAGAACGTCGCGCACCACCGCGTCCAGATCGTGACAGGCGGAAATGAACTGGCGCAAGGTCCGCCGAGTGGGCCCGAAGGAATCAAACTCTTCGATCGAGAGGCCCTGCTCGGTGCTGGCGCGGCGATAGTCCACGAACTTTTTGGTCAGTTCTCTTTGGATCTCTTCCCGAACGGGCTCATCGATTCGAGGACGAACCTCGATGTCGCTGGCGTTGAATCGGACTTGCCATACGTAGGGCGGCGAGATGACTAGGTCGCCGCCAATGAACTCACTCCAGTGCATGTGGTTGCGAAAAGCGGCCGATAGCAGCCGGGTGCGGTAACCTCTTTCGCGGAAGATTCGATACGCCTTCTTCAACACGGCAACGCCGGCCCACTCGAGGTAACCGGGATCGATGGAAATATTCTGCCTCTCGGCCAGCACCTTTAACCAATCGTCCAGCCGGCCAACCATGATCGTGCACACCGGCCCCATGCTGGCGATTTCCTTGCCTTCGCGCTCCCGGCGCTTCAGGCCGCGCTCCACCGCCTCGGCGACGGCGATCGCCTGCGGCAGCGTAAAGCTGACCGTCGCATTGATGCTGACGCCGCGATAGGTGGCTTCCTCAATCGCCGGAATCCCCGCGGATGTCGCGGGAATTTTTACGATCATGTTGGGAGCCAGCTTGCTGAATTCGATGGTCTGCTCGAGGATCGCCTGCGAATCCCGAAACAATCTCGGATCGGTCTGAATCGAAAGCCTTCCGTTCTTGCCGTGCTGCGCGTGGAAAACCGGCTCGAGAACTTTGGCGGCCTGAATCGACATCTCGCGGACCAGTTGCCATCCGATCTGATCTTCAGTTGCTGGGGGAGACTCATTGATGAGCGCGCCAATGCGGGCCTTCCAGACCGCCAACTCTTGCTTGAGAACACCCAGCACGATCACCGGATTGCACGTCGCGCCCACCGCGCCATGCTCGATCGAGTATTTCAGTTCTGTCACCGAGGCCGAATCGTTCCACAGGCAGGTCGGCGTGGTTTGGGTCATCTGATGCAAGGGACTTTTGTAAGCAGTAGCTGTGGAGTCCGTCATATTCTCCTCCCTGAGCCCGAGTTCCCAGCGCTTCACAGTGACTTCGAAAAATTGAAATCGAGAAGATCTATGCGAGATGGACGGTAATCGGCTTCGATTGCTGGTGTGACTCTTCCGCGGCCACCGCAATCGCCAGAGCCTTCAGACCGTCGTCACCGGTGACCCGGGGTGCACGATCACCGAGCATGGTCTGCACAAAATCGCGAACCTCCGCCAGGTACGCGTCCGCAAATCGCGTCAGAAAATGGTCGGCCAGCGCCTGCTCGCCGCCGCGCGCGGTCAGAAACAGGGCATGAACGTGGTCAAGGCTGCCAATAGAGATCGAGCCCTTTGAACCAACAATCTCGGTCCGAACGTCATATCCGTAAACAGCCTGGGCATAAGACTCGACGTTTCCAATCGCGCCGTGCTGGTACTGCAGGTTGACGACGCCGGCCACTATGTCTCCGTACTTGGCTACCTCCGGGCGAATCGTCGACGTGGTGAAGGAATGCACGCTGGTAACTTCATCGCGCATCATCCACCTCGCCAGATCAAAATCGTGAATCGTGCTGGCGTAGAAAATCATTCCGTTCACGTTGGACTCATACGCCGCGATCGGCGGCTGGTCCTTGTCGCGTCCAACCGACTTGAAGATCACCGGAGTTCCGATTTCGCCGGCCTCGATTCGCTTCATCGCCGAGGCATAAGCAGGATCGTACCGACGCATAAAACCCACCTGCAAACGCCGTCCGGCCTTGGCCGCTGCGTCGATTGCCGCGCGCGCATCGGCCAGGTTCAACGCGATCGGCTTCTCGCACAGAATGTCTTTCCCCGCGCGGGCCGCGGCGACCACCGCCTGAGCGTGAAACTTGTCCGGAGTTGCTATCAGCACTGCCTCGATCTCCTTATTCTCCAGCATTGCGTCCAGGCTCCCGTAGGAGCGTTCGACTTCAAATTCCGCCGCTACCTGCCGGGCCCGTTCTTCCGAAACGTCAGCGATAGCGATCAGCCGAGCCCCCGGCACGCGCTGGCGCAGATTCTCCGCATGCCGCTTGCCCATCTCCCCGACGCCCACGACACCAACTCCCAACTTGCGCATTCGCATTTCTCCCGATGATTCTGGCCGACCGCCAAGAACCTGCGCTAACTTCTAACGACAACTGCTCGACGGCTCTACGATTTACTTCGCTGCGCTAACACCCAGATCGTTCACCACCCCGCGCAGATATTTGAGGCTGGCTGCCACGCTCTCCGCGGGCGGAATCGCAGTCGCGCCAAATTTAACGTCTTGCTCCACCACCGACCATCCCGAATAACCGTTCTTCACCAGGGTGCGGAAGAACGCCGGGAAATCGATGTTCCCTTTTCCGATGATCGTAAAAACCTTGTGCTCGATGGCTTCTTCAAAATACCATTTGTTCCGGCGGGCTTCTTCCAGCACTTTCGTGTCGCAATCCTTGATATGGACGAACCGCAATTTGCTTTTGAATTTCTCCGCCTCTTTCACCGAGTCGCCATAACCGTACACGCAGTGTCCGGTGTCCAGACACAGGCCAACGTTGGTGTGTGAAGCGGCGTCGTAAAAAAGCTCGCACTCTTCAGGGGTCTCGACGTAGGTCGCCACGTGCGGGTGGAATACCAGATCCAATCCGAATTCATTGGCAATTTTTTCCGCGTCGGCCACGATTTTTCCGACGTGCTTCCACTGTTCCGCGCTCAACTTGGGACAGTCTTTGTCGTACGCGCGTCCGGAAAATGCATTCCGCTCCGGCGATTGATCGTCGGCCAGCACCAGAAACGGCGCTTTGAGAGCTGCCAGCAGGCCGCCAACCTTGCGGATTCGCTCCATCACCGCCTTGCTCGCTCCCGGATCGGTCATTTTCACCGGCACGAACGACCCCAGCAGCTTCAGATTTCGCCTTTCGAGTTGCGGTTGAAGAATCTTGGCGTCGGTCGGAAAAAAACCGTGGGGCCCCAGCTCCGCTCCGGTGTATCCGGCTTGCACCATTTCATCCAGCATCTTTTCGTAGGACTGCTCCCAGGACGGTCCGGGATAATCGAGAACGCCCCAGCTATCGGGCGCCGAACCAAACAGAAATCTGTCGCTTTCGCTCATGCTCTGTCCTCTTTCCGTATGAATTAAAATCGTCCGGAACGCTCTGGAGTTCTACCTCCAGGGCTCCAGCACTACTTTCATCGAATCCGCTTCCATCGACTTCTGCACCGCGGCTTGCACATCGCGCAGGCCGAATCGGTGAGTCACAAACTCCCGCAGTGGATAGTGCTTCATGTAGCGGGCCATTTGCCTCATGCTCGGCCCGTACGCGGCCGGTTCTTCGCCGCCCACGCCAAGAATTCGCGCATTTTTCGCGCACAAGTGACGATGCGGGCTGATCGGCACCTCGCCCAAGTCCGAAAAGTTACCCGCTTCGACCAGCAGTCCACCCACCCGTAACATCTCCAGCCCTTCGGGAACTGCTTGCGGCACTCCGGCGCACTCGATCACCACGTCGGCGCCTCGTCCGCCGGTCAGTTCCCTGACCATCTGCAAGCGCTGGGCCTGGGTGCTGTTTCCAACGTTTGCAGTGTGGTCCGCGCCCAGACGCTTGGCAAAGTTCAAGCGGTAGTCCGAAAGGTCGGCGGCAATGATTGTACCCGCACCCAGCATCCGCGCTTTCATCAGAAAGCACATGCCCAGCGGACCTACGCCGAGTACCACCACTGTATCGTCGAACCGAAACGACTCGCTCGGAAAAGCGGACATCTGCTTCGCGCGATCGAGCCCCACGGAAACAGCAAAAACCTCGGTCAGCACCGCCACTTCCGACGGCAACCCGTCCGGCACTTTCACCAGAAAGCTTCCCGGAACGATGTACATGTACTGCGACCATCCGCCAAAAAGATGCGGCGGATTCCTGGCGGTCAGATTATTCCCGTAATCGGTGGTTTTCTCGCAGCAGTAATATGGGAAATCGTGGCGGCAGTAGTAGCATTCGCCGCAGCACACATTGGCGCCAACGACGACTCGATCGCCCACCCGTACCGGACTTCCTTCGAAATCCTTGTACTCGCCGCTCCCTCCAATCGCTGCAACCGTGCCGACATTTTCGTGGCCTTGAATGATCGGAAATTCCAGTTTCCGACCACCGTACTGCGTCGTATAACCCTGAAAGGTGTGCTTATCCGTCCCGCAGATTCCGGACATCTCCATCTTCACCAGCACGCAACCAGGAGCTGGATCGGGGAGCGGGTATTCCCGTATTTCGTATTGCCCGGGCTTGACCAGTGTTGCCGCGAGTACGCCTTGGGCCGCCATCAGCTGTGTACTTTGCGCAATTCCTGCGCTCCCTGCAAGATCAACCGGACTCTTCTGAAGTAAGCCGCAGGGCGACCATTGCAAACCCAGCCCCCGCGGTGCACGCCCGCTGCTTACGCCGTGCCGGCTTCCGGTGCGCCTAGAAGTTCAGCTTCAGCGAGAGCTGCCCGATGCGCGGTGGTGCGGCCTGCGTGACGTCACCAAAAGAACCTGAACTCGTTATCCCGTACGGCGTCAGGAACTGCGCATGATTGAAGATATTGAAAAGCTCAGCGCGAAATTCAAGATTGATGCCTTCGGCGATGAAAGTATTTTTCTGGATCGCGAAGTCCCAATCGTTAATACCCGGGCCGTGGAACCAGCGCCGGGGGGAATCGCCTTCTGTGCCGATGGCCGATGACGCGAACGCTGCGGTGCTGAAGTACTGGTTGTTGGGCGCAGTGCGCGGGTTGGTGATATCCAGCGGCCCAACGATATTCGGCGTGTCAACCGGAAGCGGAATCGGTCCGCCGAAGGAAGTTCCTAGTAGCGAGTGATCGTCCGTTTCCACCATCGTTACCGGAAGACCGGTAGCAAAGCGGGTGATTCCGCTCACCGTCCATCCGGTGGTCAAGCGCTTCGGACCGCCAAGCTTGTCAAACGGCAACTGGTAGCTATAGCTGGCGACGAAGTTGTGAGTGGAATCAAACGCTGAGAGTCCGCGGCTCAAGCGATTATTAATTGGGTTGATCTGTTCGCCGTATCCCGAGGAGTCGTCCATCGCCTTGCTGTAGGTGTAGCCCACCAGCATCTGCAAGCGGCCGCTGGTGTGGCGATAGTTCACTTGCGCCGAGTTGTAGGCTGAAACGCCCGCGGTGATGAAATAGGAATCATTTCCGAACGGCACGATTCCGATACTTCCGTCCGGAAGCACCGTACCGCCGCTCACCGCAGTGCCCGCAGGCAAGGTGACTCCGGGCAGCACGGATCGGGTGGTAAGCGCATAGGTGCCGTCGGGGCGAATGTAGATATTATTCTCGCCGCCTGGCCCGCAACCTTCGGCCGCCAGTGACAAGCACAATGCCGGGTTGCCGGGGTTCGCGGACTCCGACGAAAGCAGCCGGTGGCCCTGCGTCCCGACGTAGCTCACCGTCAAGAGATCCGAACCGGTGATCTGCCGCTCGAAGGAAAGGTCGTAATCCTCCGCGTAAGGCAAGCGATTCTTGTTGTAGAACGCCGGTGAACTTCCGATGGTGCCGAAAGCACTGTAGAAATCGGCCAGCGTGTCGTAAGGCGGATTGGTAGCCGGGTGCGAGGCTGAGAAATTTCTCGGCGGCAAGGGAGCCGGAAACAGGTTCGTGATTGAAGTCCCTGTGGCTCGAGTGGTGAACGGAGCTGCGAACGTGGAACCGAACTGGCCTGTATAGTTACCGAACGGAGCATCACCGATTTCGTTGAAGTCGGTGGCTCCCTCAAACGCGGTATAGAACATCCCGTAGCCCGCGCGAATGCTTGTAGTCCCGGGCTTGCCAAGAATTTTGCCCAGGGTGCCGTCGTGATCTCCAAACGAATAGGCAATTCCCAAGCGAGGAGAAAAGTTGTTCCAGCGGGTGGGTGCCAGCGTGCTAGGAACGCCGGGATCTGCCGGGAAGAGCCAACCCTTTGGTGAGCCCGGGAATACCACCGACTGTTCACCCGGAATGATGGTTTGAATCTCGTTGAACTTTTCCTTGTATG
>Ga0182024_10002679_pt1 | contig 43748 bp, 47 predicted proteins | sample P32metaG_FD_120480 | JGI IMG/M metagenome (GOLD analysis project Ga0182024, IMG submission 120480) | Permafrost microbial communities from Stordalen Mire, Sweden - P3-2 metaG (Illumina Assembly) | ecosystem: Environmental > Terrestrial > Soil > Wetlands > Permafrost | place: Sweden: Stordalen... | reverse complement strand
GGATCCGCGCTGACCGTGTAGGTCATGTCCCTGGTCTGCAGGTCGGTGAACGTGGAGCCATCGGTGACGACGTACTGCAGCGTGCTCACGTTGGTGTTGTCGATGGTCGGCTCGTAGGTATCCGACAGCACGCCATCGGCCACCGTGTACCAGACCTTCGAGGCCGTGCCGGTGGCCGTGCCCACGCAGTCTTTGCGGGCCAGATCGAAGTACGACATCGACCCGGGGCCGCCCGGCGCGACGCTGCCGGCCTGGGCCTGGCCCGTGGTGGCGGCGCCCGTGGTGGCGGCGCCCGCGCTGGCCGCAGCCAGCGGAAGCATCGCGCCAGCCGTCCCTAAAGTGGCCAGAATCCTGACGAAGCGCCTGCGACCACGGGCTGAGCGAGACATCCCCACCTCCGCCGGACCGCCTGGGGCACGCGCCGGTGCGCGCCCTGCCTAATCCGCGAATCCTCCCGGAGGATTCACCGCCCGGGCCGCCGCTGTCAAGAGCCGGCGCGGCCGCGCCGCCCCCGGCTCCGGTACCGCCTGCCCGGGGCCGTCAGGCCGCCCGGGGGATCAGGCCGTCGCGTGCGCGGCGAAGGCCCAGGTAACGGTCGGCGATCTTGCCGCCCCGCCCGCCCGCAGGCGCGGTCCGGCCAGGGGACAGTGCGGGACCGGACTGGCGATCAGGACTGCACGAAGGCCAGCAGGTCAGCGTTGATCGTCGGTGCCTCGGTGGTCGGCATGCCGTGCGGGAACCCGTGGTAGGTCTTCAGCGTCCCGTGCTGCACGAGCTTCGCGGACAGCGGCCCGGAGTCGGCGTAGGGGACGACCTGGTCGTCGTCGCCGTGCTGGACCAGCACCGGCACGCTGATCTTCTTGAGATCCTCGGTGAAATCGGTCTGGGAGAAGGCCACGATGCCGTCGTAGTGGGCCTTCGCGCCGCCCATCATGCCCTGCCGCCACCAGTTATCGATGATCGCTTCCGATGGCGTGGCGCCGGGCCGGTTGTAGCCGTAGAAAGGTCCTGACGCGAACGCCCGGTAGAACTCGGCCCGGCCCTCCGCCACCTGGGCCTGCAGGCCGTCGAACACGCTCTTCGGCAGGCCGCCGGGGTTGGCGTCGGTCTGCACCATGAGGGGCGGCACCGAGCTGATCAGGACCGCTTTCGCCACCCGGCTCTCCCCGTGCCGGCCGATGTAGCGCGCGACTTCGCCGCCACCGGTGGAGTGCCCGATGTGGATGGCGTCGCGGAGGTCCAGATGGTCAGTCAGCGCAGCCAGGTCGTCGGCGTAATGGTCCATGTCGTGACCGTCGCTGGTCTGCGTGGAGCGGCCGTGCCCGCGGCGGTCATGGGCTATGACGCGGTACCCGTGCAGGAGGAAGAACATCATCTGGGTGTCCCAGTCGTCGGCCGAAAGCGGCCAGCCGTGGCTGAAGACGATCGGCTGGCCCGAGCCCCAGTCCTTGTAGAAGATCTCCGTGCCGTCGGTGGTGGTGATCGTGCCCATGAGCGGCCCTCCGTAGGTCGGCGTCGATGCCTGAACTTCCGCGGCTTCAGGCTAACTAACCGCCCCGTGACCACTCCAGCCGCCCGGCTCCCGCGGTCAGGCCCGCAGTCTTCTGGAGCCGGCGCCACGACCATCGGGCGCCTTGGGCGAGCCGGACGGACGGTCCGTTATTTAAAAGAATTCCGTTGCTGACGGTCAGGCCGGGCTGGATGCGCGGGTAAATTCCCGGACGGCCCGGGCGAGCCTGGCCGGCTGGTCCAGGGGGATGAGCGTGTAACTGTCGCCTATCTCGGCCAGCTGTGCGTCCGGGAGGAGCCCGCCTGCCCTGGCGAGCCATGACCGGCTGAGGTGTTCACCTGGACAGTCTCCACCGCGGGACGCCCCCCGGCGCGGCGGTCAGGCCGGCCGCCGGAGTCAGTTCGGTCCCTCGAAAAAGCGGCGCGGGTTGGCGGTCAGCATGGTGGCGATCTGCTCCTCGGTCACCCCATGGTCGCGGGCGTACGGCAGCACCTCATCGTGGATATGCAGGTAATGCCACTGGGACAGGAACGGGCGGACGTCCGGGTCGATCCAGTCGATGTAGCAGGACGTGTCGTGGGACAGCACCATGCTGCCCGCGTAGCCGCGCCGGCACATTTCCACCAGCGTGTCCGCGCGTGATTCGAAGGTGGTGTCCAGATGCAAGCCGAACCGGTCCATCCCCAGCAGGAAACCCGCGTCGGCCAGGTCGGCCAGGTGGTCGCAGTCGGTGGTGTCGCCGCTGTGGCTGAGCACCACCCGGCGCGGGTCAACCCCCTCCTCCTGGCACAGCACCCGCCGGACCTCCAGCCCGCTCCGGGATCCGGGGTGGGTGTGCACGGTGACCGGCGCCCCGGTCCGGTGGTGGGCGGCGGCCACCGCCCGCATCACCCGCTCCACGCCCCGGGTCAGGCCCTGATGGTCGATGGCGCACTTGAGCATGCCCGCCCGGACCCCGGTCCCGGCGATCCCCTCGGTGATGTCCCGCACGAACATGTCCACCATCGGATCGGGCACCTCGGCGCCGAGCACCGCGTTGAGCGCCGGGCCCCGGCCGCTGAAGAAGAACGGGACGCTGTCGTAGGTGTACAGGCCGGTGGCCACGATGATGTTGAGACCGGGCACCTGTTCCGCGACGCGCTGGATGCGCGGCAGGTAACGGCCGAGCCCGGCCACGGTGGGGTCGACGATCGTGCGCACGCCCTGACCGGCGAGGGCGCGCAGCTTGCCCGCCGCGTCCTCGACCCGGTCGTCCTCGCTGCCCCACTCGGACGGGTAGTTCTGCTGGATATCCGCGGTGAGCACGAAGATGTGCTCGTGCATGTAGACCGGCCCGAGATCGGCGGCGTCGACATCACCCCGGACCGTTGGTACCTGGGTCATCCCGCCCGCAACTCCCTCTTGAGGATCTTCCCGGTCGGCCCCTTCGGCAGTTCAGCCGCGACCCGGACCTCGCGCGGGTACTTGTAGGCCGCCAGCCGCTCCCGGCAGTACGCGATGATCTCGTCCGGGCGGACGTCCGCGCCCGGCTTGGGCACCACGAACGCCACCACCTCCTCGCCCACGCGCGGATCCGGCCGGCCGACGACGGCGGCCTCGGCCACCGCCGGATGCCCGAACAGGACCTCCTCGACCTCGCGCGGATACACGTTGTAGCCGCCGCGGATCACCAGGTCCTTCTTGCGGTCGACGATGAACAGGTAGCCGTCCTCGTCGGCGTAGGCCAGGTCGCCGGTGTGGAACCAGCCGCCGCGGCAGGCCTCGGCGGTCTCCTCCGGCCGCCGGTAGTAGGCCTTCATCACGTTGTGGCCGCGGATGACGATCTCGCCGATGTTCTCCGGGCCCGGGGGAAGCGCCTTGTCCTGCTCGTCCACCACCCGGACCTGCACTCCCCAGATGGGCTTGCCGATGGACAGGACCTTGCGCTGCTCCGCGCTGGCGTTGAACGTCGTCGTGCTGGCCGTCTCGGACAGGCCATAGCCCTCCAGGATGACGACGCCCGGGAACTTCTCCTCGAACGCGCGGATCACCTCCCCAGCGATCGCGGCACCCCCGGAAATCCCGACCCGCAGCGACGACAGGTCCCGGCCCGCCACGTCCGCCTGCAGGAGCGCGTAGTACATGGTCGGGACGCCGGAGAAGATCGTGCACCGGTACCGCTCGATCGCATCAAGCACCGGGCCGGCTTCGAACCGGGGAATGAGCACCAGGGTGCCCGCGAACCGCACCGCCGTGTTGAGCACGCTGGACAGCCCGAACACGTGGAACATCGGGAGTACCGCGATCCCGATGTCGTCATCTGCGAACCCGAACAGCTCGCCGGCCACGGTGCAGTTCATGTACAGCTGGAAATGGGTGAGCTCGGCGCCTTTGGGCTGGCCGGTGGTCCCGCTGGTGTAGATGATCACTGCGGTGTCGTCGGCGTCGGTGGGCTCGATCTCGCCGGTATCGTCGGCGAAGTAGAGCTCGTCGTAGTGCCTGGTGCCCTCGGGCCGCACGTCGTGGCCGGGCAGGTTCACCACGTAGGCGGGCACGTTCCCGGCCTGCCCGGCGCCCGCGACCGCCTCCGCCGCAAAGCCCTCGAAGGTGATCAGCAGCCTGGCCTCAGAGTCCTGCAGCTGGTAGGCGACCTCGGGCGCTTTCAGCAGCGGGTTCAGCGGGACCATCACCAGGCCGGCCTTCAGGATGGCGAAGTAGGTGAACAGGAACTGCGGCAGGTTCGGCAACTGCACCGCGACCTTGTCGCCCCGGCGCAGCCCGCCGCCGAGCAGGGCGCTGGCCACGCGCCCGGAGGTCTCGTCCACCTGCGCATAGCTGAAGGTCAGGTCGCCGAGGTGGCACAGGGGGTGGTCCGGCTTGGCGTCGCGGGACTCGCGCAGCATGGTGGCCAGGTTGAAGCTCATGGCGCTCCTGTTACGGACGGGTAACTCACCTTATGCCGCCACGCGCGGATCCGGTCAGCACCGCAGTGGCCCCTTCACCCACATGGCGGGCGCCGCTAGGTGCGGGCCGGCTCGGGTTCGTGTTCCGCGACTGCGGCTGGCCCGGGGCCGTCGTCCTCCCGGATGCCGTACCGGGCGTAGAGGCGGCGCAGCGGCGCGGGCGCCCACCAGTTCGCGTCGCCGAGCAGCCGCATGGTCGCGGGCACGAGGAGCAGCCGGACCAGGGTGGCGTCGAGGACCAGGGCCACGATCATGCCGACGCCCAGCAGCTTGATGAAGGTGATGCTGGACAGGGAGAACATGCCGATCACGATGACCAGCAGCAGCGCGGCGCTGGTGATGACACCGCCGGTGCGCTGCAGGCCGCTGGCGATCGCCCCGGTATTGTCGCCGGTCGCGACGTAGCGCTCACGGATCCGCGAGAGCAGGAACACCTCGTAGTCCATGGACAGGCCGAACATGATCGCGAACATCAGGACCGGGATGGTCGGGCTGATCGTCCCGTTCGGGGTGAAGCCCAGCAGCCCGGACAGGTGCCCGTCCTGGAAGATCCACGTCACCACCCCGTACATCGCGGACAGCGACAGGATGCTGGCCACGATCGCCTCGAGGGGCAGGACCACTGATCCGAACGCCAGGAACAGCAGCGCGAACGTGGCGATGACCACGGCCAGCGCCATCCACGGCAGGGTGTGGCCGATGCTGGACAGCTGATCGGCCAGCGCGGCGGTCTGGCCGCCGACCTGGGCGGTGGCGCCAGGTGGTGCAGCGACGTCGCGGACCTGCCCGGCGATGGCCCGGGCCTGCGGCGTATAGGGGCCTGGCCCGTAACTGAGGTCGATCCGGGCGACATTCCCGTGGACGCCGGTGACCTGCGCGGCGGTGACGCCGGGAACGTGGCCCAGGCGGCGGGCGTAGCCAGCCAGGCCGGCCGCGCGGGCCGGCGAGGCGGCCACGGGCCCGCGGAACTGGACGATGGCCTCGATCGGGGCGGTCGGGTTGCCGGGGAAGTCGCGGTTCAGGGCATCAGTGACGATGCGGGGCGCGGCACTGGACGGCAGCACGGTGGCGTCCACCCCGCCCCAGACGACCTTCAGGAACGGCGACCCCAGGGCCAGCAGCAGCACCACGATCGGCACTGCGTACAGCAGCGGGCGGCGCATCACGCTGTGCGCCAGGCGGTACCACCCGCCGGTGGTCTCCGCGGCAGGCGGGCGCTGCACGGAGCGACGGATCCGCAGCGAGTTCACCTTGGGGCCGAGCACAGCCAGCAGCGCGGGCAGCACGGTCAGCGCAGCGATCATGTCGATCAGCACGGTGGCCACGCCGCCGTAGCCGATGGACCGCAGGATGGTCTCGGGGAACAGCATCAGGCTGGCCAGCACGATGGCGACGGTGACGCCGGAGACCAGGACGGTGCGGCCGGCGGTGGCCACGGTGCGGGCGACCGCGTCCTCGACCGAGTCCTGCCGGTGCAGTTCCTCGCGGAACCGGGTGACCAGGAACAGGCCGTAGTCGATGCCCAGGCCGAGGCCAAGGATGGTGGTGATGTTCAGGGAGAACACCGACACGCCGGTGACCAGGGTCAGCAGCCGCAACGCGGCGAACGAGCCGAGGATCCCCAGCGCGCCGATGGCCAGCGGCAGGCTGGCCGCGGTCAGGCTGCCGAAGATCACCAGCAGCAGGATCAGCAGGACGGGGAAGGACAGGCCCTCGGCCCGGGTGATGTTGGCGGTGGTCTGCTGGTCGATCGTCTCGTTGGTGGGGACCACGCCGCCGACCTGACTGGTGAGGCCGGGGGCGCTCAGGTCCGTCTTGATGGCGTCGTAGTTGCTCTGGCGGGCCGTGTCGCTGGACCCGGCCAGCTCGATGACGGCGTAGGTCTGCTTGCCGGTGGCGCTGACGAACCGCCGGGACCCGGTCGACCAGTACGACGCGTACGATCCGACCTTGCTGTGCGGCAGCCCCGCCAGGGTGGCTGTCACCGCGGACCGGAACGCCGGGGCCGCCGTGGTCAGGGTCTTGCTGGAGTACAGCACCACCACGTCCCCGGCGTCGCGGCCGAATGCCGTCGTGGCCAGGCTGGCTTCGTGCTGGCTCTGGCTGCCCGGGGCGTCGAACCCGCCGGCGGTCTGGACCTTGGAGAAGATACTGGTCCCCCAGATCACGCCGACCACCCCTACGAGCAGGGCGATCACAAGTATCAGCCGCCTGCGGCGGTAGGCGGTACGCCCCCATCTCTCAAATACGGAATGGCTCGCGGGCTGATTCATGACGTTCCTTCCTCAAGCACTTTGAGCAGCTCAAGCACGCCGGAGAATGGCTTCCAGGCGTTGGTGCCGTCAGCGCGTATCCGTCCCTCGAGACGTCCATCCGCAGTCCGGTTGATGTCGAGGAGAAGGCGAATCGTTTGCCTCGGCGTTGGTGAGGCGTCCATGGCTGATAGTCAACGCGGGCCAGGCGCTGGTGTCCCCAGGGTGCGACCCTAGGTTCGACCCTGTGTTTCTGGGCCGGACAATTTGCGGAGAAAGTTTTTGCGTCGCACTTGCCCGCAGCCAGACGCCGGCGGCCGTCTGGCGACTGGGTGGGTCAGCGCAGCAGGGCCGCGAGGGCCCGGCGCGAGGTGATGTCGAGCTTGATGTAGCTGTTGCGCAGGTGGTACTCCACCGTCTTCACGGACACGAACAACTGGCTGGCCACCTCCCGGTTGGTCAGCCCGGTGGCGACCAGCCGGGCCACCGCCAGCTCTGAGCGGCTCAGCCCCAGCAGGGCAGCGGGACTCCCGGACGCCACGGTGACCTGCATGGCTGCCAGTTCCGTGGCGCACGCCTCGACGTAGGGGTCTGCTCCCAGGCCGGAGAACAGGTGGTGGGCCTGTTCGAGCTGCGCGACCGCCGCCGGCCGGTTCCCGGCCGCGCGCAGGCGGCGGCCGTCGTCCAGGTTCAGCAAGGCATGCTCGAACGGCATCGGCACGCCTGATTCGAGCGAATGGGCGCGGGTGAAGGCCGCCTCGGCCTGGCCCGCGTGCCCGCTGGCCACGGCCAGGTTGCCCTGGCAGCGGGCCACCGCCAGGGCGGCCGACGCCAGCCCGGCCGGGGGAATGGCGGCCTCGAAGTCGCGGAGCGCGGCCCCGGCATCGTCCAGGCGCCCCAGGCCGATCAGCGCGTCTGCCTCGAAAGCTCTCCAGTTGAAGATGCCTGGCCGGCCCCCCACACCGGGGACTCCGGTGGCGCGCACAGGCTCAGTCGCGAGCAGTACCCCGGCCAGGTCACCCCGCGCCGAGGCAACTGAGGCGGCCGCCACCGCGGCGGCGGCCACCGCCATGACCAGGGGAAGGCGCTCAGCCGCGGCCCGGGCCGCGCTGACGTGAGCCTGGGCGGCGGGCCACTGGCCGCGGAAGGCGAAGACCTGGGCGGCACGGGCGTGCGCCCGCGTGAGGTCGAGCGGCCGGTCGGTGTCTTGCGCCAGCGAGATCGCCAGCTGGGCGGACGTGACGGCCGCGTCCCAGTCGCCCCGGCGGAAGTGGGCGTCACTCAGGTGCGCCAGGCACGGGCCAGGGTAGGTCGAGGGCAGTCCGGCGCGCAGCCGGGCTGACGCCACGCCGAGGTCCGCGATGGCCCCGGGGAGGTCATCGACGTAGACCTTCAGCATGCCCCGCATGACCAGGGCGTCGGTCTCCGGCATCGGGATTTCGTTCCCGGACACGGGCAGGAAGCCGAGGACGGCCAGCCCTTCGGGGCTGCGGCTGGCCGCCGCGAACGCGTAGGCCTGCGCGGTGCGGGCCATGGCCCGCACCGCCGATCCCGCGACCGTGCCGCTGACCGCCCGGTCCGCCCAGGTAAGCGCCTGGTCGGGGCGGCCCGACAGGACCATCCAGTTGGCCAGTGAGGTGGCGGCCCGTGCTCCGATTTCACGTTCGCTCTGCGGATCGTGGGCCTGCCACGCGGCGAGCAAGCGGCTCTCGGCGCTGGGCGATCCGGTGAACACGCCCAGCAGCCCGGTCAGCGCGTCGCGACGGGCACCGGGAGCCTGGCAGGAGGCCAGCACCCGGGCCGCCGCCGGCGTATCCGCGGCGTTGAGGAGGACCAGGGCGGCGTCGAGCAACCGGGCCTCCCGGGCCGCCGGATCGGGCGACAGGGCCGCTGCCTGCTCCAGAGCCCACGCCGCGGCGCCGGCGTCACCGGCCGCCGCAGTGGCCCGGGCCGAGGCTTCGAGTTCACTGGCCAGCGCCTCATCAGGACCCACCGACGCCGCGGCCCGGTGGGCCAGCCGCGCCCGGCCGGCCACGACCCCCGCGGCCCGCGCGTGCAGTTCCCGGCGGCTCGCCGGACTGAGATCGGCGTAGATCGCCGCCCGGTACAGCGGATGGGTAAAGGCCAGTTCCGGCGCCGACGCAGCTTCGGTCAGCAGTCCGGCCGCGACCGCCGCATCCACCTCGTTCCGCGCCTCGGCCAGCCGGGCGACCGACACGATCGCCGGGATCGGCGCGTGCTGGCCGAGCACCGCAGCGGCGGCCAGGAAGGACTGAGCTGCCGCCGGGAGCGCGGCCACGCGGGCGAGGATCACCGCGGACAGTTCCCGTGGCGCCGGGAACCCGCGATCCCCCGCCGCGCTCAGCCTGGCAATCCCGATCTCGTCGAGCAGCGCCCGGCAGTAGAGCGCGTTGCCTTCGGTATGGGCGGCCAGCCGGGAAGCGCCGCCCGGTGAGAGCACGCCCAGCCCCAGGGCGCTGGCCAGTTCGGTGAGGTCACCCGGACTGAGGCCGCCCAGCTGGAGCCGGGTGACACGCGAATCACCGCCCACGAACCGCGCCCAGCCGGGGTCGGCCAGCCCGCCGGCTCGGGTGGACACGACCGCCAGCACCTTGTCGGCCCGAAGCCGCCGCAAGGCAAACAGCACCGCCCGCGAGGACGGCCGGTCAACCCACTGCAGATCGTCAATCATGAGCACGACGACCTGACCGCCGGCCTGCAACCGGTCGAGCAGATCAAGCAGCCGGGCACCGGCGGCCATCGGGTCGGTCCCGGGCTCGGTCATGGGCCCTGGCTGCAGCTGATCGATGATCCCGTACGAGAGCAATGTCTCTGCCTCGTCGCCAGCGACCTCCAGAATCACCGCGTCCGCCAGCGAGCCGAGGAACCGGGAAAGAAGAGTCGACTTACCCCCGCCCGCCTCGCCCTCGACGTAGACGACCTGGGGGTGGCCCAGCTCGGCGGCAGCCAGCCGCTCACCGAGGATGCGCAGCTCGCCCTGCCGTCCGACGAAACCTGCTGGGGTGCTCATCACACTAGGCAGACGGCGCCGGGGACGGCCGGGGGCTGATCCCGCGGGGAGTCTTCGCAGCCATCTTCGACCATCTCGTAAGCGTGTCCGCTGGCGGGCGGAAGATCGCCGTCCGCCGCTGCGACGGTCACAACTGAGGCGCACGGGGCTACGCTGCCGTCAAGCTGCACTCTACAGCAGGCTTGCGGGCAGGCTTCCGGCGTCTACCAGCCAGTTCTGGCCATGGCGACCGGGCGGCGCCGCTGATGGGGGGGACCGTCATGACCTCCGTGCACGGCGCCGCGGCGGGCCGCGTGCGCTGGGGCATGCTGGCCCTGATCAGCCTGGGCATCATCGCGCTCACGCTGAACTGGTTCGACGTCGCCACCGCCTTCCCGCTCATCGGCGCGCAGTTCAACGTCGGGCTCGGGCCGCTGAGCTTCCTCATCTCGCTCTACATCGTCGGCTACGGGCTCACCCACATCCCGGGCGGCATGCTCGCCACGTCGGTCGGCATGAAGAGGACGCTGGTGCTCGGGCTGCTGGTGCAGGGACTGGCCGGCATCATGTCCGGGCTGTCCGCCAGCTACGCCGAACTCGCCTTCTTCCGGGTCGTCAGCGGCGTCGGCGGGTCGGTGTTCGTGGCCGTCGGGACCGCCGCGGTGGTCGTCTGGTTCCGCGAGAAAGACGTGACGCTCGCGCTCGGCATCACCGGCGGGGCCGCCTTCAGTGCCGGGGCCGCCTTCGCGCTCTACGTCTGGCTGTACGTGCAGCGGGCCACCAGCTGGCACGCCTCGCTGATCCTGGCCGGCGTCTTCGAGTTGCTGGTGATGCTGGTGATAATCGCAGCCTTCCATCTCCCGGAAGGCGGTCAGTCGCCCGGCGGGGCCAGGTTCGACCGCGCCGCCCTGCGCACCGTGCTCTCGAGCAGGGATCTGTGGGTCTACGGTGTCGCGCTCTTCGGCGGATACGGTGCGTACTTCACCACCGAGCAGCTGTTCAGCGAGTACGTCACCCTCACCCGGCACCTGGACCCCTCCACCGGCGGACTGCTGTCCGCGCTCATCGGGCTGGCCGGCATCCCCGGCAGCCTGCTGGGCGGGTACTACGCAGACCGCAGCCGGAACCTGAGGGTGTTCGTCGTCGGACCGCTGCTCGCCGTCGCCGCGCTGCTGGCCCTCATCCCCGTGGTACCGACCAGAGCGCTGTGGGCGCTCGGGATCGGGATCGGGTTCTTCCTCATCTTCGGCTTCGCTGCCTGGCTGGCCGTGCCCGCCCGGGTGTGCGACATCGGGCACCAGTACATCGGCACGGCGGCCGGCCTGATGCTCACGCTGGCCGCGGTAGGCGGCTTCTTCATCCCGATCATCTTCGGGCACCTCGTGGCCCATACGAGTTTCGACACCGGGTGGGTCTTTCTCGCCATCGTGTCGGCCGGGTTTGCCGTGCTCGGGCTGGCCGGAAGGAACCCGGCACCGGGGACGTGATGGACCGGGAACGCTGCGGTCGTCGCTTCGCAGCCGTGTCGCCCGCTTAGGGGCCGCCTCCCAACCGGCTCATCAGCTCGTCACGGGACAGGCCGGACCGATCGCTCCACCACCCACTGCCTGCTGACTTGCGTGGCTATCATCAGGCCCTCGCCTCAGCGTGGCGCCCCCCGGCGGCCGAATCAGACGGAACACCGGGTACCTCGTGCCCGGCGAGAGCGGCATCGTCGGGGTGCCACTCGGAGTCATCTCCGCGGACCACGAGGACCGAGCCGTGGAACCGGTGGACGAGGGCCGCGTCGACCGACGCGACCAGGCCGCTCACGGGCGCCCTATGCGGCCGCCCGCCCACCACGATGGCGGCGGCTGACCGATCGCCGGCCGTGGCCATCAGCTCATGGGCCGGGTCACCGCCCCGGACGACGAACTCCCAGTCCACGCCGGACCCCTGGAGGACATTCTCCGAGGCCCGCCGGGTCGCGGCCTCGATCACGTCCAGGTCCTGGGTGGCGGGCCCCATGGTCATCGCCGACATCGCGGCCAGGACCGGGATGTGCCGGACATGGACCACCACCAGCCTGAGGCCGGCCGCCCGGGCCAGCTCGGCCGCGCGGGCCAGCGCGTTCCTGCTCTCGTCCGTGTCGTCGACACCCACGACTAGAGATCGCTTCATGACGAACCTCCCCGGCTATTCGGGTTACAGGGCCTACAGGTTCTGCTGGGCGCGTGCGAACGCGTTCCGGTAAATGTGCTCGGCGGCCATGATTACGGTCAGGTTGGTCGGGACCGAGGGGACCCCGGGCGAGACTAGATACGAACTCGTCCTTAGTCAAGAACGAATTAGTCCTTATTAGTGAGAGGGCGGCCCCCGCAGGACTCCCTCCGCCCGGCGGGGCCGGTCCGGGCGCGGACGAATCAGCCGCCTCGCGCCCCGGGTTCGGGCAGGCGCGGGTTAGCGGGCCAGAAGCGGCAGGAGCACCTCGTCAACCATCTCGGTGATGTCCTTTTTCGTAGGATTGTGGGTGCCGAGGAGCGCGCGTTTGATGATGAGCGCGTGAAGCACTTCCAGCACGACCGGTGTCAGCCGGTCGGGGGGTACCTCCCCGCGTCCGGCCGCATCGCGGAGCAGGTCGGTCAGCGTTTCGAACAGCGGATCGAGCACCTGCGACATGAACCGGGCCAGCAGCGGGGGGTAGCGATGCGCCTCGCCCAGCAGGCTGCGGAATGCCTCACCCTTGACGCCGTGCAGCGTTTTCGTCATGTGAACCGTGAGGCCGATCAGGTCATCGCGCAGAACACCGGTCCGCCGGTAGCCCGATGGGTCCGAACCCAGCTTCTCAAGGGTGTCTATCACCAGTGACGTCGTGTCAGGCCACCGCCGGTACAAGGGGCTCTTGCCGGTGCCCGCACGCTCGGCAACACCCTCGAAGGTAAGCCGCCCGAAACCGACCTCAGCCAGCTCGGCGATAACGGCGTCAGAAATGGCCTTCTGGACTGCGGGTCCGCCCCGCCGCCTGCGGACCGGGCGCTCGACGGTCTGGGTCACGGCGGTGGGCTGGCTTGGCATCCGACCAGGATAGGCGAGTGCCCGGCGTTGGTTACGGAAGCGTCCTTAGCTGCGGTCGGCTGCCGAAGCCGACCGTGACGGCGGCGGCCGGGTGCTCCGCAGCTCATCGAAGATCAGCACCGTCTGGGTGGACATCACCTCGGGCATGTTCTGGAAAGAGTTCAGGACCAGTTCCCTGAGCGCCGCGATGTCCCGGGTCCGCACCAGCAGCACGATGTCACTGTCCCCGGACACCAGCGCCGCGTGCTCGACCTCCGCAACGCCCAGCAGCCTGCTCCGCAGCTGCTTCCAGGCCGGCTGGGCGATCTTCAGGTGCACGTACGCCGACAGGCCGTGCCCGTAGCGCTGCGGGTCGATCTGGGCCGTGTACCCCGTGATCACGCCGTCCTCCTCGAGCCGCTGGACGCGCGTGTACGCCCCGGCCCGGGAGATGTGCAGCGTGGCCGCCAGGGCCCGCATGGACATGCGGCCGTCCTCAGTCAGCTGGGCCACGATGGCGCGGTCCACGTCATCAAGGACCGGCGCCGGCCCGGACCGGTCCTCGTGGCCCGCGGAACTGGATGTCATAAGAGCACGCTACCCCCGAGCTGAAAGCCAATCGTCTGCGTTCACGACCAAATCGTGGACTTGCGGATTTGGCAGGGCCCTGATCGGCGCGGGAGCTCGCACCCGTGGACCGCCCGCCGGCCATCCGTCCAGCCGGAGCTCCGTAGCGCAGATCTCCAGACCCGTCCGTCTACCGAAGCTCGCGAAGTCTGCCAGTATGTCCAGGATTCTGCTCAGGTACTAGACGTTCGGCACGACAAGGACGCACAGTTACCTTAATAGCCTTTCTTCCCTTGATGGGAGAGTCGTGACTTCCGTGACAGGTGCAGTCCCCGCCCGGGCGATGCGGCGGCGGCTGTTGCCGGCCAGCACCCCGCTGGCGCTGCTGGGCACCGATGGCCAGCCCGTTCACGCCGCCAGCCTGGACATGCCGGGCGACGAGGTGATGGTCCGGCTGCACCGGCAGATGGTACTGGGCCGGCGATTCGACACGCAGGCCACGGCGCTGACCAAGCAGGGCCGCCTGGCGGTGTATCCCTCGGCGCGGGGCCAGGAAGCGGGTGAGATCGGCGCCGCGGCCGCCCTGCGCCCGCAGGACTGGCTGTTCCCCACCTACCGCGACTCGATGGCGGTGGTCGCCCGCGGGGTCGACCCCGTTGAGGCGCTGGTCCTGCTGCGAGGGGACTGGCACTGCGGGTACGACCCGTACGCGCACCGGGTCGCTCCCCAGTGCACGCCCCTGGCGACCAACGCGCCGCATGCCGTCGGGGTCGCCCACGCAGCCCGGCTCAAGGGCGAGGACACCGTCGCGCTGGTCATGCTGGGCGACGGCGCGACAAGCGAGGGTGACACCCACGCGGCGCTCAACTTCGCCGCCGTGTGGAACTCGCCGGTCGTGTTCTTCGTGCAGAACAACGGCTACGCCATCAGCGTCCCCGTAGCCAAGCAGACCGCCGCCCCGTCCCTGGCCGCCAAGGGAATCGGCTACGGGATCCCCGGCCTGCTGGTGGACGGCAACGACCCGGCCGCGGTGTACGCGGCCGTCCGCGGGGCGGTCGAGTCGGCAGCCGGCGGCGGCGGGCCGACTCTCATCGAGGCGCTCACCTACCGGATGGAAGCCCACACCAACGCCGACGACGCCGCCCGCTACCGGCCCGAGGCCGAGGTGCAGGAATGGCTCGCCCGGGACCCGGTCACGCGGATCAGGCGGTATCTCCTGGACCAGGGACTGGTGGACGCCGCGGCATTGTCCGCCCTGGACGCCGAGGCCGAGGCGCAAGCCGAGGACCTGCGGCGGCGGATGAACACCGACACGGTCCCCGACCCGGCTGACCTGTTCCGCTTCGTCTACGCCGAGCCCACACCCGCGCTGCGCAGACAGCAGGAACAGCTGGCGGCCGAGCTGGAGGAACTGGGCGACGAGGCCGGGGAGGTGCGATGACGGCGCTCGCTGACCGTGGCATCAGGACGCCGGCCGGGGCGTCCCCGGTCACCATGGCCGCCGCCCTGAACCGGGCGCTGGCCGACGCCCTGCGCGACGACGAGTCCGTCGTGGTCTTCGGTGAGGACGTCGCGGCCCTCGGCGGGGTGTTCCGGGTGACCGACGGGCTGGCCGCCACGTTCGGCGAGGCCCGGGTCTTTGACACCCCGCTGGCCGAGTCCGGGATCGTCGGCACCGCCATCGGGATGGCCATGAACGGCCTCCGCCCGGTGGTGGAGATGCAGTTCGACGCGTTCGCCTACCCCGCGTTCGAGCAGATCACCAGCCACCTGGCCAAGCTCCGCAACCGGACCCGGGGACGCGTCGGCCTGCCCGTCGTCATCCGGATCCCGTACGGCGGGGGCATCGGCGGGGTCGAGCACCACTGCGACTCGTCCGAGGCCTACTACACCCACACCGCGGGCTTGCGGGTCGTCACCCCGGCCACGCCCGGCGACGCCTATGCGCTGCTGCGGCAGGCCATCGACTGCCCCGATCCGGTCATCTTCCTCGAGCCCAAACGCCGCTACTGGTCGAAGGAGACCACGGTCCTGGACCACACGGCCTCGGTCATCGACCGGGCCGCGGTGCGCCGGCCGGGCACTGATGTCACGCTCATCACCTACGGCGGCACGCTGGGCACGGCCCTGGACGCCGCCGCAGAGGCCCGGGAGATTGGCCACAGCGTCGAGGTCATCGACCTGAGAAGCCTGTCCCCGTTCGACGACGACACGGTCACCGCGTCGGTCCGGCGGACCGGCCGGGCCGTCGTGGTCCACGAGGCCAGCCAGTTCTGCGGATACGGCGCCGAGGTGGCCGCGCGCCTGTCCGAGCAGTGCTTCCACTACCTTGAAGCCCCGATCCTGCGGGTCACGGGGTTCGACATCCCTTACCCCCCGCCGCACCTGGAGCAGCATCATCTGCCGAGCGTGGACCGCATCCTGGACGCGATCAGCCGCCTCCAGTGGTACGAGACGAGCACCATGAAGGCGGGCGGATAGATGCCGGCGTTCCTGCTGCCGGATCTCGGCGAGGGCCTCACCGAAGCCGAGATCGTCACCTGGCGGGTCAAGGCCGGCGACGTCGTGACCGTCGACCAGACCGTGGTCGAGGTGGAAACGGCCAAGGCCGTGGTCGAGGTGCCGGTCCCCTTCGCCGGCCGGGTCACGGCCCTGCACGGCGAGCCCGGCGACGTGCTGGCCGTCGGGGCACCGCTGATCACGGTCGCCGGGGCAGATACCGAGCGCGGCACGTCACCGGCCCAGGACATCGGCACCGGGCATCCCGCAACTCCGTTCGCGGAGCCAGGCGTCGCCACGCCGGACTCTGCCGTCAGCCATGAGGCGGTCAGCCATGGCGCTGGCACCCGCGACGGCGAGAGCGGGAACGTCCTCATCGGCTACGGCACTTCTGCTGACCGCCGGCGCCGGCGCGCACCCGGATCACCGGTCATGTCCTCGCCGGCGACCGCTGGGCGCACCGCAGCCCGCCCCGATACAGCCAGCACCGGTGGAGCGAGCGCCGGTCAGCCGTCCCGCTCTGGCGGCCGGGTGGCCGTCGTCTCACCGCTCGTCAGGCGGCTGGCCCGGGAGGCCGGCCTGGACATCACCGCCATCCGGGGATCGGGCCGGGACGGCCTGATCACCCGGCACGACGTCGGCCTGGCCATCAAAGCTCGCGGCGGCGAAGCTCCATCAGCGGCGCCGGAAATCAGCCCCGAGCCCGGGCCGGCCAGCGTCCCGGAAGCGGGCCCGGCCGGCATCGCGCGGATCCCGATCCGGGGTGTGCGCAAGGCGGCCGCGGACAAGCTCAGCCGGTCCCGGCGGGAGATCCCGGAGGCGACGGTCTGGGTTGACGTCGACGCCACCGAACTGATCAGGCTCCGCGCGGCCCTGAACGCGGACGGGTCCGCGCCGAAGATCAGCCTGCTGGCGATGTTTTCCAGGTACACCATCCTGGGGCTGCGCCGCTATCCCGAGCTCAACGCCCGGATCGAGGGCGACGAGATAGTGATGGGCCCCGCGGTCCACCTGGGTTTCGCGGCGCAGACCGACCGGGGCCTGATGGTGCCAGTCGTGCCCGACACGCAGGGCTGCACGCTTGAGCAGCTCTCCATGAGGCTGGCCGAGCGGACCCAGCAGGCCCGGGACGGCAAGCTGGGTCCCGGCGAGCTGACCGGCGGGACGTTCACGATCAATAACTACGGCGTGTTCGGCGTGGATGGCTCGGCGGCCATCATCAATCATCCCGAGGTGGCCATCCTGGGGATCGGCAGGATCATCGAGCGTCCCTGGGTCGTTGACGGCCAGATCGCGGCCCGGCACATGACCCAGCTCACGCTCGCCTTCGATCACCGGGTCTGCGACGGCGGAACCGCCGGGGGCTTCCTGCGCTTCGTCGCCGACTGCGTCGAGTCCCCCGCGCATGCCGTGCGGAACATGTGAGGGTTACCCACCCGTCAGCTGAGCTTTCCTTGTTCACCTACTGACAAAGAACCCGCGGCCTATGCGGGCGATGATCAACCCCTCATCCTTCAGCGTGCTGAGGCTGCGCTCGACTGTCCCGGTTGAGACCTCATACTCCTGGGCCAGGGACTTGATGGACGGGATGCGTCCCGAGAGCTGGCCAGACTTGATCTGCTCGCGGAGCAGGTTCGAGAGCTGCTCGTGCAGGTCTACCGGCGAGTCGTGGTCGAGCATGATCACACACTAGGTCCCATCAGGCACGATAGAGATTTCTGGGGTTCCAATTGGGTCCAATTGGATTCAGTAGGTAGCACTGGGATACTGTGCCCTTTTCATGGATGGTGACCACGGCTCATCGTTAGGTGATGACCAGCAGTTCCGGGCAGAGCTGGAGCGCCAGCGCCCAGAGTGCCGACTTGAGTGGAGCGAAGTAACTAAGGCGTGGGGCGTGGTGGTCAACCTCAGCCCCACAGCGACGCACTACGTCGTCGGCCCAACGCTGGCCGATCTGGTGATCAAGCTCGGACTCGAAGGGAGCGAAGCGGGATGAGCGTTGAGGTTTGTTCCGTGCCCGATCCACGTCGGGGTGGATCTGATCGACTCCCGCGCCGGGACTGATGGCGACCCGACTCACTTTTTCCCGGCCGAGCGGGAGGAATTCGTGGCTGCCATCAAGAGTGGCAAGTACGACAACCCGGCCAATATAGAGCCCTCCGCGGGGCAGGCGCACTACGCCGCAGGGATAAGGGGGAAGGAGGGGTAGGCCATCCCTACCCCAAGCAGAGCCCCCCGGATGGCCCGGTCCGGGGGTTCTGCCGCCGGAGAGCCTGATCAGCTGGAGAAGAACAGGCGTTCTGGGGATTCGGCCAGGATCCCGTGACGGTCCGCCTCATCTGGCGCCCAGTCGGCGAAGCCTGGATCGTCTGCCCGGCCAGCACGCTGGGGCGGCTCGTCATGGCCATGTGCGTCTCCGCCGGCTTCCAGCCTGAGCTGGCCGCCTCGGTGGACGACATCGGCACCGCGGTCGGCCTGGTCGGGATCGGCTGGGGGGGTCACCATCGCCCCGCAGCGGACCCCCGCCGGCACCGGGATGCCGGTGGCCCGGATTCCCATTGCCGGGGTCAGCACCGCGCGGCACAGCATCCTGATAGTCCGCGACGGCGAGCACCTGCTCCCCTGGATCGCTGCGGCCATCACCGCGGTGCGCAGGGTGAGCGCCCGCCGGTGGCAGGTGCCCGCTCCGGACCAGGGCCCGGCCCGGGAAACAGACAGCGGCCTGCCGGCCTGACGAGCAGGAGAAAGACCGGCGTAGGCGAAGAACTCAGCCATCACACGAGCCGGTCATGAGTCAGGGCTGTCTGGTTCCTGGCGGACCGGAGTGGCCATGGTGCCGAGTCCGGTCATGTGAATCCGGACGGTGTCACCGGGGGTGAGCCACCTGGGGTCGGTCATGCCCAGGGCGACGCCTCCGGGCGTGCCGGTGGTGATGATGTCGCCTGGCTGGAGCGTGGTGGTGGCGCTGAGCCACTCGATGATCTCGAAGGGGCTGTTCGTCATTTCCTTGGCGTAGGCGTCCTGGCGGAGTTCATCGTTGACCCAGGTCTGGATCCGGATGTTTTCGTAGCTGCCGGCCTCGTCAGCGGTCACGAGCCAGGGGCCGGTGGGCAGGAAGGTGTCCCACCCCTTAGCCCGCATGATCTGCAGCAGAATGGGTGAGCCCAGTTTCCGGCTCTCCCCCTCCATGAGGTCGCGGGCGCTGACGTCGTTGGCGATCATGTATCCGGCGATGTGCTGGGCCGCCTGGGCAGCGGGAATCCTGCGGCCGCCCGTGCCGATGACGATGGCGAGTTCGGCTTCGTAGTCCAGCTGGGCGGATTCGCTGGGGCGGACGATCGGGTCAGCCGGCCCGGACAACGCGGGGGCGGGCTTCTGGAAGATCACCGGCAGCGTGGGGATCTCCGGCATGGCCAGGCCGGGTTCGGAAAGGTGGGAGAAGTAGTTCCCACCGCAGGCGAAGAGATTCGGCGGGTCGGTGACGGGAGGGCCGAGGCGGGTCCGGGCCAGGGGAATCAGGTCCCCTGGCCTGGCCGCGGCGCCCACCACCTCCGAGAGCTGCCCGAGAAACGGAAGCACGCTGCGGATGGTCCCGGCCGGGGCGAGCCCGAGGCTGGCCATCACCGGCGTCAGCGGAAGGACGGAATCACCGACCAGCACGCCGGGAAGCTCACTCCCGCGGGGGCCGAAGCTGACGAGCCGCATTTTGCCTATCCTTTCGGCCGCCACCGGTCACGGCTGGGAAATGAATTCAGCTGGCCCGGGGGGACCAGGCGGTGAGCTCGGCAACGGTCTTCCCGCCGTCGAGCTCTTCGGCCAGCAAGGCGGGGTCAAAGGGACTAGCGCCGAGGACGTAGCCGTCACCCCCAGCGTAGAACTCCGCGATCTGCTCGTCGGTGTACTGGTTGTCATAGAACAGCTCGATGATGTTGCGGTCCGGGTCCTGGTAGTAGATGGACATCGTGGGCCCGTGGTTGAGGCTCACCGCGGGGAGGATCGAGGAGCCCGCCAGCCGCCGGTAGGCCCCGAACAGGTCCGCCAGGGTGGGGTACTCGAACGCGAAATGGTTCAGCCGGGAGAGGGCACCGGTGTCCCGTGCCCCCGGGGAGGTCATCGCCGCAGACTCATCGGTCTTGGCCACATTGAACATGCCGATGCGGTGATGGCTCTCATCCGTCTGCAGGAAGCACGCGCTGTGGTCGGAAGTCTCGACGCCGATCTTGGCCTCGAACACATCCAGGTACCACTGCTTCATCGCCTCATAGTTGGCGGTGTTCAGGATCAGGTGAGAGATCTTCGGCGATGCCATCACTGCCTCCTCCAGGGCCGCGCGGGACCGGCATCCCTGCGATGCCAGCCGCGGTCAGCCGATCCGGTCATCCCGACACTAGGCACAGATTCGTCCTTAGTCAAGGACTATTTCGTCCTTAAGTTCCTCCACCCCCGTCCCGGCGGCCGGCACCGCGGGCCCCGCGCCACTGCCTCACAGGAGAGGCCCGGGCTCCCGCGCATGAAGGCAAAGTGACCAGGACGTCCGTGAATGGCAGCGGATCCGCGGTATGAGCGACACTGGCGCCATACTCGTGACGCCGCAGCACTACGAGGGAGGCTTCCGGTCGTGTCACCAGAGCACGAAGACCACCGCAGGATGAGAACCATCGCCCTGGAGGAGCACCTGATGCCGGCGGATGTCGCGGCGGCAGCCGGGCTCGACCCGGCAACGCTGCTGGGCACCGCCGACGCTCTTGACGATGCCGGCGAGGGTCGGCTGCGGTCCATGGACGCGGCCGGTATCGACGTCCAGGTCCTCTCAGCCCTGGCCCACGGCGTGCAGGAGCTGGGGCCCGACCAGGCGCTGGAACTGTCACGCGATCTTAACGACCGGATGGCCGCCGCCGTCGCCGCGCACCCCAGCCGTTTCCGGGCCTTCACCACCCTGCCGATGTGCGACCCGCAAGCCTCAGCAGCCGAACTGCGCCGCGGGATCGAGGAGCTGGGTTTCGTCGGGGCCATGATCCATGGGCAGACCCACGGCGTCTTCCTCGATGACCCATCCGCCGCCCCGGTCCTGGCCACCGCCGAGCGCCTGGGAGTTCCCGTTTATCTTCATCCGGCGCCGCCCCCGCCCGCCGTTCGGGCCGCCTATTTTTCCGGGCTGGATCCCGCGGTGGCCGGAATGCTGGCCACCGCGGGCTGGGGATGGCACGCCGAGTGCGGTCTGCATGTGCTGCGGATGGTGGTGGGCGGTGTCTTCGAGCGATTCCCCGGGCTCCAGGTGATCGTCGGTCACATGGGAGAAAACCTGCCATTCTCCCTGGCCCGGGCCGATGAGAGGCTGACCCCCCTGGCGACCGGCCTATCAGCCACGGTGGCGGACACCGTCCTTCAGCACGTGCAGGTGACGACGTGCGGATATACCACCAACCCGCCTTTGCTGTGCGCCCTGATGGTCTTCGGCGCGGACCGCATTCTGTTCTCGGTCGATTATCCCTTCTCCGATAACTCGCAGGCTGCCGCGTTTCTCCGGGACGCACCGCTCAGCCCGGCCGACAAGCACAAGATCGCGCACGGCAACGCCGAGCAAATCCTCCGCCTGCCTTAGCCAGGGCACCATCACCAGGATGGCCCGGTGATGGTGCGACTCGTGGTTCGGCTTGAGGCCGAGGGCTGCTCGGCCATACATCGCCGGCGACAGCATGCGGTGGCCGGAGGTTGGCTGGCTCGCGGCGCAGGAACGGGGTGTGCAGGCCCGCTAGCCGATTTCGGCCCGGCGGGTGGTGTTCGCGGTCGATCGCGCCGCCGCCCCGCCGACAAGCGTCCCGATCATGGCGCCGATCCCCAAGGCGACGGCCGCGGTGGCGACCTTGGCTCCCAGCGGGGCGGTGGTGCTGAACGGGTATACGACCGCCAGCGTGGTCACCAGGGCCACGATCCAGCCGAAGAACAGGAACGGCCGCGGCGTGCTCACCATCAGCAGGTGCACCAGCCCGGTCGCAGCCAGCGCGGAGGCCGCCGCCACCAGGACCAGGGCGGTCGTGCGTACGTCACCGTACGTGCCGTCGCTGGCCGGGGCCAGCACCGGGAGGCCGAAGAGCCACCGGCTCACCAGCACGCCGGCCAGGGCCGCCAGGGCGGCGACGGCCGCACTGGCCACCCCGCCCGACCACAGCTTCCTGGGATCAACGCGCACGCCGGCGCGGCTGACGCGGCTTTCCAGCGGTGATGTCCGTGCCGGTTCGCCCGCCGCCTGGTGGTCGTGGATCACGCTCATGGGACTGTCATCCATTTGGTCTGTCGTAGTTTGCCGATGATCCGAGTGTCACCCGGCAGCCTGCAGCCAGGCTGAGCGCTGCCCGTATCTACGCCTAGTGTTCTCTGCACATTTCCTGACCATTGCCGGCCGAGAGCCCGCAAGGGCCGGCCATCCTGCCGGGGCTCCTCAGCCGGGGTGTGCCGCGCGCCAGGCGGCCCAGATCCCGGGCCGGAGCTTGCCGCCGCCGGCGACGGCAAGACCGGCGGCGCGCGCCCAGGCCCGGACTTCCGCGGTGGAGGGCCCGGGAGCGTCGGGTGCCCCGGCGAGCTCGGTCGAGCCGGGCGCTGCGGCCAGTGGTGCGAGCCGCTCGATCAACGCGGTCTCGGTGTCGGCCCATGCCCGGGCGGCGGCCAGGAACCGGTAGGTCCATTCCTCGGCGAGCTGGCGGGTCTCGCAGAAGACGACGGGAACGCTGGGCCAGCGGATCTGCAGTTCGGCGAGACCGTCGGCGACCAGGGCGGGCCGGACCCGCTCCAGCTTGAACACCTGGGAGTAGCGGTCCTCGACCACGACCGCGGCGCGGGGCAGCGCAGCGAGCTCGGCCAGCGCGTAGCGGAGCTTCCCGCCGGTCAGGCTGGCCACCAGGTCGGTCAGGGACTTGCGCTCGACCGAGGCGATGAGCCGCCCGTCGGTCACCAGGCCGTAGTCACCGCAGGGAAGCGCCCGCCTGACTGTCGCGACCCGCTGGCCGCCGAACCGGTAGGCGTACCGCTCACGGGAGTCGACCACGATCTCCAGCTCAGCGATCCCGGCGGCCCGGGCCGTGGGAGTAGTCACATTGGGGCGGGCCTGCTTGCGGGTGCGCGGGGACTGCCAGAAGACGGCGTCGCGGCCACGAGCCCTGGTGAAGACAATCTGGGAGCGATTTTCCCGCCCTCGGTCGAGGACGAGGTCGATGGCGGCGCCCCGCCGGACACAAGAGCGAAGGCTGGCTCGTTCAACGATGTCAGGGGATTCGGGCCACTCGTCCGCCGGGACCGGATGGCAGTACAGGGCGCTGGTGCGCGGCCAGGTCCCCGAGGTGCGGAACACCATCCCCGCGTCCAGCGGCAGCAACAGCAGGTACGGCAGCCTGGACTCCGGGTCCGGGTTGCGGGCGATCAGCAGTTCCACGCTCTTCACCCTTCCACCCGATCCGGTCCGGCGGGCCGGCCAACACGCCAAGATGGCCCGGGTGGCCCGCGGGCCGCTCAGCCGCGCCGGACGCGCAGCCCCTCGAAGGCCATGGCACACACCGCGTCGGCGAGCGGCCGGGTGCCTGCGCGCCGCGTCGGCCGGTACCACTCGACGATGGAGTTGACCAGGCCGAACAGAAGCCGTGCCGTGATGAGGGCATCGCGGTCCGGGTCGATGTCACCGTCGCGCTGCGCTTCCGCGACCAGATCGGCCACGAACCGGTCGAAGGCCCGGCGCCGGTCCAGGGCGGCCCGCTCCACCTTGGTGTTGCCGCGCACCCGCAGGAGCAGGGTGACGTACGGCAACTCAGCTTCCAGCACTTCGACGCTGCCCCGGACCAGGTATTCCAGGCGCCCGATCGCCGGGGCATCGAGCGCGCGGGCCCGGTCCGCCACAGCCGACAGGCCCGCCAGCGCACGGTCCAGGGCCAGGCTGAGCAGCTCTTCCTTGCCCGTCACATGGTGGTAGATGGCTGACTTCGCGATACCGAGCCGCTGCGAGAGGTCCCGCATGCTGGTGCCGTCGTAGCCGCGTTCGTTGAAGACCTCCACGGCCACCGCGAGGACGGACTGAAGGTCATGGCCAGGGCGGCCGCGGCGCGGGGCGTCCGCGGGCCGGCCGGATCGCGGCAATGACGGGGAGATCACGGCGCCAGTATCCCGGGCCGGCACAGTATCCCGGGCCGGCACAGTATCCCGATCCCGGATCGGCACGGTATCCCGGGCAGGAACGGCATCCCGGGCCGGCCCGGGCCGCCTACTCAGCGGAGCCCGCCCGCGGACGGGCGAGCTCGTGGCTGCGCCCGCGGAATTCGGCGATCACGTCGCCGCCCCGGCGGACGGTCACGTCGTAGACTCCCGCGCGCCCGAAACGGGTCCGCACCACGGCCTCGGCGGTGAGGACGTCGCCGGCGTGCGCGGGGGCGACAAAGACGATCTCGGCCGCGGCGGCGACCGTGACCGGCCCGTAGCTGTTGCAGGCACAGGCGAACGCCGTGTCCGCCAGGGTGAAGATCAGGCCGCCGTGAGCGACCGCGTGCCCGTTCACCATGTCAGCACGGACGGTCATGCGGGTGACCGCCCGTCCCTCGGCGTGGTCGACGAGCTCGATGCCCAGGCCCCGCGAAGCCTCATCCCTCGCCATCATCGCCTGGGCGCTGGGCACCTGGGGCACTGCGATCGCCTCCTGCCGGGTCAGGGCGTGCCCGCCGGGCAACGCGGTCAGCGTCCCCGGAAGACGGGACGCTGCTTGCCGAGAAAGGCCGCGACCGCGTCGCGGTGGTCCCCGGTCAGGCCGAGGCGCTGCTGGTCCTCCTGCTCCGCGGCGAGGACATCCGCCAGCGGAAGCGCCCACGCCGTGGCGAGGGCCCGTTTCGCGGCGGCGTAGGCCAGCGTCGGCCCCGCGGCCAGCCGGCCCGCGAGGGCGGCGGCCTCAGCAGCCACGTCCGCGGCGGGCACGACGCTCCCTACCAGCCCCCAGCAGCCCCTGCTTGGCGGCGGCCGTGAGAGCGGGAGTCCTCATCGTGATCGTCGCGACCGCATGGCCGTCGGTGACCGACACCGCGGGGGCGTCATCCGCCGGGGGGCGGGACTGGCCAGAGACCATGGCGGTAGATTACCATACTGAATGTTCGGTCGGTAATTCCCTCGAGAGGAGCCGCGCATGCCGGTGCTGCGCAGTTACGTGAGCGGGCGGTGGACCGCACCCCCGGACGGGCGGCCGGTGCGTGACGCGGTGACCGGCGAGGAAGTCACGCGGATCTCCGCGGACGGTATCGACCGGGGAGCGGCCCTCGATTACGGGCGCCGGGCAGGCGGCCCGGCCCTGCGGGCGCTGACTTTCCACGAGCGGGCCGCCCTGGCCAAGGCGGTCGGGGGGATGCTGCGCGACCACCGCGAGGAGCTCTACGGGCTGTCCGCCCGCACCGGCGCGACGCTCGGTGACTCGAAGTTCGATATCGACGGCGGCATCGGCGTGCTGCTCAGCTACGCCAGCAAAGCCAAGCGGGAACTGCCCAACGACATGATCTACCCCGAGGGGGCGGTCGAGCCGCTCGGCCGGGGCGGCCAGTTCGCCGGCCAGCACATTCTCACTCCCCGGCTCGGCGTGGCGGTGCAGATCAACGCGTTCAACTTCCCGGCGTGGGGACCGCTGGAGAAGCTGGCCCCGGCGCTGATCGCCGGCGTGCCGACCCTGGTGAAGCCCGCCTCGCAGACCGCCTACCTGACCGCGCGGCTGGTCGAGCTGATCATCGGGTCCGGGATCCTGCCCGACGGCAGCCTGCAGCTGCTCTGCGGCAGCGCCGGCGACCTGCTGGACCATCTCGGTGAGCAGGACATGCTGAGCTTCACCGGGTCCGCCTCGACCGCGCAGCAACTGCGGGCGCACCCGAATGTCGCCGCCCGCTCGGTACGTTTCAACGCCGAGGCGGACTCGCTCAACTGCTCGATCCTCGGCCCCGACGCCACACCAGGGACTCCCGAGTTCGACCTGTACGTCAGGCAGCTGGTCAGCGAGATGACGGTGAAGGCCGGGCAGAAATGCACGGCGATCCGCCGGGCGTTCGTGCCCGCCTCCCAGCTGGACACGGTCATCGATGCGGTGCGGGCCCGGCTGGAAAAGATCGTTATTGGAAATCCGGCGGATGAATCGGTGCGGATGGGCGCGCTGGCGAGCCTGGAGCAGCGCGAAGAGGTGCGCCGGTCGCTGAAGGCGCTCGAGCCGGCCGGGCAGCTGGTGTTCGGGGACCCGGAGCACGTCCAGGTCACGGGCGCCGACGCGGACCGCGGGGCGTTCATCTCGCCGCTGCTGGTCCGCTGCGACGACGCTGCCCGCGCCGAGCCGCACGAGGTCGAGGCGTTCGGCCCGGTGAGCACCGTCATGGGCTACACCGGCACCGATGAGGTGATCGAGCTGGCCGCCCGCGGCCGGGGCAGCCTGGCCGGCTCCGTGGTGACCGGCGACGCGGGCTTCGCGCGCCGGGTGGTCCTGGGCCTCGCGCCGTGGCACGGCCGGCTGCTCGTGCTCGACCAGGACGACGCGAAGGAATCGACCGGTCATGGCTCGCCGCTGCCCATGCTGGTCCACGGCGGCCCGGGCCGGGCCGGCGGCGGCGAGGAGATGGGCGGCGTCCGGGGCGTGCTGCACCACATGCAGCGCACCGCCGTCCAGGCCAGCCCGCGGATGCTCGGCGCCGTGACCGGGCGCTGGGTCAAGGGCGGCCCGCGCGACGCCGGGGACGCCCACCCGTTCACCAAGTCGCTGGCCGAACTGCGGGCCGGCGACACGGTGACCGCCGGCCCGCGGGTCGTGACACTGCAGGACGTCGAGCATTTCGCCGAGTTCACCGGGGACACGTTCTACGCGCACATGGACGAGCAGGCCGCGGCGGCCAACCCGTTCTTCGACGGCCGGGTCGCGCACGGCTACCTGGTGCTGTCCTTCGCCGCCGGCCTGTTCGTGCAGCCTGACCCGGGGCCGGTGCTCGCGAATTACGGCCTGGACAACCTGCGCTTCCTCACCCCCGTCTACCCCGGCGACGCGCTGACCGTGACGCTGACCTGCAAGCAGATCAGCCCCCGCGACGGTGACTACGGTGAGGTCCGCTGGGACGCCGAGGTGACCAAGCAGGACGGCTCGGTGGCCGTGACCTACGACGTGCTCACCATGGTGGCGAAGGAGTGGGGCCGGTGACCGCGCTCGCCGAGGACAGGCCGGGCCAACTGGAAGCCCACTTCGAGGACACGATCGCGCGCGACCGCCGGATCGAGCCGCGGGACTGGGTGCCGGACCGCTACCGGGCGACGATGATCCGCCAGATCGCGCAGCACGCGCATTCGGAGATCATCGGCATGCAGCCCGAGGGCAACTGGATCACCCGGGCCCCGTCGCTGCGCCGCAAGGCCGTGCTGATCGCCAAGGTGCAGGATGAGGCCGGCCACGGCATGTACCTGTACTCAGCCGCCGAGACCCTCGGCGCCGACCGCGCGGACCTCACTGCCAAGCTGGTCAGCGGCCGGCAGAAGTACTCGTCTATCTTCAACTACCCGACCCTGACCTATGCGGACGTCGGGGTGATCGGGTGGCTGGTGGACGGGGCGGCCATCTGCAATCAGGTCCCGCTGTGCCGGTCGTCCTACGGGCCGTACGCCCGCGCGATGGTGCGCATCTGCAAGGAGGAGTCCTTCCACCAGCGGCAGGGCTACGAGCTGCTGATGACGATGATGCGCGGCTCCGCGGCGCAGCGCGCGATGGTGCAGGACGCGACCAACCGCTTCTGGTGGCCGTCGCTGATGATGTTCGGGCCGCCCGACGACCAGTCACCGAACACGGCCCAGTCGATGGCCTGGGGCGTCAAGCGGCACACCAACGACGAGCTGCGGCAGCGGTTCGTGGACATGACGGTGCCGCAGGCCGGGAAGCTGGGCGTCACCCTCCCCGACCCGGACCTGAGCTGGAGCAGCGAACGGGGCCACTACGACTTCGGGGCCGTGGACTGGGATGAGTTCACCGCCGTGGTCAAGGGGCACGGCCCGTGCAACGCGCAGCGGGTCGCGCACCGCAAGGACGCGCACGACGAGGGAGCCTGGGTACGCGAGGCGGCCGCGGCCCACGCCGCGAAGCAGGCCGCCAGGGACCGGGACATCGGGCCCGGGAACACCGAACACGGGGATGCCGGCTGATGGACGAGACACCAGTGCGCTCGGAGTGGCCGCTGTACGAGGTGTTCCTGCGCGGCAAGCGGGGCCTCAACCACGTGCACGTCGGCTCGCTGCACGCGGCCGACCCGCAGATGGCGCTGCACCACGCCCGGGACCTCTACACCCGCCGCAACGAGGGCGTCAGCATCTGGGTCGTCGCGGCGGCCGAGATCACCGCGTCCAGCCCGGACGAGAAGGACCCGTTCTTCGCCCCGTCCGGTGACAAGGTCTACCGGCATCCCACGTTCTACGACATCCCCGACGACGTCCCGCACATGTGAGGGCGGACCGACACCGATGACCGACGACGAATTCACCGCCTACCAGGCCCTGGCCGATGAGACCGACGATCACCGCTGGGCCTTCGGCACCGGCTTCACCGACCCGCTGGAAGGCATCGACACGACGGTGCCAGACGGGATCAACGCCGCGGCGCTGGCCGCGTACTGCCTGATGCTCGGCGACGACGCGCTGATCTACTCCCACCGGCTGCAGCAGTGGATGACCCGGCTGCCGGAACTGGAGGAGGAGACGGCCGTGGCCAACATCGCCCTGGACCTGCTGGGCCAGGCGCGGATGCTGCTGGCCCGTGCGGGCCGGGCCGAGGGCGCGGTGCTGGCCGGCGCGGGCCGCGGCGAGGATCAGCTGGCCTTCTTCCGCCCGGAACACGAATTCCGCAACGTGCGCCTGGCCGAGCACGCCGACGCCGACTTCGCCCAGCTGGCCGGCCGGCTGCTGATCTTCTCCACCTGGCGGCTGGCCCTGTTCACGCGGCTGCGGGACTCCGCGGACCCGGTGCTCGCCGCCATCGCGGCGAAGGGTGCCAAGGAACTCGCCTACCACCGGGACTACGCCGCGCAGTGGGTGGTCCGGCTGGGCGACGGCACCGAGCTCTCGCACGGCCGGATGCAGGCCGCGCTGGATGCCCTCTGGCCCCTCGTGGATGAGCTGTTCAGCACCGGCACGGTCGTCACCGGCCTGCCCGGGGTCGCGGCCGACCCGGCCGGCCTGCGGGCCGAGTTCGACGATGTCCTCGCCGCCGTGCTGGCGGCCGCCACGCTCGACCTCCCGGACACTGCGCCCCTGGCGCAGGTGGCGGGGAAGTCCGGGCGGGACGGCGTGCATACCGAGGCCCTCGGCTACGTCCTGGCCGAATTGCAGAGCGTGGCCCGCGCCGACCCGGACGCGACATGGTGACCGCGATGACGGCTGACGTACCGGCGGCGCGCCAGATCGCGGAGGCCGTCGCCGACCCGGAACTGCCCATGCTCACCCTGGCCGACCTCGGCATCCTGCGGGACGTCACGAGCGAGAACGGTCATATCGTCGTGACGATCACGCCGACGTACTCGGGTTGCCCGGCCCTGCGCGAGATCGCCCGCGATCTGCAGTACCGCCTCGGCCAGGCCGGGTTCGCCGGCGCCGCCGTCCGCACCCAGATCGCGCCCGCCTGGACCAGCGACTGGATCACCGCGGAGGGCCGCCGGAAGCTGCACGCGGCCGGCATCGCACCACCCGGGGCGGCCCCGGCCCGGACTCCGCCCCGGGGCCCGGTCCCGCTGAACCTCACGACCGCGCCCCGTGACCGGGTGGCGTGCCCGCGGTGCGGCTCACTGGACACGGTGCAGACCGCGGCGTTCGGTGCGACCGCGTGCAAGGCCCTGCTGCGCTGCCGCAGCTGCGACGAACCGTTTGAATACGTGAAGGAATTCTGATGGCCGGCCCCGGGGTCGCGTCGCGGACCGACTTTCATCCGCTCACCGTGGTCAGCGTGGACCCGCTCACCGATGATTCCGCCGCGCTGACCTTCGGCGTGCCGCCCGGCGTGGCGGACCGGTTCAGGTTCGCTCCCGGCCAGTCCCTCACCGTCCGCCGCGGCGCGGAGCGGCGCTCCTACTCCATCTGCGCCCCCCGGGGACACGCGCCCCGGATCGGCGTGCGGGAAGTGGCCGGCGGCGCGGTGTCCAGCTGGCTGGTCCACGAGGTCCGGCCCGGTGACGTCATCGACGTCCAGGCGCCGTCCGGGACGTTCACCCCGGACCTGTCGCGCCCCGGGTATCACGTCCTGATCGCCGCGGGCAGCGGCATCACGCCCGTGCTGTCCATCGCCGGTTCCGTGCTCGCCGCGCACCCCGCCTCGGCGGTCACGCTGATCTACGGCAACCGGCGCAGTGACTCGGTGATGTTCACCGAGGAGATCGCCGACCTCAAGGACGCCTACCCGGCGCGGCTGTGCCTGGTCCACGTGCTCAGCCGCGAGCCGCAGGAAGTGGAGCTGTTCAACGGGCGGCTCGACCCGGGCAAGCTGCGCTCGCTGCTGCCGGTCACCGTCGCCGTCCCGGCCGTGGACCACTGGTGGCTGTGCGGCCCCCTCGGCATGGTCACCGGCGCGATCGAGGTCCTCACCGGCCTGGATGTCCCCCGGGACCGTATCCACCGGGAGCTGTTCTACGTCGAGGACACTCCCCCGGCCCAGGTTCAGCACGAGGAGGCGCCACCCGGGCCGGGCGCCGAGGTGACCGTCCTGCTGGAGGGCCGCAGCACCACGGTGACCGTGCCCCCCGGTACCCCCATCCTGGACGCGGCCCAGCGGATCCGGCCCGACCTGCCGTTCGCCTGCAAGGGCGGCGTGTGCGGCACCTGCCGCGCGCTCGTCACCGAAGGGCAGGTCACCATGCGCCGCAACTATGCGCTGGAGCAGGACGAGGTCGACGCGGGCTACGCGCTGACCTGCCAGGCGCTCCCCGTGTCCGACCAGATCACCGTCGACTACGACGCCTAGCCCGAGGAGTTCGCGATGCAGGATCTCGCGCCGCGGCCGGAGGAGCTCGACCCCATCGAGCGGGCGTCGGCTGATGAACTCCAGGCCCTGCAGCTCGAGCGGCTCCAGTGGACGCTCCGCCACGCCTACGCCAACGTGCCGCACTACCGCGCGGCGTTCGACGCGGCCGGCGTGCACCCCGACGACTGCAAGGACCTGGCCGACCTGGCCAAGTACCCGCTGACCAGCAAGGCCGACCTGCGCGAGAACTACCCGTTCGGCATGTTCGCGGTGCCGCGCGAGCAGGTCGTCCGGGTGCACGCCTCGTCCGGCACCACCGGCCGGGCCACCGTGGTCGGGTACACCCGCGACGACCTGGACGTATGGGCAAGCGTGATGGCCCGCTCCATCCGGGCCGCCGGCGGGCGTCCCGGGCACATCCTGCACAACGCCTACGGCTACGGGCTGTTCACCGGGGGCCTCGGCGCGCACTACGGGGCGGAGAAGCTCGGCTGCACGGTGGTCCCGGTGTCCGGCGGGATGACCGAGCGGCAGGTCACCCTGATCCGGGACTTCCGCCCCGACATCATCATGGTCACGCCGTCCTACATGCTCGCCATCGTGGACGAAATGCAGCGCCAGGGACTGGACCCGGCCGGGTCGTCGCTGAAGTTCGGCATCTTCGGCGCGGAACCGTGGACGAACGAGATGCGCCGCGAGATGGAAACCCGGCTGGGCATCGACGCCACGGACATCTACGGGCTGTCCGAGGTGATGGGGCCGGGCGTCGCGCAAGAATGCGTCGAGGCCAAGGACGGGCTGCACATCTGGGAGGACCACTTCTACCCCGAGGTGATCGACCCGCTCACCGGGGAAATGCTGCCCGGCGGCGAGGAAGGCGAACTCGTCTTCACCTCGCTGACCAAGCAGGCCATGCCGGTCATCCGGTACCGCACCCGCGACCTCACCCGCCTGCTGCCCGGCACCGCGCGGCCCATGCGGCGGATGGAAAAAGTCACCGGCCGCACCGACGACATGATCATCTTGCGGGGGGTCAACCTGTTCCCGACCCAGATCGAGGAACTCATCATGCGCATCCCGGTGCTGTCGCCGCATTTCCAGCTGCACCTGACCCGGGACGGGCGGATGGACCAGCTGGCGGTCCACGTCGAGCGCCGGGCCGGCACCACCGGCAGCGGCACGGCGGACGCCGGCGCCCAGCTGGGCACGATGGTCAAGAACACCATCGGCGTCACCGTCAGCGTGACCGTGCTGGAACCGGAGTCCATCGAGCGGTCCGTGGGCAAGATGCGCCGCATCGTCGACCACCGGCCACGCTGACCGGGAACGCAGGGGCCCGGCGCGCCGCCGCGCCCGGGCCCGTGCAGCGCCACCGGCTCAGCCCGCCTGCGGGCATCGGCCGCACACGTCAACCGGCGTTGTGGGCGGCTTCGTGTTCGAGGGGGAGGGTGGCGGTGATGTGGGTGCCGGTGGCGGGGGTGCTGTGGATGTGGATGGAGCCGCCGAGGGCCTCGACGCGGTCGGCGAGGCCGGCCAGGCCAGTGCCGCAGGCGGGGTCGGCGCCGCCGATTCCGTCGTCGCGGACCGCGAGCTGCAGGCTGGCGTGGCTGGTGGCCAGGGAGATGCGGGTGCGGGTGGCGCGGGCGTGTTTCATAGCTGTCTATCCGGACCGGCCGGCTGGTCTCGAACACGAGCGTGCTGAGGTTGCACCCTCAAGGGGCCACTGGCTGCCCACCGGGAAGCGCCTGCCTGCGATGCCCCTGGCCGCGACGGCGGTCTCGCTGCGATCGGGCTCGTAGCGGAACAGGTTCGCCAGATCGACGCGAAACAGCTGCCCAATCTCCTCGGCAACCGCTGCGAACACCGCCTCCGGCGGTTCGCCTCGCGCCACCAGGGTGGCCACCCGCCGCAGCGCGGCCTGCTCGGCGGCAAGCTGGCCCAACCGCGCCTGATCGGCTGGATCACCGCCCTCCCGCCCGCCGGGGGCGCCAGCGCCGGTGCCTAGCGCGTTCACAAGGTGACAGTAATCCTGTGCCTGGCGGCCAGCAACGCGGCCCCAGACGCGGGAAGCCTGGAAGCGACCGGGCATCAGCCTCCGCTGGGCGGGGGCATGAGATCGTGCCACGACTTCTCGGTCATGCCGACATCGAAGTAGGACGCGGCGCGGCGGATATTTTCGAAGGCGAGCGCACGGTCAGCGTCACTGACGTCGCTGACCTGATCGAATCGGCCCAGCGCGGTTCGCACGTGGGTCGCGCTCGTCAGCGGTTCCTTGCGCTGCCGCGGGAAGGCGTAGGCCGAGGCGGGCAGGTCGTCCCGCTCAGCGGCGTCCAGGTCACCGCCGGACTGCTCGGAATCGGGTGGCGGCTGCCATGTCGGCGCCGGACCGCGGGTCTCGTCGGACATCGTGGCTCTCCTTTCCCGGCGCGGACGCCGAGCTTGCTGACCGGTGGTGCAGGCTGGATGGGCTGTGGCCCCGCTGGAGCTGGGCAGTAACGGTCATGAGCGCCGCCCCGCCGCCACGTGGGCCAGGTAGTCAGCGGTGGCCTGCTCGCTCACGGCGACGTGCCGGGCGGCCGGGCCAAGCCGCAGTTCCTGGTACTGGCCGAGCGCGCCCGGTATCCCGCCGGGGGTGGCGGGCCCCGTCATGACCTGCGCCAGGGCGGCCACATCGTACAGTCCTTGGCGGAATCCGCCGCCGACCATCGGGCTGGCGGCGTGGGCGGCGTCACCAGCCAGCGCGGCCCGGCCGCGGGCCAGCCGCTTCGGCTCGTCGACTTCGGCGAGCAGGGTCTGGGTCATCCAGGCGGGCAGCAGGCTGCCGCGGGGCTCCGCTCCGGCCGCGGCCTTGCGGATGAGCGCTTCCCGGTCCGGGGTGAGCCGCGGGTGTGTATCCGTGGCCAGGATGAACAGCGGCTGGGCCGGGGACGGCGGCCCGGTGCGGACCGCTGTGCTGTCGGTCATGATCGCTGCCTTTCTGGTTGAGGGCTGGCCCGGCGGGCAGGCGCTCGGGTCAGCCGCTGTGGCGCGGTTCCCAGCCGGACGTCAGCGGCGGCTGCGCATCCACGGCCTCGGTCAGCTCGGAGGCGGGCCCGGCGCCCACGACCGGGGTCAGCCAGGCCTGGAGCTTCGAGGCGTCAGGCGCGCGGAACCGCTCCGTGGCGTAGAGATCTTCGGTACCGCCCGGGCCCGACAGGAGGATCTTCCAGGCTGCCGGCTCGATCTCGGGCTGCCCGTAGATCAGCAAGGCCACCAGCGTGGCGCCATGACGAAGTTCATATCTGATCTGGTGCCCGCTCTGGGTTCTCTCGACGCTCATCTCTCCTGCACCTTCCGTCGCGGCAGTCAGGGCGGCAGTTCTAGGCCGGGGCGCGGGCCCAGGCCGGGTCCCGCTTCCCGAGGACGTGGCTGGTCAGGGCGCCGAGGGCGATCGTGGCCAGGGCGATGGCGAGCGGATAGCAGACCGGGGCGTGGCGGACGAGTACGGCCCCGGTGAGCGCGCCCGCGAGCATGGTGGCGACAGCGGCGAGCCGGCCGCCCGCTTTCCAGCCTGGCCCGCCGGCCAGGGTGCTGTCGGCGGCTATCCCGGTGATGGTGAGGGTCAGCGCGGTGGTGGTGAGGTCGGGTACGGCGATCTTGCGGGCGGCGTTCTGGATTCCCAGCGCGGCGCCCAGCCCCACGATAAGCGCGTACCGGAAGCCAGCCCCAGGCGGGCTGCCGCTGAACGCGGCGCACCCTCATGACCAGGCTCATCCAGGCCGGCGGATCCGGACCACGCGGGCGAGCTCACGGATCTATTCATCAGCTGATGGCGGTCAGGGAATTAAGGCTGCTGGTGACCGCCGAGCGCGAGGCGGGCGGCGCTGACATCGTCCCGGCCGTGGCCGGCGTCCACAGCTTTGCGCCACTGGCGCGACAGCGCGGCGAGCAGTGGCAAATCGTCGCCGCCGGCGGCTCCGAGGGCCAGGTCCACGTCCTTGAGCGCCCACTCCAGGGGGAACTCGGGGGCGAAATCGCCTCGCTCCATCTTGTGCAGCTTGGCGTCGGCGATCGGTGCGTCCAGCGGGCCGCCCTCGATGGCCTCGGCCAGCTTGGCGTCATCGATGCCCAGCTGGCCAGCTAGTTCCAGGGCCTCGGCCACGCCCTCGATCAGGATGGACATGTAAGCGTTGACGGCCAGCTTCATCCGGCTGCCCTGGCCCGCCTCGCCCAGCCACACGGTCTTGCGGCCGATCGCTGAGAACACCGGGTCCACGGTTGCGGCCGCCGCGGGCGGGCCGGATGCCAGGATGAGCAGCTGGCCGGCCTCGGCGGGGCCTTTGCTGCCCGACACCGGGGCGTCCACGAACATGACGTCGGGCCGCAGCCTGCCGAGGCGGCTGCCGATCTCCGTCGTTTCCGCCAGGCCGATGGTGCCCATTTGCGCCCACACCGCACCCTGGGCCAGCGCGTCGGCGACCCCGCTCTCGAAGATGACCGAGGTGACGACGTCGGCGGTCGGCAGCATCGTGATCACGACTTGGGCGTCCTGGACCGCCTCCCCCGGCGACGCGGTCACCCGTGCGCCGTCCTCCGACAGCGGTGCGGTCGCGGCCGGCGACCGATCCCAGACCGTGGTGCGCAGCCCAGCCGAAACGAGATTGCGGGCCATCGCCGAGCCCATGATGCCGGTCCCCAGCACCGTGACCCGCACGTTCTCGCCACGGCTACCTGTAGCAGTCATGCTGAATCTCCTTCGCGCAGTCAAGGCAGCCCCCGCGGGGCCGGCACCCCAGCGGGGCTGGATGCGTTTCTGGACGAGCACGCGAGAGGCCTGGCCAGGGAGTCGCCGACCTTGCCTTCACGATGCAGCGCGCAGGCGGAACGGGTCTCATCCGCCCCCGGCCACGCTACCCCGGAGGTGAACACGGGACAGTTACGGCCCTGCCCCAGGAGTCGCTCTAGGTGGAATTCTGTACCGTAGCCAGCGAGGACATGGTCAGATCGTGGAGGAGTGCCTGTATCGGGGCGGGCCGGGCTCAGGAACGAGACTGGCCTTAGCGGCTGTTGACGCGGTTTCTCGTTCACTCGGCTTTCGCACTTTCGTAGCGGCGTTGTAGGGGTCCGGTGCAGATGTCGGTCTTACCGTTTAGTTGCCGGTGGCTGTGCCGGTTGAGCCGCCTGCTTGCCGGTGGCCTGGGCCTCGATGAAGGCGGCGATTCGGTCGTTCAGCTCGTCGATCCGGTTGAAGCCGCCGTGGCTTCCGGGGACGATGGCGACCTCCGCGTGCGGCATGAGGCTTCCCCGGGCGCGGGCCTCCGCCGGGGTGAGCATGGCGCTGCGCGCGCCGGTGATCAGCAGGACCGGCACGTCGATCGCGCGGAGTTCGTCGTCGGTGAGGATGCCGGGGAACTTCGGCTCCATCCGGTAGCCGCGGCTGCCTGCCCACAGGGCCGTCATCAGCTCTCGCTCCAGCATGGCCGGGCTGTCCAGCCACCGGGCGAGGCGGCGGCGCAGCGGCATCGGGGTCAGGCTGGCCAGGCCGCTGATGGTGAACCACCACCAGAAGCGGGCGTCGAGCCTGGTGAGCCCGGCGGGGTCGAGCAGCGTGATGGAGGCGACCCGGGCGGGCGCGCGGAGCGCCTGGTTCATGGCGGCCCAGCCGCCGTAGGACAGGCCGACCAGGTGCGCCGGGCGGTCGCTGAGCTGGGCGAGCAGTTCGTCAAGCCACGCCGCGCAGGACGCCGGAGGAGTGAGCGGGGCGCGCGCGACACTGGGGTTGGGGTCGCCGGGCATGTCGATCCCGTATACCGGGTGGTGCCTGGCGAGCGCGGCGACGTGCGGGTACCAGCCCGAGGCGTTGAACCCGGCCCCGGTGAGCAGCACGACCGGCGCCCCGCCGGGATGCAGCCGGTAGGCGTGCACCCTCGTGGTCGCGGTCGCCGTCTCGATATCGAATTCCTCGAGGGGCTGCGGCCAGAGCGCAAACGCCCGCTCGTACGCGGCCATGAACTTCTCCCGCGCCGCTTCGCTTACCCACGATCCCACTTCGGCCTTGGCTGCCAGCATGTCCCGCCTCCTCGCGGCTGAGTCCGCATCTTTATGATACGAACGTATCATAAAGATGTCCGGCGGGCAACGAGGGGTACGGTGGGCGGGGTGCCGAAGCGGGTCGATCACGAGGAGCGGCGGCGGCAGATCGCGGACGCGCTGCTGCGGACGGCCGCCGCGCGCGGGCTGCACGCCACCGGGATGCGCGAGGTCGCGGCCGAGGCCGGGGTGTCCCTGCGGCTGGTCCAGTACTACTTCGGCACCAAGGAAGAGCTCCTGCTGGCCGCCATGCAGCACCTGGCGGCCCAGTTCGGCGGGCGGGCCCTGGCGCGGATCAACCGGCTCAGGGAGACGCAGAGCCCGGTTAACCCGCGCGACGTCATCGCCGCCATCTTGACCGAGGCGCTGCCCGCCGACGACGAGCGGCGCACCTTCACCGTCCTCTGGACGGCCTACTTCGCGCTCTCGCTGACCGAGCCGGCGCTGGCGATCGCCCCCCTGGTCAGGGACTCAGCCGCGGTGCTCGACGTGGTCGCCGCCCAGCTGCGAGCCGCCCAGGCCGCCGGTGACTCGGCCGCCGACCTGGACCCGGACCTGGAGGCCGTCAGTCTCCTTGCCCTGTCCGCGGGCCTGGGCACGAGCGTCCTTGCTGGCCAGTCCTCGGCCGGGCAGGCTCAGGCCGTCATCGACTACCACCTGGACCGCCTGTTCCCCCCATCCCGGCCAGCGTTACGCGCCAAGGTCGCCAGATGCTTTGCCCATAAGGGTTGCCAGTCCTGACCCCCAGTCGCTGCATCATGGTCTGGATTGGGGCGCTGAGCAGGATGATGTAATCGAACTCCGGATGGAACCGGACCTGGTTTTCCTCGCAGCCGGCCACGAACAGCACGTCGGCGTCTTCGGTGGGCAGGAGGGCGGCGATGGCATCCTCCCGCCACCTCTGGCGGCCATCCGGCAGTTGCTCACACCACCCATCATCGGTGTCGATGGCCTTGTATCCGAGGTCGGCCAGTGCGCGGATGACACTTGACTTACCGGTCCCCGACATCCCGGTCAGCAGGATCCGCTTCATGGCCAGGAGCCTATGAGCGGCTACCGGACGTAGGCCAGGCCAGCTGGAACAGGGCCTCCGCGTTGCCGGAAGCGATCTTAGAGCGGTCTGAGGGGTCGGGGATGGCGTCGAAGAACTGCTCAACCGCCGCCGCGCCGGGCCGGTGGAAGGGGTAGTCGGTAGAGAACAGCACCCGGTCGGCGCCGGTGAAGTCGAGGGTGTGGCGCAGCAGCCGCTCCTGGAGCATCCCGCTGCTGGTGATGTGGATGTTGGTCGTGATGTAGTCCGACACCCGGCGTTCGAGGTGCGTCGCGATCCCGGAGAGGCTATCGGCCCGGTCCATCCAGAACAACAGCATCTCGCCCCAGTGACCGAGGACGAGCTGAAGCTCGGGGTAGCGGTCGAACGTGCCCCGCAGGATCAGCCGCAGCGCGGACAGGCCCGCGTCCATGTGCCAGCCCCAGCCGAAGCTCGCCAGACCGAGGTCGGTCAGCGGATCCAGTCCCCGGTACGCGGCATCGCGCAGCTCGTTCGACGGGATCTGCGGATGGATGAAGATTGGCTGGTGCAAGCGGGCCGCGGTAGCGAACAGGTCGTCGTAGGCGGGATCATCCAGCGTGCGGGTGCCGGTCCGTCCGTGGATCATCGCGCCGACGTGACCCAGCTCGGTGGCGCACCGTTCGAGTTCTGCGGCCGCGGCCTGCGGATCGCTGGTCGGCAGGGTCGCGAACGCGCGGAAGCGGGCCGGATGCGCGCGGACGGCGTCAGTGGCCTGGTCGTTCGCTTCCCGGGCCAGCGCGACGGCCTCCCGGGCGGGGAGTGCCTGGGTGGCGGGCGTGACGACCGACAAGATCGCGACGTCGATCCCGGCGGCGTCCATCACCTCGACGCGGCCCTGGCCGATGTCCTCGAGCCGGGCCTGGTTGTCGCCCATGGTGTTGAAGGAGACGCTTTCGTCTCGCGCCCCGTTCTGCAGGCGGTCGAGCGCGTCGCGGATACCGGCGCTGTTCCAGTGCTCTTCGATCGCGATGATCTTCACGTTGATGTCCTCCGGGCCTTCAGTGGCGGGCCGCGTGCGCTACCAGCGGACGGTCTGACCCTGGTAGTCCAGGTATTGGAGCCCGCCCTTTGCCTCCTGGGCCTCGATCGTGTCGACCGCGCCCGGGATGCTCTGGCCGGCTGTCATGGCTGTTCCTCGCTCCCCGATGGCGGACCGCTCAGGCCACGACCTCACTCATCGCTTGTTGAGCCAACCGTACACGATCCGCTCAACAAGCGTAGAGTCAATAGTGTGAGTGAGCCGACAAGCAGGGCCGCGAGGCGCGCGGCCACCGCACAGCGCATCCTGGACGCGGCGCGTGCGGAGTTCGGGGAGCGCGGCCTGGAGGCAGCCACCATCCGCCGCATCGCCCAGCGCGCGAACGTGGACCCGTCCCTGGTCATGCAGCACTACGGATCGAAGGCGGCCCTCTTCGCCATTGCCATCCAGCTGGGCGAAGCCGATCCGGACGAGATCGAGGCCCATCTGCACGACGTCCTGGACGTCCGGCTCGCGGCCCTGCCCCCGGAGACCAAGGCTCTCGTGCGGTCCATGCTCACCGCACCCGAGGCAGCCGCCTCGATGAGCGCGTTCCTGAACGAGCGGGTCGCCAACCTCAGTCGCGCCATGGGCGGCGAGGATGCCGGCCTGCGCGCAGCGCTGATCGTCAGCAGCATCCTGGGGCTCACCATCGCCCGGCACTTCCTGGAGCTCGACGCGTTCACCTGCGCCTCCGACGCCGACATCGCCCGCGTCGCCCGGCCATGGGTCACCACCGGAGTCGACCCCGCCTCCGGGTAACATCCCGGACATCCACCGAGGCCAGCTGAGTCTCATGCGCGGACTCTCCGCGAAAGATCACTAGCCGGCCAGTCATGGATGGCCGCGGCGGCACCAGCACATCCTCCTGGGCTCAGGTGGTTTGACGGGGGTGGGCCGTCCAGGAGATGTTGGGATCGAAGGTGGGTCCCCGGTTCATCATGGGCACGATGCCGTCCGAGGATTAGGCCAAAGTTCAGCGGCCGACCAATGTCCGGCCTGGAAGGAATCGGCGGGGACGTGTTGCGTCATGGCTGGGATGTGCACCGCGACGACTTTGGCCGCCAACGGCGCCCGCGTCGTGATCGGCCAGGCCGACTCGGCCACAGCCGACGAGGCCGTCAAGACCCTCAACGACCCCTTCGGTCCCGGTGCGGCTGCCGGTCCGCGCTAGGGCGCATGTGGACCCGTGGCGACCGCGGTTCCCTCCGGCTCGGGATCGGAACAGCCCAAGAGGTGTACTCGATGTGATGGCTGTCTTGCCTGGGCGAACTCCCGACGGCTGGATCGCCGGGGAACAGGCGGCGCTGCGGCGGGTTGCGACGCTGGTCGCCCGGGCGGCGTCGCCGGGCGAGGTGTTCGCTGCGGTCGCTGAGGAGGCCGGGCGAATCCTGGATGTCGGCGTCACCTTCCTCAGCCGGTACGACCCCGATGATTCGGCCACGATCGTCGCCTCGTGGAGCGGCACCGGCGCTATCTTCCCCACCGGCACCCGGGTGACCCTGCGGGGGCGGAATGTGCACACGCTGGTGTTCCAGACGGGCCGGGGGGCGCGGGTCGAGGACTACGCCGGCGCCTCGGGCCCGGCCGCCGACCTGGCCCGCGAGTTCGGCCTGCGCGGGTCGGTCGGCGTGCCGATCAACGTGGAGGGCCGGGTGTGGGGCGTCATGTTCGTGGCGTCCACGGGGGAAGAGCCGCTGCCGGCCGGCACCGAGGCGCGGCTGGCTGGCTTCACCGAACTGGCCGCTACCGCGATCGCGAACGCGCAGGCCCGCGCGGAGCTGCGCGGGTTCGCCGAGGAGCAGGCAGCGCTGCGGCGAGTGGCGGTGCTGGTCAGCCGCGCGGTGCCACCAGAGGAGGCGCTCGACGCAGTCACTACGGAGGCCGGGCGGCTGCTGCACGCTCACCATGCATCCATGCTCCGGTACGAACCCGACGGCACGATGATGGTCGCCGCCGCATGGGGCAACACCTTCCCCGTTGGCACCCGGCTGAGCCTCGGGGGGCGGAACGTGACCACGCTGGTGTTCGAGACGGGCCGGGCGGCGCGGATCGAGGACTACGCCGGCGCCTCGGGCCCCGCCGCCGAGGGCGCCCGCAAGCTGGGCCTGCGCGGGTCGATCGGCGTGCCGATCAGCGTCGGGGGCCGGTTGTGGGGCGTCATGTTCGTCGCGCACACGGGAGAGGAGCCCCTGCCGGCCGGCACCGAGGCGCGGCTGGCCGGCTTCACCGACCTGGCCGCTACCGCGATCGCGAACGCGCAGGCCCGCGCGGAGCTGCGCGGGTTCGCCGAGGAGCAGGCAGCGCTGCGGCGGGTGGCGGTGCTGGTGGCCCGGGGGGCGTCGCCCGAGGAGGTGTTCGCCGCGGTCACGGCGGAGGTCGGGCGGGTGCTCTCCGCCGACGTCACGGTCATGAGCCGGTATGAGCCGGAAGACGCGGCCACGGTCGTCGGCGTGTGGAGCAGCACCGGCGCCGCCGCGCCGACCCCCGTCGGCAGCCGGTTCGAGATCGGCGGGCGGAACGTGCACACGCTGGTGTTCCAGACGCACCGGCCGGCGCGCACGGACCGCGCCGCGGCCTCGGGGCCGGCCGCCGACGTCTTCCGCGGGCTGGACATCAGCTCCTGCGCTGGCGTGCCGATCAGCGTCGGGGGCCGGTTGTGGGGCGTCATGATCGTGGTGTCCATGCGGGAGGAGCCGCTGCCCGCGGCCACCGAGGCGCGGCTGGCCGGCTTCACCGAACTGGTCGCCACCGCGATCGCCAACGCCGAGGCCCAGGCCGCCCTCACCGCCTCCCGGGCCCGCATCGTGGCCACCGCCGATGCCACCCGCCGCCGCATCGAGCGTGATCTGCACGACGGCGCCCAGCAGCGCCTGGTCTCCCTCGGCCTGCAACTGCGGGCCGCGCAGGCGGCGGCGCCACCCGGGGCCGACGAGCTGGTACAGCGGCTAGAGGGCGCGGTCACCGAGGTGACCGGCGCGCTGGAGGAGTTGCACGGGATCGCCAACGGTCTCCATCCGGCGGTCCTCACCGAGGGCGGACTGCGCCCGGCGCTGAGAGCGCTCGCCCGCCGGTCCGCCGTTCCCGTCGACCTGACCGTGCGGGCTGGGGGGCGGCTGCCCGAACCGGTCGAGATCGCCGCCTACTACGCGGTCTCCGAGGCGCTGACCAACGCGGCCAAGCACGCGCACGCCAGCGCCGCCGAGGTCGAGGTGGCCACCGGCGGCGGCGTCCTGCATGTGCGGGTCTGCGATGACGGCCGCGGCGGCGCCGGCCTCACGGGCGGCTCGGGCCTCGTCGGCCTCAAGGACCGGGTCGAGGCGCTCGGCGGCCGCCTCTCGCTGCACAGCCCGCCCGGTGCGGGCACCGTCTTGGAGATCGACCTGCCCCTCGGCGACCCCAGCGCGGCGGCGCAGCCAGACGCGTCGCTGACGGCCGGATGAAGAAGGCCATGGCCGTGTCCCCGATCCCGGGCCGCTGGCGGACCCGGGTGCCGACCGCCGTCTTAAGTAACTTGCCTACGCCACCTGCGGAGGGTTCAGGCGATAAGCAGGCGCAGGCCAAGCTCTGCCGCCTCGAGATCGACGAGGTCGCGGTTGCGTTCGGCCCACCGGCCAGATGCGAGGTCATCACGGAGGCTGCGCACTGCTCTCTGCTCGGCGTCCGGCCCGACCCTGGCCCAGACCGATATTCCGCGACGGACATTCTCGTCGAGGTATGCCCCGGGCCGGCGCCAGTAGGCCTCGAAGAAGCCGTCCGCGCAGTCCCACGGAATGAGCACCGGCTCCATCCGGGCCCCGATCGCGCTGGCCTGCTCGGTCAGCGAAGGCCTGCCGACTAGGAGGTCAGCGACCTCGGGCAGGTAGTCACGAGTCAGCCAGAACCGGCGGAGCCATCCGGTGTCACTGCTGTCGTGCGTGAACACCACCACGCGGCGGGCCACGCGCCGCATCTCAAGCAGGCCCGCGATCGGGTCCTGCCAGTGATGAATGGTGGCAAAAGCCATCGCGGCGTCGAAGGACTGGTCCTCGAACGGAAGGCTCTCCGCGGCGGCAGCCACGCACGGCGCTGCGCCGGCGGGACGCTGCGCCCGCATGACCGCCGACGGCTCCACCGCGGTGACGTCGCGGCCGGGGGGCTCGTAGGAGCCGGTGCCCGCCCCGACATTCAGTACCGTCCGCGCATCGCCGAGCGCAGCCCAGATCTGCGCGGCGATCCGCGGCTCAGTGCGCCGCGTCACGGTGTAGGTGGAACCGATGGTGTCATACAACTGCGCGCTGGACATGGCGCTGCCTTCCTGGCTGTCACCACCGCCGTCCCCGCGCCGCGCATCTGGCCCGGGTAACGTGTCGCTGCGCAGGGTGCTTGTCGCTTGCGCGCCATTTCATCACATTGGCCCGCCTGACGTTCCGAGGGCGCCGGCCAGAGCGTAGCTAGCACAAGGCCAGCCAGGCCGCCGAGCACCGTCCCGCGTTCCGCCGCACCGTCAAATGGCGGACCGGATGCGAAGGCCGGATCAGCAGCCTGAAACGCGGATACGGCTGGGACCGGCACCCGCCTGGACGGCACCGAAGGGGCGAGGACCTGGCCCGGGCACGGGATCCTGGCCCGCAACCTGGGCGGCACGGGTTGAAGTTACGTCACTCACGGCAGCATCTGTGCGGTGAATCCAGATGACAGCCGGCCGGGCGCTACTCGCTCGGCATGCGGCAGCGGCTCGGCCTGGCCGCCGCACTGCTCGGCGACCCGGAGGTCCTGGTGCTCGACGAGCCCGGCAACGGCCTGGACCCGCAAGGCATCCGGTG
>Ga0182024_10002678_pt1 | contig 43752 bp, 38 predicted proteins | sample P32metaG_FD_120480 | JGI IMG/M metagenome (GOLD analysis project Ga0182024, IMG submission 120480) | Permafrost microbial communities from Stordalen Mire, Sweden - P3-2 metaG (Illumina Assembly) | ecosystem: Environmental > Terrestrial > Soil > Wetlands > Permafrost | place: Sweden: Stordalen... | reverse complement strand
CCTTATGTTGACGGTTGCCGGGTCGGAGAAACGTGCCTCGCCTCTGTTCCTCTAACAATCAATGCGAAAGCCGGGCTCGAAGGCGGACACGGTTTTTCGCACGTTTCTGGCCGGCGGACCTATGCCTTCGACTCGACGTTGGGGGAACGATGATTCGCGACGGAAGCACCACCGCCCCTTTATTCCGTTGTTTGCCGCGTTCGCTTTCCCCGTGAGCCAAGCCGGCAGCCGGTTGACCGTCTGGCCGGAAGAGGGTACCGTTCGGGTATGGAGTACACACACCTGATAACCATCGAACCGGACAAGCGAAGCGGCCAGGCATGCATCCGGGGGCTGCGAATTTCCGTAAGGGACGTCCTTGAGTACCTCGCGGGCGGAATGTCCGTGGACGAGATCTTGGCGGATTCCCCCGATTTGACAGCGGAAGACATCCGGGCGTGCCTGGGATTTGCGGCCGACCGGGAGCGGCGGCTGTGGGTAGTCCCGGCCGCATGAAGCTGCTTTTTGATCAGAATCTGTCACATCGGCTGGTCGGGCAACTCGCCGCGGAATTTCCGGGCTCGGCGCGTGTCCGCGACGTCGGCCTGGCTGCTGCCCCGGATCCAGAGGTGTGGGCGCATGCCGCGGCGAATGGGTTCGTGATCGTTTCCAAGGATACCGATTTCCAGCAGCGGGCGCTTTTCCGCGGACACCCACCTAAGGTGATCTGGGTCCGATTGGGAAACCGTTCGACAGCCGCCGTGTCGGCGTTGCTCCGGTCGCGGCTCGCGGATATCGAGGCGTTCGAAGCTGATCCTATTGCATCGTTCCTCGCACTGTCGTAAGCGACTCGGACGAGCAGGCCGCTTCACACGATTTGACTCGCATCCCCGTTTATTTTTCGCGCTTGAACAGGCGGAAAGCGAACTACCCCAGTTTACCAATATCGGACCTGTCCTGCTCTTGCATCCTTTTTGCACCCCCCAACTGTTAGGGATGGGGTGGAGGGAAATGGCCGGCGGAACCAATCGGCCGCGCCGCGCGTCTTACAGTTTACGGAATGCCCTCAACCCGAACGACTTTATTAGAGCATGGCCATGATTCGACAATCCAAACTCACCCACGCTTTGGTCGTCGTCCGGCAGCTCATCACAATCGCTTGCATCTTCGCGGCCGCATCCACCAACGCTGCCGACAAGACCAATCCCAGCTACATCACGGCCAAGGAAATCACCGCGATGACTCCTTGCACGGGTAAGCTCGCAAAAAGATTATCCGAATTCTCCTGTTCTTTCACGACTGTGGACGGAAGTGGGTTTGTTCTCGGGGATGCGACCGGCGAACAGTGGGTTTGGCATTTCCTCGCCACGCTGAAGGAAGGGCAGACCTGCAAGTTTCCTGACGCGTTCGTGAACTACATGAGCGCGCCGAGCTATGGAACGGCCAAGGAAATCGCGGCAATGGCTCCGCGTACGGGAACGCTTGCGTCCAGAAGCCCGTGTTCCTCCTATTTCACGACAGCGGATGGAAAGGGGTTCGGCATTGGAAACCCCGGCAGCGGGGCCGAGATCAGCCAATTCATTTGGACGCTGAAGCCTGGACAGAGTTACAAGTTCCCTGACGCGCTTCTCGAATATCAGGCCGCCCCAAAATATGGCACGGCCAAAGAAATTACGGAGATGGTTCGATGCACGGCAACGCTTGTGACTAGGTGGGACGGTTCCGGCTATTTCCAGACGGCGGATGGAAAGGGGTTTCTAATCGGAGGCGGACACGGCGGAGCGGACATCGACAAGTTTCTCGGCACACTGACGGAGGAGCAGACCTACAAGTTTCCTGACACGTTTCTGGATTATCAAAAGCAAAACCCGAGCAAGAAGCCGTGAGATGCGATGTTTCGCACTCCGCTATCGGCGGAGCAGTCGGCGTCTACGCACGATCGCGGCGCCGCTTAAACCAAATCCGCCGATGGCGAATAAGACGAGGCTAGCGGGCTCGGGCACGGGCGACGGATTGAACTCAACGACATACGACTCCGGAAAGTTGATGCCACTGGGAGCGTCGGTGTCGTCGTTCCAAGTCGGCGCCATAAGGGGACCGTCGGTGGCGAAGTATTGAATGTAATCCTCAGCAAAACCTTCGTAATGGTTCGGTTCGCCCGTTGCCCAGCTCGAATAGGAGAATGGTTCGCCGGTAACCCAGGTCCAGTTGACGGTTGGATCACTGACCGGCGGCGACTGAAATCCGCCGATCCAAGGGCCGTAACTATGGTCGGGATCCAGCACGTACCAATACGGGGAAGAATCGATCAGGCTGTAAACGAAGTTGTTTTCCGCCGAAGAAGTGATCGTTGCCAGATAGCCACCGAGGGCTTGAGCATCCGCGTTTGCCTGCGACCATGAAATCGTATTGGGCTGGGTAGAAATTGCCTCATAAGAATGCCCATTGCCGCCGCTGGCCGTCGACCAAACGATCGGCGCGGCGTCCGCGCGCGTCGCACAGCAAATCAGTGCAAATGCGGCTGTCAATCTCGATAAGAAAAATGAACTCATTAGCTGCTCCAGTGCATTTAGTAGCCGGGGATGCCAATAAACCACCCGCTAATTTATGGAACGGAGCAGACGCCGTCAATAAGTTTATTTGATGAAAGAGAACGGATATGGAAACGGGGCCTGAGTCCAAGCGCAAGAATGATTTCCGGTCCTATTAATGCTTCTCGGACCGCTCATTTCCCCGCCGCGTCGCCCAGCCCCAGCGCCGCGCGCACTCGTGGATGCACCACTTGCCCGTCGCGGGCAACCAGCGTCTCGCGAGTAATCTCGTCGCTCATGTCCAACGGAAATTTGCCGTCGCGCACCAGATGGGCCAGCAGCGTCGTGATGTTTTTGGCGAACATCTGGCTGGCGTGGAACGGCACGTCGGCCGGGAGATTCGTCGGGCCGAGAATCGTCACGTTGCCATGTTGCACCGTTTCGCCCGGGCGCGTCAGTTCGCAATTGCCGCCGCGCTCCGCGATATCGACGATCACCGAGCCGGGCGACATACGATCGGCCATTTCGCGCGTGATTAGCACCGGCGCTTTTTGGCCGGGGATCGCGGCCGTCGTGATCACTACGTCGTGCTCGGCGACCACTCGGGTCATCAACTCGCGCTGGCGGCGATAGAAATTCTCGTCCATCGCCTGAGCGTAGCCCCCTTTGCCTTCGGCGGCCGCGGTGTCGAGCGGCATTTCGACGAATTTGGCTCCGAGACTTTGCACCTGCTCTTTCACCGCCGGACGCACGTCGTAGGCCGACACGACCGCACCGAGCCGCCGGGCCGTCGCAATCGCCTGCAACCCGGCCACGCCGGCTCCGACGATGAACGCCTTCGCCGGAGTGACCGTTCCCGCGGCGGTCGTGAGCATTGGAAACATTTTTCCAAGCGACGTGGCGGCGAGCAGCACGGCCCGATAACCGGCGAGCGTCGCCATCGACGAGAGGACATCCATGCTCTGGGCCCGCGTGATGCGCGGGATGAGTTCGAGCGCGAACAGCGTGACGCCCGTCTTGGCAAGTTCGGTGGCCGATTGCGGATTCCAAATCGGTTCGCACATGCCGATGACGACTTGCCCCGGCCGCAGCGCTGCCAGATCGGCGCGGCCCAATTCCGGATTGCAGCCGAGCGAGCGCACTTGCAACAGCGCATCGGCCGCGAGCGCTTCAGCGCGGCTCGATACGATCTTAGCGCCGCGATCGCTGAACAGCGCATCTGGAAACCCGGCCGCCACGCCCGCCCCGGTTTCGACGACGACTTCCAGCCCGGCTTTAACGAGCGCCGGCACGACCGTCGGCACCAGCGCGACGCGGCGTTCGCCGGGAAACGTCTCGCGAACAACAGCAACTTTCATCGGATTTCGCCGCCTCGTGGAATGCAGAGTCGTTTGATGGTGAAGGCCCAGATTGTGGCAGATCGGCGGCCCGTCGAAAAGCCGCCGCGCTGTGTCGAATCGGTATAAAACCCGTGCAATTCGACCAGTGTAATTACCCGATCTCTCTTGACGCAAATCGCGCCCGCACGTAACTTTCCCGGCCGCCGACGACCGCGTCGGCACCTCGTTTCCCGCGCGCTGCGATAGGCGGCCATCGATCGGCGCTGCGCGATACAATCCAAATCCGCAACTTGAGGGATGCTTCCATGGATGGATCTCCCGGCAAATCGCCGCTTTCCAAATCGTTACCGGCCAAAGCCCCGTCGACCAAATCGTTGCCGACCCTGGCTTCTGACCCTGCTCATGTCCCCGCCACGCTCCCCGTGCCGCTGCTCGATATGAGCCGGCAATACGAACCGCTCCGCGAGGCGATTCGGGCCGCCATCGACCGCGTTTGCGAATCGGGCAGATTCGTGCTCGGCCCCGATTGCGAGCAGCTCGAGCAGGCCATCGCGGCATACACCGGTGCCCGCCATGCGATCGCCTGCGCCTCGGGCAGCGACGCGCTGTTGTTGGCGCTGATGGCTCTGAAAATCGGGCCGGGCGATGAAGTGATTCTGCCGTCGTACACATTTTTCGCCACCGCCGGCGCGGTCTGGCGACTCGGCGCGAAGCCGGTGTTCGTCGACATCGATCCGACGACTTACAATCTCGATCCCAAATTGATCGTCGCCCGTGCCACCGGCGCCACGAAAGCAATTCTGCCGGTCCATCTCTTCGGACAATGTGCCGACATGGAAGAGATTTGCGGCGTGGCGGAGAAGCTGAGCGTGCCGGTGATCGAAGACGCGGCCCAAGCGATCGGGGCTGGCTATCGAAACCGCTCGGCCGGCACGCTGGGCGACATGGCTTGCTTCAGCTTCTATCCGACCAAGAATCTCGGCGGCTTCGGCGACGGCGGAATGCTCACCACGAATTCCGACGATTTGGCCGCCCGGCTGCGGCTGTTTCGCGCGCATGGCATGGAGCCGCGCTACCATCACAAAGTGGTCGGGATCAACAGCCGTTTGGATTCGATTCAGGCGGCGGTGCTGCACGTCAAGCTGCCGCATCTGAGCCGCTGGGCCCAATTACGGCGAGCCAATGCCGAGTTGTATCACGAACTGTTCGCCGAATGCGGCCTCGACAAAACGCTGGCGCTTCCGACCACCGCCGACGGCTGCACGCATGTTTGGAATCAGTATGTGATTCGCGTACCCGACGGTCGGCGCGACGCCCTGCGAGCCCATTTGGCCGGCGCGAAAATCGGCACCGAAATCTACTATCCGATCTCGCTGCACCAGCAAGAATGCTTCCGCAGCCTGGGCTACGAACCGGGCAGCCTGCCCGAGTCGGAACGGGCCGCGCGCGAAACGCTGGCGCTGCCGATCTTCCCGGAATTGCGAGTGCTCGAGCAGCGGGCCGTCGTCAGCCGGATCGCCGAATTCTTCGGCGCGAAGCAGCCGGCCGCGAAAGTCAAACGCCCGAAATTCCTCGATCGCCGCGACGTGACGAAGCCGAGTTGACGTCACTCATCGTCGAAATACTTGACCTCGGTCGTGCGATTCGCCGAGCGGCCGACGACGATCAGACCCAAGGCGACTGCTAGCACTGTGAGCATGTACGACTTGACGTAGCCCGGACCCGCAGGGGGCGGCGACTCGGGGTCGGCGGCCCAGATCGCCGGCGCGGCCAGAAGGGCGATCGAAACGGCGGCAACCGTTCGTGCAATCCAACATGCGACGGATCGGAGCGATTGCATCTGCGGGTTTCCCTGAACTGGATGAATCCGAAGCCGGCTGACAGCGGGCACTTTTGCTCTGCCATACCAGCCCGAAGCGCTAGCGAGGAATGTCCGCGGTGCGTCCTCGCTGGCGCTTCGGGCTAGTATTATGTCGACCCACACCTCAATCCGAGTGTAGCCCGAGCCTCTTCGGCTAACAAGCACCACGTCCAAATCCGGCCCACGTTCATTTCGCCATTCTCGCCAATTTCGCACCTCGATTCTGCACTTGTGACGATCCGGGCAAAGGGGTAAAAACTTCGTTCCTTCGACCCATTTTGGAGAAATGGGCCGGCGGATTTCGCGGCCGCCTCGGCCGCGATTCAGTGTCCCGCTCGCTTGAACCCACCGCGGTCCGCCGGCTTGCCCATTGCCAGCCGGAGTTTGGGCCGTTCGATCCAACAAAAAGGGCGCCAAGGATGGCTACCTTCGTCCACCGGCTCGCGCTCTGCGAATCGGATTCCGTCGGCGATGGCACTCGCATTTGGGCCTTCGCTCATGTCATGCATGGCGCGATCGTCGGCCGCGATTGCAATATCGGCGACCATGCGTTCATCGAGTCGGGCGCGGTCGTCGGGGATCGCGTCACGGTGAAAAACGGCGTGTTGATCTGGGACGGCGTGACGATCGCCGACGAAGCGTTCATTGGCCCCGGCGTGATCTTCACGAACGATCGCCACCCACGCAGCCCGCGGATGCCGGCCGCCTCGGAGCGCTACGCCGAGCGATCCAACTGGCTGAGCGAAACACACGTCGGCCGCGGCGCGAGCATCGGCGGCGGAGCGGTGATCACGCCGGGCATTTCGATCGGCGAATACGCGATGATCGGCGCCGGAGCGGTCGTGACCCTCGATGTGCCGCCCCACTATCTCGTCGTCGGTCATCCGGCCCGCGCAATCGGCTGGGTCTGCCAATGCGGCCAACGTTCCCCCGCCCCCGGCCCCTGCGACTCCTGCTGCAAAACATTCGCTTCCCACCCCGCCGCCGCCTAACTCTGTTCTTCGTCCCCTAGCCCCTAGCCCCCAGTCCCTAGCCCCTAATGCGCAGCATCGCCATCGCTCCCGCGTTCAACGAAGAGCAAAAGATCGGCCAGGTCGTCGCGCGCACTCCGCGCGACGTCGTCGATCGTGTGCTCGTCGTCGACGACGGCTCGACCGATCGCACGGCCGAGGTCGCTCGCGCCGGCGGAGCCGAGGTGCTTTCGCTGCCGGAAGTCGTCGGCGTCGGCTACGCGCTGCGGGCCGGTTTGGAATACGCCCGACGCGAAGGGTTCGACATCGCCGTCATCATGGCGGGCAACAACAAAGACAACCCGGCCGAAATCCCTCGCCTGCTCGATCCGATTCGCAACGACGGCTGCGACCTGGTCGTCGGCTCGCGATTTCTCTCCGGCGGCGCGTATGGCGGCGACATGCCCGCCTATCGCAAACTGGCGACGCGATTGCATCCCTGGCTAATGAGCCGCATCACCGGCAAGAAGCTGACCGAAACCACCAACGGCTTCCGCGCGATCCGCCTCTCGTGCCTCGCCGACCCGCGCATCCGGCTCGACCAGCGCTGGCTCGACGGCTACGGCCTGGAAGTCTATCTGCTCTACAAACTAATCGTCTGCGGCTTCAAACACACCGAAGTCCCCTGCACGAAAATCTATCCCCCCAAAAAAATCGGCAACACGAAAATGCGCCCCATCACCGGCTGGTGGGACATCCTGAGGCCGGTGTTTTTGCTGGGAACAGGACTCAAAAGCTAAATGACGAATGTCTAATGACGAATGACGAATGAAATGACGAATGACGAATGTCTAACGCCCCTGTCCCCTGTTCCCTGCCCCCTGTCCCCTGACCCCTAACCCCTGACCCCTCCCTTGCAACACATCAACTTCATCGGCCTGGGCCATTGGGGGCCGAACCTGGTTCGGGCGTTCATCAATAGCCAGCGTGCGACCGTCGGCGTCGTTTGCGATTTGTCGGAATCTCGCCTGGCCACGATCCATCGCAACATCTCCACCTCGATCCGCACCAGCACCAATCCGCTCGTCGCCGCCACCGATCCGTCGGCCGACGCCGTCGTCATCGCCACGCCCACCAATACGCATTTCACGCTCGCCCAAAAAGCCCTCGAAGCCGGCAAGCATGTACTCGTCGAAAAGCCGCTGGCCGGCAACGTCGACGACGCCGAAGCCCTCGTCGATCTGGCCCAAAAGCATGGCCGGCTGCTCGCCGTCGGGCATGTGTTTCTATTCAACAACGGCATTCGGGCCGTGAAGAATCTGATTGCCCGCGGCGATTTGGGAAGCGTGCGCTACATTTTTTCGACGCGCACGAACCTCGGCCCCTTCCGCACCGACGTGAACGCCCTGTGGGACTTGGGCGCCCATGACGTGAGCATTTTCAACTACTGGCTCGACGCCAGTCCGCGCGAGGCGACCGCCTACGGCACATCGTATCTCACGCCTGGCGTGGAAGACGTGGTCGTCGCGAATTTCAACTATCCGCGGCAAGTGCAGGCCTGCGTTCATGCGAGCTGGCTCAATCCGCAAAAGGTGCGCGAGATCACGGTCGTCGGCGAGCGGCAGATGATCGTCTGGAACGACATGGATTTGAACGAGCCGGTGCGGATTTATCACAAGTCGGTCGACGTCGAACGCGATCCGGGCTACGTCGATAGCTTCGGCGCCTTCCGCATGTTGGTCCGCAGCGGCGACGTGGTGATCCCCAAAATCGACGCCGGCCAACCGCTCGACGCCGAATGTCAACACTTTTTGGATTGTCTCGAAGGCAAAGCGACGCTGCTAAACGATAGCCACGGCGGCCTGAAAGTCGTTCAAGCACTGGCGGCGGCGGAGGAGTCGATGCGCAATCGATCGATTTTGACAACGGTCGGCGGGCCGACCTACCGAGCAGCGGCGGCGTGATCACCATTCGTGCTTCGAGCTTCGTCATTCTTTAGACATTCGTCATTCGTCATTCGACATTCTTCCGAGCCTCTCCCATGAACATCCCGCTGGTTGACCTCAAAGCCCAATACCAATCGATCCGCGCCGAAGTGAATTCCGCGCTGCAAAGCGTCCTCGACGACGCCTGCTTCATTCTCGGTCCACCGGTGACGCGGTTCGAGACTGATTTTGCCAAGTTCTGCGGCGCTCCGCATTGCGTCGGCGTCGCGAGCGGCACCGATGCGCTGCAATTGATCTTTCGCGCGATGGAACTGCGGCCGACCGACGAAGTGATCGTGCCGGCGTTTACGTTTGTCGCCACGGCGCTCGGCGTCAGTCTTGCCGGGGGGCAGCCGGTGTTGGTCGATGTTCGCCGCGAGGATGGTTTGATCGATCCCGAGAAGATCGAAGCCGCCATTACTCCGCGCACGCGCGCGATCCTGCCGGTCCATCTCTACGGCCGCTGCGCCGAGATGGATCGCATCCACGAAATCGCCAGGTCCCATGATCTGCTCGTGATCGAAGACGCCTGCCAGGCGCATGGGGCGACGTATCACGGTCGGCCCGCCGGTTCGCTCGGCCATGCGGCGGCGTTCAGTTTTTATCCCGGCAAGAATCTCGGCTGCTACGGCGACGGCGGCGCGATCACCACCGCCGATTCCGATCTCGCCGATCGGCTCCGCCTGATGCGCAACTGGGGTTCGCGGAAGAAATATCATCACGAAGAAGTCGCGTTCAACAGCCGTTTGGACACGGTGCAAGCCGCCGTGCTGGAAGTGAAGCTCGCGCGATTGGCCGAGTGGAATTCGCAGCGCGGCTCTCATGCCGCCGCCTATAGCCAGCGGCTCTCGCGCCGCGGCGATGTCGTTCTGCCGCCGGCCGTCAGCGCCGGTTGCAACGACACCTGGCATTTGTACGTGATCCGAGTCGCTAGTCGGGCCGAGAAACTGCAAACGCTCGAACAGCATGGCATCGGCGCCGGCATCCACTATCCGTTTCCCGTGCATCGGTTGAAGGCCTATCGGCATTTGCAGCCGGAAGGCCGTTCGCTGTGGGAATCGGAAGCCTGGGCCGACGAATGCCTGAGCCTGCCGATGTTTCCCGAACTGACCGACCGACAGATCGACTACGTGGTTGACCACTTGCCCGCGGGCCGAATGTCGCGTGCCGCATGACCCAACCGACTCTCAACCCGAAGGCCCGCTGGTGGATTAACCGCTTCGGTTTCGCGTTGATGATGCTCTGCGCGGTGGGTCTCACCGTGGGCACATTTGCGCCGAATCGCTATCGAATTGGCCCAATTTCGATTTCGCTGCGCGGACTACGCAATCCGACGGTGGGATTGTTGATCGGCTATGTCCTCTGGCGGATGACCTACGATGGATTCGGAGAATGGCTGAAGGTGCGCGTCGATCGGTTCAGCGGCGCCACGGGTCGATTCGGCGGCGCCGCCGGTCAGTTTGGCGCGCAAGCCCGACGATTCGTCTTTCGTTCGCGCGAGCTTTGGAAGAATTGGGGTTGGCGGCAGCGAACGATGTTCGCCGTGGTTATTTGCCAAGGGCTATTCGTTTTGCGATTCTGGCAAACGTATCCGGCCGTCATGGATTACGAACGAATGGCTCGGGCGAACAGCTTTCGTCTTGCGTCCTATGGACCGCCCGGCCACGAAGTGTCGCTACTTGAGCATTTCTGCCGGGAGATTTGCGATGCGACGCCCCCGAATGCGCGAATTCTCTTTCACGGCGGCACCCCCGCGATGCGATTTGCCTACGAAGTCTATCCGCGCCGCGTTTTCATCTTGCCGCAAGAAATGACGCGGATGGCGGAGTCGTGGCAGAATCAACCGCAGTTGTGCGATTTGGCTCCCGATCCGCACGAACTCTATTGGCATCAATTCCTGCCGAAAGATTCGCCCGAGCCGGCCGACTTCATCCGCCAGCACGAGATCAACTACGTGGCCACGTTCGACGAATTCGACCTGTCCCGCTGCCGCTTGGAGCCCGCGCCATGATCGGAATCTTGGCCGGCCTTCTCGGCGCCGCGCTCAGTCTGTCTTCGATCTGTGCCATCGGCGGCGTGCTTGCGCGAGTGTTGCGCGCGGGCGAGCCGACCGACGTCCGCCTGGCGCGGCCAAGCCTGGGATGGTCATTTTTGCTCGGATCGGCCGCGGTTGGTCTGGCCCTGGAAATTCCGCTGGCCATCGACGGCCAGATCACGCATCGCAGCTTCGCGCTGATCGGGATCATCGGTTTGGCGGTGCTCGTTTGGACGGTTGCCGGTTGGTGGCGAAACTCATCGCCGCCGCGCGCCCTCCCTTGGGATTGGCTCGCCGACTTGCCGATGTTGGGCCGGCTGCTGGCCGTCGTGGCCTTGCCCGCCGCGGTCGTCTTCTGCTGCCGAACCGATGTGAGCGGCTACGACGCTCGCAGCATCTATGCCTTGAAGGCGCGCGTGCTCTACGACACCGGCACTCTGCGCGGCGAGGATTTTCAAGACATCCAGCGCGTCCACTTCAATCCGGCCTATCCGCTGCTGATGCCGCTGCTGGAAGCCCAAGTTTATTGGACGCAAGGGGGCGACGCGCGGCCGGCTCTGAAACTGTTGTTCCTGCTGTTCCCCCTGTCGCTAGCGTCGGTGCTTGCCGGCCAATTGCGCCGCTACGGCGGGAGAGGATTGGCCGCGATGCTGGCGCTGATGCTGTTGTTGACGCCGATGTTCATGGAATGTTTCGAAGGGGCTGGTCTGTCGGGCTCGGCTGATTTGCCGCTCGCGGCGTTGATTCTGGCGGGCGTGCTCGAGGCGTCGCGCTGGATTCGGCGGCCCGGTTGGCGGCCAGCCGTTTGCGCCGCGCTGCTGCTGGGCGCGGCCGCTTGTACGAAAGCCGAAGGCATGGCCTGGATCGCCGCATGTGCCGTCGGCGTGGCCGGCACTTGGCTGCTGCGGCCGGCGTGGCCGACACGTCGCGCACTGGCGACGGCCTTTGTCGGCGCGGGCCTGCTGGCGCTGATTGTCGGCATCCGGCAAACGATTTTGCATCAGTTGCCCGACTCGCCCTATTATCCGTCCTACTTTGCCGCTCTCGATTGGAAATGGATCAGACAACTCGGCGACCGGCCCGCGGTCGTGCTGCAATATGGGCTCGCTGAAATCGCGCGCGTCAAATTCTGGAACTTGACGTGGCCGTGCATCCTGGCGTCGCTCGTGCTATTGCGCCGCGGGCGATTGCCGGCCGACGTTTGGTTCTGGCGGCTGACCGCGGTCGCCGGAATTTGTGCGTCGCTGCTTGCGCTGGTTATCACGCCGCTGCATCTCGAATACGAACTGCGCACTTCGTTCTCGCGGCTGATGCTCCACGCCTTTCCGCTGGCCGCGCTGATCATGTCGGAACAAATGGCGGCCTCCGGCTGGAGCGGCCAACTGGCGGAAACCGTTCGATTCGATGAACTCGCAAACGAACCGGCGGCGGAAAATGTCGTCGAAACCGTGGCGCGGGCGGCGTGAACCCGTCGCAAGCGACGGGGCTAACACCGCCCCTGACCCCTGTCCCCTGACCCCTTCCCCCCATGCGCATCCTCACCCGCTACGTTCTGTTCGAGTTGATCAAGGTCTTCTTGATCGCCTTGACCGGGATGACGCTGTTCATGGTGCTGGTGGGTGTGGTGCGCGAAGCCTATTCGCAAGGCTTGGGGTTGAAGCAAATCCTGTTGCTGATCCCGTATATCCTCCCCGACTCGCTCCGGTTCGCCGTGCCCGGCACGATTCTCTTCGCCACTTGCAGCGTCTATGGGCGCATGGCTTCGACGAACGAAGTGGTGGCGGTCAAGGCCCAGGGCATCTCGCCGTGGGCCATCCTGTGGCCGACGTACGTGTTCGCCTTTTTGATAAGCCTGGTTGCCGTGTGGCTCAACGACGTCGCCTCCGGCTGGGGCCGCGAGGGGGCCAAACGGATCGTGATCGAATCGGTCGAGGAAATCGTCTACTCGCGCCTGGCTCAGCAGCGATCGTATAGTTCGCGGACGTTTTCGATCAACGTGAAGGCCGTCGAAGGACGGAAACTGATCGAACCGACGTTCACGTTCGCCGCCAGCGAAGACAGTCCGACCGTGCGCATCAACTGCAATTGGGCCGAGCTCAAAAGCGACCTGATCGCCAACACGCTAACCCTCGTCTGCCACAACGGCACGATCGACGCCGGCGAGCTGCGCGGCGTTTTCCCCGACACGCTCGAGCGCATCATCCCGTTGGACGAAGCCAGCAAGCGCGGCGGCCGCGCGAGTCCCACCGATATTCCACTGAACCGAATCGCTCAAGAGGTGCAAATTCAGCAGGAGCGGAACGAAGCCTTTTCCGAACAGATGGCCCTGAATGCCGCCGACGAAATGATCGCCGGCGATTTCACCGCGCTCCGGGGCCCTCAATGGGCCGACGACCAAGGGCACCTGACCAACGAGCAGTCGCGGCTGTTTCGCCTGTGGATGGAGCCCGCCCGACGTTGGGCCAACGGTTTCAGTTGCTTGTTCTTCGTGCTGATCGGCGCGCCGATGGCAATTCGGATGCGCAACTCCGATTTTCTCACCAGCTTCTTCGCCTGCTTCTGCCCGATTCTGATCATCTACTATCCGCTGCTGATCTTCGGCGTCGATCAAGCGAAGCGCGGCTCTCTGCCGGGCTCGTCGGTCTGGATGGGCAACGTGATGCTGGCCCTCTTCGGCGCCTGGCTAATGCGCCGCGTGATCCGCTACTGAAGGGGCGAGGGATCAGTGGTTAGTGGTTAGTGGCTAGGGGACGAAGAACGGACGCGCGCTCCCCGCAAGCGAGCTTCGATACGCCGTTTGATATTGAAGATCGCTTGCGGTTTCGCGCGTCCCCTCGCCCCTACACCCTCACCCTACCGTGCCGCGACTTTCTTCGTCTGCGCGACGCTGAAGTGGCCGTAGAGGGTTTCGGTGCCGCGGAGAATGTAGAATTTCACCGGATCAAGATCAGTGAAGTCGGGGCGATTGAGGATGTAGTTCACGTTGTCGATGCTCACCGTCTCCCAAATGTGCATGCCGACCAGCACGTCGCCGTGCCGCAGGCCTTGGCGAGCGGCCGGGCTGCCGGGACGTACTTCGCCGATCATCAATCCTCCGCGATAGCGGCTTTGATATTGCTTGAACTCGCTCGCTCCGACCGGTGTCAATCGCACGCCCAACACATTCCAGGCTGGGTCTTCGTCGGCGGTCGGGCGAGCCGGCATGGCCGCCAGCACGAGCGTCACGTTCACCACCTGATCTTTGCGCTGAATGACCAGCGGCAACTCGTCGCCCGGCTTGTGGCCCAACAGGGCTCGTTCGAAATCGAGCGAGCGGGCGATTTCCTGCTTGCCGACGGAGGTGATCACGTCGCCGCTCTTCAGCCCAACCTGCGCTCCCGGGCTCTCCTTGTCGACCGAGTCGACGACCATCTCGGAATGCTCGCCCGGCTTGTCGCTGGTGACGATGCCGTGCCAATTGCTTTCGAGCCGTTCCACCGACAGCAGCTTGGCCGCCGTTCGCATCGCTTTATCGACGGGAATTGCAAAGCCGATTCCCTGAGCGCCGGCTCGCACGGCAACATTCAAGCCGATCATGTCGCCGTCGATATTCAACAGCGGACCGCCGGAGTTGCCCGGGTTGATGCTGGCGTCGGTTTGGATCAGATCGTCGTAGCCCTGGGCATCGCTGACTTGGACCGAGCGATGCAAGGCGCTAACGATGCCTCGCGTGACCGTGTTTTCATATCCGTAGGCGTTGCCCACGGCAATCACCGATTCGCCGACCATCAAGTCGCTGGAAGTGCCGATGGGAATGACCGGCAGTTTATGCGGGCAATCGATCTTGATCAGGGCCAGATCGAAGGTCGGATCGGTCGAGATTTGCGTAGCGACGAAATCGCCGCCGCCGGCCAGCGTGACCTCGATCTTCTGCACGCCATCGACGACGTGGAAGTTGGTGAGGATGTAGCCCCGTTCGTCGATCACGACGCCGGTGCCCATGCCGTTGACGCGACGCGGACTATCGCCGTGGATGGTCGGGTCTTCGCCGGGATTGAGCGTCTTCTGGCCGTGGATATTGACGACCGAATCTCGCACGTTTTCGATGGCTCGAACAATCGGCGTACGCCGCTCGTCGGAGGCATGAACCGTGGAGATATTGGAAAGTGTCGCCAGGCAAAGGGCCGCCAGACTGAGGCGGCCCATCCGGTGGGCGATACACGCCAGCATCCGTCGCGGAGCATTTCGCATAGCGGCTCGATCAAGGATTCGGAATCGACGGGCGAGGGCCCGTATTGTTGCGTGCGCGGCGTTTACGGCCCGAAGTTCTAAATCGGCCCTCAGGGGGAACCGCTTCAGACGAGGTGATGCAGGCGGAACATCCTGCCTAATTTCACTCGCAAACGTGTTCCGCGGGAAATTCTTTAACGATTGCGAGCAGCTTACCGAATATCGAGAGATTTCCGGTCAGGCAAGCTGCGCAAGAAAGCCGTTCGCGGCAGCAGATGGGTCGCGGAACTTGTGAAAATGCCGCAGCTCAGCGAGCGGCGTCTGCCGTAGCCCGCGACTCCGTCGCGGCAGGTCCGCCACGGAGTGGCGGGCTACTGAACAATCGATCCCGCAGCTTCTTGATTGCTCGCTCCTGCCCACGAAAGACGGAATCTGCCGTGGCGGCGTCAAATTGATCCGGTTCCAAAAACAAGCTAGCCGGCTGCAAGACTTGCCGGCTGCGGCCAATCTGCACCAAGAGCCGACGGTCGGCTCCGCTCAATTCGTGCGCGCGGCACAGGCTCCTGAAAAGCTGCTCCGGGCTATTGAACAGCCGCCGGCCCTCTTGCCGGTTCATCAATCGGGCCAGCCCCCACAGGAACACGACGACAATGGCCAACACGAACAAGCTGGCAACGATCAGCCCGGGCGCGAGCTTCGAGTGGTCGCTTTGAAAATCGCGCCCCATCTCGCGCCACTTGTCGATCTGGGCCAAAGGGAAAATGACGAATGACGAAGCACGAATGTCTAAAGAATGACGAATGTCGAATGACGAATGACGACCTGCCGACGACGATCGTATCGCCGGCTTCGTCATTCGTGCTTCGTCATTCCTCAGACATTCGTCATTAGGCATTAGGCATTCCTCCCCCAACGTCGCCCCGAACCCGCCGCCAGCGTTTGAAGCTGCACCAGACTCTCCTCGGCAGCCTCTTGAACGACGACGCTCCGATCGCCGCAAGCGTCGGCTAGCGCTTGCCAAACCGCCGGCGTGTTGCAGCTTCCCAGCGCTCGCGCCGCTTCCGCGCGAACGACGTGGTCTTCATCGCGGAGTCGATCCAGCAGTTGATCCTGAACCTCGGCAACCGCGCCCATCGCGACGGCCACGTTGATCGCCCGTAGCCGCCGAGTGCGCGATTTCGCGGCCAATTCCTCGCATAATTGCGCGGCCGCCTCGGGGTCGATTTTGCGAACCATCGAGCCCGTGCTGCGGCGAACTTCCTCATCGAGCATGTCGAAGGCGGCGAGAAATCGCTTGAAATTGAACTCCGCCAGACTCTCGCGCACGGCTTGCCGCACCACTTCGTACGGGCTTTCCATCATGTCGACCAGTCGCGTTAGCGCGCCGGGAATACCGCGGGTGCGCAATTGCCGCAAGGCGTTGGCTTGCACCTCGGGACAGGGGTCGTCGAGAGCTCGCAGACAAAGCGAGTTTGCTTCCGAACCGCTGAATTGCTCCAGCGCCGCCGACGCGGCCTTGCGCCCGCCGTCGTTCCCGCGGCGCAGCAGGAATTCGATCATCTTATACACGGCCCGGCGGTTCATTCCCGACCGCACCGCCAATTGCACGGCCCCAAACTGACCCGCATCGTCGAGCCGTTCGAGCAACGCGGGCTCGCTTTGCAGCCACGCCACGTTGTCGATCCGCTTGAGATTCGCGGAAATCGCGGGCGACGGTTCAGCGCCGATTTTTTTCACCAGGCATTCCACGAACCGCGAGTCGGTCCGATGGGTCAGAATCGTGATCGCCGACGAGGGGACGTGCGAATCGTCGAGGAAGCTCAACACGAGTCGCAGCACTCCGCCGCGAGTACCGTGTGTCAAAACGTCGACCAACGGCCGATAGCAGGGATCCAACGGGTCCATCAGAATCTGCTTGAGGACCAGATTGTCGCGGTGGACCAGCAGCAGAAACGCTTCCATCACCGCGCCGACGCGATGCTTCGGGAAGCGGCGGACTGCTTGCTCGAGGTTCCCCAATACATGCTGCCGGACCAACTGCGGATCGCGGCGGTTGCGATAATCCCGTGGAGCGGCCAGTTCCTCGTAGAGCAACTCCGCCAGCTTCAAAAGCGTCGTGGCGGCGAGCTCGCGGTTGGGATTCGATTCGTCTTCGGCCGCGGTGATTAGCGCCGGCAGCAGATCGTATTCCCGGAACCAGAGCACGCCTCGACAGCCGTTGGCGCAAAGTTGCGGCTCGGTGGCGAGCACGGCGTCGCGCAAAGCGCGCGTCAGGCGGCCATGCTTTTCGTCGATGATCGCTTCCCAGCGCTGGTTGATTTGGTGCAACCGGCGAACGATTTCCCGGCTTCCGGCGTCGCTATGCCGGTCCAAGAGAGCTCGCAGGGCCCCCTCTTGGATTTCGACGCGCGCGGAATCCAATGCCGGAATGAGGATGCCGACGGCCGCCTCATTCTTGGTTTGCGTTAGCAATCGCAGCGTTGTTTCGAGGCCTTGGATCACAAACGTTGCTCGCGGCCCTCGGGCGGGATTCTTTGGTGTGGGGAAACAACGGCAGCCGGTCCGCCGGCGAGAGTCGGACCGGCGCCGCATTTGCCCGATTAAATGTGGCTTGCTCGGCACCAAAGGCAAACTTCGCCGGCCGAGCAAACTCGTTCGTTCTTGCGCATCTTCGGCGCGGCACGATCCGCTTGCTCGGATGGTTCTTGATTTTCCGGTCGTAGCGAGCGAAACTGATAGTTGCAGTGCGGGGTCGCCGCCAAGCCCAAGCCCAGGGAAGGCCGCCAGCGATCTTTGGCCTCGCAACGCCGTTCGACGGCCTTCCCTGGGCTTATGCACGCAACCGCGTCTTTGTTGTTCATCCCACCTGCCGCCGCCACGCGCGAGCCCTGGAAACCGAATCGTCATGTCGAATCCGCTTGAAGCGTCGGAAGTTCTCTATCGCGAATTCCCTGAAATCCGCGCCTGGCTTTTGCAAATCGGCGCCGCGCTCGACCGCATGGAGCGCGGCATCGGATCGGTGGCCGACGACCCGCGGCGGCAATCGATCGATGAAGCCTTGCGATTGCTTCTGGCCAGCGGAGCCGACCGCGCCGAGCAAATTCAGTTGCTGTTTTCGCTCCGCTACGATCCGAATTGGAAGCAAGAATTCGCACTGCCCGCGCGACATTGATCATGCAATACATCGACCCCCATATTCACATGGTCTCGCGTGTCACCGACGACTACGAGACACTGGCCCGCATGGGCTGCGTCGGGATGAGCGAGCCGGCTTTTTGGGCCGGGTTCGATCGCTCCAGCGCCGATAGCTTCCGCGATTATTTTCGCCAGCTCACCGATTTCGAGCCGCGCCGGGCCGAAAGCTTCGGCATCCAGCATTTCACTTGGATCTGCATCAACGCCAAGGAAGCGGAGAATGTGCGGCTCGCGCGCGACGTGATCGGGCTGATTCCCGAATTCCTGCAACTCCCCGGCGTGTTGGGCATCGGCGAAATCGGCCTGAATAAAAACACGCGGAACGAATCGATCATCTTCTTCGAGCAAGTCGAATTGGCCGAGCGGCTCAGCGAGCAGATTCTCATCCACACGCCCCATTTGCACGACAAGTACAAAGGCACTCGCATGATCCTCGACATGCTGGCCGACTTTCCGCGGCTCGCGCGCCGCCGGGTGTTGGTCGATCATGTCGAGGAGCACACGATTCGCGGCGTTTTGGAAGCCGGCTATTGGGCCGGGATGACGCTCTATCCCGTGAGCAAATGCACGCCGCAGCGCGCGGTCGACATGGTGGAGATGTACGGTCCCGAGCGGCTGCTGGTCAACTCGGCCGGCGATTGGGGACCCTCGAAGCCGACGGCCGTGCCCGACTTCATCGTGGCCATGCGCCGCCGGGGCCATCCGGAATCGCTCATCAAGCGGATCGTGTACGATAATCCAGTCGAGTTCTTCCGCCAGAGCCGCAACTTCAAGCTGCCGGGCGAAAAAGTTGCGACGACCGCGACTGTGCCGGCGCCGACTCCCGCGGCGGCGCCAAGCCCAGGGAAGGCCACTAGGGCGTTAACAATTTGAGAAGTCTTTTGCTGGCCTTCCCTGGGCGTACAGCGCATAATCCGTTCAGAATTCCTGCCCGCACTCCCTCCCTTTTTTGCTCCAGGTGAATCATGAAGCTCAAGCTACCGCTGCCGAAATCGTTCGCGTGCTTGTTGGGCCTGTGCCTCGTCTCAGCACTCGCGACTTCAGCTTTTGCCGCCGACCCCGATGAATCGGGTTTCAAACCGATCTTCAACGGCAAGAATCTCGAAGGCTGGGACGGCGACCCTCAGCATTGGTCGGTCAAAGACGATTGCATCGTCGGCGACACCAGCACGCCAATGAAGGAAAACACGTTCCTGATCTGGCGGCAAGGCACCGTCGACGACTTCGAGCTGCGCTGCTCCTATCGCATCACCAGCAATTGGGGCAACTCCGGCATCCAAATTCGCAGCCGAGATATGGGCCACTGGGTCGTCAACGGCTACCAGGCCGACATCGAAACGGGCGACAAATACACCGGCGGTCTCTACAACGAAAACGTCCGTTCGCTTGCTTTGCGCGGCCAGAACGTGACGGTCGAAAAGGATGGCCATATCACCCAGCACGCGCCGGTCGGCGACCCGGCGGAATTGGAAAAGCTGATCCACGTCAAGGATTGGAACGACTACGACGTACTCGCGCAGGGCTACCATGTGATCCTGAAAATCAACGGCCACGTCATGTGCGACGTGACCGATGAAGACACCGCGAACCACGTTCGCAGCGGCATCCTCGCGCTGCAACTTCACGTCGGCGAACCGATGCACATCGAGTTCAAAGATGTTCGGCTCAAGCGGCTCAAGCTGGGGGATCGCAAGAAGGTGGTGATGGTCGCGGGCACGCCGAGCCACGGCAAGGGGGAGCATGAATTCAACGCCGGCAGCGAGCTATTGAAGAAATGCCTCGACGCCAACGCCCCGCAAGTGCTGACGGTCGTCTATCACAACGGCTGGCCGGCCGATCCGACCGCGTTCGACAACGCCGATGCCATCATGCTCTACATGGACGGCGGCGGAGGACATCCGGTCATCCAGCGGAATCGGCTCGCCGAGGTCGATCATTTGATGAAGCAGGGCGTCGGGTTGATTTGTGCCCATTACGCGGTCGAAGTGCAGAAGGACCGCGGCGGCCCGGAATTTCTAAACTGGATCGGCGGCTACTTCGAGACCTTTTGGTCGATCAATCCGACCTGGGACATGAAGCATCCGATCCTGGCCAAGGATCATCCGATCACGCGCGGCGTCAAGCCGTTCGAGATTCCCGACGAATGGTATTACCACATGCGATTCCCCGAGGGGATGAAAGGAGTGACGCCGATTCTGAGCGCCATTCCGCCCGATAGCACGCGCAACGGCGGCGACGACGCGCATGGCGGCAACCCAATCGTGCGCGCCGGGAAGGGGAACGTCGAAGTTCTCAGTTGGGCCTTCGACCGCCCCGACGGCGGCCGCGGCTACGGCTTCACCGGCGGCCACTATCATCACAATTGGGGCAACGACGATTACCGCAAGATGATGCTCAACGCCATTCTATGGGTGGCAAAGGCGGACGTGCCGGCCGACGGCGTCGAATCCTCGGTGACACCGGAGGATTTGAAGGCCAATTTGGACACGAAGTAGAGCCGGGGTTGCGCCAGGAGCCCGTAGCGCCAGCAAGGGACAGCGTTGTCCGCCGATGGGCGCTGCGCAAACAGGCGATTCAATACAAACGAGGACGTCCCTTGCTAGCGCTGCGGGCTCCCCTTTCCTCCTCCATCGATGCGCGCGTGAATTGTTTATCCAGCTTGCCGCTGTTCTCATCCGCGGCCCGGCGAGGCGTCGCTTTATGCCGCCTGCGCCGATTTTTCGCTTCTTTCCGGTTGAGTTGACTGGCCGTTTAATCCGATGAATCCGGTGGTAAGGGATATTCGGAGACTGGCGGAGGGGGTGTGTACCTGCTCGCGGCTTGGCTTCCGACGACGCTTGCTGCTGCCAATTCCCGCTGGCTTTCGCCAGCATTGCGTCGAGGCATTCGCCCAGACACGGAGACGAGTCATGAAGGTTTTGCAGTTGGCCTTGGCCGCATCGATGGTGGCCGTTCTCGCTTGCAACGCATTCGCCCAAAGCCCTGGCGGATCGTATCCCACCGCATATCCGGGCTCGCAAGGTTACTCGATGCAGGGTAATCCCGGCATGCAAGGCGGTTATCCGGGGATGCCACAAGGCGGCTATCCCATGATGCAGCAGGGCGGCTACCCGGCCGGCCCGGCGGGCTACATGCAGGCCCAAGGCGGCGATCCGGCTCAAGAACAACTCTACGGCCCACAAGGCGGACCGCAGGGAGGCCCGATGCCGATGGGCGGCGGCCAGTGCGAGGGCGGCGAATGCGGCCCCGGCGCAGCTCCGGCACACTGCTACGACGACGGTCTCACCCACTACGCCTATTACGACGCCGAGCTCTTCTTTGCTCGCCGCACTCCCGGATTTGCATCGCAGCCGGTCGTCGACAGCACAACTGGCGGCGGAACTTTGGCGACGACCACGACCATGCCCGAATTCAAATATGAACCCGGCGTGAAGAGCACCGTGGGCTATATGTTTCCCCAAGCTTTTGCCATCGAAGGAACTTTCATGGGGCAGAACTTCTGGGACAGTCACCAGACGGTGAACAACGGCACAGCCGATCTGACGATTCCCGGCGCGCTCGGCACCGTGCTGACCGACCTGGGCAGCGCCGGCGGCGGCACCAGTCAGATCACGACCACCTACAGCAGCCGCTTCGACAGCACGGAATTGAACTTCGTTCGGCCGTATGCCAACATCCAGTTTTCGGCCGGCTTCCGCTACATCGAGCTGAACGAAAAGTACGACATCAACGGAGAATCGAGCCTCGTATCGGCGAGCGATTATCTAATCACTACGCGCAACCGTCTCTACGGCAGCCAACTCGGCGTGCGCGGCCAATGGCAGATCAGCCGACTGACCTTCGACGTCCAAACCAAAGGCGGTCTCTATGCCAACTACGCGGGCGAGAATCAGACCGTTAGCGATGCCAACAATACGATCCTTGTCCAAGGAGGTTCCGCTGCGAGGACGGACGTGTCGTTCGTCGGCGAAGTGTCGGCCTACATGACCGTGCCGGTGTATTCGTTTCTCACCGCACGATTCGGCTACAGTGCGCTCTGGATCACCGATTTGGCGCTGGCGCCGAATCAGCTCGACTTCTCGAATACAGCCACCAGCGGCGACACTCTCAATACGCACGCAGGCGTCCTCATCCACGGCTTCAACGCCGGTCTCGAAGCCCGCTGGTAGATTAGATCCCAAACTGCCGCAGCACCAGGTCGAACACATCGGTGTCGGCCATCGGCGGGCCTTCCAGCACGCCGCGCTGCGAAGCGAGCAACACGCCTTGCTGCCATTGCTCGCGCACCGGAGCGCCGTGCGATCCCTTCACTCGGGTCGCGTCGAGCGGAATGCTCTTGGTCGCGGGATCAAAGTGCAATTCCGCCGGATCGTAGCCCGGCTTGCGGTGGATATCGACCGTTCGCGCGAATCCCGGCGCCCGGCGATCATCGAGCCACCAGTAATACGCCTGCCAACTGTTCGGCGCGGAAACGAGCACGAGCTGCCCGGCCCGCTCATGATTCAATTCATATCGAGCCAAATCCTCGCCGACGAGCACTTCGGCGATGCCCTCCCGGCCGGTGAATAACTTTCTCACTTGCTCGATGTTGTCCGCCCCGCCGCGGACATAGATGTGCGACAGTTGATGATCGACCATTGCCCAGGCCGTGCTGCCGGCGATATCCAAATGCTCGCCGTCGGGCTGTTCGCTCACCGTCAGCAAGCCCGCCTCGCGCAAGACGCGGTTGGGATACGTCACATGGTCGACCGGCCAAATCGTGTATTCGCTCGCCACGAGCCACAGCGGCTCTTCCTTCCGATCCGAGCCGCCATAGGCTTCGTTGAACCCGACGATCAGCCGCCCCAGGACTTCGTCAAGATCCGCCAAGGCTTTCCGCGCCTCGGCGCTATCCGGCCCCGATTTTTGGGCGGCATAGTCCAAGTGCGGCAGATAGATGTAAAAGAAATTCGGCCGCTGTTGCCGCGCTAAATGGATCGCTGAATCGACGATCCAGGCCGTCGACTTGATATTCGCCAGCGGGCCCCAAAAGTGTTGCAACGGAAAATGGCCGAGCATGTCGCGCAGTTCTCCGTAGAGCGCGGTCGGTTGCGTGTAGCACCAGAGCGATTCGCTGCCGTCGGGGTTGTGGATCGGCGCGGGCGTGCAAATCCAATCGGCGCCGGCGCCCTTCGCCAACAGCGGAAACCAAACGGCCGATTTCAACTCGGCATCGTGCTGATGCAGAATGTCCCAAATCTGCGGGGCGAGAATCGCGTCGTTCCAAGCGGTCCACATCTCGACCGCCTGCCGCTCCGGCCAATAAAAGCCGTTTGCCACGACCCCATGCTGCGCCGGCATTTTGCCGGTCGTCATGTTCGCTTGCACCGGACAAGTGACGCAGGGAAAACTCGGCGACAGCGCCGCCCGATCCCCCTCGGCCACCAGCCGGCTCAGATTCGGCATGGCCGCGAGATCTTTTTCCCGCAGCCCCGGCACGCTCAACAGAACGACATGATCCGCCATCCGCGGCACCTCGCCAGAAGAAATTCCGTTTCGACGGTTCAATCGCTCGGGGTCTGGCTCATTTTTCGGCTGTTGCGGTAGGAAATGCCGTCGACGTGGACGCCGAAAAATGTGCCTGACCCCCTTGCGGCGCCCGTTTCACCGAGCCAGCCGTTCGAGTTCGTCGGCATGATCGACTTCGTCGGACAGGATGTCTTCCAACTTGATGACCAGACCCTTTTCGCCCAACGCTTCGGCCATCTCGATGTGCTTGCGATAGTTTTCGGCAATCGCCCGTTCGGCGGCCACGTCTTCCAGCAGCATGTCCTTGGCCGACTTCTGCTTCTTCGGCGGACGCGGATTGATGTTCGGCTCGCCACCGAGCGCGGCAATCTTATCGGCCAGAAACGAAGCATGAACCAATTCGCCGGCCAGATCCTCCTTCGCCATCTCGCGCAGCTCATGGCCCAACAGTCCCGTCGCGCTGGCGGCGTGATATACGTAGCGCAAAATCGCTTCCAACTCCAGGTTCAAGTCCTCGTTCAGTCCGTCGATCAAAGCCTGCTTATCGGCCATGGGTTTCTCCTCCGAATAATTCTCGATTTGTCGTCGCGGCCAGAGCGCAACGGTTAAGGCAAGATCGTATCACCCGGCCATTCGCTTAGCCAGTCCCACGGCGGGAGCCCGCAGCGCTAGCAAGGGAATCGTTGCGCGGGTGCCATTATCGCTCCGCAGTCGCACTCGACGGCAACATCGGTCTTAGAAACACCATCGCCCGCCGCGCCGCTTCTGGCCCTTGATGGCTGTGCCGGCTCAGTTCCACTTGCACCAGCCCGGGATAACCGATGTCCGCAATCGAAGCGAACACCGGCGGAAACTCGATCTCGCCTTCGCCGAACATCAAGTGTTCATGCACTCCGGCTCGCATGTCTTCGATATGCACATTGACCAGCCGGGAAGCCCAGCGACGCAGTTGTTCGGCGATCGGCGTCTCGCCTTGGCAGTGCAAATGACCCACGTCGATCGTCAGCCGCATCGCCGGATGGTCGAATCGATCGAGCAATTCGTCGAACCGCCGCATCGAATCGATGAACATCCCCGGCTCCGGTTCAAAGGCCACCAGCACGCCTTGCGACTGCGCATATTCGCAAACCGGCGCGAGCCCCTCGATCAATCGCTCGAACGCCAGTTCGTCGTCGACAGCGCCGTGAAGAATCCCCGACCAGATCGAAACGCAATCGCTTTGTAATTCCGCGGCGACACGAATCGCATATTGCAGAAATTCGACGCGCCGCATTCGCCCCTCGGCATCGGCCGTCATCAGCGTCGGCTCATGCTTTCGTCGCGGGTCGAGCAAAAAGCGCGCGCCGGTTTCAACGACGCTACGCATCCCACGCCGCCGAAGCGCGTCGTGCAAGTCCCGCACCGACGGCCCAATCCGATCCACCTCCGCGCGCGGGCTCAGCAGCCCATGATCGATTGTCAGCCCAACGCCCCCGTACCCAAGCTCCGCCAGCAATTCGATCGCCTCGATCGGATCGTGATGAGCCAGGCCGTTGGTGTTGTAAGCAAGAAGCATGGGGAACGGGGTCAGAGATCAGGGGCCAGGGGTCAGGGTACGAAGAACGAAAAATAACCAACAAAGCCAATCATCCGCTTGCGCGTCCCTGTCCCCTGTCCGCTGTCCCCTGGCCCCTGGCCCCTGACGCTCACGTCGAATAACTCCATCTGCCGAGCAGCGTCATTGGCACCACTAGCGCGAACACCAACGCCGCCCACCAAATATCGTGCTGGACGAAAGTGATGATGGTGTCGAACGTAATCAGCGACATCAGGCAATACTTGACCGCCTCTTGCACGAACACGGAATACGGCTGCACGATGGCCCGGATGCAGCGGAAAAGAATCGTGATCGAGAGCAGCAGCCAGGCCAGGTTCTCTGGATATTGATGAAACACCGCGACGATGTCCTTCGATCCAGCCAAACGGCCATTGGGATACGACGCCAATAGCAAAATCCCGAAGGCCATCAAAATCGTTCCCGCGATCAATGGTCCGCGATGGATGTCGTCTTCCGCCTCGCCGCGGGCAAACCAACTCACGCCGACGATAAACACCCCAATTCCAGCCGCGATGAGATAGTTGACGCCGCTCCACGCCTCGGTCGCGACGCTCATGCCCAGCAGCACGTTCAAGAATCGGCAGCCCCCCATCGCCATCGGGCCGAAGAAAGTGGCCTTGAGCACTCGGTTGTAGAGCACGATCAGCGCCGCAAGCAGCACGGCAGCAACAGCCGGCCGCGGGTCGCGCGCGATCACGCCAACCAGCACGCCCAATGCCGCACCGGCAAACAGCATCTCGAAGCCGAGCCATCGTGCCCAGCCGACGGCGATTCGTCCCGACGGCAACGGTCGTTCCGGCCGCTCGGTGCGATCGACTTCAACGTCGAACACGTCGTTCAGCACCATCCCGGCCGTGTACATGAGCGCCGAGCCGAGCAGCAGCAGCGCGGAGTATTGCGGCGGATCGAGCGACGGCCGAACGAACAAATAGCCCATCAGCACGTCGGCCATTGCCGTAAACACATTCGGCATCCGAAAAAGCTGCACGTAGGCAAGCAATGTCGACGACGGCGGCAATTGTTCGGATTTCGTGTCGCGATTCGCGTCCATGCCCCAACCTCCCAATTATCTGATTCCACTCTTGATATTTACCCTCTTCGTATCCGTTTCATCCGTGTGATCCGTGGTTCCTCTCTTCGTCCGTCCTGCCGTCACTCGACCGCAATCCCCACCTGCTTCATCACCCCCGTCAAATGCTCCCGCGCCTGCCGCGCCGCCTCATCCGGGTTCTCGACATACGGATAAAGCTCAACGGTGATCCAACCCTGATAACCGGTCGCGGCAATTTTCGACAGCGTCGCGGCGAAATCGATGGCTCCCGTGCCCGGCACCAAATGCTGATGAACGCGCGTGGCGGCGATGTCTTCGAAGTGATAATGCCGCGTGAACGGCGCCATGCGCTTGATCCACTCTTCCGGATTCTCGCCGACGCAATAGGCGTGTCCCACGTCGAAATTCAAGCCGACCCAGGGCGAAGTAAATCGCCGGATGAATTGCAAATACTGACCGAATGTTTCGATCATCAAATGCGGCTCCGGCTCGACCAGCAGCAGCACGTTCAACTCGGCCGCCAGTTCGACGCACGGCATCAGCTCGTCGTAAAAAATCTGCGCCGCCTGTTCCCAAGTCTGGCCGGGAGCCAACGGTCCGCCCGGCTCGGTCGTGATGCATGGCGCGCCCAACTCATGGGCCAGCCGCAATGCTCGCTTGGTATGCTCCCGGCGGATCGCGCGATAGTGCGGATCGGGATCGATCCAGCCGGGGTGCCAATAGGCTTGCCGCGGATCGGCGACGGCATTCATCATGAACGCATTGATGTTCGAGATCGTCAGCCGATGTTGCGCCAGAGAGTCGCGAATCGACTGTTTGCGTTCCTCGAGCAATCCGGCCGGCCAGGCATGAGGCACGTCGGCCAGAATCTCGATCCCGCTATAGCCGGCCGCCGCAATTCGGGCGATCGTCTCTTCGATCGAGAAATTCGTGTACGCGTTGGAACTAAAGGCAAGTTTCATGATCGTCCGCGCCGGGAACGAAGAATAGGCGGTAACGGCCTCATTGTAGCCGCCGCCGATAGGCCGCGAAACGGGCGAAAGAGAAACCGCCGCGTGCGCTCTAAGCCCAGGGAAGGCCATCAACGACTACTCCATTGGCGAACGCGCCGCTGGCCTTCCCTGGGCTTGGGGTGGAACTACGCCTCAACTACTCGCGCTGCGGTAGCTGTGGATTGCACGATTGAAGAGCCAGCGGCCGAAAGCAAGACTCGCCGCCGTCGCCAGCAGTGCAAACGCCGCCAGCCGCCAATCGCCGGTCGTCAGCGGCTTGGCCAACATCCGCGCCGGCACGTTCACCACCACCAATATCGGGATGAGATAGGTGAAGACGAATTGCAGAGGCGCGCCCACCGGTCCGCTGTAAATTTCCCGCGGATAGCGCGAGAAATTCGTGATGTAGAACCAGAATTCGTAGATCGATTGATTGCGTCCGAGCCAAACGGTCGTCGCGGCGAGCACGATCGTCAGGCTGTACAAAATCGCGACGCTGCAAGCGATGTAGAACGGATAAAGCAGGATCGCACCCAAGCTCGGCTGATGATCGATGTGAATCATTGCGAAGGTCAGCAGGCCGCTCGCGAACACGAAATTCGACAGTGCCGACCAATCGAACTTTGCTAGCGACACCAAAAATTGGGTATCGATTGGCTTGAGCAGCGCAAAATCCAAATCGCCGCTACGCACCAGCTCGCTGAACTCCTCCACATTAGGCATCAAAAAAGCCTCGACCAGGCTGTAGATGAACTGGATTGTCGCCAGAAACACAAAAAAGGGATATTGGGTCCAGCCGCTCCCCAAGCCATTTTTCTGCGTGTAGCTAAGCAGCAAGACATAGAAGGCCAGGTTCAGCACGACCCAAGCCAGATTCGAAATGCATTCCATGATGAAATTCGTGCGAAATGTCATCGACCGAATCAAGCTGTTTCGGGCGAACACCATCAACACGCGGAGATAGCGTTTCAACTGCGACATTGGATCGCCGTATTTCTTGTTTCCATGCGTGTTCGGCACTTCATCCGCCGTAGGCGCTATACCGCCGGACGCCGCGGTTGAACGCGAAACGGCAGATGCCCATCATTACTAGCAGCCACGCGAGTTCGCCCGCCAGGCCCCAAAGCAGCTTCGCACCATGAATCTTCCCCAGGAAGATCGTGGCTGGGAAATAGGCCAGATACTGAATTGGTGTCATGCGCACTAAATCTCCGGCGGTGATCGAACGAACAATGGTGAACTTGTCGAGCATATCGAGCGGAAACATCTGACCCGAGAGGAAATAGCTCAGCAGCATATACACGAACAGCAGCGAACTGACCTCAAGAAACCAAAACCCGATCAACCCGATGGTCGCATCAAGGAAATAGCCCAACAGAAACGACATCACCAGCGAGGCGACATACGCCGCCATTTCCGGCGCCGGCGGCCAGCCCCCCGTGAAATAGCCGCGGCACAGGTAGAAGACGAATGCGAACGGCAAAATCGCCACCAGATAATAGACGAGCTTGTGCGCTACGCGGCAGATCAACAGAAAACCAAGCATATCGACCGGCTGAACCAGATACTTCTTGATCGTGCCGTCGCGAATGCTCCGAGCGATGCCCGAGGCAAGGGTCGGCATGGAGGAAAAAGCGCGGGTCACCATCGTCAGCAGAAAATACGCAATGAAATTGTAATACGTGTAACCCGCAATCGTGGAGCTGCTATGGGCCGACGTTGCCGTCCCTGCCGCGGAATTGTCGGGAGCCGTGGCATTGAAAACAGCCTGCAAAAGAAATATCTGCGAGACCAATGGCAAAAACCGCATCAACGTTCCGAGCATGAACTCGCCGCGGTAGACCAGTCGCTCTTCGATCGATATTCGGAGGATGATCCACCAGGTGCGCAGGCGGGCAACCAGCGTGAACGGCGGGATTCGGTGGATGGCTGCAGATGATGACATGGGCTGGACGCGCGAAACCGCAAGCGCAATGCGGCGCGATTAAAGATTGCCCTCCGCTTTTACCAGGTCGGCGGCCTCTGCATCGACCTGTGAAAATAGTTCCGCGATCACTTGCTCCAGCGGCGGATCCTCGACGCTGACATCTTCCACCGGATGGTTGGCCAAAATCGCCGCTAGCACCTCCGGCACCACGTCGCGGCGAATCCGCAATCGGGCCTTCGGTGCAATCGACTCCAGCGGTTCGCCGTAGCGCGCGAGATCGCCCGGAATATGATCGGTCGCCCATTGCAACGTCACGATTTTATAGCTGCTGAATCGATCGATGATGCCCGAGAGCGAACCGTCGTACATGATTCGCCCCCCGGCAATGACGACCACCCTGCGACAAAGCGCCGCGATGTCTTTCATGTAGTGGCTGGTCAGCAGGATCGTGATCTGCCGCAATTCCTGATAATGCCGCAGGAATCCCTGCAAGCTGTGCTGCGCGACTACGTCGAGCCCGATCGTCGGTTCATCGAGAAACAGCACGTCGGGCGAATGCAGCAGGGCCGCGATCAATTCCATCTTCATCCGCTCGCCAAGCGACAGCTCGCGCACCGGCTGCTGCAACAACGGGCGGACCGTGAGCAGGTCGACCAACTCGTTGAGCGTGCGATCAAACGCGGCCGGCTCGATGCGATAGATTTCCTGATGCAGGCGAAACGATTCCTGAGCCGGCAGGTCCCACCACAATTGGTTTTTCTGCCCCATCACCAAGGCAAAGCGGCGGCGATAAGCGTTTTCGCGCCGCCAGGGAATATGGCCCATCACTGTCGCGCTGCCCGACGTCGGCGTGATGACGCCGGAAAGAAGCTTGAGCGTGGTCGTTTTGCCGGCCCCGTTCGGCCCAAGAAAAGCGACGAATTCGCCTTGCTCGACCGTCAGATCAATCGCGCGAACCGCGTGGACATACCGATATTGCCGGCCAAACAGCCCGCGCACGGCGGAGAGCAGCCCCTCTTTCTTCTGATAAACGCGATAGGCTTTGGACAGCCCGGAGATTTCGATCGTCGGCATGTGGCGATTATAGGAATTGAGGGCGATGTCGGCGAGTCCGTGACGAATCCGCACATTGCCGATATAATCAAGGCAAGCGCGAAAGTGATAATCGCGAGCGCCAAAGCCCGAAGGGATTTCCCCCATGCAACTTCGTTTCACGCTCGAGTATTGGCAAGACGAGGGGCTATACGTTGGCCGGTTAAAGGGAGTGCCTGGCGTCTTTAGCCAAGGAAAAACGCTGGCCGAACTACGAGACAATGTGCGAGATGCTTACCAGATGATGGTGGAGGACGAAGAATCCCCCCCGGAAGGCTCGCAGACGATTGAATTGACGGTCGACGCATGAAGCGACGGCATTTTGTCGCGGAGTTAGAAAGAGCCGGTTGCCTCCTCCATAGACACGGCTCCCGTCATGACATTTATCGGAATCCGGCGAACGGATTCAAGGCACCGTTGCCGCGACACTCTGAAATCGCGGATTCGCTGTGCCGCCTCATTCGGAAGCAGCTCGGAATCAAAGCCGATTCCTCTAAATAAGCCGATGCCCTCGCCCCGCTCCTTCCATTATAATTTCCGCGATGGAAACTCGCGGATCACTACAATTCCGAGTCGGCATCGGCCACGACACGCATCGCCTCGCCGAGGGCGGACCGTTGCGGTTGGGCGGCATCGACATTCCGCACGACCAACATTCGGTCGGCCACAGCGATGCCGACGTGCTGCTGCACGCCGTCACGGATGCCCTGCTGGGCGCGGCCGCCTTGGGGGATATCGGCGAACTGTTTCCCGACACCGACGAAGCCAACCGCGGCCGCGATTCGGGCCAAATGCTGCAGGCGGCGGTCGGCCATGTGGTTGCGGCCGGGTGGACGATCGAGAATCTGGACTGTATCGTCTTTGCCGAACTGCCTAAACTAACTCCGTACAAACTATCGATCCGCCGCCGCATCGGCGAATTGATTGGCATTGATGCCGACAGCGTCGGCCTCAAGGCAAAAACAGCCGAGGGCCTCGACGCGGTGGGACGGCGCGAGGCAATCGCCGCCCAATGCGTTGCACTGCTTAAGAAATGATTCGAGCCGCATAGTCCGCCACATCGTAGTCCGCCACTCCGTGGCGGAGGTATCCGCGACGGAGTCGCGGACTACGTATCAACATCTCACCGCACAAACCTATGAGCACCGTTAAAACAAGCCCCAAACCCGACGCCAAGATGCCAGCCCCCACCGCCGCCGCGCCCTTGCGACTTTACAACACGCTCACTCGCACCAAAGAACCATTGGTGCCGGTTAACCCCGGCCGTATCGGCATCTATCTATGCGGGCCGACGGTCTACAAACCAAGCCACATCGGCCACATGGTCGGACCGGTGATCTTCGACGCCATCAAGCGGTATCTCAGCTACTGCGGCTATCAGGTCACTTGGGTCGTGAATATCACCGACGTCGACGACAAGCTGATCGTCCGATCACGGGAACTCGGCATTCCGATGCCGCAATTGGCCGCCGAAATGACTGCCGACTACATGCGAAATCTCGACACGATGGGCATCGACACGATCGATCATTTCCCCAAGGCCACCGACAACATCGACGAAATCCTGCGACTCACGCAAACGCTCATCGATCGCGGGTTCGCGTATGCGTCGGCCGGAGATGTTTATTTTGACGTCGGCCGTGATTCCGAATATGGCAAGCTCAGCCACCGCACGATCGAAAGCCTGCAAGGCGAAGGGGGCGAAATGGCCGAACGAAAGCGTTCGCCCGCCGATTTCGCCCTCTGGAAAAGCGCCAAGCCGGGCGAGCCGGCGTGGGATAGCCCGTGGGGCAAAGGCCGGCCGGGCTGGCACATCGAGTGCTCCGCGATGAGCGGACGCATCTTGGGCGAAACATTCGACATCCACGGCGGCGGTCTCGATCTGATTTTCCCGCATCATGAAAACGAGATCGCCCAAAGCGAATGCTGCCACGGCAAGCCGCAGGCCAAATATTGGCTGCACAACGGACTCATGAGCGCGGCCGGAGGGGCAAAGATCAGCAAATCGGACGGAGCCGAGCCGTTCACCGAATTGCTCCAACGGCACGCCCCCGAGGCGATCCGCTTCTTCTTGCTATCGACGCACTACCGCAGCCCGATCCAATACAGTGAAGAGTTGTTGGCGGAGACGGCTCGCAGCATCGAAGCGTTCTATCGGTTCTTCAAGCGATTCGAGCGCGTCGCCGGCCAGAGTTTCTATCGGCTCGACGCGCCCGCCACGCGAACCGCCGGCGCATTCGAGCCCAGCGAGGATGCAACGCTGAAACAGGTCGCCGAAATGCGAACACGATTTCAGGAGGGGATGGACGACGATTTCAACACCGGCTCGGCAATCGCCACGCTCTTCGATCTGGTCCGGCTGGCCAATAAATTCGTCGATAGCGAACGGCTTGAAGTTGCCGCGCAACCGACCGCCGAACAGATGAAAACGCTGGTCCAAACGGCCCGGACGCTTCGTGAACTTTCCGGCACGCTCGGCCTGTTCCGCAAACCGGCCGAACAGAAATCATCCGACGACGATGCGCTGGTCGCGCAGTTGATGGAGCTACTGATCGACCTGCGGGCCAGCGCTCGCAAGAACAAAGATTTCGCCACCGCCGACAAAATCCGCCAGCGGCTGACGGCACTGAAAATTACGCTCGAAGATCGCCCCGGCGGCACGGAGTGGACGAAGGCGTAGGGGCGAGGGACGAGGGGCTAGGGACGCGCGAAACCGCAAGCGCACTTCGGCGTCAAACGGCGTGGTGAGGCGCGCTTGCGGTTTCGCGCCGAAGTGCCACACGGAACGTCGCATGTCGAACGGTACACACTCATCGACAATCGCCGCCGCGGGCCGCATTCTCGGCGTCGATCCGGGATTGGAAACTACCGGCTATGGCGCGCTGCAACCGGCTGCCGGCGGTCCGAAGTTGATTGAAGCGGGCGTCGTTCGCGGCGGCCCATCGACGCAGCCTTTGGCCGAACGATTGGCCGAGATTCATCGCGGCCTGGTCGAAGTCATCGCGTCGCTCAAGCCCGCCGCGATGGCACTCGAGCAATTGTATTCGCACTATGCTCACCCGCGCACGTCGATCCTGATGGGCCATGCTCGCGGCGTGATTTGCCTGGCGGCGGCCGAAGCGGGCATCCCAGTGATTTCCTATAGCGCGACGCAAATCAAACGCATCCTCACCGGCAACGGCCGCGCCCCGAAGATTCAGGTCCAACAAGCGATTCAACGCGAACTGAAATTGGCCAACCTGCCGGAGCCCCCCGACGTCGCCGATGCCCTAGCCGTCGCCCTATGCCACTGCTACCTTGGGCTAGGGTTAGGGGCTAGGGTGAGGGGCTTAGGGAAGCGCACGCGCGGCCCAATCCCCAGCTAGTTTTCCGCCGCCGCCCTCCCTATCCCCTCACCCTAACCCCTCACCCTAACCCCTCACCCTAACCCCTCACCCTAACCTCTCACCCTAACCTTTGATCACCAAAATCACCGGCCAGCTTCTGAGCGTCGAAACGGTCGAGCTGATCCTCAAGGTCGGCCCGTTCGAATACGAAGTGTTGATCCCCGAGTTCGTTCGGCGACGATTGCAGCTTGAAGTCGGTCGGGAAATCAGCCTGCATACGATCGAGTATTTGGAAGGCAATCCAGCCCACGGCCGCTTGACGCCGCGATTGATCGGCTTTCTCAGCCCTGTCGAACGGGAGTTTTTCGAGCTGATTTGCGAAGTGGATGGCGTCGGCTCGAAAAAGGCGCTGCGAGCAATGGTTCGCCCGGTGCGCGAAGTGGCGACGGCCATTGAAGAGCAAAACGCGAAACTATTGGCCACACTCCCCGGCATCGGCCCCGCGATGGCCGAGCGGATTATCGCCAAACTGCGGCGGCGGATGTCGAAATTCGCGCTCCTCGTGGCCCGGGAAGAGCCGCTGGCCACTGAAGCATCGCGCGACGTGGTCAGCGAGACATTCGAGGTGCTGCGTTCGCTGGGGCACACTGAAAGCGAGGCCCGGCGATTGCTCGACGCCGTGCTGGCCGACAAGAAGAAATTCAACGACGTGCAGGATTTGATCCAGGCAGTGTATCAATACACGCACGCCGCGGGCAAACATTCGCACTGAGATGCCGGGAGACCGACCTGCCACGGCCGATCGGGCGACGCGCGCTGGCCGCAAGCGAGCCACTCGGCACCGCTTGAGCTGGAGGTTCGCTTGCGGTTTCGCGCGTCGTTTTCTCAAGCCCGTTTATGCCCGCCGACCAAGATCGGCGTTCCCGAAGCACCGCTCTTTTTCGGATCGGGGATCGCGCCCAATTCGATCAGCAGCCGCTCGATGCGCTTGTGGATCGCCGGTGTCTGCTTGACCACGATCGCGCCGGGAACGCCGTGCAGATACGCGTCGCCGGTCCAACTCTTCGGCTCGATCAGATCATGCACGACGGCCACGAAATCCTCGGCCGGAAGATCGGGATTCAGCTTGTAGATTCGCATCGACAGAAATGGTTTGGCCGGCTCCGGCTGATTCGCTTCCGGCTTGGCGCCGACGGCGAGCGGCTTGGTCGCCACCGACTGCGTGGCGACGGCCGCGCGGAGCTTCGTCAATGTCGCCGCGATTTCTTCATGGGCGCCACTCGTCTGATCGAATACGATCGCCCGGCCCGACGGCAGATAGGCGGCATACGCGCTGCCGGTGGCATTCGACGGCTTTGCCCGATCCAACGCCGCCCACGAGTCGGGCTGAACGTTGTGCGTGATCGAGTCGAGCAGTTGCGCGTAGTCGTCGTCGATACCGTGCTGATCGACTTCGCCGCCCATCAGATCGCCGACAGGGTAGACCCGAACGCTACGCAAATCGGCGACCGCGTCTTGCGTCGTGATCACGAGTGTTTCATCGGCCACCGTGTAGGCAAGCTTGGCTTGCGGGAACAGCGCGTTGAGCATTGTCCGCAACGACACGCCCGACGCTTTGAGAGTGAAAATAGGGCTGTCTTGAACGGCGGCCGGCACGATGGCATCGACATGCACCGGGATACCGCAGGTGTGCCGAATCCACTCGGCCACTTGCTCGAGCTTCGCGCCGTTGAACGTGGTTTCGACTTTCGCATCCAGCGCGGCGACAACCGCCGAATCATCCGCCCCGACGATGGCCAGCCCCCGGTCGGTCGAAGGATCGTATTGAGCGGTAGGCAAATCGCGGGCCTTGCGCAGCGCGGCCAGCAGCCCGGCCACTTTCTGCTGGACTTGCTGATCCTGGCGAACCGTCAAAGTGCCGTGAAACGGATTGCAATCCTGCACTTTATCGACGTCGCCCGCCCAGCCGGGGCATTGGATCACTCCGGTGACGAGGCTGATCAGCGGCTCGTATTGGAATTCGACCGAATCGTCGCGAGTGTCGAAGCTGGGATGGGCCACGACGAGATCGCGGACGTCGTAGATCGCGGTGTTCGCCGGCAACTGATCGGGTGCGGCAACCAAAATGCCGCCACGATCGACCGACCACGATAGGCCAACGTCGCGCAACACGAGATTCAGCGCGCTCGCCGCGGAAATGCCTTTCAAATGAACCGATAGGACCGGTTCGGAGACGGTGGGCTTGTCGGCCGGTTTGTCGGCGATCACTTCCGCGGGTTTGTCGACAGGTTTTTCCACTGGCTTTTCAGCCGGCTTGTCAACGGGTTTGTCGGCCGGTATTTCGGTCTTGTCGGTGCTCTTTGGAGCCGTCTTGTCGTCATCTTTCAGGCTCAAGGCATCGGGAGCGATGCGAATGTCAAGATTCGTTTGGAGTTTGATCGCTGCCACGACGTCGCTGAGCGGCTTGGCGGTCAGGTCCAATTCAATCTTTTTGGCAAGCGCCCGCTGGATGGCCGCGGCCGGCATCGGCGGAGTGAGTTGCGTCGGGGGGACGGGCAGCGGCGTTTCCGTCGGTGCGGGGGCCGGCGCGGGCTTGACGGGCTCCTGCGGCTTCGCCGGTGGCAGCGGTCGAATCGGCGTGGGACCTTTGACCGGCGGCTTCTCTTGCGCCGGGGCGACGGCCAAGATGCCCAATCCGCCCAATAGCCCCAGCACGAGGGCCGTTAAAATCAACTTATTCGCCATGATCCGTTGCTCCTCTCGCTCCTCCGGGAAAACCGCCCCTTTGTCTAACTGCTTAAAGCCTAAGTCGGTCCAAGGGGCTTGGCAAGCGGAAGCGGCGTCGTCGGTGGACTATGATTGGCGATCGAAGGTTTCTCGGCCACGGTCCCGCATCGCCGGATTCTTGTTTACCCAGGTTGCGCCACTTATAATGCCGGCCGACGATCTTATGCATTCGCGCTTTTCGCCGCGGGATTCTAACCAACGGGGGTCTGCCATGGCTTGTCGACCGGGATTTTATCAACGGATCGGACGGTTTCTCGGGCGGACAATGATTGCCGCTCTCTTGATTGGTCCTTTGCAGACCTCTGCGTTGGCAGCCGACGAGGCGCCAAAGTTCGGCAACGCGCTCGATTGGGCGCCGGCCGATGCCGCGATGTTTAGCTCGTCGCTCCGTCTGAAGGAGCAGGTCGATATCGTCGCGAATAGCAAGGCTTGGGCAAAATTCAAAGAGATTCCAGTCGTGCAGCAGGCCATCTTGGGCGCTCAGTTGTACTACGGGATGGCTGCGACCGAACTGAACCAGACGATCCAGAAGCCCGAGAATCAGCAGTTGATCGACATGGTCGCCGATCTGTTTTCGCACGAGATCGTTTGGTACGCCGACCAGCAGACGGCAGATTTGCTGGGCCTCGCCGAGGATGTTTACAACTCCGCGATCTACAACCCATCGGCCTTCAATCCCAAGAACGCCGGCAATCCGCAGCAGAACGATCCGAAAGCAGCCGCCCGCGGCGCGCTCAAACGATTGTCGAGCAATCTCGACAAGCTGAAGATTCCGACGATCGTGTTTGCATTGAAGCATACCGACGCCGCTCGCGTGAAAACCCAATTGGCTCGGTTGGAAAAGGCGCTCGGCGACGCGCTGGCCGCGAATCCCGACTTCAAAGGCCGTTTCCAGCGATCCACCGTCGGCGGCAACGACTATCTGACATTGAAACTCGACGGCAAGATGATCTCTTGGGACGACATTCTTGCCGACGCCGCCGATATCGAGGAAAAGCCGGGCCAGCTCAAGCAAGTCGTCGATCGGCTCAAGCAACTCGAGGCGGTCGTCAGCATCGGCGTTCGCGGCGACTATCTGCTTATCTCGATGGCCCCCTCGACCGCGCATCTGGCCGCCTTGGGCGCCGGACCGCGTTTGGTGGAACGCGAGGAATTCCATCCACTCTACAAACTGGCCGATAAGCGATTGGTCGGCATCAGCTTCGAGAGCAAGGAAGCCGCCATGGCGTTGTCGAGCCACGACGCGTTCGACAATCTTGGAGAGATGGTCACCGGGGCGATGGCGGCTTCCGGCATGGCCGCTGAATTGCAGACTCGCGTCCGCACCGATTTGAACTCGCTAAAGAAGGATCTCCGGATACTGATGCCGGCCCCGGACGCGATGTTGTCGAGCTCGGTGCTGACCGAGCGCGGCTATGATTGCTACACCTACAGTTGGGCCGACAATCCGCGGATGGATGGCTCGAAGCCGCTGGGCATCATGGAACATTTAGGCGGCACCCCGCTCGTCGCCGTTCTCGGGCGGACCAAAGTATTGCCCGAAGATTATTTGATGTCGATCAAATGGCTGGCAACCGCGCACGGTTACTTCGAGGAGTTGGCGCTGCCGACGTTTACACCCGACCAAAAGAAGCAATATCACGAGTGGCTGGAATTTGCCAAGCCGCTGCTGGCCCGGCTCAACTCCGCCAACATCACGATGCTGCAACCGTCGATGGCCGACGGCCAGCATGCGTTTGTGTTGGATGCGAAGATCACCAGCCGGCATTGGTTCAACGGGATGCCGCAAGCAGGGCCTCTGCCGATGCTCGAACCGGCCCTGCTCTACGGCGTCAGCGATGCCGACTTGCTGAAGAAGGGAGTGGCCGAGTATCGGGCCGTCGCCGACGAAGTTCTCGAGAAAATCCGCCAGACGAATCCCGCGGCCATTCCGCCCGACTTCAAAATCCCGGAACCGCAGGTGCGCGGAATCCAGTCGGGAACGATCTATTCCTATCCGCTGCCGCGCGAACTGGGCGTCGATGGACAATTGGCTCCCGGCGCGGGCCTGGGGCCGAATGTCGCCGTCTTGACGATTTCGCCGCAGCATACCGCCGAGCTATTGACTTCGACCCCGTTTGAAGCCGAGGGGCCGGCCGGCGATGCCAAGCGACCGCTGGCTTCGGCCGTCTTCGTGGATTGGGCGGGGTTGGTCGAGGCCGGCACGCCGTGGATCGAATACGGAGTGCGGACCGCCTACTCCAAATCGCACCAGGGAGACAGCACCGGCTTGAAGTTCGCGGACCGCGATTCGGACGAGCTAAAGAAGACGCTCGTCCAGGTCCGAAGCGCCTTGGAGATTCTCAAGGTGCTGCGAACGGTCTCCAGCGCCACCTACGTCGAGGGGAAGACTTTCGTCACGCACACCGAGGTTCACTTCCGCGACTTGGAGTGAATCGCGCGACATTCGGCTCCATTCGGCGCGGGCTGCCGCGCTGGGTGGCGCAAGCCATTCCACGACGACGTTGCGAAACGCTTCGGCAAATCGCTCGCGGCTAAAGAATTCCCGCGCGCGCTGCCATGCCGCACGGCTTTGTTGCCGCAATTCCGCGGCGCTGCGGTCGCTGACGGCTCGCGCGGAGCGACGAATCTCTTCGATCGTGTTGCGCGGCAATTCGATGCCGAACTTGTCCACGTCGACTCCGGTTTCACGGCTGACGATCGGGATCAAGCCCCCATGCAGCCCGACGATCACGCACCCCGCCGATCCCTCGGAACACGAAGGATAAACCATCCCAACCACCTCGCGAGCTATGGCGGCATATTCCGGCGACGTCACATCCACCCAACCTGCCGTGCGGATGTTCGGCGTCTCGTATAGTTCGCGATGGTAAAGGTTTTGAAAATCGCTTTCGCCTTCGACCGGCCCACAGACGACAAGTTCCAGTTCGGGCATCGCGGCAAACGCTTCGAGCACCAGGTCCAAACCTTTATGCACCATTCCACCGCTCCCGAGCCATAGAAAGCGGCGTCTGACGCGGTCGAAATCCTTCGCCTCATCCCAAGAAAACTCCGCGGCCGAGGAGAGTGGAATCCGATAGACGGGCTTGCCTGCGTATTGGAACGTGTCGGCCGTCATTTGGTTGCCGAGCACGGTAATGCAATCCGCCAATTCCACCGCGCAGCCGGTCGGAACTTGCCGCCGCGGCTCGAGCGCCACGCCTCGCCGGCGCAGTACATCGGTGAGCCGTTCCAATTCGGCTCGATTCTGAAAGAGCCAATGCTTGCCCGTGGCATGCATCAGCTTCACGCAATCTTTTCCAACGAGCGGCGCCAATCGAGGCAAGCTGCAGCCGATATCCACCAGAAAACGATATTCTCGACGAGGAACAAACCGCTTGTCGTGCCAATCGATCACGTCGACGGCCATCCCCAAATCCAAAAATGTTTGGGCCATCTGGCGACACTCCCAATAATTGGAGTGATAGTTGGCCACCTGCCGCTGAACGAACGGCCCCGTGAGATACGACAGCAGCACATGCCCCACCGGCTTGCCGCGCGGCCGCAAGGAAACGACTCGCGGAAGTCCGAACGCCCGCCGTACGGAAAAATTGATTTTACGCAGCCGTTGATCGAACATGGCTCTGGCTCGGTTCGAGGGGTCGAAAGAAGCGAAGTCGGGCCAAAGTGTAATGAAAGTAGCGTTTGCTGGCATCCCCGGTTTTGTGATGTCGCGTTCGGGCGACTCCCCACAACCACCACCGGAACGCCACGGAGGGTGTTCCCTACAGCGCACGAGACTGTAGGGAACGGCCTCTGTGCCGTTCCGCGGCCCACTCCGCCGCGCGCACCCTTGCTAGCGCTACGGGCTCCCGTGAGATGCGAGCCCGTAGCGCTAGCAAGGGACTCCGCCTCCGCGGCTCTGGCCGGTGTGACCCGCGCACATTATGATGCTTGCATGACCTTGAGCACCGCCGAAGAACGCCGCGCGTTGGAGTCTTTGGACCCGCACGCGCTTGCCCAGCACCAATTGCGGCTGTTGAACGAGTTGCTCGAGCGCATTCTGCCCGACAACCAGTTTTATACGGGCAAACTGGCCGATATCGAGCGGCCGGTGCGTTCGTTGGATCAATTGACGGCCTGGCCATTCACGTACAAGACGGAGTTGCTCGGTTCGCCTCACGGACACGATTTGGCTGCCAACCGCACGTGGCCCGTCGGCCGGTATTCCCGGCTGCACCGCACTTCCGGCACGCACGGCCGGCCCCTGGTGGTGCTTGATACGGCCGAGGATTGGCAATGGTGGATCGACTGTTGGCAGTACATATTGGACGCGGCGGAAGTGACGTCGGACGATTGCGTGCTGATGGCGTTTTCGTTCGGTCCGTTCATCGGTTTTTGGAGCGCTTACGATGCGCTGGCTGCCAGAGGATGTTTGCTGGTTCCGACGGGCGGCGTGTCGACGCTGGGTCGATTGGAGCTGGCCCGCACGAGCCAGGCGACCGTCGTCTGCTGCACCCCGAGCTATGCGTTGCATCTGGCCGAGGTCGCGGCGGAAAACAAATTCGACGTGGCCAGCTTGGGTGTGCGACGAGTGATCGTTGCGGGTGAGCCGGGCGGATCGGTCGGCTCGGTGCGGGCTCGGATCGAATCGCTCTGGAACGCCAAAGTGATCGATCATTGCGGAGCCACGGAAGTCGGCCCGTGGGGTTACGGCGATCTGGCCGGAGCCAGCGTGTCGGTGAACGAAAGCCAATTCATCGCCGAATTTCTCTCGGTCGCCACGGGCACGCCGGCCGCCGAGGGAGAATTGGCGGAGCTCGTGCTCACGGCGCTCGGGCGCTACGGCAGCCCGGCGATCCGTTATCGGACGGGCGACCTCGTGCGGCCGCTCTGGCATGGCGAAGGGCCTAGCCGTTTCGTACGATTGGACGGCGGGATTTTGGGTCGCACCGACGACATGCTGGTCGTTCGCGGCGTGAATATTTTCCCCAGCTCGATCGAGCAGATCGTGCGCAGCTTTCCGGAAGTTGTCGAGTTTCGCGCGATCGTTTACAAAGCGGCGCATCTCGATCAGCTTCGCGTGGAAATCGAAGATCGCCTGAACGAGCCCGCTCGAATCGCGCAGGAACTTCAACTGCGGCTGGGAATGAGCGTCGAGGTCCAACCGGTGCCCCTCGGATCGCTTCCGCGCTTCGAAGGCAAAGGAAAGCGGTTCATTGACAGACGATGATCGTCCCTTGCTGGCGCTACGGGCTCGGGTTTCCTTGAGCCCGCAGCGCTAGCAAGGGATGCGGTATTTCGGAGTTCGCCCGCGATGGATGTTCAACCCGCCAAACTCAATCGCACCGCCGACGATCAGCTTGCGATCGAATGGAGCGACGGCCAACGGCGAATCTATTCGTTCCGCGAGTTGCGCGACGCTTGCCCCTGCGCTACGTGCCGTGAAAAGCGTTCGCAGCCGGTTCCTCTGCTCCAGGTGCTCAAGCCGGAGGAAGCCCGGCCGCTGAAAGTGAATGGCATGACGCCGGTCGGCCACTACGCTTACTCGATCGAATTCAGCGACGGCCATGACACGGGCATCTACCCGTTCAAGCTGCTCCGCGATCTCGGGCGGCCCGACTCTGCGGCGGAGTCGTGAAATTGACGCTGGTACGTGCCTTACCGCAACAGCGGCGTGATCGGTTGACCCGATTGCACAACGGCGGCCACGTCGCGCGATAGGCTGGGATCGAGCCGCAGCTTGCTCAGATCGAACAGCGTGTGCATGATCGTCGCTAGCAGGTGACTCGGCGCATAGGGCTCGCCGACGGGGCGCGCGGCGTCGGCGGTCGAGTTGCCCACGACGTGCCCCATCCGCAAGCCGCCGCCGTAGAGCAACAGCGGCGTCAGCTCGCCGTAATGATCGCGGCCGCCGTCGCGGTTCCGCCTTGGCGTCCGCCCCATTTCGCCGGTGACCACCAGCAGCACCTTGTCGGCCAGGCCCCGGGCCTCGCAATCTTGGATGAACGCGGCCACCGCGTGATCCACTTGTGGGCCGAGCCATCTCATGCCGGCCAGATTCTTGGGGCTATTGCCATTGCTGTGCATGTCCCAGCCGCAATCGGAGACGCTGACGAAGCCGCAACCCGCCTCGACCAACCGCCGGGCCAACAGCATTTGCCGCCCCAGCAGATTCGTCGACCGTCGCATGTCGCCCCAGGTTTGCACCTCCTCGGGATTGAAGCAGTGGCTCGTGTCGTAGCGAGCCATTGTGCGCGGATCCTCCTTCGACAGGTCGAAGGCGGCCGCGGCCCCGCGCGCGATCACGTCGAACGCTTGCTGCTGCAAATTATCGAGTGTATCGAGTTGCCCGCCGCTCTCCGTTTGTCGCCGAATCCCGTTCAAGCTCGACAGCAAGAATTTGCGATCGTTAAATCGCGCGGCCGGGATCGACAGCTCCATGTCTTTTTGAAGCTGCCCGCCGCCACCCGGGTTGAACGCCTCGTAATTCGGTCCCAATTTGCCCGTCTGGGTCAAGCCGGGCAGTTGCGCTGTCTCGAAATCCTGTCCGATGGGATACTTCGGCGGGGCCACGGCCTCGGGCAGCACGAGCGTGTGCAGCGGGGCGCCCGTGCGCGGATTCATCGTGCCGGCGATTCGCGTATAGAGTGCCCCGAAGGCCGCCTTCAGCGGGTTGCCGGCCGTGGTGACGGGGTAATACTCGTGTCCCGCATTCTTTGATCCGTACGAGCGGACGATCGAAAACTTGTCGGCCAGCGCCGCCAACTGCGGGAAGGTACCGCCAAAGGTGACGCCCGGCAAGACCGTCTTTACCTCGCCCGTCACGCTGTGAATCTCGGAGGGTGCCGTCATCTTCGGGTCGAACAGCTCGATGTGCGATGGACCGCCCCCTAGAAACAGCAATACGACCGCTCGCCCCGTGGCGTAATCCTTGACGGCCGGCGCCGCGCTGGCAGACGCCTCAAGCAGCCGAGGCAGCGATAACCCGAACATGCCCAACGCACCGACGCGAAGAAATTCCCGGCGGCGAAAACCTTGGCAATCGTGCGACGGGCGCGGATCGTAAATCGTGAGCATCGCAACTCTCCTTGTCCGCACGCCTTCGCCTGGCCGCCATGCCCGGCATTTTACTACTTTTCCCGCACGTCGACGACGTTGACCTGCACGAATTGGCCGTTGAACGGCTTCGGGAACGGCGGGACGTCGGGCACGGTGAGCTTGAAGAAATTCGAGATCATCAGCCCGTTCTGGCCGTCGCCATGGATCGTGATTTTCGCGCCCCCGTCGATCTCGATGGTTTTTTGATAGTCGATGGTGAATATCTTGTGGCCCGTGTTGTCTTGACGATTCAAGTAGTAGTGACGGGCCGGCGACGAGACCCGTAGTTCATAGATATTATAAGTGG
>Ga0182024_10002677_pt1 | contig 43774 bp, 30 predicted proteins | sample P32metaG_FD_120480 | JGI IMG/M metagenome (GOLD analysis project Ga0182024, IMG submission 120480) | Permafrost microbial communities from Stordalen Mire, Sweden - P3-2 metaG (Illumina Assembly) | ecosystem: Environmental > Terrestrial > Soil > Wetlands > Permafrost | place: Sweden: Stordalen... | reverse complement strand
ATTCTTCTTCATGCCGGTCTCCTTTTTGCACCTCCCGGTCTCCTTTTTGCACCTCGAGTGCGTTACCTATTGGGAAGCTTAACGCTATCCCGCCGGGAGACCGGCCTTCTCATTCCATCTCGGCAAGCACGCACTCGCGTTACCGGCACATGTTCGCGCTACTGAGCCGTGACCGTAGGGAGCGGTCAAGACAGTACTAACCCCATTTATACACGAGTGACTGGTTGGAAGAAAGAGCCACTTCTGATATTCTTGAGCAGTCCACTCATGCGGCTGGCTGCTGTCCTTGACCATGCGTCTTCCACGCCTTTGCACCGCCAAATCTATGAACAATGGCGCAAGGGGATTCTCACTGGCCGGTTTCGCCGCGGAGATCCCGTTCCTTCTACGCGCGAACTCGCGATCACGCTGGAGGTTTCCCGCAGCACCGTGACCGAAGCTTACGAGCAGCTCATCGCCGAAGGTTACCTGGAGACGTCGCACGGCTCGGGAACGTTTGTGTGCCGCAAACTTCCCGATGAGTTGCTGACCGCGCGTCACGTGGCCAAGGCGGGGCCGCTCGAAGGCTCTCCGGTACGGCTCTCGCGCTATGGAACCAGGCTGAGCGCGGACTATCGCCGCCCGCACGCACCCCCCGGCGTGATCGACTTTGCGCCGGGGATTCCAGACCTTCCGCACTTTCCTTTTCCCCTTTGGCGACGCCTCTTGATGAGGCACCTGCGAAAACCGGATCAGGCGGTTTTCGACTATGCCGAGCAGTCGGCGGGCTACCCGCGGCTATGTTCGGAGATCGCTCGGTATGTTTCCCGCTTGCGGGCGGTTCGCTGCACGCCGGAGCAAGTGATCGTAGTCAACGGCTCGCAACAGGCACTGGATCTGTGCGCCCGCCTGCTGCTCGAAGCCGGCGACGACGTTGCCATGGAGAACCCGGGCTACCGCGGCGCGCACCGCGTGTTCACGGCGCACGGAACGCGTCTGCATCCCCTCTCCATCGATGGCGAGGGAGTTGTGGTTCGCCACTTCACGCGCTCCGCGAGACTCGTGTATGTCACTCCTTCCCACCAGCTTCCGACCGGAGTCTCGATGACACTGGCGCGCCGGCTGGAAGTGATCGCTTGGGCCCGCCAGCGGGGTGCGGTCATCATCGAGGACGATTACTGCAGCGAATACCGGTACAGCGGCCCCCCCTTGCCCTCCTTGCAAGGCATGGCGAGCGGCGTTGCGGTCATCTATATAGGGACGTTTTCCAAGATCATGTTCCCAGGCCTGCGCCTGGGATACATCGTCGCGCCGCCGCAACTGGTGCCCGTGTTCACCCGCGCCAAATGGCTGGCGGACCGCCATACGGCGGTGCTGGAACAGGCCGCGCTTGCCAATTTCCTGAGTGAAGGGCACCTGGAACGCCACATACGCCGCATGCGCCGGCTGTACGGTCTGCGCCGCGAAGCGCTGGTGGAATCCCTGGGACGGCACTTCGGCGCGTCTGCAAAAGTGTTCGGAGACGCCGCAGGCATGCACGTCATGGTCCGATTCGACGATGAGCGACTCGGCCAGCGCGCCGCTCGCAACCGAGTCCAATTAGTGAGTGCGGACGAGTATTACTTGACGAAGGCTCCGGGCCGCGAGTTTGTGCTCGGGTTTGCAGGCATCGGCGAGCGGACCATTCACGAAGGTGTAAAGCGACTGGTGGGCGGATAGTACAGTGTCACTCCTTGACGTCCTGCAGTAACTACTCGGTAATAATGGCGCACTGAGGCCGGGCTACTTTTACAAGAACTGAGTTTCTGTGTTACGATTCCGCCCGCTCCTGATTTACTCGGAGACGGCGGCAGCCTGGTGACATGCGCCCGCCTTCTGTGGGACGGAAACGGAGACTATTGTATACTGGTCTGCACTTCTGGCGCGAATATGGTCAAGTTGATTTTGTGTTGCGTTGCCGCGGTACTGGGAATCCAGGCGCAGGCACAAACCATTGTCTCAACGCGCGCTCCGGGGCCGGCTCCGCTCGGTAAAGGGTCGGTATCTGTTGGTCCGGCAGGTCAAACCGTTCCGCCGCACTTGTTAGGGACACCGATTGCTCCGCAATCTCTCCCAGGTCCAGTGAAGGCTGCCTCTGGTACTGGCAGTGGCATCGTTTACACCTGTGATGTGACCATTAATGCTGTGTCGGCGACGGCCTGCGATACTCTGAACACGACGATTGCGGCCCTTTACAGTAATGCCTTCACCAACGCCAATGCATGTATCTACATCCAGATGGGAGACACAGCGGGAGGTTTGAGCAGCTGGGGATACACTGAGTACAGTTACAACGACTATCGGAACGCCTTGATTGCCGTAGCGGCGGGCGCGAACGATACTACTGCAATCAACAACCTGCCGGAGACCAATCCTTTCGGCAGCAATACGGTCGGCATTACGTTTGCGCTCCAGCGGGCGCTCGGTCTTTTGACGGGTTCCTGCTCCGATAACCCCGGCTCTTACGACGGAACTATTACCATCTCCAATTCCATACCGTTATACTTCCGCACCGGCTCGATTTCAAACAACCAGTACGACTTTTTCATGATCGCGGAACACGAGACCGATGAAGTCCTCGGCACCGCCTCCTGCGCCTTCTGCGGCAGCAGCATCGTGTATCCGGCAGACTATTTCCGGTATCACAGCGACGGGACTCGCAGCTTTGCCGCGGGCACGAATGATCCTTGCTCGTCTAGCGATTCCACCAACGCTTGTTTCTCGATCGACGGCGTACACATGCTACAGCAGTACAACAACATGAGCAACGGCAATGACGCTGGCGATTGGGTGACGAATTGCGCCAGCCCGCTGGTGCAGGACGCAATGATTTGCGGAGGCATCTCTGGAATAGATATTTCTCCCACGGCTGAGATCCTCGCATTGGACGTTTTCGGGTACACACTAGTGGGTTCGTCAGTCCCCGGGACGGTCACGAGTGTCGCCTCCCCGACCCCTAACGGCACCTATTGGGTTGGCGCCTCCATAGCGATCCAGATTGCCTTCAGCGAAGCAGTGACGGTGACCGGCACTCCGCAGTTGGCATTGAACTCGGGTGGGACGGCCAGTTACAGTTCGGGTTCGGGGACTAGCACGCTCACCTTCATCTACATAGTAGAACCAGGTCAGAACACCACCTCTTTGGACTACACGTCGACTGGTTCTCTTACGCTGAACGGCGGGAGCATCCAAGGCCCTGGCAACGCTACAGTGAGCTTGACGCTCCCCGCTCCGGGGGCGCCCGGCTCGCTTGGCGCCGGCACGGACATCGTCATCAATACAATCGCGACGATGAATAACCGGAGCTTCGTGTCTACGACTGGCAGCGACGCCAATAACTGCTCTGCGAGCGCATATTGCCGCTCGTTCGCCGCAGCCCTCGCGCTAACGAACCCTGAAGGAGAAATCGTGGTAGTGAATTCCGGCGGCTATGGACCTGTCACGATTACTCAGCCGGTAGTCATTACTGCCATCGACATCGATGCCTCCATCACAGCAACCTCCGGCAATGCCCTCACCATAAACACTACCGGAAACGTGACTATCACCGGACTCAACCTGAATGGGGACGGGACCGGCAATGACGGAGTCTTGGTTCAATCCGTCGGCTTTCTACGCCTGTACAACATGCAAATTCAAAACTTTGCAAACAATGGCATCGAATTCACGGCAAGCGGCAACCTGGCTCTTTACGATTCCAAGGTGAATGACTCGGGTCACGATGGCCTCCTGCTGCAGAATGCTTCCGCCCAGGCCTACGCGCATAACAGCGACTTCGATCACAACGCATTCGCCGGTGCGGACTCTGTTTTAGGAAACATAATCATCGCAGACTCCTCCGCAGACTACAATCAGTATGGATTCTACGCCGACGGCGCCACGGTGGCGCTCAATAACGACCGCGCCACGTTCAATACCAACGCCATGGCGGCCAGCAGCACCGGAAAGCTATATTTTGCGGACTGCCTGATATCCGACAACACCCATGCATGGAGCATCCTTGCGGGCGGTACGATAGCTGACTCCAACCCTGGAACCAGCCTGATCACGCCGGGACAGAGCCCTATCGGAACGCTGGCGTCAGCGATAGCCCTCCAGTAAGCAACACCCCGATAAGAGCTTCGCCCAATTCTAAAGTTGTGCTAATACATACTAAGGACAATTATGCGCCGTGCGCTCGTATTGCCAGGTTTCTGTTTGTTTCTGCTCGATGGCGCATCGGCTGCGACTCCTACAATTCATAACAAACTAAACCTTCCACTTGCTTTTGAGCCTCAAGGCGACCGGTCCAAGGAGCGCTATATCGCTCGCGGGCAAGGATATATGATTGCGATCGACGGCGCTCACACCAGCATCGCTATCTTGCCCAAGCGGGGTCAAGCCGGGAGCCTAGTTTCCATGGAGTTTGCCGGCGGCACGCATGTCCTGCCCGTTGCTGGTCCACAACTGCCTGGGAAGGTGAACTACATTCGGGGCAATGATCCGCGGCAATGGAAGCTTGGGGTTCCGACTTATGCGCAGGTGACGTACCAGGACGTCTACCCCGGTGTCGATGTAGTGTACTACGGCAATCAGCAGCAACTGGAGTTCGATCTGGTGGTGAAGCCGGGCACCGACCCTCAGGCGATCCGCATGAAATTCGATGGAGCGCGCAAGGTCTCGCTAGACGCGGCCGGCCAATTGGTGCTGGACACTCGTTCCGGCGCGATCCACCTCCCCTTGTCTCGAGTCCACCAAGACACAGGCGGGGCGAAAAGCGCCAAACAGAGCATCGAGGGTCACTATGTGCTTCGCAGCGGCAATGAGGTTGGATTTGAAATCGCGGCCTATGATCGGACCAAGCCCCTGGTGATCGATCCAACGATCCAGTACGGAGCTTTGTTCGGTGGGAATGGCGATATCCAAAGCAACGCGATCGCGCTTGATGCCAGCGGCAACATTTATCTTACTGGGTACACTTATGCGTCGGATTTTCCCACTACGGCCGGGAGCGCCCAGCCGGGCAGCGCACAGCCGGCCAGCGCCCAGCTGGGCTTTGAAACGAACACAGACGGATTCGCAACGAAGATCGATCCCAGCGGGACGACACTGCTTTACTCGACTTACCTGGGCGGATCTGGAGGGGACGTTCTGAACAGCATCGCCGTGGATTCTACCGGTGCAGCTTGGGTGGCAGGATTTACGAGCTCGACGGACTTCCCGATGGTGAACCCCTATCAGGGAACGTTCAGTGGCAACGAGGATGCCGTGCTGGCGAAACTGAGTTCCAGCGGGGTTCTTCAGTTTTCCACCTATCTTGGCGGCAGCGGTCCGGATGTCGGGAACGGAGTCGCCGTTGACGCCAGCAACAACGCTTATGTGACTGGAAACACCTCAAACCCGTTCCCGACCACCCCGGGGGTTCTCTTACCGAGCACATCCGGCAATCATGGATTCGTCGCGAAGTTCAACTCGGCCGGGTCGATCGTTTACTCCACGCTGCTGGGTGGCGACTCAAGTGACGCAGCATATGCCGTGGCGGCGGACGCAAGCGGCAATGCTTACGTAACGGGCGGCACGTCCTCCACCGACTTCACCGGGGATCCAGGAGGAGGGGCCCGTACCACCAACGCCGGAGGCGGAGATGCGTTCATCGCCAAGTTGAATCCCACCGGCACGGCGCTTCTTTATTTCACATTTCTGGGCGGCAGTGGTTCCGATTCCGGCGCGACGATCGCGCTCGATGCCAGTTCCCCGCCAAATGCGTACGTGGGAGGTTCCACCACCTCGAGCGACCTGAATCCCACGGCAGGAGTGGTGGGGGCAAGCTTTAGTGGGGATTCCGACGGTTTTGTGGCCGAGCTCAATGGCTCCGGGTCGGCGTTTTCCTACATCACCTATCTGGGCGGAACCAGATCGGACTACATCTATTCCCTTGCCGTCGAACCCTCTACTGGTGATGTCTACGTAACTGGGAACACGGAATCGGCCGATTTCCCCGTTTCTTCGGCAGTAGAGGCTTTTCCGTCGAATTCGACCTCCCTTTTTCAAACCAGCACGGGCACTTCCTGGTTTGCATTCGACACGAACATTCCAGGCGTAGTGAACACGATTTCACCCGATCCCGTTAACTCCGGAACTCTAGTTGTTCTCACCGATTCGGGAATCTATCGGACCACCAATGGTGGCAGTACCTGGACGTTACAGTTGTCTGTGACGCCCGGCTTTGTTGTTAGCCTCAGCCGAAGCCCTGCCAACCCCAGCATGATTTATGCGATGAACGGCGGCTACTCTTATTTGTCGACTGACGGCGGTGTGACGTGGAACCGACAAGGCTTTGTTGGAACGACTAACATCCTCGCGGATCCCCTCAGTTCCGATACCGCTTACGGTTTTTCCCCTATCATCAACGACTTCGATCTTTACAAGACCACGGACGGCGGGATGACGTGGTACCGAGACCCCTTGTCTGGTTCCGGTTTCCCATTCGGCGCCACTATTTACGGGTTGGTTGCGGCTCCCGACGCTACGCTCTACGCTGTAACCACGTTTGGGGTTTACGAAAGCGCCGACCAGGGCGCGACTTGGACGGTGATCGGTGAACTGCCGTGCTCTCTTGACGTCTCTTTCAGGCAAGGCCAGATCCTGTCGGTATCCGCGAGCGCCTCCGGCAATGTCCTATATCTGAGTTGCTCGAACACGGTCTACAAGAATACCAACGGAGCGGCCAGCTGGACCGCCATATTAGGCTCTATTCCTAGCGGCGCTTTCTACGTGTCGTCTTCTCCCAGCAATGCGAACCTGGTCTACGCCGCTTCGTCTCAGTCACCCTCGCTCTATGTGTCGGCAGACGGCGGAGCAACCTGGACCGCCGCGTCAACAGGACTGGGAACCGCTTCTGTTACTGGAGTGGTCTTCAATCCGTTCATTAGCACCGGCGCGTTCGCTTTCGCCTCGCTCAACAGTTCCGCGTTCGTCACGAAGCTGAACTCCACCGCTACGGCCTTTGTGTACTCCACCTACCTGGGTGGCTCAATCAATAGTACAGGGCAAGGCATTGCCAGCAACGGTCTCGGCGAGGCTTTTGTGACTGGCTCCGCTGTCGGCGCGGGGTTCCCTGTTGCTTCCACCCTGCCGGCTCCACCGAACTCATCCGATGCGTTTGTCGTCGCGATCACGGACTCCACTGCAACCTGTTCTTACTCCATAAATCCCACTACACAGATCATCCAGAGCTCCGAGCAAACCGTGACGTACGGCGTGAATGCTCCCAGTGGATGTTCCTGGACGGCGATGAGCGATCAATCCTGGGCCACGATCATAAGCGGCGCGTCGGGGACTGGCGCGGGTCTCGTGACCATTCAAACGACGGCCAACAACACCGGTTCGACGCAGTCAGCCTCTCTCACCATCAACACCGCGAGTGCCATACTCACTCAAGCCCCATCTTCCTGTACCTATTCGCTCTCCTCTTACTCCGCCGCTCTAGGTGCCAGCGGAGGTCCGCTACAGGTGAACGTCACTACTTCCCCCAGTTGCCCCTGGACCGTTGTCAACAATGACCCCTCGGCGATCGATATCACTTCCGCAAGTTCCGGCGTGGGCAACGGAACTGTGAACTTTACCGTGGGGCCCAGCGCCGCTCTAAACTCACGTTTTCTTGAACTGGGCGTTATGGGTGCCGGCTTTGTCATTACGGAAGGCGGAGTTTGTATTTTTTCGCTGAACTCAACGAGTTTTTCACTCCTGTCAGCGGGCGGAACCAGCTCGGTGAATTTCATGGCAAGTGCGGAAGGTTGTTCGTTCACCGCTGCCTCAAGCAACTCGTCCTGGCTGACAATCACGAACTACGGCTACGGAAGCGGCAAAGGCACCGTGTATTACTCGATCGCGGCGAACACTGGAGCGGCCCGGTCGGGAACACTGACCATTGGTGGGCAGACGTTCACGGTGAATCAAGGGGCGCTCGCGACTCCGGCCAACCGGACTTTTGTGTCCACGAATGGCAGCGACCTCAACAACTGCACAGTGAGCGCGTATTGCCGCACCCTCGCCGCAGCTCTCGCGCTAACGAACCCAGAAGGAGAAATCGTGATGGTGGATTCCGGCGGCTATGGGGCGGCTACGATCACTCAACCAGTCGTCATTACTGCTATCGACACTGATGCTTCGATCACGGCAACGTCCGGCAATGCTCTCACCATCAACACCACGGGGAACGTGACCATCACCGGACTCAACCTGTATGGGGCAGCGGCGATCGGCAATGACGGAATCTTGGTTCAAGCAGTTGGCTTTTTACGGCTGTACAACGTGCAAATACAAGACTTCGCAAATAACGGCATCGAATTCACCGCGAGCGGCAACTTGGCTGTCTATGATTCCAAGGTGAATGACTCGGGTCAAAGCGGCCTCCTGCTGCAGAATGCCGCAGCCCAAGCCTACGTGCATAACACCGACTTCGATAACAATACATTCGCTGGTGCGGCATCTTTTTCAGGAAATATGACCATTGCAGAATCCTCCGCACACTACAATGGAGTCGGATTCTATGCATACTACGGCAGCACGGTTTCGCTCTCTAACGACAGTGCAATTTTCAATACCATCGGTCTGGCGGCTTTCGGAGGCACACTGAACTTTGCGGACTGCCTGATATCCGACAATACTACGGCTTGGAGCGTCGCCGCGTTGAGTACGATGACTGACACCAGCCCTGGAACCAGCCTGATCACGCCAGGGCAACTTACCTCCGGAACGCTTACGTCAGCGACAGCCCTCCAGTAAGCGTGGCGATATTACTCAACCAGCGAATTGAAGAACAGCTTGAACGTCAGATAGCTCTGGCCGCGGTACTGCGGTTGCATCCCGAACAGCACCACGTGGCCCGTCCCTAAAGGCGCATCCACCAATGCCGCTTTGCCGGCGATTACCTTTTCGCCTTCCAGCCATCCCGATGCCAGCACGCCCGAGTCGGGATAGCGTGCGATCACCGGCAACTGCGTTTCCCAAGCGGGGCTCTCCTGGCTCCAGATCGCCAGTTCGGCCGGCACTCCTCGCGTAAGAGGATGGCGGGTGTCCAGACGGACGTTGAGCAGCGACCCCGGCGAGTAGAAGCCCTTCTCGCCAGTGACTGTCTTCACTGGCAGGTTGAAGCGCTCAATGGCGTACTCGGCCGCGCGGTTCAGAAAGACCAGCGTGCCGCCCGCGTTGGCGAATTCCTGAAGAGCATCCGCTCCCTTCTGCCCCAGCCCGCCGGAATATTCATCGGGCATGGCGCCGGGGCGGTAGCCGCCTTCCATCGTGCCGGCGTTCTGGTCGGGAAACACGATCACATCGAAGTGCGCGCGCAGGTTCGCGGCCTGAAGGTCGCTGTTGTGCACGCTCGTGTAAGTGAATCCAAACTGTTCCAGCAGCCACCGGGTCCAACCTTCATCGATGTTGGGAACCCAGGAGCGATAGAGCGCGATGCGCGGACGCTGCAGTTCCTTCCATCCCTCGCGCGCGGCGAAGGAGAAATCGCCGGAGACCGGATCGCGCCAAACGGTACGCCCCTCGCTCCATGCGCGATTCACCGACACCCACGAGTCGCTATCGGCCGCCGGCAGGGCCGGCCCGGCGTTACGCTGAGGCACCTGCCAATCGCCCGCAAACGCCACCGGCTGGCGCACAGCCTTCACGTCCACGCCCATCAACAACGGCAGCGTGTAGGCGGTCACATCGTAGGGGCGCTTGGGCGGTCCGCCAGGATACAACAGGTCTTCGGGATACTGCTGCCGTTCCAGCAGCGCCTTCGCCCAGCCGCTATACGGCTGCTGCATCGGAATCACCGCGCTGCCATCCGCTGCCCTACCAACTTCCACTTGACCGAAGCGCAGCGTCTCGATGAGCTTGCGTGTGGCGCCCGGATCGCGCTGCGAGGCCGGTATGATGAATCCCCAGGGGTCGATGCGCGCCACCTGCCGCTCGCCAATCCGGTAGAAATTGCGCAGCAGTTCCTCTCGATGAAGCGACGCATTGTAGAGGCACGACTCCCACGCGATGAGCTGGTAGTCGACGATGTCGCGCAAGCGCCATGTCCCTCCCAGCCACGGCTCCAGATAATTCCACGAACGCTCGCGGGGGTTGTAGCCCAGTTCCGTCTCGAGGATCTGGCCGGGCGCCACCTCCATGGGTGAAGCCAGCCGCGCGCTGGCCGACTCGGTCAAGATCCGGATCCCCGCGTGAAAGCTCTGGTAGTGCCGCGAGGGCGCCCAAAAGTCATAGGCTGCGTGAATCGCGATCCCAGTCTTCCCGGCCGCCGTCAGGTCGGAAGCCATGGCCGTCCCGATCATGTTGGTTTCCTGCATCAGGATCGGATCGATGTTGGGCTCAGTGGGATCGAGCCACGGCGGCACAAACATGCGCGTGGCGTAAGGACCGCGCTGGTGCACGTCGTACACGATTTCCGGATGCCACACGTTGTGCAGCTTGGAAACCGTTAGCTGGGTCTCGACCTGCGTAAACATGTACCAGTCGCGGTTGTTATCGTGCCCTGTGTATTTCTGAAAAAGCTCGGGTGGATCGGTGCCTTCAAAAGGCGTGCCCAGCGTCTTGCGGTACCAGCGCGTCACGATATCCACGCCATCCGGATTCAGCGAAGGGACCAGGATGAGAATCGTGTCGCGCAGAATCGCCCGGTAGTGCGGCTTGTCTTCAGTAAGGATACGGTAGGCAAACTCGACGGCGGTATGCGTCGAAGCAATCTCATTGGCATGGATAGAGCAGGTGATCATCACCACCGCCTTCCCCTGCGCAAATAGCTTCTCGGCTTCGGCGGGCGGGGTCTTGCGCGGATCGGCCAGTTTCTGCTGGATCTCGCGATACCGGTCGAGATGCCGCAGAGTTTCCGGTTCCGCGATGACCGCGGCAATGAAGGGCCGACCCTCTGTGCTCTTGCCCAGTTCTTCCACGCGGATGCGGTCGCTGGTGCGCGCCAGCGCCTGGAAGTAGCTGACTACTTTCTCCCAATCGAGAACCGTGCGGTCCGCGCCGATCTCGTGCCCGAAGTGACTCTGCGGTGTGGGCACCGCAGCCAGGGCGCACCACGACAGCAGCAGAACCAGAGCCCCCCGCCAGATTCTCACGGCAGCAACTCCAGCATCCGGTCGATCTCTTCGGGGCTGACGTAAAAGTGCGGCGAAGTCCGCACCCAACCGCCCCGCGGCGCCGCCAGCACTCCTCCCAACTGGAGCTTCCGCACGGTCTCCCGCGCCTCGGTTCCAGCCTTCCGGAAGCTCACAATGCCGGCGCTGGTCTCCGGCGTTCGCTCTTCGGCGAGTTCGTAGCCCTTGGCTTGGACGCCGCTTGCAATCCGATCCGCGAGGCTTACAACGACCGGATTAATCCGCTCGATACCCACCTCAAGTAAAAACTCAATCGCTGCCCTTAAGCCAAAGCAACCAATTGTGTTAAGCGTTCCGCATTCGTATTTCCCGGCGTCCGCGCGAAGGGTCATATCGTGCGCCGTATAGTCGGCATAGCGCGCCACGTTATACCAGCCGAATTCGATGGGCGAAACTCGTTCCTGCAGCGCCTGTTCGACATACAAGACGCCGCAGCCCTCCGGACCGAGCAGCCACTTGTGCCCGTCGGCCGCCAGAGCATGGATGCCGCAAGCCCGAACGTCCACCGGAAAAGCACCCAGCCCCTGAATCGCATCTACCATAAAAATACATTGGTTACGGCGGCAAACCTCACCAATCGCTGAAAGGGGAGCGCGATGTCCGGTTAAATACTGGACAAAGCTGATGGAGAGCAGACGCGCGCCGCGGCAGGCTTCGTCAATCCGGTCGAGCGGATCTTTAGCCGAGAGCCACGTCACCGCCACTCCCCGCTCTTCCAGCCGCTTCCAGGGAAAATAGTTAGCGGGAAACTCTTCTTGAAATCCGACAACCCGGTCGCCGGGCTTCCAATCCAGACCCATAGCTACGGTGGCGATGCCCTCGGAGGTGTTTTTCATGATGGCGATTTCCGAGCGATGCGCACCGATCAATCTGGCGGCCGCCACGCGCACACCTTCGTAGGCGGCCATCCACTGGTCATAGTGCAGGCAGCCGAATTGGAGAGCGTCGTCGGCCAGTCGCTTCATGGCCTCGGCCGCCGGCCGGCAAAGCGGGGCAACCGCCGCATGATTCAAGTAGACGAGGCGCTCGCGCACCGGAAACTGGTCCGCATACTGCTCCCAGAGTGGTACAGAATTCACAGGTGTTGTCCCAGATGCCAATTCCATTTCCATTCATTCCACGATACGCTAATAATGATCTATGGAGATACGGGTGGGGCATGCTTTAGCTTGCCCTCAGGTCGTTAGTCCAATTCGCCGCCTGGGCAAGCTAAAGCGCGCCCCACGCTACGGGCCTCTGGGTTTGCTCATACTTTCGATGGCGCTGTTGGCATCAGCACAGGCAGCCGACAACAAGAAGGACGACCCCAACCAGATCGGCAACCGCGACGTCGGCAAGGGCATCAACTTCTACTCGCTCGAGAAGGAAATCGCGCTGGGGAAGCAGTTGGCCGCGGAAGTGGCGCGGCAGGCCAAGATCCTGGACGATCCGATCATTTCCGAATACGTGAATCGAGTCGGCCAGAACCTGGCGCGCAATTCGGACGCCAAGGTGCCCTTCACTTTCCAAGTCATCGAAGCCGACGACCTGAACGCATTTGCCCTGCCCGGCGGTTATGTCTTTGTGAACACCGGCCTCATCCAGATGGCTGAGGAGGAAGATGAGTTCGCCGGCGCTTTGGCGCACGAGATCGCGCACGTGGCGGCCCGCCATTCGACACGGCGCCAGACCCAGGCTCAGCTTGCCAATATCTCGACTATTCCCTTGAGCGTGCTGCTGGGAGGCTGGGCCGGGCTGGCGGCTCGTCAGGCCGCCGGCGCGCTCGTGCCCATGACTTTTCTGACCTTCAGCCGCAAGGATGAAGCCGAGGCCGATTACCTCGGGCTGCAGTATCTGTACGCGGCCGGCTATGACCCCGCCGGCGAGATCAGCATTCTGGAAAAACTGGGCGCTCTCAACCGGCAGAAGCCGGGAACGGTGTCGCGCCTGTTCTCCACTCATCCCATGGATAGCGACCGCATCCAAAACGCCGAAGCGGAGATCCAGAAGATTCTTCCGGCGCGCACGGAATATGTGGTGACGACTTCCGAATACCACGACATGCGCCAGCGCGTGTTCGCGGTCGAGGCCCGCCGCAAGCCGGACGAACCGGACAACCGCCCGCACCTGGTGAAACCGCCCGGCAACCAGCACGAGCAGTAACCGAAGGGCCCTGTTCATCGCAGAACTCCGGAAGACTACGCTAACGGCAGATCGATTTCGACGATCAGTCCGCCTTTAGGCGCATTCATCGCGCGGATCTTCCCTCCATGGACAGTCACGGCGCGTTCCGCAATCGCCAGCCCAAGGCCAGCGCCCTCGGAATTGCCATTCGCCACCCGCCGGAACGGCAAGAAGATTTCCGCCAGCATGCTCTCCGGCACTCCCGGTCCGTAGTCCCGCACTCGAAGCAGCGCCCGCGAATTGCTGATCTCCAGTGAAATCTCCACCGCCGTTGCCTCCGCGGTATGCCGGATCGCGTTCCGCACCACGTTCTCCACGGCGCTCCGCAACACCTCTTCGAAGCCTTTGACCGTGCACGCACCGGCTTGTTCGATCACCACACTGCGATTCCGCGCACGCGCTTCGAAATCGCCGTCGTTGGCGACTTCCTGCACCAGATTCGTCAGGTCGAACGGCGCCGGAGAACCTCGGTCCACCCCGCTTTCGATCCGCGTGAGCGCCAGCAACTGACCGATCAGCGTATCCAGCCGCCGGGCTTCCAACCCGATCCGTTCCAGGTTCTCCGCGGCCTCTTCGGCAGGACCTTGTTTCACCAGACTAAGCGCGACGATCAATCGGGATAGCGGCGAGCGCAGCTCGTGAGACACATCGCCGAGCAATCTGCGCTGTCCGGTAATCAACGCTTCAATTCGCTCCGCCATCCGATCGAAGTTGCGCGCCAGATCCGCGATCTCATCCCGGCGGTTTGTCAGCGAAGGATCGGCGCGCGTGTCCAGTCTCCCCTCGGCGATATTCGCCGCCGCCTCGCCCAACTTATTCAGCGGTTTCGTAAGGTGGCGGCTAATGAAGTAGCAGAAGATCCCGCCGGCCAGGGAGTAGACGAAAAGATCGTGGAGTGTCAACTGGACCAGCGTTCTGGTTCCGAATCCAATATGCGCGAACAGAAACAGGAGGCTCAGGGCGACAACCAGAAGGGTGAGCCAGAACCACAAGAAGATCGTTACAAACAGTCTCTTCACCGCGGCACCGCCGGCGAGGCATAAAGGTAGCCGGCTCCGCGAACTCCCTTGATGCGCTCTCTACCATCCGCCAACGGGCCCAGCTTCCGCCGGAGATTGCAAACGTGCGTATCGATGCTGCGGTCGAATGGAGAAAAGTCGCGTCCCAATACGTTGCGGACAAGGTCCTCGCGGCTGACCGTGCTTCCGGCAACGCGCATCAACGCCGCCAGCAGATCGAATTCTACGGTTGTGAGATCCACCGGCGCACCGCTCCGCCGCACCGTGCGAGATCCTCCATCGAGCTCGATATCCCCGAGGGCGATCGCCGCCGAGGCCGGTCGCTGCGGCGCCGATCTTCGCAAGATCGCGCGGATACGCGCCACCAACTCGGCGGGCTCGAACGGCTTCGGCAGATAATCGTCCGCGCCCATCTCAAGTCCCCGAACGCGGTCGTGCGTATCGCCTCGAGCCGTGAGCATCAGCACCGGTGTGCGGGAATGCTGCCGGATCTGGCGCAGCAGGTCGAAACCGTCCGTGTCCGGCATCATCACGTCCAGCATGATCAGAGAGTAGTTTCCCGCGAGGGCTCGCTCCACGCCTGCAGCGCCGCTGAGAGCCCAGTCAATCTCAAACCCTTCGCGTGCCAGGAAGCGAGTGACCAGCTGGCAGAGCTCGGCATCGTCGTCAACCACCAGCAAGCGTTCCATGGGAAGACCGGGCGCCTTTCATTCTAATGCCCGCTGCACAGCTCCACCGTCAAGATGTGTCAAGCGGCTTAACCGTCCTTGACGAACCTTGGCATTTCTAGACGGAAGCGCCCCGCCAATGCGTTTTATAGTGGAACACATGACCAAGACCCTCGGGCTTGCGACGCTGCTGACTTTATCGTTGTATCGCGGCCACTCCCAGGACCTCGCGAAGACCCCGGCTTTTGAAGTAGCATCGATCACGCCGTGCAAACCGGGAACTCCTGAGCCGCCCGGAGAACACGCCGGGATGGTCCAGTTCACTTTTCCGGGCGGAAGATTCCGGGCGAGCGCCACCACTCTGAAATTCCTCTTGGAATGGGCGTACGACATCCAGCCATCGCAGCACTCAGGCGGTCCGTCTTGGATCGAGACTGACCGTTACGACGTGGTCGCGAAGGCCGAAGGCAACGCTACCGACAATCAGATGAAGCAGATGATGCAGACTCTGCTGGCCGAGCGGTTTCAATTGAAGTTCCATCACGAGAGCAAGAACCTTCCGGTTTATGTCATCTCGCTTGGGAAGACCGCCCCCAAGCTTTTCCCCCCAAAAGATGGAGAGACTCACACTCTGCAAGTCTCCCCCCAGATGGGTCCGGATCAAAAGATCGCTTCTTACCACGTGACTGCTACGCGGTTCTCGCTTACGCAATTGACCGACACTTTCGCGCGGCAACTCGGGCGTGTCATTGTGAATAACACCGGCCTCGATGGCGACTTCGATTTCACCCTCGACCTGATGCCAGATGAGAGCCGCCCGAATCCCCTGGACCCGTCGCTCCTCATCTCCGGGATACGGGAGCAGCTCGGGCTGACACTGAAATCTCAAACGGCCCCGGTGGACTTCTTGATGATCGATAGCGCGGAGAAAGTAGAGGCCGGGAACTAGTTAGCGTTACAAAACCACGTGCCAAGATGAGTCTTGGCACGGCGGACACCAGTGTCCGCGCCACATCGTGGCGCACGCTTCAGCGTCGCTTCAGCGTGCTGCGTCGGCACTCCTGCCGACGCGCGGCGGTTTCGAAATCACCGGGACAGTTTACTAGACGTGGCTATTGGCCGGTACCGCTTCCGGTGAAACACGCCGAAAGCGCCTGCCGATCCGTTTGCGTCAGTTCGCCGAACGGAAACACACCGTCTCATTGGGGAAGGCATCGCGGATGGTGAGCGTGTGTGCCGGCAAAGCCATCGCCAACTTGGCTGCGCCCCAGTTTTTCTGCGTCGCGTAGAGCACGATCGAACCCGGCCCGGAACTTCCACCCGTGCCGTTGCCCATCTGTTCTGTACCCTCCACCTTGTAGGTAGCGAGGGCTGTCCCGTCAACGAAGGCAGAAAAAACCTGACCCATTTTCGGAGACCCGGGCGACCACACGAGTTCCATGCCGGCTTCGTGGGTATCGGCGCGGCAGCCCGGCAACCAGCACGAGCAGTAGTTACAATTCGGGCCACAGCGATAGCTCACTGAGGTTAATTAGGGGAACGCGTGTTCACCCTAGTTGACCAGAAAAATACCTTATATCGCCGATAAGGTCTCTAGTGCTCATTCTTCTCGGCGCCGGAATCCTCGTCGGATTGGCCGCGTTTTGCGCGGCCCGATGGATGCGCGCCCGCCGTCTCCTGGCGGACGCCCGGCGAAACGAACAAAATCGAGAGCAGCATAATCGTGTAATCGAAGAACGCAACCGCCTAGCCGAACAGGCCGCCGGTTTCGGCATATGGGAATGGGATCCTGAGACTGACCTCTTCAGTATTTCTGAGGGAGCCGCATTAATGACCGGGCTGGGTCATAAGCCGATGCAGGTGACCAGCGAGGAGCTGTACGCAACCGTTCATCCCGAGGATCGTGCCGCTGCCAGGTCCGCTCGGGAGCGCGCTTTCGCGGAAGGCAGTTCCTATGAGAACGAGTTTCGACGAGTGTTTTCCGACGGATCGGTCCGCTGGTATCGCAACCGTGGACAAGTTGAGTTCGCAGAAAATGTCCCGCGGCGGGTCGTCGGCGCCATCATGGACATTACCGAAGAACGGCGGGTGATCGAGAAGCTAAATCAGAGCGCAGAGAGGATGCGTCTGGCCGAGATGGCGGCCTCGTTCGGAATTTGGGAGATGGATCTGGCCAGTGGCATCGTTAAAGGATCGGAGGCCTGGGCGGCGCTAGAGCGCGTGCCAGACGCAAACGCAGGCAGACACGCGGATGAGGTGCGCGAGATCGTGCATCCCGACGACCGCTGGCTGCTTTCCAGCGGTTCCGATCGTGCGTTCGCCACGGGGGAGCCGTACTCGGTGGAATTCCGCATCGTCCCCGAACCGGGAGTAATCCGGTGGCGTCGGAGCACGGCCCAGGTTCAGTTCGTCGATGGAAAACCCTCGCGTCTGATCGGCGCTTCCATCGACATCACCGACGAAAAAGCCATGGTGGTGGCTGCGGAGGCCGCCAGCCGTGCCAAGAACGACTTCCTCGCCAGCATGAGCCACGAGATTCGGACTCCCATGAACGCGATCGTCGGCATGACCAGCCTGCTTCTTCAGAAGCAGCTGGATGCCGAAACGGCGGAGTTTGTCGAGACCATTCGGAACTCCTCCGACTCTTTGCTTACGCTCATAAATGATATTCTCGATTTCTCTAAGATCGAATCCGGCAAACTCGAATTGGAAGACCAGCCCTTCGACCTGGTGAAGTGCGTAGAAGAGTCCATAGACCTAATGGCGGTTCGAGCCGCCGAGAAGGGACTGGAACTGGCGATTGAAATTGATCCCTCGGTGCCGCGTTGGCTTCATGGCGATGTCACGCGGTTGCGGCAAGTCCTGGTAAACCTGGCGGGCAATGCCGTGAAATTCACCACGGCCGGCGAGGTGACCGTTGGCGTCAAGTCGTTTGCCGGCAGTCCAGAGAACCCATTCCTGCATTTTGCTGTTCGCGATACCGGGTGTGGTATTCCCGCGGACCGCCTGGACCGCCTGTTCCAGTCCTTCAGCCAGGTCGATGCATCCACCACCAGGAAATACGGCGGCACGGGCCTGGGCCTCGCGATCAGCAAAAGGCTCGCGGAAATCATGGGTGGACGCATCTGGGTCGAAAGTGAACATGGAAAGGGGTCCGTATTCCAGTTCATCATTCCTCAGCGTAGGGCGCCCGAGCAGGAAGCGGTGCCCCTGCCCGAGGCCAGCTGGTCAAGCAAGAAAGTTCTGATCGTGGATGATAATGCAACCAATCGCCGGATTTATGCTGCCCAGTTGCGGCACTGGGGGTTGGAGACGGTCTCCGCCGCATCGCCGCATGAGGCCATTGAATGCTTACGCCAACAGACTTTCGACCTGGCCCTGTTCGACTTCGAGATGCCGCAAATGAATGGGCTGGAGCTGGCTCGATGGGTGGCAGACCTTGATCTGGGCTCCCAGATGCGAATCATTCTTTCCAGTTCATCCGGGGTCACCCGATCGGAACTGCACGCCGATCCCGATAACCTGCCTTTCCACGCCTTTCTGACAAAACCCACCAGGTCTGATCATCTGAGGGAAGTAATCGGGAGCTTGTTGCGTGGCGCGGCCACGGTCCCCGCCCGGCGAAGAGCACCAGTCATCGACACTACTCTGGCGGCACAACGGCCACTGCGGATTCTGGTGGCTGAGGACAATGCCGTCAACCAGAAGGTCGCCGTGCGACTGTTGGAGCGTATGGGGTACCACCCCGACGTGGCGGCGAACGGTTTAGAGGTGCTGCAGGCCGTGCATCGGCAAACTTACGATTTGATCCTCATGGACGTGCAAATGCCGGAGATGGATGGCATGGAGGCATCCCGGCGAATCATCCAGGAGTTCGGTCCTGGGAGACGGCCACGTCTAATTGCCGTGACAGCCAATGTATTCAAAGGTGACCAGGAAGCCTGCACGCAAGCGGGTATGGATGCCTTCCTCGGCAAGCCGATAAACCTTGACCAGCTGCGTGAGGAATTATTGCGGTGCCCTGCACTCGGGGAGCCAGAGGAGGCCAGGTCTCATCGGGTTGCACCGTCAATGCAATCGCCCACACTTCGCATTCAGTAGCTCTTAGCTGCACCAGCGAAACAAGCTGAAAGTGCCTGCCGGTCCGTTGGACTTAGTTCGCCGAACGGGAACACAACCGTCTCATTAGGGAAGGCATCGCGGATTGTGAGCGTTTGTGCCGGCAGCGCCATTGCTGCGGCGGTGTTCTGCTTGGTCGGGTAGAGCACGATCGACCCCGGCCCGGAACTTCCACCCGTGCCGTTGCCCATCTGTTCTGTTCCCTCCACCTTATAGGTAGCGAGCGCTGTCCCGTCAACGAGGGCAGAAAAAACCTGACCCATTTTCGGAGACCCGGGCGACCACGCGAGTTCCATGCCGGCTTCGTGGGTATCGGCGCGGCAGGTAACCGTAAGCCGGTAGGAGTCTGGCACGTCCGGAATGGCGGCTGGAGGCAATTCCTGCACGATGCTCGCGCTCAGAACCGAGCCCTTCGTCGCCGGGTCTTTGGTGCGATTCACGTTCCACCGATTGGCCCCCGCGGCTTCGGCCGAGGTCGATGCGATCCATGCCTGAACGGTCGCCTCATCCGGTGGCTTCAGGCCCGCCGCGCCAATCGCCCCGGTTTTCAACTTGCCAAGCACCATCGCCGCCACAACCGGATCGGGATGTGCCGCATCGAAATGCTCCAGCGAAAGCCCGCCGTTCCGCGCTGCGTCGGTGTGACAGACCGCGCAGTACGTCTGCACCAGCGCGTTTTGTTGTGCCGCGGGCATGGCCCCGCTGGCCGCCGCCATCGGTGAACCAACAAGCCATCCGGCTGTCACTGCTACTGCGGCGCCCATTATCCGGCAGGCGGTGTCTTTCCACGTGGAACCCATTCGGCGCCCTCCCCTCAGAGTGCGTTTCCCCTAGCGCACTGACTGTATCAGCTATCTCTGAGAGCCGGCAAGACTCGATGGGGCTACGACTTGCGTTGACGCCGCTAATTCGCGGAAGGCTTTTCTACCTTGTCAATCACCAGGACGTCGGCGGGCGCCTTGGTCGAGACCAGCCGCAACCCCAGTTGCTGCTCAAATGCGAGGAACAGATCCGGGGGCGCATCGGCATTGTCGGCAGGGGGAGGCGGAGCCGGACCGAAACCAGCCATACCCTGATCGGGCGTAAACTTCAGCGTGAAGTCGTACTTTTCCGAAAGTCCGGTCTGATCCACCACTGGCTTATCCAGCACGTTTCCCTGCAACACGCTGCCGACCTCCGCCAAAGTCGCGTTCCTGACATTAAAGCTCATCCCCGCCGGCGCTCGTCCGAAAAACAGTCCGGGGAGGCTGTTCGGATCAGCTTGGCTCTTGGTAAGCTTCGATCCCGTCTTTCCGACCGTGATCGCGTACACCGAGAGCTCTTTCTTGTCACGATGGAATTTGAGTTGAAATCGATCCGCCAGCAGCTTCTGAAGCATGATTTTGAGCTGCGCAACGCTGGGCTGACCGGGCGATTCGGGCCGCCCCGTGATGTCGTACTTGTCCGATTCGGCCCAAGCGGGCAGGCCTACGAGCTGCCGGGCGTGAAGGTCATAAGCCATAGTGGCGAGATCGACCAGAGTCGTGTTGACCGTGACAACATCCGGGCCCCTCACCGTAAACACTTTGCCGGGCCGATTCGGGTCGCTCGGTTTGATGGTGGCCACTTCAAATGCTGGATTGGCGTTCGCGGCCATTCGCACCGGTGGTGGCGGCGGCTCCGGAATTGTCCACGCGGATTCCGGGGTGGCACGCGTCAGATTCAGAGCGACGTGGGTCTCTCCGATGCTCCACGTCCCGGCCATCGTGTTACCTTCGGCACTCAGCTTTCCTTCGTAGTTGCCACCGATGCCGGGGACTGTGAATTTCACGGCCGAGCTCTGCACTGAGACGACGCCGAGGGGAAGACTTTGCCCGGATTGATCGATGCTGGGGTACATGACTCCCTTGAGAGTGTCTGCATCGCTGGTTGAGATCTTCACGACGGCCCGGTAGCTCGTGCCGTTGACCTGGGCAGTACCTTGCCACGTGCCTGTTATGCTTTGGGCGAGTAGATTGCTCCCCGAAAGGGCTGCCAGAGCGATCACCCACAGCATCCACTTCTTCATAGGAAATCTCCTCAGCTTGACGTGCTTCTTTGGGATGACGCCAATTGACGGCAAAATGTTCCCGCGAAATGCACTTCGGGAACATTTCGGCGTCCGCGGGCGTCGAAATCAGGATTGAACCACGTCCGCGAGACGCACGGCACCCACACAGTTAACTTGGAGGGGATACGCAGCTAAATGATCTAGGGCAAGACATCCGCTACGGCCTGCGAACGTTGGCCACTTCGCCGGGGTTCACGGCCGTCGCCTTGCTGTCGCTCACACTGGGAATCGGGGTAGCGACATCTGCTTATAGCGAGTTAAACGGCTTCATCGGACGCGATGTTCCCGGAGCGTTCAAGCCGGGCGAACTGGTTTCGATGGAAGCGCCCATCGCGTATCCCGATTACCGCCGCTACCGCGAACGCACGGACCTTTTCGCCGGCACGCTGGCATATGCGGCCCCGGTGCCCCTGGGCGTCACTTCCGGCGGGCAAACCGAACGCGTCTGGGGACACCTCATCACGCCCTCATATTTTTCTACGCTGGGTGTGCATCCGGCGTTGGGTAGTTTCTTCAGCCAGGAAGAGGAGCAAACCGGCCGGTCGCCGAACGTGGTAGTGAGCTACCGTTACTGGCAGAACCATTTGGGCTCCGATCCGAAGGCGATCGGAAAAGCGCTCCGCGTGAACGGCCAGACGTGCACCATCATCGGTGTCGGGCCGCGCGAGTTTCAAGGCGCGTCGCCCATGGTTTATGGCGCGGACCTGTGGCTGCCGGTGTCGGTGGAAGGGCGCGTGGCGCCGGAACTGGCGGATCAGACCCTGGAGCGTCACGACAGAGCCATCTTTCACATGGAGGGCCGGCTGCGCGCGGGCGTCTCCTCGGCTCGCGCGGAGGCTGCGCTGGATGCCGTGGCACGGCAACTGGAACAGGAGAACGGCGATCCCGGTCGAGACCAGAAAGGCCGGCGCGTGCGGCTGCTGCCGGGAGGGAAACTGCTGCCCATCCGCCAGCAGGATCTGCCTGTAGTCACAGGTTTCATGACACTACTCGGCGGCATGATCCTCGTGATCGCGTGTTCCAACGTAGTCAACATGACGCTCGCCCGCGCAGCGGACCGGCGGAAGGAAATAGCGATCCGCCTCGCGTTGGGAGCCGGGCGCGGCCGCCTGATTCGCCAGTTGCTGACGGAAAGCATGCTGGTGGCGGCAGGGGCCGGCGTGCTGGGCTTTCTCATGGCTACGTGGCTGATGAGTTTCGGTTCGCGCGAGAAACTTCCGACCCCCATGCCCATGACCTTCAACTTCGCGCCCGACGCGCGTGTCCTCTGGTTCACCATCGCTCTCACCGTGTTTACAGGTCTGCTGTTCGGCCTGGTACCCGCGCTGCAATCCACGCGGCCCGATCTGACACCCGCGCTGAAAGAGGATGGCCATGTCCAGCTGCGCCGCCATCGCCGTTGGAATCTGCGCAACCTGTTGGTGCTCTCCGAGGTGGCGGGGTCGCTGGCGCTGTTGATGATCATGGGATTCATGGTGATCGGCCACCGATCGATGGTGGGGCTCGACGTGGGGTTCGACCCGGCGCGCCTCGCGCTAATTTCCGTGGACCCGATCCGCGACGGCTATTCCGGCGAGCGAGCCGCGGACTTCATGCCGAAGCTGCTGGATCGCGTGAAGAGCATGCCATCCGTAACCGCCGCGAGTTACGCGGATACCGTGCCTATGACCATGATGGGCCAGCCGCGAGTGACATTCGCCGCCGATGTTCCGGGCGGCACAAAGTCGGTTTATGTCGGGACCAAACACTCCGTGGGCAGAGACTTCCTGAACACCATGGGCATTCCCATTCTGCGCGGCCGCGGCTTTCGGAAGGAGGACGAGGCTAACGGCTCGATGGCCGTGATCGTCAGCGAGAAACTGGCGCAGTTGTGCTGGAAAGGCGAAGACCCTCTGGGCCGCCGCATGGAGCTCGGCGCCGAAGGAATTGCGACTTTTGCCGTAACGGCCGGGGTAGCCGACCGCAGCCCGCACCTCACCGGGAAGCCGCAGATATTGGAAGTAGTCGGGGTCGCCAAGAATGTGCGCGATGGCCTGGTGCTGGTGGCCGCCGACGCGCCTCCGGTGCTCTACCTTCCACTGCATCCCGCCGACTACGCGCGGCCCGGCCTGCTGGGCGTGACATTGATCATGCGCGGAACGCCGGGAGCCGATGTGCTCAGCGCAGTGCGTCGCGAAATCGCGGCGATGGACGCTAGCCTCACGCCGTTCAACGCCCGCTTGATGCCGGACGAAATCGCCGATTTGTTGTTCCCGATCCAGGTGGCCTTGTACACGTACGGTTGCATCGGCATATTTGGATTGATTCTGGCATCGGCCGGCCTGGCCGGCGTGACGGCCTACTCCGTAACACAGCGCCGCAAGGAGATCGGCATTCGCGTCGCGCTGGGCGCCCGCAACGCCGATGTGATGGGGCTGGTCATGAAGGAGGGTGCAGCGCTGATTCTGGCGGGAGTGGTGATCGGGATGGCTGGCGCCCTAGCCGGAATCCGTGTGTTGGCCGCGGTCCTGGCACAAATCTCCCGGACCTCAGGCACGAGCACGTCGGACCCGATGCTCCTCGTCGGAACGCCGCTAATACTAGCCGCGCTGGCTTTACTGGCGTGCTATCTGCCGGCCCGTCAATCGATGCGCATCGACCCGATCGTGGCGTTGCGCGACGAGTAACCGTGATAACCAACCCACCGGCGGCGAAGACCGCCGGCGTTACGTAGCGCTGGCGATCTTGTCGCCGGCACGAGTGACTCCTAGGGAAGCGCCATAACAACATTAATTCCGTGCAACGGACGCTCCGGAATGACAATGATGCCCTGTTGTATGGACTTAAGCTCTCCCACCGAAACCGTAATCTCGTATGTGCCGGCTGGCAGTGAAAGGGCGTAGACTCCTTGTTCGTTGCTCGCCTCAGTGGATGTTGCGCCGGTAACCATATTTTTCGCTGCCACCGGAGCACCGGCCACCTTGTGGCCCAGCCGGTCGAAAACCGTGCCGTCGATCATTCCGCGGCCGGATTGAGCGACCGCAAGAAAAGCATCGAGAATCAACAGCGCCGCGATCGTCAGAGTACGCATAAGGGGGTCCCTCCTATAGCAGGTTAAGGTAGCACAGGCCTCCCGGCCTGTGTCTGGTTTTTGGCTCCGCTACCTGGGCAGCGCATAGCGCTGCCCCACAGGCTCAGAACGTGCCCGAGTAAACCGCCGGTGTGTAGCTGATCTCTCCTGCCGACGCTGCCTGAATGTCGATCTTCACGGATGCCGAGCGGCCCGCTGCGAGTGCCTTAGCGGAGATCGTCAAGTACGGGTTACCGCCTGTCGTTCCGCTAGCGCTAGACAGCGTGACGCCGGCAGGAAGGTTCGTCAGCACGAGTTGTAACGGCCCTGCAATTGATTGTTGGGTCTGGTTCTGCACCGTCACCGTGCTTCGATACTGCTTGCTTGGTTTGTTGAATACGAAACCGGAAGACGTGATCTTCACCAGATTCGTCACGTTGGTGGGTGCGGACTGCCCTGCAGTCACAGTTATGGTCGCGCCATTACTGTTCCAGTAATAGTTGGTGCTCCAGGCGGCATCGAAAACGCCGATCATCACCGTGTAGTTCCCCGTCGCTTGCGACGCGGGCACGTTCCACGTATATGTATACTGCTGCGATTGGCCGCCCGTGAAATTCTGTCCGCTCCATACGTTGGTGGATACGGCGCTGCCGGCGCTGTTGAACACCTGCACTTCAATGTTCGCGTTCGTCAAAGTCGCGGTCCCGGTGTCAGTCACCATAGCCTGAATGGATGTGCCGGTTCCATGCGCCACGCTCGCTGGCGTAGCCGTTGCCGACGACGAGAACGTGAGCGACGAATCGACCACGATGCTGGCGGCTGTATCGTTCCAATGCCACATCTGCCAGGTTGCGCTGAAGACGCCCAGGCGAACGCGGAAGGTTCCCGATGCCGTGGGTGTGAAGGCCAGCGTGAATTTTTGAACCTGGTTCGCGGCGAAATTCTGTCCGGTGAAATTCTGCGAGGCCACGGTATTTCCGCCCGAGTCGGCTACCAGTATCTGCACGATACCGTTGGTTAACGTGTTGGCCGTGTCAGTAATGGTAGCGGTGATCGTGGTGGGCTTGCCTTGCGCCACCGGATTCGGGGAGGCGGAGGCCGAAGAGGTGAACGCTGGCGGCAGAATTGGCGTAGCCGCAACCTCACTCGAGTTCCCGCTGGCGCCACCCCCGTTCGTCGCGGAGACGACGTAGTAATAAGTCGTGCCGTTGGTCAAGCTGGAATCGGTATAAGTGGTCGCCGTAACCGTGCCCAGAGTGGCATAGGGGCCGCCGCTCACGCTGCCACGCTTCACGGTGTAGCTGGTGGCGCCACCGCCGGCATTCCAGGTGAGCGTCACGGCGCCGCTGCCAACAGTCGCTGCCAACCCGGTAGGCGCAGTCGGAGGGGTCGTGATGCTGCCGGCGGGAACGACAAAAAGCGTGATGCTTTGCGAAGGAACCGTCGCGGTAAGGGTGTTGTTGGCCACGGTGACGTCGGCGAGACGCGTAATCGATGTCTGCGATGCCGAGTTGATCTGCCAGGCCTGCGCCGTTCCCGTGGTGGCGAAATTCGCCAGGCTCAGCGTTACTGGCGTGCTGCCCTGCTGCTTGTTGATCACCATAACGGTGAGCGCGCCGTCAGAGCTGCGCGTGGAGGCGAAGGCCGAGAGATTATCAGGATTGGCAGTTGTGGCGGAGACGCTGACGTCGCCGAAGATCCCATTATTGCCGTCGTAATTGCGGTAGATCTGGCTGGCGAGATAAGTGACGTAGTAAGTGGTGGGAGTGGTCCCCGTGTTCTTGGCAACGGTCCAGCGCGTGGCGAGGTCGAAGCCTTCGCGGCCATAGATGCCGAGCACGTCGGCCTGAGTGGTTGCGCCATTGAGATTGGGTTCATCGCCCCAGTTGTACTCGGTGCAGCCGATCTGCAGTCCGGGGTGATACTGATTGACCATCGCCTTCAGCGTGGGAATCCAGTTCAGTACGCGGCCGTTGATGCCGATATCGCCGTACCAGGAGGGATCCTGAAACGTGGGATCCCACAGAATGCGCGTCTCCTGGTTGCGCGCCTGCTGGCCCGCCAGCGAATCGTCGCTTCCGTCGGGCAGAGCGTTGTAGCAGTGAACGGTCAGGATGTCGATGAGCTGCGTGCCCGTCTTTTGCTTGTAGGCGTAGAGTTGCTGGAGCAGCCACGGGTAGTAATAAGTCTGATTGTGGGTATTGTAATCGGAATTCGCAGCGCCCGATCCGTTGGCCTGGTCGAGCCCGCTGAAATACATCGCCCACCAACTCCACTCCTCGAAGCCGGCGATCTTGGCGTTCGGATCGGCGGCGCGTATGGCCGTGGCGTAGGCCACAATCTTGTTGTACATCTCCTGGTAAGTCGACGGATTCGGGTGGACATCGCGATGGGTGGAATACCAGAGCGAGGGTTCATTGTCGAGGATGTAATATGGCACGCCGCCGGCGCTGGACGGGCCGAAAGTGTTCACAAAGTGCTGCACCCAGGATTGCTGGACGGCCGCGCTGTTGGTGACGCCGGTGTCCAGCGGATCGTTGCCAGTGATGTTCTTATTGGTCGCCGAACTGACGCCGTTTCCGGCATCGGAATTCCACGGATCGGTCGCAGTCTGCGCGCCATACTTCTTCACCGAGAAGCCCTCCAGCGTGCTGCGGTTGGGCCCGAGATTGGCAAGATAATCAATCATCGGGATGGTGAACAGTGGTTGCGCCCCGTTGGCGGCCGAGCGCGTGGTGGTGACATACTGGTCGGCCGACCCGCTGGGCGTACCGTTGCCATCGGAGTAGGTCTCAAAATACCAGTCGGCCGCCGCCGAGTGCGCGTCAATCTGCCAGTTATACCGCGTGGTCGAATTCCCGCCCCAGCGGTTGAGCGGAGCGTTGAGCGTCTGCATGTCGTGCGCATCCCCGTAAGCGATGCCGTAGATATTGGGATTGATGGGATGGCGATTGGCATTCGCGTCAATGCTAACGGACGTAGCCGGGTTTTGTGCAAAGACGAGAATGGCACTCAGCGTTACGACGGTTAGCCGGACGATGGGTTGCATCGGGCATGCTCCTGATGGTTATGAATAATTAGTGTTATGCGTACTGATATCGTAGGAGCAGCGCTACTGAACTTCTATGTAAACTTCGGTTATTGAGGGGAATCAGCGGGGGTTTCCGCACGTTTGTGGCGCGTGCGGACCATTCATTTACCGTTTCGGTCTTTTAGCGCCGCCTTGTGCTCATTTCAAACCCAGCTTCGTACCAGCTGCCAGCATGCGTATCGCCTCTTCGAGCCGTCTCGCTTTCGTCTCGTCCCGCTTGGCGGAATCGATCCACCTGACGTACTCGCGCCGGTGTGATGGCGCCAGGCTCTCAAAGTACTTCTGCGCCGCGGGCTGACCCTTCAGAGCTTTTTGGATGTACGGTGGCACCTTCCCCGGTACCGGCGGTGGCGCGTCGTAGCTGCGGTCGGTTGGCGGGCGCTCCAATCCAGCCGGCATCATCCGTCCGCTGGCTTTCAGCTCCGCGAACCGCTTGCGATTTGTGTCCGACCATCGGCTGTCTGGCTTCCGCGGCGTGAACTTGCGCGCATACCGATCGTCATCGAGGCGTTTGATTAAGCTGTCGATCCAGCCGAAACACAGCGCCTCATCGAGGGCGTCCATGTAAGCGACGGACGCCCGACCAGTGTGCGGCTTGTAGAATATCAGCCACAACTCAGATTCCGACGCGTAGTGCTTGGCGAGCCACTCTCGCCATTGTTCGCAGTTGCGCGCGTCGAAGGTTTTCAAGCACCGCTCCCTTTGGTCACGGCTCGGTAAGTGACGTATCAGCACGCTGAGAGCGCGCTGAGAGCGTGCGCCACAATGTGGCGCGGACACTCCTGTCCGCCGTGCCAAGACTCATCTTGGCACTTGGCTCAGCACTACTTGCCGCTTCCCTTCGGCCACACCACTCCCTGGTCCTTCGCCGTAACCGGCGCCATCCCTTTGTAAGTGAACTTCTGCACGCGCTGCCCGCGATAGGTTTCAGTCTCGTAGATGTTGCCTTTGGAATCCGTCGCGATGCTGTGCACACCGTAGAATTCGCCGGGCTGCCGTCCACCTTCGCCGAATGAAGTCAGCACCTCCAGCGAGTTCCGGTCCACAATGTGTATCCGGCCGTTCTCGCCGTCGGATACATAAAGGTACTTCTGTTGCGGATCGGCGGAGAAGGCCATGTCCCATACCGATCCGGAACCGAGTGTCTGCTTCTCGATGAAGGCTTCCTTTACGAACGTCCCATCCGGTTTGAAAACCTGGATGCGGTCGTTTTGGCGGTCGCAGACGTACAGTAAATCGTCATGGGCCAGCATGGCGCAGTGCACCGGATTGCGGAACTGCTGGGCCGGCGGCGCATCCGGCTTGTATGGGCCCAGGTTGACGTCGCTGGGTTTGTTTCCGTACGCGCCCCAGTGCCGCTTGTACTGGCCGGTTTCGGAGTCGAATACGATCACGCGATGATTGCCGTAGCCGTCGGCGACATAGATTTCCTGGCGCTTCTCGTCGACGAAGATTTTGGCCGGCAGGCGGAGATTCTCAGTGTCGTTGCTGCCCTTGCTGTGGCTGGGCTTGCCGATCTGCCTGATGAACTTGCCGTCGTTGGTGAACTTCAGAATCTCGTTATCGTGGTAACTGTCGACGCCGCCTTGCTCTTCATCCTGTCCATTGATGGCGCCGCGTCCGCTCTGCGGTCCCCTGCCGTTGCCGCCGATCCAAACGTCACCTTTGCTATCGACCGTGATGCCGTGGTTCGATTCGGGCCAATCGTAGCCGCTGCCCGGGCCGCCCCAGGACTGCAACAGTTTCCCGGACGAATCGAATTCCAGAACGGGCGGCGCCGCCCGGCAACACTGCGCGATGGGCGGGGTGGTGGTGGCATGCTGCTCACCGGCCTCCAGCGATCCGGGACGATGGATGATCCAGATATTGTCATGCGAGTCTGCCGATACGCCGATGGTCTGGCCGAGTATCCAATGGTTGGGCAGAGGCTTGGGCCAGAACGGGTCCACTTCGAAACGCGGCGCCATTACCTCCGCGGCGTGAACCACCGCCCGCTTGCCCAACAGTGCGGAGCGGACTCCGAGCCCACCGGCCAGCACCAGAACCGCTGCGCCGATGGCGTAGAGATTGCGCCTCATACGTCGTCCCTTCCGATGTTGACGATGAAATACTCCGCGCGCGTGCTTCCGACATTCTTGGCGTTGTGCAGTTCGTTGGAGCCGATGAACCCCACGTCACCGGGACCTAGCCGATACGGCTTGCCGGAGATCGTCAATTCCATCGTGCCCAGGCGCACCAGCATCATTTCTTCCCGCAGGTGCATATGCGGCGGGTGATTCACTTCGCCGGGCGCGATGTCGCTCTGGTGGCTCTCCATCTTGAAGCCGGTGTGGGTCTTGCCGGTGAACATCCGGCGCTGTTTGTTCTTCCCGTTGGTGGTAACGGGCAGTTCGTTGTAGAGATAGCTCTTGGTTGTTAAGAGCGGCAATTTCTCTACGCCAGGCGCCTCTGCGCTCTGCGCCGAAGCACTGGCGGCCGCCAGAGCGGGAAGCAGAAGGCCCAAATCTCTGCGCGAGTACTTCATAGTGATTCTCCTCGTCCGTTGGGTTTTCAGGACCCAAACACTATACATCGCGCGAGCCCCTGCGGCTAGGGGGCGGTTTTCTTTATCCCTACGATCCGCCCGGACCCGCGATCCCAACGCCATGCGGCTTGATCGCCCTCCAGATGGACTCCACCCAGCCATCGATCGATGCCGGTTAACCCGATGTGGTCGGCGCGTCCCTCTAGAACGTCTCGGCCCGCTTTCGTGATGGCGACTTCACCATCCGCCTTCTGGACCAGCGGGTGACGAACTGAGGATAATGCGGTCAGTACCCGATAGAACGAGCCGTCCCCCATAAAGATCTGCTCCTCCAGTTGCTGTACGGCGGCGAAGAGCCGTCTGGCAGGGAGCGGACCGCGCTCACGCAGGACGGAAAGTGCCTGCCGCTCGGTGCGGGACAATCCGCCATCGACAGAGGGAAACTGTTCCAGGTGACGCCGCAGCGCGGTGGCCAGGAACGGCAATGCGGAAGTATCCGTTTCCATGAGACGCTCAATGGCGGTGGGATCGGGCGCAGTGAACGCACTCCATGCCGCCTGAGCCGTGCGAAACTGCCCGTCGGTGACCCGCGGGCGCGTGTCGGCCAGCGATGCCAATTGATGCGCGGTGAGTTCGCCGAGCGCGACAAAATGATCCCGGCCGGGATAGCGCCCGATGCAATTGAGGCTCAGCTTTCGAGCGCCTAAATTCTGCCGGCTGAACCAATCGAGCACTCGGATCAGGATGAGCTGGTCGGACAGCCGGTGGTCGAGCCAGATGACCACTTCCTCGTGCTGCGAAAAAGCAGCGAGTGTATCGTCACACCTCTTCAGGTATTGCCGAGCCTCCTCCAGAGTGGCATATCCCGCCTCGGCCATGAAGTGGGCGCGCGTGTCCCGCCAAGCCTCGGCGCTCAGACCACCCGGCGTCGGGCCCTCGTACATCAAGTCGCCATAAACCGAAACATCGCCAGATATCCCAGATTGCCTAAGCGTGCCGGCTACGGATTCACCATCAGTGATGTGCAGCATGGCGCGAGCCTTTCTTGGGCGGCTCTTCAAAGGATAGTCGAGTCTCCCGGGGAAAACGCCGCAGGGAATCGGAAAACCGCCAGCGCTGGCGGTTTGGGTATATAACTCGCTGATTCTTCGTGATGCTTCCTGCAAATACCGCTAGGGCTGGCGGTTTTTGTGCGTGAGGCCGACCGCTCCGTCTGGTCGCGGCTCTGTAGCGGTGCGTTCTACCCTGTGACCGCTGTAATGCGGTCTGGGCAGCGCCATGCGCCGCCCAACACCGGCGACAAGATCGCCAGCGCTACGTAACGCCGGCGGTCTTCGCCGCCGGTGGGCGGTCTACCCGGACTAGAAATGTACAAACTCCAGTGACCGCTGTAAGGCGGTCATTTTTCGTTCAATCCGGCGCGCCGGAAGCGCTGCTGAGCCGTGACCAAAGGGAGCGGTCCGCCTTTTACAGCACCGGCATCACCGCACTCAGCGACCGCGGAGCAATCGCCTCCAGCGCCATGGAAAGCGCGATGGCGGAGTCATTGGCGCGGCGCAAGTCGTCGGCCGTTTCACCCCAACCGGCTGGATCGAAGCCCATGCGGCCGGAGAGCTGGCTCACGGGCAACAACCACTCGAAACGATTTTCCGGCGGCAGTCGATTCTGGATCAGGAATCCCAACATCGACTGGAGCACGAATTCGCGCGCGGGCCCATTGGGAACAATGACCACCAGCTCACTGAATAGCGCGATCTTCTCGCGAAAATGTTCCACTGGACCTATGCCGGTGCTCTGGGTCCACGCGGCCAGGGCGCCCAGAAAATCACGGGCCCTCGACTGCCACTCATTCTGCTCACGCTGCTGGGGCTGGCTGGCCGCGCCATTCTCACCGAAGATTAAGGCCTGGAATTGATCGCGCATCGCACGGCACTCCGGATCCTCGCACCACGCCAGACCCTTGACCTCACCATCGGACTTGGCGGGAGTGATGGAGCTCATGTCGATTGGCGAGAGCGGTGGGATTGCGAGCTTATCGTTAAAATAGGCGGCCACGTTGGCTGCCGGCGCCGCCCAAACATTCTGCGTGTCGTCGGCGCAACGCGTCCCTGCCAGGTTACTGTTCAGAAACCGCCGGTAAGCCTCCAGCAAAACCATGGGAGAGATCTGCCGGCGCTGGCTTTGATCCGCCAGCCTTTGAATGGCGGGCCCGGCCGCATTGGCGCCATACAAAAAGGAGCGGTCGTCACTCGAGATCCTGGCCAGTGCGCCGGCAAAGGCCGTGATCAGCGACTGGAATTCGGTATCCTTTCCCGCGGCGCCTTCGAGAAGGCGCGCCACCGGAGCTACTTGAGCGGCTGAACTAACAGTCGCAATGTAGCCCGCCAGGAATTTCGCAGGCTCCTCGTCGCGAACCTCTTTCGCCGAGAAAGTTTGCGCCGCGACCCGTCCCAGCACGTCGTAAAAGCGGTCGACATCATACACCAGGAAGTCGTCGCAGCTAAGCTGGGGCAAGCGCAGGGGAGTAATCTCCAGGAAGTGTTCGCGGGCCTTTTGCGGCGCCAGGGGCAGCAGGCCTTCTACCGCGCGGAGTTGCAAGGACAGCGTATCCAGGTCCTGCTCGTAGGCGCGATTCAGAAAACCGGAAGGGCCGATGGAACGGGCCAGCCCTGTCCGCCTCTTGTAGGGCTGAGCAGAGAAAGGCGCCAGAGCAAAGGCCTGCTCGAGGAGTTCCACGCGGCGCGTCTTCGCGAGCTGGTCGAGAGCGGCAACACGGATCAGCGCATCGGCGGCGACCTCCGGGGGCGCGCTATGGGCCAGATCGACCACCGACTGGATTTCGAGGGACGACGGTCCGGCGGCCGCGGCGAGTGCTGGCAATAGAACGAGAACCGGGAGTCTCATGGAAACCGGAATCAGGTTCTATTTTACGCTTTGGGGCAAAGCTGAAAAGCATGCCCCACCAAAGGCCTAGCTGGTGGCGTACTGGTTGCCGGCGACGAGTTGCGAAGTGCTCTTGTTCACGATGCCGGCGATGGAGGAATTCCCCATGCTGAAGAAACTGATGCACGCCATCGCCAGAAAAGCGATCAACAGCGAATACTCGATCAGGTCTTGGCCATTTTCTTCGCGCCAGAGATTTCGCAGCCGTGGAACCATTTCGCCCTCCACGGCCATTACAACGTATACGCGCGGGCAAGACAAGGAAAAAAATAGGCGTTCTAGTACCGAATAGTCACTTAGGATAGCGCTGGTGATAACCGGCGGGGGCGTATGGTCTAAGCCGCTTGCTAACCGAAGGGAGTGTCAGGCCGCTGTCTAAAGGTGGGTAATATGGAGCGTACCGCTCGGCCGTGCCGACCCCCGTTATTGACCCACGTTTGTAAACGGGGTGGGCGTCCTCCGAGCGCCTTTAGGCTTCTCCCTTGTCCGCGATCGGACCAGGAGCTTGCTCACCAGCGCGTTGTGATCGAGATGGACTCCCTATTTTGATGGTGTTTGGATCAAAATAGGTGGACCAGCACCTGCATCGCAGACACGCTCCTCTGAAAGTCTAGCAGATTTCCAGGCCAAGCAGGGCCAAACAGGGTTTACTGCGGGCCGAAGCGAAAATCCAGGATCATCTCGCTGGGTACCGGATGGCCTCCGGTCCTGGCCGGCTCGAAGACCCATGCTTTGGCGGCGCGCTGGGCGGCTTCCGTCAGGCGGAAATTGACGAAAGAGTTCTTGTTGACGAGCGTCGCCTCGGTCACTGCTCCCTGCGCATCGATTTGTACGCGGATCTGCACTTCGGAGCCGGGGCCCGACGGCATTGGGCCACTGATCGTGGGGCTGACCCGCCGCACTACCTTGGGGCCACTGGTGGGGCCGCTGGTCACCGGCGCTGCGGACGATGCCCCGGTTGTGGATAGCGCAGGGGTTGGGGACGGAAACGACGGAGCGGACATTGCCGCGATCGGCGCCGGAACAGTGGAAGTCACGGGCGAACTGGCTGCGGCGCTGAGAGCCGGGGGAGGCGGTATCTCGGATATGGAGGTCTTCGCGGCGGGCCCGTTGGTTGCCGGAGTGAACGGGCGCAGCGTCCGCACCTGGTCGCGGACGACAATCTTCACGGGTTCCGCACGGTCTTGGGCGGACGGCGGGTCGGCGGTGCGCAGTGCTTCCAGCACACGAACATGTTCTTCCGCCAACTGGTTGCCGGGCATGACGATGTTCAGACTAAAGAGCAGGTCGCCGGTCTGCGGTGTATAGAGAATGGTCCCGCTCGTAAGATCGGATGGCGTCAGGCCAACCTCTTGATCTCTGCCGCCGTCGCGAATGTCCAGCACCGCGCCCGTGGGATTCAGGGCGGCAACCGCCGCACGATCCCAAGTGAGCCTCCAGAGTGGGCCTTCCCGCGCGGCCGAAAAACCGGTCCGTACCGGCGAGGTGGCTGGAGCAGCCGCCGGCGTTTCGGAAATCGTGATGCGCGGCTGCTGCGAGGCGGTGAAACGGAGATAACCACCCAACCCGATGGCCGCCAGCACAATCGCGCCGCCGATGTACCAGGCGTTCGCCACGCGCCCGCCGCGGCCCGGCCGTTCGCGGGTTTGAGATAGGGTCGCCATCCAATCCGGCTGTGACACGGAGCGACTTTCCGGGTGAGCCAATGCGCGAACCGGCGGTTGCGGAGGAGTGTATGGCTCCTGGCGGGGATACGCATGCGGTTCTGGGTGCGCCACCGGAGGAGCCGCAACGGGTGGCCGGGCCGGAGCCTGTTCGAGCGCCGGAGCGGGGGTCGGAACGGCTTTCGGAGCCGCTTCGAACTCGATAGGCTCCGAGGCCGACATAGGGTTCAACCGCAGGGTCACGTGCTGCCAGTCGTCCCATCCGTCGTCCTTCCGGACCGAAACAGAGGCCGTCATGCTCAACTTGGAAAGCGGTGTGAAGGCAATGTAGTAGTGGAAATTGGAGGTGAAGGAGGTATGCGCCTCCTCCAGCACCGCGAGCAATTCGCTGTCGCTTTCCTGGGTGCGGCTATCGTTTCGGGTCCGGCTGCGATAAAAGCCCACCACCGCTTTGGAAGGGTCCTTCTGTACCGAGGCCATCAAACTCCGGATACCATTCAGGTCGATGTCGGAAAGCCGGAAGGCTGGTCCGAAGCGGTATTCGATTTGGATGGGAACCGCCTCTTCGGCGAGAACGATGCCGGTCTGGCTGTGGCGGCCAAGCAGCAGACCACCCACTTCGGCTCCCCCCCGGGGCACGGCACGCAAGCCTTCATTCACCTGGTCCCAGATGCTGGCGACCAGCGCGCTCGGAACGGCCAGAGGGAACGCCGAACGATCGCAAAACACCACGTCTTTGGTCCTGGGGTTTTGGCCTTCGATGCGACCTGCCGGACTGCTTTGAGGCGCGAACATAAAGTCCCGCCGCTGTTGCTGCGGCTTAGGGTCTAGTGTATAACAAATCGTTCCATGGAAATTCGCGGATTACGCGACTAATTTCGGTTGCGAGAAAAGGAAATGATCGAAATAGTAGTGCATCAACAAGACGCTCAGTACCACCACGAAGTAGCTCTGATCGGCAGCCAGCGGGGTGACCGCCCGCACCACCACGGTGAGCAGCACCAGGACGCCGGTGGCGGCCAGAAAACACGCGTAATATGCAACCATACTATTGTGGCGCACCAGGCGGCGCACCAGCGGACTGTCGATTTCCCCCCGCTCGTCGCGCAGGCGGTTCAGCAGCCACAGCAGGAACAGATATTGAAATGAATGCCAGGTGTTGTATCCCTGGAATAAAACATCCAAATTAGAGCCTAATGGCAGGCAAAACGATACAACTGTAGTTACACCGATGAGTAGCGTTTTTGGCAGGCTGGCGCGCTGCTCGCGGAATTCGACTAACGTCTTGCCGATCCAGGCCACCAGGAAAATCGAGAAAACCACGCCGGCCACTATGGGCAGGTGGAGCGGGCGCACCCAATCGGGGTAGGGGAGCACCACTCCGCCCACGTGGAACTCGCGCAGCGAGAGCTTGTAGAGACCGATGGGATACATACCGCTCAGGATCAATCCGTAGTCCACGAAACGGGACCAAGGCGGTTCCGGCCGTAGGTTGCGCATCCGGTAGCAATCCGTCAGATAGATGATCTGGTGCAGCACGTGGAGCGAGGCCCAGGTGAAGAAGAAGGTGATCAGCAGAGTGTACTGTTTCACACCGAGGTAGACCACCAGAACGGGCAACAGGAAGGCCAGTTTGGCGTACCAGGGGTGACGGAAGAGGAAACGGCCGTCAAGGAATGTGTAGGTGATGGTGGAGAACAAGTGTGGTCCGCCGATCAGCGTAGCGACCGTGATATTGACCAGGTCGATAGCCTGCTGCGGTTTCATCCAGCCGGAAGTTTCGGCGACCCAGGCCACCAGGAAGGGCAAGGGAACCAGAACGGCGCTAAAGATCAGGAGCGACAAGTCCCAGGCGGGCTTATAGATCCAACCCTGTCGGCGTTGCGACACGAGAATGGGCGAGGTGGCGATGGCAGCCATAGCGAAGATGATACGTCAGAAGGGCGAAGATTTCACCTCCTATTCCCCGCGGATTGTGCCACGCCGGCGACAAGATCCGGAACGGACGCGCCGTCGCCAGCGCTACGTATTCCCCCGGATTGTGCCACGCCGGCGATAAAATCGCCAGCGCTACGTAACGCCAGCGGTCTTGCCGCCGGTGAAATGGCCACACACTGCTGAAATTTTCCTCATTGACCGTTGAATTTGTGGACCAAACGGGTTAGGATGGAATTGAAGGCGGATATTCAGATGAGAATATCGATTTTAACAACGCTTCTGCTGGCCGCCGGTTTCGCCGCGTATGCCCAGGAGGGCATGCCGCGAATGTATACGGTAGATCCGGCCAACGCACAGCGAGGGGATGTCATTACGATCACGGGAGACTATCTCGACGCGGGCTGCGTCGCCCAGGTCTTCCTCACGGATGGGAAAAACGACACTCAGGCGGTGGTAACGGAGCAGTCTAAGACCACCCTTAAGCTTAAGATTCCAGAAAAGATCGGAGCTGGCCGGTGGGCCGTGATGGTCTTGACGCCGGGCCCCAATGCCAAGTACATCGAGGAGCCAGTCAAGGTTTTGATTCAGGAGTAGCGGGGACTCCGGGCTTGCGGAACCACAGCCAGAAATACTGCGTGCCGGCGCCGGTCTGGCCTTCTAGATGGAATCCGGACTCCTGGGCCAATATGGCGGCGCCGTCCAGAGAAATCGGATATCCCAGCCAGGTATCGAGCTCGCTCTTGCGGACCACCCCGGTACCGCCCTGCACCTGGAACTTGAAAAGGCTGCCTGGCCGCAGCACCCGGAAGACTTCACGGCAATAGGATGCGATGACGTCGTACGAAGGAATGTGCTGGAAGACAATATACGAGAAGGCGTAATCGTAGCTGGAGTCAGGCAGGCCGCTGAGCGTGCAGCCATCCCCGACGATCAGATCCACGTTGTTCCAATCCGCGGTATTCCGCTTTGCCTGCGAGATCATTTCTTCGCTGATGTCGACGCCCGTGACGTGGCCGAAGACTCTGGCCAGCATCCGCGTCATGCGGCCCACGCCGCAGCCAATTTCCAGGGCGTTTAGATCCAGAGGAGAACGCCGGCCGCCGCAGATGGAGGGCATATCCCCCAGGACATCGTTGGCCACGTTGATTTCGCCGCTGCGAAAGAACTCTCTCTGGTCCCAATCCTTAGTGCTGTTCTGAACGTAATACTGGGCATTTTCCTTGGCGCGGTCGTTCCAGTCCGACCGCATTCTGGTGAGGACGTTGGTATCCATATATCTAAGGGCGCACCATACATACTACCGCTCCCTTTGGTCACGGCTCAGAAGCACGACCAAAGGGAGCGGTCACGACATTTCGGATACGCCACGCGCTAGCGGCGCTTGGTGAGCGTGACCGTGGCCTCCACCGGCTTGCCGTCGCGCAGCACTTTCACTTTGACCACATCGCCGGGATTCTTGGCGCGCAGGGCATACGTGAAATCGTAGAGGTTCTGGATGGGCTTGCCGTCGAACTCCACCATCACGTCGTCAGCCTTGAATCCGGCTTTAGCTGCGGGAGATCCAGGAGTCACATCCGAGAACTTCACGCCTTTGACCCCTTCGCCGAAATCCGGTATGGAGCCGAAATACGGTCCGTAGCCGGAGGCGTTGGAATCGCCGGATGCCGTGCCGGCGTTTCCGGCGGCGGAGCCTTCCGCCCCCGAAGGCGGCGCGACGCGTACGAACTTCGGGCGGTCGGAGGACTCGCGCAGGTCGTCGGTGACGTCGGCCACCAACTGCAGGACCTTGGCGCCATCCGGCGCATCGATCTTGTCCCAGGTGTCGCCGGGCTTATGGTAATCGCTATGCAACCCGGAAAAGAAGAAGAGCACCGGCACCTGCTTGGGAATGAACTCCATGTGGTCGCTCGAACCGTAGCCGGAAGTATCGGAATAATCCAGGTTCAAGCCGTATTTCGGCCGCAGCTTGTCGAGCAGCGCGCGCAGAGTCGTGCCCGTGCCGGCGCCACCGATGTAGAGCTTGGCGTTGCGTACGCGCCCGATCATGTCCATGTTGATCATGGCCACTGCTTTATCGAGCGGCAGATCGGGATGCGAGGCATAGAAGCTGGAGCCGAGCAGTCCCAATTCCTCGCCGGCGAACGTCAAAAACAAAATTCCGCGTTTTTGTTTCGGCTGCGTGGAGAACCAGCGCGCCAGCTCGATCACGCCGGCGGTGCCGGACGCGTTGTCGTCGGCTCCCGGATGGATGGTTCCCGCCAGGTCGGGCGCCAGCGAAAACTGCTCGCCCAATCCGAGGTGGTCGTAGTGGGCGCCCAGAATCACGTACTCGTCGGTTTCGCCGGGAAGGTAGCCGGCCACGTTGTGGACGGTCTTCACGGCGCGCTCCACATCCAGGTTGCCATCCACGCGCACGCCTTCCGGGAAAGCGAAGGGCTGCGGTTTCAAGGTCCGGTCGATCTCCGCCTCGATGGAATCGAGACGTTTGCCGGCTGCCGCGAACCAGCTATCGATCTTGTCCTCTTTCACCTGAACGAAAGGAATTCCCGCGTCGGCAGGCCCGGCGGTGCGTCCGAATACTTCCAGTTGATCGGGATCGGCGCGGTGATTGGCCCGATCGTTGATGAGGATGACGCCAGCCGCGCCATGAATCTTGGCGTTGGTCGCTTTGCTCGAAAATTGCGCGTGTTGGGTATACGCCTTCCCGGCGAACACGCTCTTCTCGTCGAATTCTTGAGGTTCGTGGCGTAACATCAAGACAATTCGGCCCTTTACATCGATGCCGTCGTAGTCATCGTAGTTGTACTCGGGCGCCGTGATGCCGTAGCCGACGAACACAACTGGGCCGCTTATTTTGCCAGGAGCGGAAAAGTTCAAAGGCACGAAATCTTCCGGGAAATGGAGCACCGTGGTGTGGCCCGATTCCGTGAAATGGAAGCGGTTGGCCTTGCCCAGCCGCGCGTCGGTGGTGACTGGAAAGGCTTGGTAGAAGCTCTTTCCGTCAGCCGGCTTCAACCCGAATTCTTTGAATTTGGCGGCAATGAACGCGCCCGCTTTTTCGAGCTCCGGGCTGCCGGTGGCGCGACCCTTCAACTCCGGTGAAGCCAGGTATTTAATGTCATCCAGGTAAACATTTGGATCAATGTTGGCGGTGGCGCCAGAAGCGACCCACGAAATAACAGCGGCAACGGGCAGCAGCCCGTACTTCCAAATTTTCATTGCGATATCCAAGCCCTCCCGAGTCCCACGGGAGGCTATTTCTTTTTGGCCGACCCAACCGGCGCGGGCGTCGAAGCCGCCTGCGGAGCGCCTGGAAGATCCAACCGGATCGAGCAGCCACAATCCTCGCCCGCATTCTTGGCGGTCCGCTGATAGTCGATCTCGTAATCGATAATGGCCTGCAACATGGGCCATTCCGCAGCGGAGGTGAGGCGGCGGCCGTTGATGAACAATGTTGGCGTGGAATCGACCTGCAGGGCCCGGCCCTCGGCGATGTCCTTGTCGACTTCCCCTTCCGTAGCGCGGCTATCCATGCAACTGGTCAGTTGCAGCGTGTCGATGGTCTTTTCCCCCTGCGCCCACCCGAGCACTTTCTGCTTCAGGTTGTCCGGGTCGATCTCTCCCTGATTCTGGAAGATCCAATCGTGGTATTTCCAGAATTCGTCCGCGTTCTGACCGAAGACGCAGCGCGAAACGATGGCGGCGGCTTTGGACCAGGGATGAATAGAGGTGAGCGGAAACTGCTTGAAATACACGTGCACCTGAGTGGGATACGCGGCGAGCAGCTGGGTGCGGAGCGTCTGGGCTTCTTTCTGGCAGTAGGGACATTCGAAATCGCTGAACGCGACGAGCACCACGGGTGCGCCCTGCGTTCCGAAATTCGGCGCGCCATCGGTCTTCAGTTTATCCAGGTCCTTCTTGAACGGATTTTCGGTCGCGTCATAAACCGTGCCTTGGATAATTTTGGTGCCATCCTGCGAAACCAGCAGCTCGAAATCCTGGCGGGCATTGTTCATGGAAGCGGTGACGGTCACCTGGCGAAAGCCCGGTATGGCGGACGGTTTGGCATCGGCCACTTCAACCGTTACGCGCTTGTCCATCACATAAAGGTGACGCAGATATGCTTCGAGCGCCTTCTTGTCGAGGGGCACGGGATTGTCGGGCGCCGGTTTCTTCGCGGCCCAGCCGCAGACGGCCAGCGACAGGATAACCGCTGCCGAACACAAGAGCGATCGCAACATATTTCCCTATTGTAATGGAAACGGGGCAAACCACAGATTCGTTACATAATGGGTTTGGATGCCTCGGAAAATCCCGCGCATGTTGTGGCTGGCTTTGCCGCTGGCGTACGTTCTCTACCTTTATCATTTGGATGCAGCGGGCCTATTGGGGCCGGATGAACCCCGCTATGCGTCGGTGGCGCGCGATATGGCGCATACCGGCGACTTGGTGACGCCGCACCTGTGGGGCCAGCCGTGGTTTGAAAAACCGGCGCTGCTCTACTGGATGACAGCGGCCGGGTTTCGCCTGGGGTTGGGACCGGAGCTGGCTCCGCGACTGCCGGTCGCTGTGATGGCATTGGGTTTTCTGGGTTTCTATTGGTGGATTTTGCGGCGTGAATTCGGTTACACGGCCGCCTGGTTCAGCGTTTTGATCCTGGGCACAAGCGCCGGCTGGGTGGCTTTCAGCCAGATCGGCGTGACCGACCTGCCGTTGGCTGCCACGTTTTCCGCGGCGATGCTTTTGTCATTACCGTGGATCGCCAAGGGTGATGCCCGTCAGTTGCCGGCAGCTAGCGCGCTGCTGGGCCTGGCGGTTCTGGCGAAGGGGCTGGTTCCTCTGGTATTGGCTCTTCCGCTGTTGATGCGCGGCCGGTTTCGGGACCTGATCCGCTGGCGTGTGGTGTTGCCATTCTGCGTGATCGCGCTGCCATGGTATGTGCTGTGTTACCTCCGCAACGGCCGCACCTTCCTGGACGTTTTCTTTGGACAGCAAACCTTCGCGCGGTTCTTCTCGCCGGAGCTGCTTCACGGCCAGCCCTGGTGGTTCTATCTTCCCGTGCTGCTGTCCGGCCTCCTGCCCTGGACGCCTTTAGTGGGTTTGGTGGCGCGGCGCCATGCGCTGCGGAGCGATCCCCGCCGGGCGTTCCTTTTGCTTTGGTTCCTCTTCGGCCTCCTCTTCTTTTCCATAGCGGCAAACAAGTTGCCGGGATACCTCCTCCCGCTGCTCCCGGCCTTGACTGCACTCATGGGGATCGGTCTGGGCGAAGTGGAGAACCCCGCTCCCTGGCTGGCCGCCAGCGCCGCTTTGCTGGTGACGTTTCCGATCGTCGCTCCCGCGCTGCCCGCCGCCGTGGCCACAGGCTTGTCGCGCGCGGCTTTGCCGGTACCCACCTGGACATGGTTGCTGCCGCTGGCCGCCGCGGCTGCAGTGTGGATAGTAGCGCATCGCGGCCGGCGGCTGGCCGCTGTAGCGGTAGTGGCCGCCTGCACTTCCGTGGGCATCGTATATCTCAAGCGCTCGGCTATGCCGGAGGTGAATCAAGCGGCATCCGCGCGCAATTTGTGGAGTGAAATCGGGGCGCGGGCGGGCGAAGTCTGCGTGGATGCCATCCACCGTAACTGGCGTTACGGGCTGAATTACTACTCGGTCACACCGCTTCCCGATTGTGAGCAGCAGCCTCGGCCGCTGGTGGTGCGGCAGACCGGCGGCCAGCCGCCCCACGTGGCACCCCACTTAGCCCCCGCGGCCCTGGTGGATCGCAGGCTGCCCGGCGGTATAATCTCACCATTCCGAAACTAGCCGACACATGATTCTTCCGCACACGCAATTTTCCGCGATCCTGGTCCTGATTCTGGGCATGCTTTGCTGGGGTTCGTGGGCCAACACCTACAAGCTCGCCGGCAAATGGCGCTATGAGCTGTATTACTTCGATTGGATGTTTGGCGCCATGGCGGCGACGCTGATTTTGGCGCTAACGGCGGGCAGCTTGGGCTATGACGGGTTTTCTTTCCGGGATGACCTGATGATCGCGGGCAAGCGCCAGTGGCTGTGGGCCTTCCTGGCGGGCGTGATCTTTAATATCGGGAACATGTTGTTGGTGGCCTGCCTATCGGTGGCGGGGATGACCGTGGCATTCCCCATGGCCGCGGGTGTTGGCATGATCTTGGGCGCGGCGGTGAGTTTCGCTCTGGCGCCATCTGGGCAACCGGTGTTCCTGTTGCTGGGTTGCGCGCTGGTGGCTGCCGCCGTGGTGTGCGCCGCGCTGGTTTACCAGCACATGATAGATCTGCGCCATGAGCACACGGCGCGTGCGGGGAAGGCCAAGAGCACCCGGCGGCCGAGCAGCGCTAAGGCGATCGTGCTGGCACTGGTGAGCGGGGTTCTGCTGGGATCTTTCCTTTCGCTGCTGGATCTGGCCAGGCAGGGAGACATCGGCCTGGGGCCCTATTCCACCTCCGTGCTTTTCGTTTTCGGCGCCCTGGCTTCGACGTTCATCCTCAACCTGTTTCTGATGAACCTGCCGGTGGAAGGCGAACCGCTGGAGGTATTCGAATACGTTCGCGGGTCATGGACGAGCCATCTGTGGGGACTGGCGGGCGGCGCCATCTGGTCGGTCGGTCTGATTGCCTTGCTGGTGGTGGCGACGCTTCCCGCGCCGACGCGGCCGAGCCCGGTGGCCGTCTATGGTTTGAGCCAGGGATGGCCCGTGGTGGCGGCTTTGTGGGGAATCGTGGCGTGGAAGGAGCTGCGGGGAGGCGATGGCCGCGTGACGGTATTAGAGGGCTTGAAATTGCTGCTGCTGGCGGGTGGGATTGTGCTGCTGGGGATGGCGCCGTTGTTCGTGCACCGGTAAAACCAGACACAGGCCTGGAGGCCTGTGCTACTCTCGATCACCTCAGTAACTTGCCGGCGAGCCAGTAATCGACACTGAACTTTCCCGGACCAGAGCAGATCAGCCAGATAAAGAAGAGCACGTACAGGACTTCCGGAAGGTAGAGAAAATCGTCGAGCCAGTTAAGAGGCGAAAGTCCTTTGGGAATGGCGGAAAGCTTGGTGGTCAGGATGGCGACAAGCATATCGACCAATAAAGCCACGCAGGCCGGGCTCGAAAGAAACCCCACGGTCAGTAAGGATCCGCCAACGAACTCGACACCCGAGACGAAATAAGTCATCAGGTGGGGAAACGGGACTTTGGCCTCAACGAGCGTTTTGTACATAGTTTGCGTGCTGCCGGCGACAAACAATTTGTTTGCCCCGGAGATGGCGAAGAACAGCCCGAGCGAAACGCGTACCAGCAGGATGGCATATTGTTCCAAATCACTGCTACCCAGCAGCGCAGACT
>Ga0182024_10002676_pt1 | contig 43776 bp, 39 predicted proteins | sample P32metaG_FD_120480 | JGI IMG/M metagenome (GOLD analysis project Ga0182024, IMG submission 120480) | Permafrost microbial communities from Stordalen Mire, Sweden - P3-2 metaG (Illumina Assembly) | ecosystem: Environmental > Terrestrial > Soil > Wetlands > Permafrost | place: Sweden: Stordalen... | reverse complement strand
CTCGGCCAAGTGTACTTCACCGATAGCCGCTTCTTGAGCCGTTTCGAGGAGGTATCGGCTCAATGATACCTTGCGACCGAAGCCTCTCCAGGATCGGGTGTTCGCTTTAGCGTTGCAATCAGTGTAAATAAGTAAAACTGAGTTGGCCATCCGCTGCTTCTCCCTCGATAGTTCGCGAGGTGTCGATCTATTCGTCCGTCACACAACCGAGACTCGCGCTCTTAACGAGTCGAATGTACTTCGCGAGTGTGCCGCGATCTGCCTTATAAGGCGGCATTCGCCAGCGCGTCCGACGGCGTTCGAGTTCATCGTCCGTAAGCTTCACGTTGATCAGGTTCTGTTGGGCGTCGATCGTAATTTGATCGCCTGTTTGAATCACGGCGATGGGCCCTCCTTCCTGCGCCTCTGGCGTCACGTGCGCAACAATGAATCCGTGTGAACCGCCGGAGAAGCGGCCGTCCGTGATGAGGGCGACATCCTTGCCGAGTCCGGCCCCCACAATCGCGGAGGTCGGTGTCAACATCTCCGGCATTCCGGGCCCGCCCTTTGGCCCCTCATACCGGATCACGATCACTTCGCCTCTCTTTATCTCTCCTCGCTCCAGCGCATGCAGCATTTCTTCTTCGGAGTCGAAGACGTTCGCAGGCCCTTCGAATCGCAGCCCCTCTTTACCGGTGATCTTTGCTACGGCGCCTTCGGGCGCCAGGTTCCCTTTTAGAATTTGAATGTGCCCGCTCGCCTTCAACGGCGTCGCGAGCGGCTGCACTATTCTCTGCTCTGCCGTCAAACCAGGCAGATCCTGCACATTTTCGCGAAGCGTCCTCCCGGTAACAGTCATGCAGTCTCCATTGAGAAGGCCGGCACTCAGCAGCATCTTCACAACGGCCGGAATCCCGCCTGCATTGTGCAGATCCTCCATGACGTAAGGGCCGCTTGGCTTGAAGTCGGCAAGAAGGGGGGTACGGTCACTGCTGCGCTGAAAATCGTCGATGCCGAGCGAGACGCCTACCGAACGAGCAATCGCGATCAGGTGAAGCACAGCGTTCGTCGACCCGCCCAACGCGTTCACCAGCACCATCGCATTCTCAAAGGCTTCGCGCGTCATAATGTCGCGCGGTTTCAAATCCAGTTCCAGGAGGTTCTTGATCGCATGCCCAGCACGTGCGCATTCATCGACCTTCAGCGGATCTTCCGCTGGGGTGGACGAACTGTAGGGCAGCGACATCCCAAGAACTTCGATGGCAGCGGCCATCGTGTTCGCTGTGTACATCCCGCCACAAGCACCGGCGCCGGGACAGGAATGTTCCACAATCGCACGCCGCTCGGACTCGTCTATATCGTGCGATAGATACTGGCCATAGCTCTGGAATGCGGAAACGATGTCAAGTTTCTGTCCATTCACGGACCCCGCGCGAATGGTTCCTCCGTAAATCATCAAGGCGGGGCGATTCAGCCGGCCCATCGCCATGATGCAGCCCGGCATATTCTTATCGCATCCCGGGATCGAAATATTGGCGTCATACCATTGAGCCTTCATCACGGTTTCGATCGAGTCGGCGATCAAATCCCGGGACTGTAGGGAAAAGCTCATGCCATCGGTGCCCATCGCAATGCCGTCACTAACCCCGATGGTATTGAAACGCATGCCCACGAGACCCGCTCGTGATACCGACTCCTTCACCGCCGTCGCAAGACGGAGGAGGTGCATATTGCAGGGATTGCCTTCAAACCAGACACTGGAGATTCCAATCTGCGGTTTGTCCAGATCTTCGGTTCGAAGGCCAATGGCATGCAGCATCGCCTGGGAAGCTCCCTGTGATTTCGGCTGGGTGATAGTTGAGCTGTATCGATTGAGTCGGCTTGTCATAGTAGTGTGCTCTTCGGGTTCCTCAAGGCAATCCCCATCTCCGTCTCGATGGTCGACGAAGTCCGCCTAAGGTCAATCCTTCAGCCTTGACTGGACGCGGGCTGCTCGCCTGGTGGAAGGCTGCGGATGACGCGGATGACTTCGGCATCCGAGAGAACGATCAAGCCATCGATGAGCATCGACGCTACAGCCTTGATCGCCGCCTCAATTTTCGGCTCAGAATCGATCACCGAAATCATGATGGGAAGATCATGATGTAGTGAGAGCATGTGCTCTTTGTGGGTGTGGCCCTTGAGTCCGTACCCGAGAATTCCGCGATAGACAGTTGCGCCAGCTACATCCATCATCCGCAGGCGCTTTATGATGGCGTCGTAAAGTGGCTCGTCTTTCCATCGGTCCGCTTCTCCCAGGAAGATCCGCATCATTTTAGCTGCAGAGCGAGTCTCGGCATGGTGATGCGGCTCGCGGTCCGCGTCTTCTTCCTTAACGTCCCGGACGATTGTGGTGTCCTGCACTTCGATGAGGCCGTCGCGAACCATATCGTAAAGGCTCGGAAGGACCTCTTGCACCCGCTCCTCGGTATCCACGAATTCGATGCGAATAGGCATGTGCTCCATCGTGGCTTCCATCCGGAAACTGTGGGTATGGTGATGAGCGCCGAAACCTTCGATGGGCCTCAGAACAGTGGCGCCTGCTACTCGCTTGTGCTGAAGAAAAGTAAAGACAGCACTCCACAAGGGTCCCGCGTGGTACCGCGTGTCCTCGTTAACGTAGATTGTGACCTTCTTGGCGGGACCTTTCGGAAGCACGGATTCTCCTCTCGTTTGCGCAATCGAGTAGGAGTCATTGGTTGCCCGGACGGGCAACGTTAGGCGAACTCCACCGCCATCGTTCAGCGTACCGCAGGCTGTCGGGCCGAGCAACGCGCGACACGCGCGACGCGGGCGGCGCCAGGACGGTCGCAGGCGATCCAATGAAGTTGATACTGGCTGCCAAAGAAGCGTCCGGGGTGAAGTCGCGACGGTTACGACGTCGATGTTGACACCGTGGCGTCGGCTGGTGTAATCATCAGAGTTAGGCGTTGGAGTTCGCCGATTCAACCGCCCCTTCGCAAGGGGAAGATGACTCCTACTGGGAGATCTTCCCTTTTATGACGCCTTTCACAACCAGATCTCGCTGCAGGATTAAACGACCTGCATCGTCCAACGCACGCCAAAGCCGCGGATATGCATTCGCGAACGCCATCTCCTGCAAGGTGTGACGATGTCAACGGACGGTCTGATTGCCGGCATTGTGGCGGTGGCCGTGTTCATCTATCTGGGATATGCGTTGCCGAACCGCGCCCTGTATGGTTCGCGAACGATGGAATCCGAGGAGCGCGGCACGGTCTCGGGAGGCCGCCCCGCGTCTACACGCCTGTCGCGCCGCGGCGCACTAGCGATCTCGCTCGGTTTAGTGATTCTGTTTGCAGGGCTATTAATCTTCGCACCGGGGCTCGATGCGGCGGTTGCGCTTGCGATTGTGGCAATAAGCCTTTGGGCCACCGTTGACTCGCACAAAGCGCGATTGCCTAGTTACAAGACTCGCATTGCGCTACATCCTATTGCACTGTTCAATGTGATGATTTTTCTATGGCCTGTTTTGTTCCCCTGGTACTTGATTGTTTGCAGCAAAATCGGAGACGGGACGCTGGCGCGAAAATCGGATCGCGTCGATGGCGGGAATCGCGGCTGATTATCCCGTCGTCGGTACATCGCGTGCACGATTCGCGACAATTGAGAATGACATCGGATTGACGGAACGGGACTTCACGGCGCAGCGGTTCGGATGCCCGCGGCTACTTCCAGGCGCGTTGAGGGCGAGCTCGCTTTGTGCGGAGCGCGTCGGCCTTGCCTTCGAGAAGGCGTGCCGACCGCTTCCGCGCAACACCCGCCGGAGTTCGAAAAAACAAGATAGCGGTTACTCTGCAGCTCCTTTATCTGCGTGGAACGAGGCTGTACGTATACTCTTCGCGTTCCGGTGCCTCCTGCGAAGAGGCTAGGCTGACGACTTGAACTTGCAAGCCTTCACCGATGGATTGCAGAAGTATTTCCTGGTTTGATCTGATGCGCAGAGCATCACGGAACTGGCCCCAGGTCGCTGTCGTCTCCGTGAAGATCACCTCGTCACCGGGTTTAGCTTGGAACGCCTGTCGGGCGCGATCCGGCACTGATTGTACTCTTAAGCGCGCTCCCGGTGGAATGCAAACGGCGGGGACTGCAGAGCGCACCGGCGGTGCGGCGAACCACGCTCTTACCTTGCCCCAGAACTCAACGTTCGTGCATTGTGGGCTAGGCTGGACTGTGCCCAGCTCCAGCGGCGACACAAATCCGATTGAGCCGGTGGAAAACTTGTGCGTCACAAGAATCTCGCCTTCGTTTGCCAACCGGTTCGGAAAAGTCATAAGCGAATAGTCACACATACGTTTCTCCTTTCAAAGCTTTTGCGAATGGCCACGCAACGAGAGCGCGTCGTTGTTGGCCTTTTCGTACTAACCATGGGCGGCGTTCTCCGCAGACGCCGGCTGCTCCCACGGAAAATCGGCGCGTCCGTAGTGCCCAAACGCCGCAGTTGAGCAGTACGTCCATCCGTCAGGCTGCTGTAACCCAAGGTACTCGATGATTGCTCGCGGCCGCAGATCCCATCGCGCAACGTGCTTGGTATTGGCATGCGCGGTCACTCTCACCATTTCGGGTTGCTTCTGGCCGATGCCAAACGCGAGCACGACCATACACTCCTTGGCCAGTTTCATTCTGACTACCGATTTGGCGATATGACGCGCCATGTAAGCAGCGCTCCGATCCACTTTAGAGGTGTCCTTTCCTGAATAGGCACCGCCGCCAACAGGGATGCGGGAACCGTAGGCATCCACCACAATCTTGCGACCCACGACTCCGGCATCGGCCTTCGGCCCTCCAATGGTGAACTTCCCTGTTCCGTTTATGACAACGCGCGAATCGTTCGTGAGGAGCGGCCCAAGGACTGGCTCAATCACCATCGTTCTGAGAATCTTGCGCACCGCTTCGGTTGAGATCTGAACGTCATGGTGTGCTGCCAGGACTACGCTCTTCACCTTTTCGCCAAGCAGCGTCACTTGACTCTTGCCATCGGCGCCTAGCCACGGTGTCTTGCCAGAGGCCCGCAGATTCTTCAGGGCCTGACAAAGCGATCTCGCCAGGACGTACTCGCGTGGAAGCATTTCGGGGGTATCGTCCGTAGCGTAGCCCACCATCACGCCCTGATCCCCGGCCCCGCCAGATTCGACTCCATCTGAACGGTTGTGGTCGCCACGGGCAATGTCAGGCGATTGAAGTTTGATGTGGTTGATAACCGTGAGCTCTTCGTCCGGGCCATACCCGACGACCGACTCCCAGACGGTTCGGGCGATCTCGTCAACGTTGAGGTCGGCGGCGGTGGTCATCTCCCCTGAAACGATCAACAGATGATCCTTGGCAAGGCACTCGAGTCCTGCCCTCGTTTTTGGATCTTGCCTCAGGGCTCCATCGAGAATTGCGTCAGCTACCTGATCGCAAAACTTGTCAGGATGGCCGTCTGTGACCATTTCGGCAGTCGCCATCGCGGCGGACGCATCGAAGCGATCCAACCCCGGTTCTTTGTCCATTGGCTTCAACTCCTGAACCAGCTTTCTGTCTTGGGGAACTGCTTGGGAGGGTAACGCGAAAGACATCCCGCAGCATTTCCCGCTACAGGAGTCATTGATCGCTGTTAGGCGATGATGGCGCGGACTCCACCGCCACCAACACGCTACCAAAGCCGTCCATCGATGTCAAGACGAAGCGCACTCATGTCAGCGCAGTCGGCAAGCGAGTGGGCCGGCCCCGCATCGCTTGACTCCGCGAGAACGATAGGATAAACAATATTGAGGCGTTGGAGTTCGCCGAATAACCGCCCCTCAGCCGGGGAAGATGACTCCTACTGGATGGCCTCTTCCCTATGTCGATCGACCGTAGCCCCGTATCCACAGACCATCCGAACGGAAAACGGAGCGCCCTTCGCTTTCATTCCGGATCGTGCGTGGACGCGCTGCTCCGGACCCGCCCTTCAGATTGTAATTCTCGCCCACGAAGGCAGACCAAGCCTTTCCGCCTCTCAGCGGCATTCATGAACCGTTCCGCGGCGACATGCGCAGTGTCGCTGTATGCCAAACGGAACCCTTATGGGCTATCTGCGACGCACGGGAACACTCCTGGGAGAATCCATGACGGCGAATCCAAAATCGATTAGAATCGAGTCGGTCACAGCCGCGCTCACGATCTCGTTGGGCTTGATTTTGCTGTTGGCGCTGCTATTAGCGTATGAGCGTAGGCTCGCTCCGCTGGTACTGCTTACTGTCTTTGGAACCAGCATATGGGCTGCGACCGACTCAGTCCGCCTTGAACTTCAGACATACAGAACGCGGATTGCGGTACATCCGATTATTCTGTTCAACCTGATGTATCTGCTCTGGGTCCCTTTGTTTCCCTGGTATCTGATTGTGCGAACGAAGATCGTAGCTGGTACGCTCCCGCGGAAAAGAGCCCTTGGCCAACGAATGAGCCAGTAACCCCTCAACAATAAGTCCAGAGTTGTTGGGAACGTTTGTGTCGTGCTGATCATAGCGGCGATTTTCTGAAAGGCGCTATCGGCAGTCCGGACCCGCTGTGGGCCTTGGCCCGTTCCTCGTGGGGCACGCTGGTATCGCAAATCGGTGTATGTTTCGGCGGGACGACCTACTTCCCCATCAATCCGGCGCGCGATTGTGGGCGCCCCGAATCGCGCATCCATTCTGCCGATTGCCGCCAAGTGTGTTCCGATTGGAGACGTGCGAGTGTGCCGATCGTCGGCACGCTCCTCGGAGCGGCATTCGCTGGCGCTTTCGTTTAAGATGGCCTTCTGGGCCCGACCTGATCAGATCTGCCTCAGCACGACGCGTTGAAGTATACTGAAGTCAGCACGTTGGCGTTGGAGTTCGCCGCGGAAAGAACCGCCCGAGAGGGAAGATGACTCCTACAAGTAGGCATCTTCCTCTATGCTGCAGGCCTTCGGTCTCACGGATATCGGCTGCGTAAGGCGCAACAACGAAGACGTGTTTGCCCTTGCGGACGACATCAACCTGTATCTTGTTGCGGACGGCATGGGAGGTGCCCAAGCCGGCGAAGTTGCTGCGGGTCTGGCAATTGAGGCGGTTGTTGGGCATGTGCGGCAGGATCCTACAAGAAGTGCGTTTACACTATCGACCGCGTTCGAACAAGCTCATCAGCAGGTTCTCTCTGCAGCCGCTCGCGATGAGGAGTTGCGGGGCATGGGCTGTACTCTGGTTGCCGCCCTTTTAGATGGTCGCTCGATTTTGCTGGCCACTGTGGGGGACAGCCGCGCCTACGTTTTTGGCGACCGGGCCTGCGAGTACATCAGTTCCGATCAAACGTGGGTGAATGAAGTCGGCCGAAAGCTGGGCTTGTCTGCGGCGGAATTGAGGAGCCATCCGTTGCATCACGTTTTGACGGTGGCCGTGGGTTCCGAGGGCGCGTTTCGGGTGAATTCCGTCACGATGCCGCTGAAAGAGGAAACGCGCATACTGCTTTGCACCGACGGGCTCCACGACATCGTCTCGGATTCGGATATCGTGGACGTTATGATACAGAGTCGTCCTTCGGATTGGAAGTGCCGCATGTTAGTAGAAGCGGCGCGACACGCTGGAGGTCCGGACAACATTACGGTAGTTGTTCTCCAGGATGGCTCTTAGGCATCTTCGTGGGTACAAGCGCCTCAAGAGGGCGCCCCCGACATTCGACGTTCGGCGATGGAGTTCGCCTGAACCACCCGATGTGGCTGATAACTCCTCCGTGCTGCGTTTACAGCACAGGTGGAGAGGCACACGATGTCCAATCCGCTTCACGATCCGTCTGAAAATCACGCAGACGTTCATCATACACCGCTGACTAAATTCACTTCGTTGTGGGGAGCGCACGGGTGCGCGGCGGTACGTCTCCTGGATCGCACACTCCGCTCGACGCTCGGAATCGTCGAATTCTGTGGGTCCGAAGCCTGTATCCTCCGCATCGCGTTGCGGCGTGACGAGATGGATATCGATCTTCCTGATGGCACACAGATCAGGAGATCCGACGAATTGGTCGAGTTGCACTTCTGGAACGAGCATTTGCCGCGCCTTCGCGACTGCGGATCTCCTTTCGGCCGGGCAGTCCGGTTCCGGTCGCAAATGCATCTGTCGCTGAAACCTCCTCGCCGCTCATGCGGCCCGAGACCCTCAACTCCAGAACACCAGGGCATTCGATGCGAGTATGGTACTTCCCATAGACGGAAGGTGGCAGAAGTGCGTAACGGTGGCCGAAAACTTCGGATTCCGCGTCATCAAACTACCCCGCACTTTGCCGCAACGATTACACGATGCGCTCGAGAACGTGCTCATTCACGCCCTGGTGTGGGCCTTTCGTCCGGGCAAACCAAGGGGAAGGCGGGCTTCGCTGGATCGCGTACATTGGTGGATTCCCCGGAAAGACCTCGTGCGCCGATGCGAGGACTTGCATCAGCGAAGTCGCTTAGGAGCGTCCCCGCTCGCGACTTTTGGCGAGGCATAACGTTCATGTAAGCAGCTTCTGCCCGACAAAGGCAAAGCGCTGGGTTCTTTTCTCGGCCAAGTCGGGGGACTCCCCATGGATGCGATATGGACATTGACTGCCGTCGTCGAGCGTCCGATAATTAAATTGGCGTTGGAGTTCGCCGCAAACTGCCCCTCGCGGGGAAGATGACTCCTACCAGGGAATTCTCTGGCGGGGATCATCATCCTCCGACTTGCGCCCCCCAGAGAATCCTTCAAAATTTTGGGCCTGGTCGACGCAATCGGCCGGGTCAGGAGGTGCCTCTGTGGTGGCATTTTGCAAACGATTCAGCCAATCGCTCTTCAATCGCAACTCTTGCAGAGATCGTTGCTCCATCGGCTTTTGGGAGCAAGACTACGACGTCGCTAAATTCACAGACCAACGCAGCCCCGATGACGAAAGGGGCAAACTGTGCGCTTAGCCAAGGATTACCGTTTACCGGCTCCAGAAGATACTACGTTGCACCCCACGGCTACCGGCGAGGCAGTAGCGCATGGTGACTGCTATGAGGTTCTATATTCTGACGGCCGTTCACTTATTCGAGGAACCGGCCGCCCGGCGTTCACGTTCATGTTGCGTGACGCCCGGCAATATGAGTGGCTTCAGCGCGCAGATCTTTACTCCGCGGCGACGGCATTTATCCGCGGGGACTTCGACATTCATGGTGACATCATGTCGGCCATCCGGTTCAAGAAGGCAAGCCGATTGAGTTGGCGCGATGCGCTCTCGGCGATGGCTGCACGGCTCGCCCCGAGAAGACTCGAGTCCTGGTTTCAATCAAGGCGCCGAGCGGCCCGCAATATACGGTTCCATTACGACCGCTCGAATGACTTTTACCGGGCGTTCTTGGACTCTCAGATGGTCTATTCATGCGCTTACTTTAAAGACGAAACCAAAGGCCTCGACGAGGCGCAGACCGCCAAGTTGGACCACATTTGCCGAAAGCTTGATCTCCGGCCGGACGAGTCGTTTCTCGATGTCGGATGTGGCTGGGGAGCGCTCGTCATTCGTGCGGCCGAAAAGTTTGGCGTCGTAGCGACGGGATGCACCTTGAGTCTTCAGCAGGACTTTTTTGCGGCCAGAAAGGTTTTTGAAAAAAACCTGGAGAAACGAGTGTCGATTCACGAGTACGACTATCGAAAGCTTGGAGGCAGGTTCAACAAGATCGCATCTGTGGGGATGTTCGAACATGTTGGTCGCAAGCGACTCCAGGAATACTTCCGCAAGGTTTTCGACCTCCTTGATGACAACGGTCTCTTCCTAAACCATGGGATCCTTCGCCCGGAGGGCGCCTCAGATGGTCCCGAGACGCTGTTCTTGCAACGGAGGGTCTTCCCGGGCGGCGAACTCGCGACACTCTCAACCGTCGCGCGGGAGGCCGGGCGTGCTGGATTTGAGGTATTGGACGTGGAGAACTTGAGGCCGCACTATGCCCTCACGTGCCGGCATTGGGTAGACCGTTTGCGACAAAACGCAACGGAATGCTTGAAACACGTGGATCGAGAGACGTACCGCACGTGGCTTCTCTATCTCGCCGGATCGGCGCTCAGCTTTGAGACCGGCGCTACAGACCTGTGCCAAATCTTGATGGCAAAAAGGCAGACGCCAAGAAACAGGCATCTCACACGAGACCACATGTATGCATCAAGCTCTGAACCGAGGCTTGGGCCAGACGCGCGAACGGGGGCACCATGAATACAACCGACGATACCGCCTCAGATGTTCTGCATGACTATGCGCGACTAAAGCTGGATCTGGCCGCGATCGTTCGGACTTTGCTCTATTCGGCAGAGAAGAGCAAGGATGACTTATCGATCCAGGACTGCCGTCGCGTCCTCGTGCGCTTGGCCGAAGATCGTTTCAACCTTGCGATCGTGGGTCAATTCAGCCGCGGCAAGAGCTCGCTCATGAATGCGCTTCTCGGGGTAGAGAAGCTGCCAACTGGGATTCTGCCGTTAACGTCGGTTATCACGACCGTGACCTATGGTGAAACCGAGCGCGTGCTGCTCTTGCGAGAAGGGTGGACTATTCCGCAGGAGATCCGGCTCGATCAGTTGCCGGAGTATGTCACGCAAAGTCAGAATCCAGGCAACGAGAAAAAAGTGCTGCTCGCAGAGGTCCGGTTACCACGTGAACTCTTACGTCTGGGTGTACACTTTGTCGATACCCCCGGCGTGGCATCTTCGATCGCGGCCAATACTCGGACTACGCGCCAGTTCTTGCCCGAGGCGGATGCGGCCATCCTCGTTACGAGCTTCGAATCGCCGATGACCGAGTCAGAAGTTAAGTTTTTGCAGGAAGTGCGCGAGCACGTCCACAAAGTCTTCATTGTCGTTAACAAACTGGATTTGGCGCCGGATGCGGATCGTGGGCCAGTGTTGGAGGCCGTACGCAACACTGTGCGGACGGTGCTGTCCGACCCGGATCCGAAGGTCTTCGCAGTCTCAGCACGCCAAGCTCTCGCTGCCAAGAACTCCGGCTCCGCGAAAGAACTATCCGAGAGCGGATTCCCGGCCTTGGAGGCCGCGCTGTCCGATTTCCTTAGGACCGACAAAGCCCGTGAATTCCTCCTGCGCGCGGCCGCTCGATCCATCCGAATCGCCCAACAGCAAGAGACATCCATTCGCATCTCTCAACGAGCTCGCCTGCCCGAGGAAGCTACCCGTCTCGATGAGCGTTTGACGAACTTATCGGCGCATTTGATTGAGGAACGAGATGCCAAGATTTCCGCGATTCGAAGTGGCCTGCCCCGCGCGTTTTCGGACGGATGCGCCAAGAGCGCACCTTTATGGAGCGCCGAGGCAGAAGCCGTCGTCGGCTCACAACTCCGATCGTGGTTCTCGCGAGCCCGCAGCGAAGTCTCGGGACCCGCGTTTCTGGATTTTGTGCAGACCACGCTGCAGGCTCAGTTCGCAGCGTGGGCGTCGAAACATCGACGACTGATTGAACAAACATTTCAGGAACTGACCCAAAAGGAAAGTAGTGCGATCGAAGACTTGGCGACCGTAATCACGGCGCTCCCAGTCGCAGTCCTCGAAGACCGCGCGAATCCAGAAGAGAACGACGGCGCGCCAATGCCCATATCTCTGGAGCTACCACTGCTGGCATTCCGTGAGCTTCGAGTACCCTTGACAAATTTCGATGTGCCTTGGTGGTACGAACTTGTTCCCGCTCGTCTTCTGATGTTTCTGGCAGACCGCTGGAAAGAGCGAGCCTCAGAACTAGGCGCTGCTTACGAGCGGGCCGCTTCTGATCTGCTCTTAACGGCAATGAACGATTGGCTTGACGCCGCGAGCCGTGACCTCGGCTCACGGATCGACCGCATCACTAAGCAGACGCGCGAACTTTTGACTCACGATTCTCATTTGGTGGAGTTAGCGGACGTCGACGAGCTGATGAAGCGGCTGGAGGAGTTCATGAAATCCGTGCTTCGCATGGGAAACGACGCCTCCGAATCCTACTCATCAATGAGCTTGCCCCGGTTTGATAGCAACCAGCAGTTGGCATCGCTCAAGCCCTGCCGGGTCTGTTTGGCTCTGGAAAAGACACTCCGAGACTTTATGGCACACCGGCAATATGAACTCGCAGTGAGCGAGAGCGACCAGAGAAATCACGCGTTGCGATCGGGCTTCTGTCCGGTCCATACGTGGCAATACGAGGCTATTGCTTCACCGCAGGGAGTTTGTGCAGCCTATGCGGAACTCCTGCACCTCTACGCGAAGCGCCTCCGGCTGTTGGCTCAAGACGAGACGTCGCTTCAGGCCATGGAAAGCGGGGTGCGGGCGATGCTCCCAACGCAGGAATCGTGCGCTGCGTGTCAGCTCGTCGCGTCGACGGAGAAAGCAATGGCACGTGAGATCGCTCGATGCCTTCGAGATGACCAATCTGCGAACGGAATTGTTTGCGCATTCCATCTGCGTTCAGTTTTGATGGCAGGCCCGGAGCGCAAGGCGGCCGTTCGCCTGCTCACAGAGGAGGCGCGCGCGTTTCAGCGGCTGGCCGAGAACATGCAAAACCACATCCTGAAGCATGAGGCGGTCCGCCATCACCTTTCAACGAATGCGGAGCAGGACGCTGCGACTAGTGGCTTGGCCCGCCTTGTAGGTCGTCGCAACACGGTCGCTCCCTGGAAGATCGAATGAGTTTCTGCTGTCAAGAATATCTGAGGTGGAGGGCGCTGACAGGCACCTGCCTCGGTGGTGCCTGCCGACGCAGGATTCACTTGATCACACGCACATTATTGCCGACGCATGCTGCCGAGCGGCCCACGCTCCCGAGATCAAAGGCAACGTCGTTTTCACAACCACAGGCGCCACGGCACGTCTCATCGCGCGGTGCCGACCGTCGGTCCCGACCTTTGCATTTACATCCAGCGAGAGTGTCGTTCGGAGCCTGGCAGCTGTATTCGGCGTAAGGGCCATCCGCGTTACCAGCTCTGAGTCGGCATGCGCCATGATGCAAAACAGCGACGATGTTCTCGTACGGCGGGGATGCCTCAAGACTAATGACAGTGTAGTGGTCGTCGCGGGAGAGCCGATGGGAGCACCGGGTTGCACAAACCAAATTCGACTTCACCGAGTGGGGTGAGATGATTAGCGAACAATCGGCCCTCCGTCTTGCTATCACAAGAACTTCATCAGAACATCTATTCGAAGTGGCGCGAACTTGATGTGGGTGCCCGTCACGTACATGGGATTCGAAGCCAGTCTGCACATTTCGATCAATTGGCCAGGATTGCCTTTCGCCGCATCGAGCACCTTGCCTCGAAACTCCTCGATCTCCAAATTGCCGATATTAAAGTGGCTGACAGCGAGATCGAACAGATGGTTTGCATCTGCGTCATTCAGAGGACGAAGATGAACTGTGTTTCTCGGGTCCCAAAATATACGGGTGAGGGCGCCCAGCGCGATGGGATCGCGTGCCGCCGCCAAAAGGGCCATGCCTTTCGCGAAATACAGTCGCTGTAGGAAGCGATACATGGGAAAGCCGGCGCTCGCGACGCCATCGAGCACGATTGGGTGAGGTTCAGCCTCGAAAGCCGTCCACAAGATTCCTTTTAAGTGCACACTCGTTTGCCGCGAGAGCCACCTCTCGGGGTCGCTACCTGGCTTGGCGAGCTTCCGAAAGGGGCCATGGTCGATCTTAATAAGCGATCTGGCTAGGTCTACGAGGAGATGGTGAAGATTTGATGCGTGCTGTATTGATATCACGCCGTTTGGTCGCGGGAGATCCACTAATACCGCGGCTATTAACGCACTCTTCCCAGAGCCGCCCGGTCCCAGAATGAGCAGCGGCTGCCTCTTTCTGAGGGAGGTCATGAGCCGCTGATATTCGGTGGCGAGGCCGATTAAGGGAAACGAGGAAGGCATTTCTTGAGCTTTGTGTTTTGATCTCCGGAGATCTGATATGTCGACATGGCAAGCGTCTGGGGCAACGGAAGCGCCAGGGTAACGGCGCAAATCACCAAAAGAGATCGACCACCGAGGAACGGGCGACGAACACATCGTGGCGACATATTACTTTCTTTTACTTTCTTCCGCCAGCGACAGCGCCCAACCAAACGGCTAGGTAGCCAATCGCAAGGCTTCCGAAGCCGTTGAGGAGACCAAGCCAGCGGCTACCATCTCGCACTAGACCAAGAGTCTCCCATTCAAAACTCGAGAAGGTCGTATAGCCACCGAGGAATCCGACAACGAGCAGGAAGCGCCAGTTGGGGCTAAGGTAGGTTCTCTCAGTCAGGAAGGTCATCCCAAAGCCGATTAAGAATGAACCGGTAAGGTTGATGAAGACGGTTCCGTAGGGAAATCCCCCCCCGAGCCTCGCGATGATAGCGGTACCCACTATAAATCGAGTCAGAGCGCCCACACCCCCGCCAACGAGCACCAAAATGTAACGATCCAAGTTCAGGCCTCCAAAGCATATTGAATTCCCAAGCCAGCATTGAGCGTCTCCGTCAATTCATCCAACCTGCGGATGTCCGCAGACAACCCTGCGATACGTTCGCTGTTGAACACCGCCGAGTGCTCGTCCTTTTCTAGGGCGGACGAGACTGCAGCGCGTACACATTCGATACGCTCCTGCAACTGTTTGTGTACCTTGTCTGTGAACGTCCGGATCTGCACTCTCAAGCGCACATTCAAATCCCTGGCAATGGATTGACCGGTTCGTTGCAGTTCACGACGGACCATCCCTTGCGCTTGACTGAGGAGCCACCGGCGTAAGAGCGGCCGAGGGACAAACAACAGCGCGCGAAGTCGATGGGGTGCAGTCGATCCCCTTCTATGTTCACAGCAAGCCGGAATGGCGGGCAAACATTCAACGATTGCATCACGGTTCAACCGAACACTAAACAGTTCCGCCGCCCGTTCATGGATGCTGGTGACCACGTCGTTCGTGGATTGCAGAAACCTGGCTATAGCGTCGGAAACAGTACGGACCAGAGACGTCTCCAAATCTCGCAACCAGCAGAGGAGAAGGTTCTCCATCTGAAGAGCGGCGAATTTTTCGAGGGCATTTGCTAACCCCGCTTTTGGCATGTCTTCGTTATCCCGGAGGAAAGCGTGGAGTGGCGAATCCAGTGCAAATCGCTTCGATTCGGCGAACCTGACGGTTTCAATCTCGGCCAAATCGGCTAGCCGGCCGACCATCTCCACCAAGTCGCGCTCGTCTTGAACGTAACGGTCGCGCACCGTGCTGAGTTCGCGTTCGAAGTGGATATGCTTGCGCTCCAAATCCTGAAGGCTCGTTGCAGCGGACGCGATGCGCGCTTGGAGGTCCAACCTCAGCTCGGAAATTGCAGCTAGAAGACACTGGCGGACGGACGCGAGGAACGTTTGATCCCGATCGGTACTAAGAAATTCGCGAATGTCCGACTCCAGGCCCTGTAGCCCCGACGCGTCGGATCCGTTACGTAATGTTGCGGCGCGCGAAGCGGACACTGCATACAAAGCGGAAGAGGGGTTACCGACAATCTGAGTGATCGCCTCCTTCGTGAATTCAATGACGGGGCTCAGCGAGGTGCGGTCGAGCAGATCAATTTTGTTCATGACTATAAACACTTTCCTGGTCGACGAGGAGAGCGCTTTTAGAAACTCCATTTCCGCCGCGGTCAGAGGCGGGTCTGGCGACGTGACGAAGATTGCCGCGTCAATTCGCGGAAGATAACCATAGGCGGTCTGGGTATTCTGGTCTGAGAGGCTGCCAAATCCGGGAGAGTTGACGAGGGATATGCCCCCGCGCAGAATCTCTCCCGGATAGAACACCTCCACTTGTTCAACCATCTTGCAATTGTTTGGATTGCCAGCCTCGATCACGTAATCTTTGAGTTCCGCGAGGGAGATTGAAAGACGAGTGCCAGATTGGAACACCACTTGGGCATTCCTCTGTCTTCCGTACTTTACGATCGTCAGAACGGAGGTAAACGGGAGCGCCCCTACCGGAAGGAGATCTGCCTCCCCTAGGAGCGCATTCAGCAGCGACGTCTTGCCCCGTTTGAATTGGCCGACGACGGCGAGCCTGAATTGGTCCTGTTCGATCCGCTCGTGCAAGTCGCGCGAAAGCCAGCATAGGTGCTTGCCTCCTTCTCGGGCGGAGATGGATTCTACAACGGCGAGGATCGACAGCAGGCGGCCGCGAGTCTCGGACAGCAAGGATTCCTGGCTGTCGTTATCGCCCTCGCGTCTGTCCGGCACGGTTGCTTGGGTCATTTGGGTTGCTCCAACAGCACACTCAACGCTCAAGCGAGGCGCCCTTTTGCACACCTCGTCGAGTTCTTCTCAATTCAGTTGGAAAACCGCCGGGAGGGATGAACGGAGAGCCCCCTGAGGCGAATTCGCCAACAGGAGTTATTGGCCGCGCGACACGGCATTACGCGAACTCCACCGCTCTCTAAATAGCATACAGCAGCGCTCCGCGGCCCACAACTGTTCTGGTTTGTGGCCCCCACTTGACGGTTCATGGAAGCTGCTGTACTTTTTAGAAGCAGAGCGGTGGAGTTCGCTTAACGTCGCTTCGGCGACCAATGACTCCTGCGGCGATCTGCTGTAGGAGCTCTGCTCGTGTATCTTCTCTCCTCATCACCTCGCCGAGAAATTTGAATTTGCGCTGGTGGAGGTCGCCTATGGTCTTCTGTGGTCAGGCAAAGAAGGTCTCGATTCGCCTTGGTGCGGGGGACTCATCGAGGCCCATTTTCGAAGCTCTCCTCTCGTTGTTATCGCCTAGAGATGTCTGCTGCCTTCAAGTTTTGCCTCTTGCGGCAGGCTGGGAGATTCGGTTCTTGGCAAGACCTACCAAGGCCGATGCTTTGATCGACGTCGCGACTCTGATCGCGCCTGGCGCTCTGATTCAAGTCGAAGAGACGACGATCGTGCATGCCGCGACCAGCAAGGCGGATCCGGTCCAGGAACGTGCGAGCTGGGAAGCAGGGCTGTCCTTCAGAGGCGGTGTTGCTGTTAACGAGAAATGCTTCGGACAGGACGAGGCCGGAGCCCAACGGCGACGAACGCTGATGCGGCACTCGGGCCGTTCGAATGCTCACACCTCTGGGGAAACGACATGAGCGTCACAGTCGTACTTCACAACCCACTCAGGTTCAGTCCTCGTCTATTCGGATTCCGAAGAGGCGATACCGATTTCCGTTGCTCGGCTATCCCTGTGTCGTAGACCAAGAGCCGCCACGCACAGGAAGTCCCCAAGGTCAGCAGGAATGGACCTATTTCCGAGTGGACTCCTAAACCAACTCCGCATGGGTTTTCGACGCCTCCAAAGAAAACCGACCCAGCAAATAGGACAGCAGGGCCCAGCGGTTTGCGTCACCCGGCTGCACTCTTATGCCTGAGTGTGCTCCACCGGCACCGGACACGATAGAATGGTCGGAAAAACAACACGAAACGTCGTTCCCGTCTCAACCGCAGAGAAGGCTTCGATTCTGCCATGATGAGCTTCAACGATGGTTCGCGCGATCGCTAGACCAAGGCCTATTCCAGTGCCTGGCGTCCTTGCTGGATCGGCGCGATAGAACCGTTCAAATACGTGTGGCAGATCTCCGGATCGGATGCCAGAACCGGTGTCGGAAACCTCGATAGCGCATTCCGATTCCGAAGCGATCATCCGAACTCCGATACGTCCGCCTGCTGGGGTAAATTTCAGTGCATTGTCGGCCAGAATCATTACAAGTCTTCGCAAAGCCGATTCGTCCGCCCTAATTATTGCAGGCTGGTCCGGCACGATCCAATCTACTTGGATGTTCTTACTCTCCGCCATTGAAGAAATCGTCTTCTGCAAATGGCGGAGGACTGCGTCAGCAAATACGCTGTCGAATTGGAACTGCCACTGGCCGGCATCGCCGCGGGCAAGCAGAAGGAGTTGTTCGATCAACTCTGTCATCTGTTCGGTTTCCTTCCGAATCGCTTCGAGGGTTTGGCGATGGCTCTCCAGACTCCGAGGATGGCGCAAGGCCAACTCGGCGGCAGTCCGAATCACTGTCACCGGAGTCCTCAATTCATGGGCAGCATCGGCCGTGAAACGTGTGACACAGCGAACCGCTTCTTCGATGCGGGCAAGCAATTCGTTCCAAGCCTCAGCGAGTTCCTGCAGCTCATCGCGCGTGGCCGGAACGGATAGACGAGCTGTGAAATCGGCGGCATTGATCGATCGGGCGTCATGAGTCAATGAGCCAACGGGCTTCAAGGCTCTTTGAGCCAGCCACAATCCACCCGTGACGGCAATCCCGAGCACAAGAGGAAGCAGCCCCAGCATGATCCACTCGAGCGTCGAGAGGGTCAGATATACATCTTCCGATGGAAGACTGAGTTCAACCACAACGGGATTGCCACGAATGACGAGTTGTTTCTGAAGCCGTAAGTTCCGGCCAGAGGCTCCCCTTATCTCCAACAGGAGCCGTCCATTGCTATCCCAAAGACGCAGCCCCTGTCCATCTGGCAGCCCTGAGGAATACTCCCTGGCCTCTTCTCTGACCGCCGGGAGATCATTGCCTCGTGCTTCTCTGCTGAGAAACAATTCCACGGCAGAAATCTGCCGTTCCAGTTCCTGCCCCCCATTTGCAAGAAGCCTGTGGCGCAGCATGAGCCAAGTGCCTGTACCGAACAGCGCCATCCCGGAGGTGAGTACTGCCAAGTACCAAAGCGTCAGATTGAAACGAACAGACCTAATTGAAATCATCTCGCTCTCCCTCGCGCAGGCAGTAGCCAATCCCTCGAATCGTGTGGATCATTTTCGGCATTGCCGCGCGATCGATTTTGGTTCGCAACAGATGCATGAAGGCCTCCAGATTGTTAGGAGAAACCTCAGTGTCATAGCCCCAAATCTCTTCCAGGATCGTACGCCGGGGAATCACGCGGGGCGAGGCTCGGGCTAGGAATTCCAACAATCGGAATTCGAGCGGCGAGAGTGAAATCATTTGTCCGGCGCGCGAGGCTTCGTGGAGCAGCGGATTTACTTCGAGATCGCCAATCCGCACGATCACAGGCATAGGCACGGGTCCTCGCCGCGAAACTGCCCGCACCCGCGCCATAAGAACATCCAAGGCAAATGGCTTGGTGATGTAATCATCGGCGCCGAGATCGAGCCCGCGAATCACGTCACGGTTGGAATCGCGCGCCGTCAGAACCAGGATAGGGGTCTGATTGCAGTCGCGGCGCAAGCGCCTCGCCACTTCATAGCCGTCGAGCTGAGGCAGCATCAGATCCAGAATGATCACACCAAAGGGAGCAGACTGCGCCAATTCCAGTCCCGATACGCCGTCGTGAGCCGTGACCACCTGATACCCTTCCTCCTCCAATCCCTGCTCCAGAAAGCTCGCGATTCGGAGGTCGTCTTCTACAATCAACACGCGCATTGCTTCTGATTATCACTCTCTTTCGGATTCCTGAAAACTTCCTGAAGGCGGCGGAAATCGAAACCTTTCAGCATTCTTTCAGGATTGCCTGTTCAACTGTGCTTTCAGGATGATTCTGCCCAGCGCTTCCCTTCCATTTCGATTGCTAGAACAACGCTTCAAGGTCCAACCGAGACGATCATGGATTCCCACCGACGTGGAGATCGCGAATGTGGCAGGTTTCGGCGACCTCGTCTAATGTCACTCGACTTGCGAAGGATCCAAAGGATCGACCTATGAGAATCCAGGGAGAGCGGAATTGCCGGCCGGCTGGGGCATGGCTCAGCCCGCGCGATGGTCGCGCACGGTTGATCACCTCCGGTTGGCTCTCGGTGCTCTTGGCAGTACACACGTTCGGGCAAACCACCCCCTCTCAACTCACTCTTGAAGACTGCGTGCGGCTGGCGCAGTCGGCGCCGTCGGCTGTGAAGATGGCGCGGCAGCAGACCGAAATCGCCCGGTATGGAATGACGCAAGCGCGCGCCAACTTCTTGCCGCAATTCTCCATCGGTAATTCGTACACATACAACAGTCCGCTTCTCTACGACCGGAACAGCATAAGCTTCCTCGCGCTGAACGGCTTTCGAGAATACTCTTCACTGGCGACGAGCGCCGTCGAACTGGACACGTCTGGCCGCCTGCGCGCTACGTTGGATCGCACTCGGGCGGATCGCGACGCCGCCAACGCGAATCTGGGTCTATCGGAACGTGATCTGAAGCACGCCGTCGCCGCGAGCTATTATCGCGTGCTCCTCGCACGTAAGCTCGTCGAAGCGGCGCGCTCCAATGTGACCGAAGCCCGAGCCTTCGAAGACCGAGTCCGCCGACTGACGGAGAGCGGCGAAGCTTCCCAAGCAGATCTCGTCAAAGCATCGTCGCAAGTTGCAATTCTCGATCAAACCCAGCAAGCGCTGGAGCTCGAAGCGAGACTCGCCAATCACGATCTGGCATCTTTCTGGACTGCCGATGTTGATGCATCTTTGGTTCTGGCGGATGTGATGGAACGGCCACTGCCGATGCCGGAGACTCCGGTGGCGTCGGCTTCGCCCTTCCTGCGCCGCCTGGAGTTCAGTTTGTTCGATGCCCAGCAACGTGGTTTATTAGCAGACGCGCGGCGAGCGCGAGCGGAGCTTCTTCCCCAGGCGAGTCTCGTCTTCCAATACGGCATTGATGCGACGCGCGTTAACATTAACGACCGCGGATATGCAGGCTTCATCCGTCTGAACATTCCGGTGTTCGACTGGTTCCGGGCCAGAAGCGCCTCGAGGCAATTTCAAATACAGGCCCAGCAGGTTGAAACTACCCGCCAGATTGCTCAACGCGCATTCTCGAAAGAATACCAGGACGCAATTGCTCGTGTTCAGCTCATCTACGCACAAATTCCCACAATCGACGCGCAGGTGAAGTTCGCAGAAGACAATCTGCGGCTTAGCCGCGTGCGCTATGAGGGCGGAGAAGGCCCAGCCCTGGATGTGGTGGTGGCCCAGGCCCAGCTCGTCCAAGCACGAACCAATTATTACGCCGTTCGAGCCGGTTATCTGACTGCTCGCGCGGATCTCGAGGTGGCAAGAGGCCAATGAAACGACTTTTCCCGGTTCTCACCGTCTTCCTCGTTGGCTGCACCCATCCGGAAGAAGCGCCTCCGAAGACCCTGGTCACAGTAAAGGTAGTTCGGGCGGAGACAGCGGACGTACAACTCACGATCCAGGCGCCCGCGACTATCTTCCCTCGCGAGCAGGCCAATATCTCGGCGCGCATCACGGCGCCGATTCTGAACCTAAAAGCCCGAAAGGGAGACAACATCACGGCGCGCCAACTGCTCGCAGTTCTCGAGAGCAAGGATGCGGAGGCACAGCACGCCGAAGCATCGGCCAATCTGGCGGACGCGGAAGCATCGTTGCAGAAGACGTCAGCAGGTACTCTTCCGACCGATATCGAGCGAGCCAGAGGACAACTGCAATCAGCGGAAGCTGCACGGAGCCAAGCTCAAAAAAACTACGATCGCCGCAAGGATCTATTCTCACAAGGGGCGATCCCCAATCGCGATCTATTGGCGAGCGAAACCGAACTGTCTCAGGCAAAGACGGCTTACGACGTTGCTAAGCGGACGCTAGATCTCCTCGAACAGCAGTCCGGCAAGACAGATGTCCGTATCGCCGAGAGCCGGGTCCAGCAGGCAAAGGCGCGCCAGTCTTTTGCTGCAGCTCAACTGCAGTTCACCGAATTACGAAGTCCCTTGAACGGAACAATAACGGAACAGTTCATGTATCCGGGCGACATGGCCAAGCCGGACATGCCGGTATTCACCGTAATGGATCTCTCGATTGCCATCGCACGCGCCCAGGTACCCGAACCTGACGCTCGCCGCATTGCCCGGGGGCAACCCTGCATGTTTTCTACGCCAGACCAGCAGCGCGAATCGGCGAAAGGCACCATCACGATCGTTAACCAGGCAGTAGACCCTGCGAGGCGCACCGTTGAGGTTTGGTGCGAGATTCCGAACCCCCAGCGAAGTCTAAAGGCGGGCATATTTGGCTCGGTGACTGTTTCGATTGGAAAGGCGGAGCATGCCATCGTACTTCCCGACTCCGCAGTGCAGTTTAAGGAGGGTAGCAGCAAAGGCGCTGCGGTCGTGGTCGATCAGCAACATGTCGCCCATATCCGTGAAATAGAGGCGACGCCGATCCCGGGAGGAAAGGTTCAGATTGTTCGTGGGATCGAGGCAGGCGAGACTGTGGTCATCGAGGGCGGCTACGGTCTCCCGGACGGTACGCAAGTGACCTTGGCCACTGCTGGCGCGGAGGGCAGAAAGTGACTAGCCGCGTCGCGGACTTTGTTCAAACACATAGCAGAGGACTGGTCTTGGTGATCCTGAGTTTCGCGCTTGCGGGCTTGCTTATGATCCCCGGCATTCCGATTTCCATTTTTCCCCAGACAGACTTTCCGCGAGTGGTGATTCTGGTGGATAACGGCATTGCGCCGGTCAACGTCCAGATGTTGACGGTGACGCGCCCGCTCGAAGAGGCAATTCGTCTAGTGCCAGGAATTACGACGATGCGGTCCGTAACCGGGCGGGGCTCCACCGAAATCAACGTCTTCTTCCGTTGGGACGTGGACATCCTAAACGCGCTGCATTTGGTACAGGGTCGCATTTCGCAGATCACGCCCAACCTGCCGCAGGGTGCGCGGTTTTACGTAAATAGGCTGACATTTTCGGTATTCCCGATGGTTGGATTTAGCGTTACCTCGCCAACCCGGACGTTGGCGGACCTGTGGGATTTGACCTACTACAATCTTGCGCCGCGCCTTTATCGGCTTCCAGGCGTGGCGGAGACGCGGATCGTCGGCGGACGCCCTCCCGAATATCACATCGTAGTTGATCCGGACAAGTTGAACGGCTACGGCATGCCGCTCACGAAAGTGGTGGACGCCATCCGCAGCAGCAATATCATCCAACCGGCGGGGATGGTGCAGGAAAATTATCACCTGTATCTGACGACTGTAACAGGGCTGCTTGAGAGCAAAACGCAAGTCGAAGACACCGTCGTTGATGTTGTGAAGGGCACTCCGGTCCTGGTGAAGGACCTCGCGCATGTGGTCCCGGGGGAGCGCCCTGTCTACAACATCGTTACGGCGAACGGTCGTCCGGCTGTACTAGTGAACGTCTTGCAACAGCCGGACGGGAACGCTGTGGAAATTGCCGACGCCGTGAACCGCGAACTCCGAGAAATTCAAAAGACACTGCCACCCGACATCCAGCTCTCAACCTACTATGACCAGTCCATCCTGGTTCGGGAATCCATTTCGGGAGTCGTGGAGAGCATCATCATCGGCCTGCTTTTGTCGGTCGGAGTCATCTTTTGCTTCTTGAAAAACTGGCGCACGACAATCGTCGCTGCTGTTGTCATCCCGATCGCGACGCTCATCGCGATCGTCTTTATGCAACTCTTCCACATGAGCTTCAACTTGATGACGTTGGGCGGACTGGCAGCCTGCATCGGCGTCGTCATCGACGATGCCATTGTGATGGTCGAGGACATCATGGTCCATCTGCACATGGGCGAAACACCCATGGTTGCAGCCAAGAGCGCGATCCAGGAATTGACGCCGGCGCTGATCGGCTCGACCCTGACTCCCATCGTCGTATTCGTCCCGCTTGTTTTCCTGGGCGGAATTACCGCCGTATTCTTTCGGGCTTTGGCGATGACGCTCGTGACGGCGCTGTTTGCATCGCTCATCCTTGCGATCTTCTTCACTCCAGTGCTGGCAGGAGTCCTTCTGAAACGGCGGGCCGGGGCGGTAGAGGCGGACTTTGAGAGAGCCGCGCAGGCGGATGAGGGGCGGATTGTTCGCTGGCTAACCGTTCGCTACGAAGTGGTACTGCGCTGGGCTCTCCTGCATACGACGAGCATCTTGGCCATCTCCGCAGGCGTACTGGTCCTCATTGTCGTAGTCTACCTTCAATTGGGCAACGGATTCCTTCCCGATATGGACGAAGGTGCTTTTGTGCTCGACTACCGCATGCCGCCGGGCACTTCTCTAATTGAGTCGAATCGAGTTCTTAATCATATCGAGACGTTCCTGCGAGAGACACCGGAAGTCGAGAGTTATTCGCGGCGGACAGGAGCGCGCCTTGCGTTGGCGATTGCCGAACCAAACACCGGTGATTTCCTGATCAAGCTGAAGCCGAAGAGGAGCCGCGTGCTGGACGATGTCACGTCCGAACTGCGCCGTAAAATCGGCCAGTCGGAGCCGGCAATCAATGTGGAGTTTCCCCATATTCTCGAGGATCTTGTGGGAGACCTCGCATCGTCGCCGCAGCCCATCGAAATCAAGATCTATAACGACGATCCGGAGAAGTTCAAGGCCGTCGGAAAGTCAGTCGAAGAGTGGCTGCCGAAGGTCAAGGGGGTAGTCGATGTCGTCAACCAGACCATTGTTATTGGCCCGGCGATCAACTTCCGTGTGGACCCCGAGAATGCCCGCCGCGCCGGCTTCGGCGTACAGGATATAGCGGACTTGGAGTCGTCAATTCTCGACGGCGAAGTTGCCTCCAACATGATTCGCGGAGACAGGTTGATTGGTCTTCGCGTTCGATATCCTGTCGAATACAAGTCCAACTCGGAGAAGATTCAGAAGCTTCTGATCACATCCCCGACCGGGCACAGCGTTCCGCTCTCAAGCGTGGCGCATGTGGAGATGCAGGAGGGCCAGACCGAGATCCGGCGGGAGAATTTGCGGAACCTAGCAATAGTGACAGCGCGTTTGGAACGACGGGATCTAGGCTCGGCAATGGACGAGATCAAGGGACGATTGTTCAAGGAAGTATCCATTCCTGCCGGGACCGATGTTGAATTCGGCGGACTCTATCAGATACAGCAAGAATCGTTCAGCGGCCTCACGAAGGTTCTGCTGATGTCCATGGTTCTCATTTTCATCATTCTAGTCTTCGAGTTTCGATCCTTTTCGCATCCAATCGCTATTCTTGCCGCTACATTGCTCTGTGGTTCCGGATCTCTGCTCGCGTTGTACGCAACACAAACCACGCTCAACATTTCCTCGTTTATGGGATTGATCATGGTTGTTGGCATTGTGCAGAAGAACGGCATTTTAATGCTCGATTCAGAGAAGCACTTCACCGACCAGGGCTACGAATTGCGAGATGCGATCTTTCATGCCGGCCGGCGCCGCTTGCGGCCAATTCTGATGACGGCTCTCGCGACGATTTTCGGGATGTTGCCGCTGGCGATTGGTGTGGGCTCCGGCGCCCAGCTCTTGCAGCCGCTGGCAATCGCAGTGATGGGCGGAGTTGCCATCTCCATGCTGTTGTCACTGGTGATCACGCCAGTTGTGTTTTATTTGTTGCGAAGCCGCGGTATCTAAGAGGAGATGAGTATGAGGAGAACGATCTGTTTTTTAACATTGTTTGCCATCGTTTCGTATGGCCAGACCACAGCGAATCCAAAGGAGAACCAAACTGGCTGGATCACGCTGTTTGACGGCCGCTCGCTCTCGGGATGGATCCCGGAGCAGGGCGCGAAGTGGCACGTCTCAGCCGGGGTTCTTATTGGCGACGCCGGGGAAGATGGCTGGCTGCGCAGCAGCCGCCAGTTCGGAAACTTCTTGTTAAAGATCGAATACAGAGATTCTCCGAAGGGGAATAGCGGAGTGTTTCTCAGGGCGACCAAGGAGAGCAACCTCGCTGATCCGTCAAATCCTGCGGGCAGCTATGAACTGCAGATCAACAATGAGGATGAGAAGTGGGCCACCGGGAGCATCGAGAACTTCATTCAAAGGCTAGTCCCAGTGAACCCAGCCCCGAATCAATGGCACTCCTACAACGTAGAGGTCCGGGGCGATCACCTTGTGGCTACGTTGGATGGAACCAAGGTCCTTGATGGTCACGACCCAAGGTTCAAGGTGGGCTACATCGGTCTCCAGCATCACAAGGACAACAAGATCGAGTTCCGCAAGATCAAGGTAAAGCCGCTGGCTGACTGAGAAGTGATGTGAAGACCGTCATCATCTCCGACATCCACGGCAACCTCGAGGCCCTCACCTCATTGCGTGAGGAGTGCGATGAACTTTGGGTGCTCGGTGATCTGGTCAACAGACCTTGCCGAAGTTGCGTGGATGGAACCGGAACTGGTCACGATCCACCCACCTGACCCGGCAGCGCGCTAGCAGTTTTGAGCGTTATCCAAATTCAGATCAACACCACTCAACTTATGGCCACGAACAAAAAATCGGCTGCGCTGAAATTCGTCGTGATGATCGGTGTACTCAGCTTTTTCGCTGATTTCACTTACGAAGGATCGCGCAGTGTGCTCGGGCCTTACCTCGCGCTTCTCGGGGCGAGCGCGACAGCAGTCGGTGTTGTCACCGGGTTCGGCGAATTGCTCGGCTACGGCTTGCGACTCTTCTCGGGGCGGTTGGCGGACAGGACCGGCTATTTCTGGCAAATTACGATCTTCGGCTACGTCGTGCAGATGTTCGCGGTACCGGCTCTCGCGCTGGCGTCAAGTTGGGAATGGGTCGCGGCGCTCATCATCCTGGAGCGGGTCGGCAAGGCAATCCGCAACCCACCGCGTGACACGATGCTCTCCCACGCGGCGAAAGAGATCGGCTACGGCTGGGCGTTCGGCATGCATGAGGCGCTTGATCAATTTGGCGCGCTCTTTGGCCCATTGGCAGTTGCGGCGATGCTGGCTTGGCGCGGCGAATACCGTTTTGCGTTCGCCGCGCTGCTCGTACCGGGAGCGCTGTGTCTCGTCCTGCTTCTGATTGCCCGCTTGCTCTATCCACGCCCGGAAGACATGGAAGGGGAGGCGCCGAACGTGAAAACGGAAGGACTCCCGCGGGTGTTTTGGGTTTATCTCGCCGGCGCGGGACTGGTGGCGGCCGGGTTCGCGGATTTCCCGCTCATTGCTTACCATTTTCAGAAAGCGGGTTCTGTGCCGAAGGATTGGGTGCCGATTCTGTATGCGATTGCGATGGGCGTGAGCGGTGCTGGTTCGCTAGTGCTCGGACGGCTCTATGACCGGGTCGGCATCGTACTACTAATCCCGCTAACGCTGGTCTCTACGCTATTTGCGCCGCTTGTGTTCCTCGGCGGGTTCTGGCCAGCGCTCATCGGCGCCGGGCTGTGGGGGCTCGGGATGGGTGTGCATGAGTCCATCGTGCCCGCTGCCGTTGCGCCGATGGTGGCTCCCCAGCGGCGCGCTTCGGCATACGGCCTCTTCACGTCCGGCTACGGCTTGTGTTGGTTTCTCGGCAGCGCGGTCATTGGGTTCCTCTACGACCGGACGATCACAGGGACGATCACCTTTTGCGTCGTGCTCCAACTCGCGGCGATTCCGGTCTTGTTCCATGTCCAGAGGCAATATGCAGCGTTGCCGAAGGCGGTGTGATCCACTGCCAGGCTCAATCCTTTGCTGTAGGTCGAAACAGTGGGATCAAAATTCATCACTCCTGACAAGCACTTGACTGGAGGCTTTCTCACCAGGTCACGGCCGCGATGGCCACGACAATACCACCTGTCCGATAAATCCAGCCTTAACTGGTGCAACGAGCTTTAGTAAGAGACACCCACGAACTTTGGCTGCTCGGTGATTGAGTGAACTAGGAAGCTTGGCCACCCAAGACGGCGGGACCTTCCGCTTGTTACCCTGTTTGGAACGGAGGCATGACTCGACCTTCGGTCCTTTGCTTATCTGTTCGAGACAATCTGTAAGATCGACCGGTTGCTGATCAAGGCCGGCCTAGGGCCGGTTTGACGAGTGTTTTGTGCAATTGTGAACTGGCGGGTGCTCAGCGCCCCCGAAAGAGAGGACAGGGGTGATAAGGCTCAATAGCTTCCGTTTGAATGTCCGGTGGCTGGCATTGTTCGTTGTGCTCGTGGCAACGCTGGTGGCAGCTGGCGGACGCCATATTATCAAAAGAATTCCAATCCCTGGAGACTATGGATGGGATTATCTCACAGCCGATAGTGAAGACCGACGGCTCTATGTTTCCCATGACCGGGAAGTGGTCGTGCTCGATCTTGATTCCGGCGCAATGGTGGGGAAGATTCCCGGGCAGGGCATCCACGGCATCGCGATCGCCAGGGACTTAGGGCGTGGCTTTATCAGTTGCAGTGACCCTGGTTCGGTGATCATCTTTGACCTGAAGACTCTCGCAATCATCAATAAAGTGACCGTGGGAGGAGATCCAAACGCCGTCCTGTTCGACCATAAGACGCAACGGGTGTTCACGGTCGACCGCGGCAGCAAGCAAGTCAGCGCGATCGATGCCAAGACCGGCAAAGTCGCCGGCGCGATTGAGAATCTTGGCGGCAGGACCGAGCACGCCGCCTCCGATGATGCCGGTCACGTCTTCCTGAACATGCAAGACCGCAACACACTCCTGAAGCTCGATTCGCAAGCATTGACGGTTCTGGAAACGTGGCCCCTGGCTCCGTGCGAGCAACCGAGTAGCATGGATATAGATCGCGCCCATCAGCGGGTGTTCATAGGGTGCAGGAGCGGTGACATGACGGTGGTAGACGGAACGACGGGCAGGATTGTCACCACGCAGCCGATCGGACGAGGCGTGGATGCGACCGAGTTCGATGCAGAGAGAGGCCTAGTCTACTTTTCGACGGGCGGCGATGGCGCAATGTGGGTATTCCATGAGGACTCGCCCGAGAAGTACACATTGGTTGAAAACGTCAAAACCCAAGCCGGAGCGAGGACGATGGCTATCGATCGAATAACCGGCCGAGCGTATCTTTCGGTTGCGGAATTCGGTCCGCGCCCAGAACCCACGCTCGGCGGCCCTCAATCTAGAGCGCCCATGATTCCAGGTAGCTTCTCTATTCTAGTGATCGGACAATAGCAAGCCGGGGCCGGGTAGAAACTAGAAACAAGAAAGGCGCACTGAGTAGTGCATGCACTGCGCTGTAGCGAAGTGCCGAATCCCGCGGCGATCGAGACGTGAGCCCATAGCTGTCCTACGACGATGCTTGAAAGAAGATGGCGGAAGGGTTCGCCTAGGTAAGTGCTCCGTACCCGACGCCGCGTCGCTCAATCGGCAGTGAGTCCGGCGCCAGGGCACGCTCCATGGCGTCTGCGATACGAACGTAGACTCCCGCAAGAGCGAAAAGGAAGGCGAGCATTGCGATGCTGGAGGGTTTACGGAGCGCGTAACGCAACGCGGCGATCTGTGGGGCGCGAACGGCGCCACGAACGGGCGTCAGCAATTGAGTCGAGTCAAGAATCAGCAACGTTTGAGAGAAATCGCCCAAACCGAACGGCCCGACAGGAGCAGGAACTTACCGCTCGTCGCGAAGCTTGGCGAATGCATCCCTCCAAGGCGACCCACTCCCTCATCAGCCTTCCCTGGCCCCGGTCGAAGCGCTCGCCCTTGCCGCCGTTCACGAAGTTGGTCAACTCGCTCCCTTGAGAGTTTCGCGACGAACTTGCCCCTGCCGAACATCGCGAAAATCTTCCCGTTCACCTTGAGACCATAGGAAGACATCATCTTTCCTCCTCTCACGTGCCTGTCTAGGGCAAAAGCGCTCACGACGGGTACGAAACGAAGATCGACTTCTGCCGCCTGCCAACCCTTGTCGTTTTCTTCGCAGTCATTTACTCTTCGCTTGCGAGCCGCCGGCGCCGATCAAGCCGTCCTCGCACCGAATCGCTCCACAGCGGTTGAATCTCATCAGGCTCCGCCTGCGTTCCAGTGTATGCAACGCGTTAACCTGCACAACCGTCACAACACCCCTTGCCACGCCACGCTGCGATGCCTTCCTTGGCAATGACTGGAACCATGACCAAACCTGACGCGGGATCTGCCCACCACAATCCGAAGACCGCGTTGAGCAGCAGACCGCCATAGGAGGATTCCGGACAAATACGTGCAGAAGTCGGTCTGACGAGCACCGGCGGCCATGGCGGTGCTACCAAGACCGATGCTTACGCGTCTCTTGGCTAGCGAGAGTAGTGGCATTGCGATCAGCGAGGCTGCAGTGATCGCGATTCCTGGTAGGCTCCTCGTTGGCGCCCTCAGCTTGATAAGTGAAGAGAGGGAATCATAACCGATGTATGCAGAAAGCAACAGGAAGCACGATCCGACAATTCGCAACGTGCGCCGATCGGCCTCTTCGCGCCCGAGGGTGTTCTTATCTTGATGCAGGCGCCACAACAGCGCGGCTCCGCTTGTGACCTCGATGAGGCTGTCCAGACCGAATCCGACCAGCGCAACACTGCCGGCCATAAAGCCGGAGATCAGGGCGGCCAGCGCCTCCAGACTATTCCAGAAAATCGTGAAATATTCCAGATGGCGGCCACGCTCCACGAAGCACCTGCGTTCGGCGGTTACCTTTTGAAGCGCTGCCATCGGTCCTCTCCAGAGTACAGAAAACGGGTGACGTTAAATTCATTTTCGATCGGACGATCTCGAACCTCCGAACGAAGCTCCGAATCCTTGGGGCTGATCTTCCCAAAATCCTTCGATTCCGAGACCCCTCCAGCGAGGCGGTGCGTCCCGCCGCCTGATAACATAAAGGCATCGCGTTCGCCTAACGTCCCGAGCATAGAAGGACTTTGCAGTGCGAATTCATCAAACACCTACTTTATATTGCGTTTTCACCGTTTCCGTTTTTGCGCAATCAGCTATGTTACAGCCCGTGATCGGGGCGGCCGGTTATGCAGATCCCGTGCCGCTCACAATCGCTCCGGGGCAGCTTCTTACGCTATTTGTGCCGAGCTTTGGCAGCACCCTGACCGGACCGGTGAAGGCGCCTCCCGGACCGCTTCCGACCTCCCTCGCAGGTATCTCGGCGGTGCTGAGACAAGGTTCGGATCAACCTCTTCCCATCTTTGAGGTACAGCCTAGCAGCACATGCTCAACAGAATCTCCGCCGCCGGCCAATTCTTGTGGCTCGACGCTCGCGGTGACCGTCCAGATTCCGTTCAATATTCAAACGGTGTGCCCCCTCTGTGAGAGGCCCATTTCTTTGGTGCCGAGCCAGATCGCGGTTTCGGTCAATGGCGTAACGGGGCCGTTCGCGGATTTAACGGCTCTCGCCGATCAGGTTCATTTTCTGACGGCGTGCGATGTGGTTATGCCCGGATCGGCGTCAGTCCACTCGTCTTCAGCTTTGCCTTGCGCGGCGATGGTTACCCATGCAGATGGCAAGTTGGTTTCGGCAACGAATCCCGCCAAAAGCGGAGAAGAGCTGGTGGCCTACGCGACTGGCCTCGGGCAGACGAACCCTCCGTTGACTGGCGGGCAAGCATCGACAACGGGCGTGCCGACGCTGACGGTATTTGCCATCGACTTCAACTATCGTCCGAACGCACTCGCTACCAAGCCGCTGGGGCCCAGCCTGAGCGGCGGCGTGTCTCCGAGTCAAGCACCGCTGTACACCGGCGCAACTCCAGGCTTTGTTGGACTTTATCAGATCAACTTCATCGTTCCGCCCGCTCCCACCGGATTGCCGCCGTGCGTGGACGTGAACAGTACCGCGCCATACGCAAACGTGGTTCAATCGAACCTTACCGTTAGCGTAGGGTCAATCTTTTCTTTCGACGGTGCTGGCATCTGTGTTCAGCCAGGGCGTTAAGGCACCGTTGGAGGAGGTATCCTTTTGCGGGTTCTCGTAATTGACGACGAACGAAAGACTTCGTCATATCTAAAGACTGGTCTGTCGGAACAAGGCTTTGTCGTCGATGTAGCCCGGAACGGAGAGGACGGTCTACATCTGGCGGCGCATGGCGAGTATGACCTGGTCATCCTCGACGTCATGTTGCCCCAGCGTGATGGTTGGTCGGTCCTGGCGAACCTGCGCGGCGAGGGAAACCGAACGCCGGTTCTGATGCTTACCGCCCGTGATGACGTGCCGGATCGGGTCAAGGGTTTTGAGCTGGGCGCGGACGATTACCTCATTAAACCATTCGCATTTTCTGAACTGGTGGCGCGCATGCATAACCTGCTGCGCCGCGGGCCGGTGCGGCCGGCCACGACGCTCTGCGCCGCCGACCTCGAATTCGACTTCGGTAGGCAACGCGCCACGCGGCAGGGGAGAAAGCTGGACCTGACGCCAATGGAGTTCCGGTTGCTATCGCTCCTCGCCCGGCGCGCAGGTGAAGTCCTCAGTCGAACTTATATTGCGGAGCAGGTCTGGGACATGAATTTCGATAGCGACAGCAACGTCGTCGAAGTTCACATCCGGCGCTTGCGCGCTAAGGTTGACGACCCATTTGGGACCCCTCTGATCCACACGGTCCGCGGAGTTGGTTATGTCTTGGAGGAACGTCATGCCTGACCGATCCGTTCCGAGGAGCCTGGCCGTGCGCCTCTCGTGGTGGTACGCGGTCTCAAGTTGTTTGCTGATTGCCATTGTTACGGGATTCCTCTACCTGGCCTTGTTGCGTAATTTCGACCAGCAGAATGAGCGTTACCTCGCCGAAAAGGTTGCGATCTTGCGTAGCCTACTCGAACAGTCGGGGAACCAGGCCGCTACGGTCAAGTGGGAGGTGGAGGAGGAACTCGCAGCGCATCCGTCGATCCGCGTTCTCTCTCGGGTTCTGTCGGGAGACGGGATCCCTCTTTATGAAACGACGGGCATGTCCGCGGACCTTCCGGCTGCCTTCTTCAGGAGACAAAGTGGGGTTGAGGTCCGGTCGATCAACGGGCGCGTCTATCGAATCCGGCGGGAAAGCGTGCCTGCGAAGGGGAATCCTCATGCTTTCGAGATCCAGACCGCGCTCGATGTTGGCTACCAAAAGGATCTTCTCACTAGCTATCAGAATCAACTTTGGATTGCCCTTGCCGTCGGATTTGGTATCGCGCTTCTGGTTGGCCACCGCATTGCGCACCGGGGAATCGAACCCGTCAAACAGATGGCTGCGGCCGTGAAGGGGATCGGGTCGCAGACGCTCAACGAGCGCATTCGACTCGTAAACCCTCCCGCCGAAGTCGCGGCGCTTTCGGAAACATTCAACCAGACGCTCGACCGTCTTCAGGACGCATTCGGGAGACTCTCGCAGTTCTCATCCGACATCGCGCACGAGTTGCGGACGCCAGTAAATAACATCCGCGGCGAGCTAGAGGTCGCGCTTGCGCGCTCTCGAACCACCATCCAGTACCAGGATGTAATCGGGTCGGCTCTCGAGGAGTGCCAACGGGTTTCCCGCCTGATCGAGAGCCTGCTCTTCCTGGCTCGGGCCGAGCACCCGGAAACAGCCGTTCATCGCGAGCCACTTCACCTTTCTATCGAACTTGCCAAGCTAGTGCTGTTCTACGAGGCTGCGGCACATGATCGCAGCATCACACTCGAATATGACGTGCCGGAGGATTTGTGCGCCGACCTGGACAGGAATCTTCTCCAAAGGGCTCTGGGCAACCTGATGGAAAACGCATTCCGATACACGCCCCCAGGAGGGAAGGTGACGCTCGACGCGAAGAACAATGACGGGCGGCTTCTCTTAACGGTAACCGACACAGGTCCTGGCATTCCGCCCGCCCACGTGGAGCGTATCTTCGATCGATTTTATCGAGTGGACTCGGCGCGATCGGCGGAACAAGGTGGCACAGGGTTGGGGCTTGCGATCGTGAAAAGTATTGCCCAACTGCACGGCGGCGCCGTCCAGATCGATACGGCCGAAGGGCGCGGCACGTCTATCACGCTGCTCTTCGAGATAACGAAATCGTAATCTTCGCGTCAGGGTGGCGTCAGGATCGTTTCTCTAAGCTCGAAAGATGCGGGAATTCCTCGCCCGAATCTCGATTTCTGTCGTTATCGTCTGGTTGCCCATTGAGACTGGATGCATCCATTACACAGCGCGTCCGCTCAATCCGCCTGGTATCGAGGATCAATACCGCACCCGAAGTTTGAATAGTCCTGAGCTGGCCGCGTTCGTGCGCCTTCAGCCTGACAAAGCCTCTATAAATTGGCCGCCGGCATTACTCGATCTTGACAACCTCACACTGGTGGCCTATTTCTACCAACCGGACCTCGATGTTGCGCGAGCGCGCGCGGCCGTGGCCGAAGCGGCGGTGATTACCGCTCGCCAACGAGTGAATCCTTCCATCTCGGGCGACGCCGGTTATAGCAAGAACCCGGAGTCTGCAATCACTTATGCTGTCACTCCGGCGTTTACCATCGAGACCGCGGGCAAGCGCGGGTACCGGACGATGCAGGCCGAAAAGCTCGCCGAAGGAGCTCGCCTCAGCTTTGTCGAAGCGGGCTGGCAAGTGCGCAGCCGCGTGCGCGGCGCGGCCCTCGCGTACTTATTCGCGCAACGGCGCCTCGATGTGCTGCGGACCGAATCGGGCGTGCGAGAAGATCTCGTCGAGATTTTCGAAAAACGCCGTGCGACCGGCGAAGCTGCGACCCCAGATCTCGACATAGTCCGGGCGGACCTGAGTGCAACCCAAGTGACCATGCGTTTGGCCGAAGGTGAAGTAGCGCAGAGCCTATCCAGCTTGGAAACCGCATGCGGCTTGCCTCCCTCTTCGCTTACTGGAATCACAATCACGCTTTCGGCGCTCGAAGCCCCACCCTCGGAGCAAGAACTACCCATCAGAAAAATACAGCGTGCTGGACTCCTGCATCGGGCGGATGTGCGTCGCACGCTCACTGAATATGCGGCCGCGGATGCGCTGCTGCGTCTCGAAATCGCAAACCAATACCCTAATATCACGCTCAGTCCTTCCTACGCGTTTCAGGAGGGTTTTGTGGACTACACGTTGGGAATCGGGTTGAGCGCACTTCCCATCCTGCACCGCCAGCAAGGTCCGATTGCCGAAGCCGAAGCACAGCGGCGTCAGGTAGAGACCCAGTTTCGCGCCTTGCAGTCGCGGGCCATCGGCCAAATGGAGGAAGCTCTACGCCAATACCGCGCTGCGCTTGCCGAATGGAAGGAAGCGGACGACAAGTTTCTTCACGTGCAGCAGGATCGGGAAGCCGCTGCACGCACCGCAATGGCCGCAGGTGAGGGAGACCGCTTGGCCGTGGACGTGGCGCGCCTGCTCACGATCGCGGCGGGCCGAACGCGGCTGGATGCGTTGCAGCGTGCCCAAACAGCCTTGGGCGCACTCGAAGATTCCATGCAGCATGCCTTCGACGGGAAACAGGAACCGCTAGGGCCGTCGCTGTCGAGTCCCCGTGTCGAGGCAAAACGATGAGGCGCGTGTTTACCGCGTGGCCAGTCCTGCTTCTGGTTTTTGGGAGCTGTGGCGGAAACAAGGGACCGGACAAGGACGAGGCAGCAAAACCAGCAACTAAACAGACGGAAAAAGCGTCCGGCGACCAGTCCTCAGTCGAAATCGCCGCAGCTGCGCAGCAACGCGCCGGAATCCGCACCCAGGTATTGGCGATGCAAAATATCGCGCCGGAAATCGTGGCATATGGACGCCTCGAAGAGGATACAGCCGGATCGTTTGCGCTCCGCGCTCCGATTTCAGGAACTCTGCGGGTTGCTACCGGGCGTGCATGGCCCAGGATCGGAGAACATCTCGACGCCGTAAGCATTGTCGGGATGATTGAGCCCCGATTCACGCCAAGCGAACGGGTCGGATTCAATACTCAGTTGACGGCGGCCCGCTCCGAGTTGAGCGCTTCCTCTGCATCCGTGTTCGCTGCCCGCGCAGCGTACGAGCGGGCGCGACTGCTCAATGCGGACAACAAGAACGTCGCGGACCGTGTCGTCCAGGAAGCGGAGGCGCACTTGCGCTCAGAGGAGGCGCGGGCGAAGTCAGCCGCCGAGACGGTCCAGGTCCTCGAAGCGTCTCTCACCTCTACCGGAGTTTCCGCGGCTCGCAATTTGACCACCGATCGCGATGGCGATGTTGCCGAGGTCCTGGCACAGCCCGGCGAATCCGTGGAACCTGGCGCCCAAATTCTGCGCATTGCGCAGTTGGAGATTCTGCTTGCGCGCATCGATGTGCCGGTGGGTGATCCGGTTGCGCCGAGCCTCGTCAGAGCGCGAATAGTTCCGGCCGGCTACGAAGAACAGCCACCACTAAGCGCCGAGCGCGTAGCTGTCAGTGCGGCTATCGATCCACGGGCGCAAGGCGTTTCTTTACTATTTCGGCTTCTCGGGACACGTTTTGGTCTCCGACCTGGCTTGGCCGTGACCGCTTACCTGCCCGCGACCGCGGCCGGCCGACCTGGAATTGTGATCCCGCAAGCTGCTGTCGTCCGTACAGGAGGAAAGGCTTATGTCTACCTTCAAACCGCGCCATCGAAGTTCGAACGCCGCCAGCTTCCACTCAACCAGCCGACGACGGGAGGTTATATCGTCACGTCGGGCTTCGTCGCCGGAGATCGCATCGTCACCACCGGCGCACAGAGCCTGCTCTCCGAAGAATTCAAATCTCAGTTGAAAGAAGATGAGCGGTAAGCTTCAATGCTTTCTGCCCTGGTTGGATTCTCAATTCGGTTCCGAGGTGTTGTCGTCGCGCTGGCGTGCGTGGTCATTGCTTATGGGATCTACACCGCGCAGAGAGCCAAGTACGACGTCTATCCCGAGTTCGCTCCGCCACAAGTCGCGGTTCAAACCGAAGCGCCTGGCCTATCGTCCTCCGATGTCGAGATCCTGGTAACCAGGCCTGTCGAATACGCCTTGAACGGGACGCCCGGTCTGGCTGCCATTCGTTCGCAATCCATTCAGGGTCTTTCGGTTGTAACGGTCGTCTTCGAGGACCGGACTGACATCTATCGCGCCCGCCAAATGGTGAGTGAACGCCTGACTGAGGCCGCGAGCCAGATGCCGCAAGGGGTGCACAATCCGGCAATGGCTCCACTCGTCGGGGCCACAAGTCTGACGCTAATTGTCGGACTTACCTCGGATCGCGCCTCCTTGATGGATCTGCGAACCTTTGCGGACTGGACCATGCGGCCGAGACTGTTGGGTGTTCCCGGAGTGGCCCGGATCTCGCTGTTTGGCGGTGAGGTCAAACAACTTCAAATTCAGTTGTTACCGGATCGCATGGCCGCATTCCACGTCGCCTTTACCGACGTGGTTGCGGCTGCGCGCAACGTAACAGGGGTTCGCGGCGCCGGCTTTATTGAAACTGACACGCAACGCATCGTGCTGGAGACCGAAGGGCAGATGCTTGAGCCCGAACAACTTGAAAACGCCGTCATCTCGGTGGCGAACGGCCACTCAGTGCGTTTGCGAGACGTTGCGCTCGCGCGAGCGGGAGCGGAGCCGAAGTTCGGTGACGCAACGATTATGGGCCGGCCCGGTGTTCTGCTGCTTGTCAGTGGAGTTTATGGTGCGAACACTCTGGAAGTCACGCGAAATATCGAAGCAGCGCTCGACGAATTGAAGCCTGGCCTCCAGGGGGCGCAGATCCGCCTCTACCCGGATCTGTTCCGGCCGGCCAACTTCGTCAACACGGCCGTTCGCAATATCGGGCATTCACTCCTGATCGGCGCCGTTCTGGTGTCAATCGTACTTCTCTTCTTTCTGTTCAATCTGCGCGTGGCGTTCATCTCTCTTACCGCTATCCCGTTGTCGCTACTGTCGGCCATCATCGTCCTCAACGCCTTCGGAGAGAGTCTGAATACTCTCACATTGGGTGGTCTTGCGATCGCGATCGGCGAAGTCGTCGATGACGCCATCATTGACGCGGAAAACATTTTCCGGAGATTGCGTGAAGCCCCCCGGCCACTAAGCTCGGGCCAGTTGTTCGAGCTTGTGCGCAATGCCTCGATCGAGGTCCGTAGCGCCGTGGTCTATGCCACCTTCGTCGTGGTGCTGGTGTTTGTGCCTGTGCTGACCATGTCCGGAGTGCAGGGTCGGTTGTTTGCGCCGCTAGGCTGGACGTACATTCTGGCGATCGTCGCTTCGCTCCTGGTTGCCTTGACCGTGACCCCAGCGCTCTCCTATCTGCTCCTCCCGAACGCGACCACGAGAGTGCGGGAGCCTTCCTATGTAATCAAATTGAAGTCTGTTTACCGAAGAACATTGCGCTCCATCTCGGCACACCCGTGGCTTCTGATCGGAGGAGCGTCCGTGCTGTTTATCGGTGCGCTCGCCGCCCTGCCGTTTCTCGGCGGAGAATTCTTGCCGGAGATGCGCGAAGGGCATTTTATTGTGCACACCGCGTCTCTTCCAGGAACATCCCTCCGCGAGACGATGCGTTTGGGCACGCTCATCACGGGCGATCTACTGAAGAATCCCAACATTCGCGTCGTCGCCCAGCAGATTGGCCGCGCCGAGCAGGGTGACGACACCTGGGGCGTGCATTACAGCGAGTTTCAGGTCGACTTGAAACCCACTGAAGGCGAGGCTGCGGAGAAAACCGAACAAGAGATTCGCGAAGCGGTCGCGCGATTCCCTGGCCTGTCGGTTTCCATCAATCCCTTTCTCGCCGAGCGAATGGAAGAAGTCATCTCCGGAATGACTGCGGATGTGGTGGTCTCGATATATGGCGACGATCTCGATATGCTCGATCGCAAGGCCCGAGAGATTGTTGACGCGATAGCTGCGGTACCGGGTGCAATCGACGTTCAGATCCCGTCCCCACCCGGCACGCCTCAGATCGCGATCCGACTGCGGACTGATCGCCTTCTCGAATTCGGGTTTCAGCCGGTAGCGGTACTCGAAGCGGTGCAAGCGGCTTACCAGGGCGCGACTGTCGCGCGGACCTATCAGGGCAATCGGGTATTTGATGTGAACGTCATTCTCGCTCCCAAGGCCCGGCAGAACCCGGAACAAATCGGTTCCCTCATGTTGCAGAATGTGGACGGTGGACGGGTGCCACTGCGGGAGTTGGCGGAAATCGAACCGTCCAGCGGCCGCTACAGCATAGATCACGAGGGCACACGCAGGCGGCAGGCTGTCGTCTGCAATGTCCGCAATCGGGATCTGACTTCCTTCGTGGCTGACGCGCGGCGCTCTATCGGCGAGAAGATCCAATTCCCAACAGGCTATTATCCTGTCTTCAGCGGCGCTTCGGAAGCTCGATCCCAAGCCCAGCAGGAAATTCTCACGCATTCTCTCATTGCTGGAGCCGGAATTATCATTCTGCTCTCGATCGCGATGCACAGTTTTCCAAACCTGCTCCTTGTGCTGGCGAACGTACCTTTTGCACTCGTGGGCGGAGTTCTGGCGGCAGCTGTTACGGGGGGAAATATCTCGATTGGATCGCTGGTTGGATTTGTGACGTTGTTTGGCATCACGACACGGAACTCGATCATGATGATTTCGCACTTCGAGCATCTGGTCACCCAGGAAGGCGAAGCGTGGGGAATGAACGCTGTGGTTCGGGGAGCTTCAGAGCGCCTCACCCCCGTGCTGATGACCGCAACCGTCACCGCTCTCGGCCTTTTACCTCTGGCATTGGGAAGCGGTGAGGCTGGCCGCGAAATCGAAGGCCCGATGGCGATCGTAATCCTGGGCGGACTGATCACTTCCACAGTGCTGAATCTGGTCGTCTTACCGGCGATGGCGCTGCGGTTTGCCAAGTTTGCTCCTTCTCCGGAAGCCGGTCATGGGTAAGTGAGCTCATAACAGAGAGACAAGAGTTCTGATCGTGAATTCGGCGCATCCCGCACAGGTCGTGCGTGGAGCGATTCAAGTCCGGGCGCGGACCTGGGGAGAGGAAGTTAAATCGGTCAGCCTGACCATCGGCACCGGTTGGGAAGAGCAGATGACCAGGAGCACGGACACACTTTGGTTGTGCGAGTGGGACTCGACGCGGGTTCCGGACGGCCTGCACGTTTTGGCGGTGCGGGCCCAACACCGCGGCGGGGAATGCGCCGACGACAAGATTCTTGCGCTCGTGAAGCAGGACGGCGTGTATCCGAGCGCGGACCGCAAGCCGGGCGACCATGAGAATGCGCTTGGCGCGTGGCTTGGAAAGCACATCCTTGGTACGCAATTGGGACCGAACAAAAACGGCCGGGCATGGCCTTCGCGGAGGCGAGGATGACCGCTGTCTTGGTCTGGTCGATCGCCGTCGGGACGATTGCGGGCATTTTGTTCCGCCCCAAGGAGTGGCCGGAGGCGGTATGGGCATGTCTCGGAGCCATACTGCTCGTCCTGTGCCGATTATTGTCACCCCAGGCGGCGGGGAGAGCGATTGGAAAAGGAACCGACGTTTATCTCTTTCTCGCCGGGATGATGTTGTTGGCCGAACTGGCGCGCCACGAAGGGGTCTTCGATTGGCTCGCAAGCCATGCTGTCAGAGCCTCGCGCGGCTCGCGCACAAGGCTATTCATGCTGGTCTACACCGTCGGTATTCTCGTCACGGTGTTTCTATCGAACGATGCCACTGCGGTGGTTTTGACGCCGGCCGTCTACGCAGCGGTAAAGAAGGCCGGGACAGAAGCCCTTCCGTATCTCCTGAGCTGCGCGTTCATCGCTAACGCAGCGAGTTTCGTACTTCCAATTTCAAATCCCGCCAACCTGGTGGTCTATGGCAAGCAACTTCCGGCGCTGATCCCTTGGTTGAAATTGTTCCTTTTGCCCTCGCTCGTATCAATTGCGGTTACTTTCCTGGTTCTTCGTCTGCTTTCGAATCGAGAATTAAGAGGAAAAGTGGAGGATGATGTCGAGGTGCCTGAGCTTTCAAGTGAGGGACTGCGTGCCGCGTGGGGGATTGCATTCGCCGGAGGGGCCCTCATCACCGCATCGGCCCTGGGAGTGGGTCTTGGCCTGCCGACATGCGCGGCTGCAGTAGCTGCCGTTTTGATAGCAACTCGCGCAAACCGTAACGCGATCAAAGCCGTAGTTGGGGCCGTCTCTTGGAGTGTGCTGCCGCTAGTTGCAGGGCTGTTCGTCTTGGTGGAAGCGCTAGATGGTGTTGGTGCACTCCGCGGAATTGGGACCGCGATCCAGACCTGCTCGACATTGCCACCTTTCGCCGGATCGCTTTCCGCGTCGTTCGGCATTGCCGTTCTTTCCAATCTCATGAATAACCTCCCTTCCGGCTTGCTCACCGGCAGCGCCTTGCAGGCCGGCCATTTTCCAGATCATATCCGGCACGCGATTCTCATAGGAGTCGATCTTGGTCCGAACCTCTCGGTCACGGGATCGCTGGCGACCGTACTTTGGCTGATCGCTCTACGGCGCGAAGGCGAGCATGTGAGCGCGTGGACTTTCCTGAAAGTCGGTGCATTCGTGATGCCGCCAGCGCTACTGCTGGCAACGGCGGCAATCGTCTTTGGACCGGCTTAGCTCAAAGGCAACGCCACGCTCCCGATCGATTCGCCATCACGGTTATTGCCTTCCGAGTCGTCGAGATGTAGAGAAGTCACCGAAATCGAAGTAATCGCCAACCGAGCGGCAAACCAGTTCCTGTTGTGGACCAACGAGGCGAGAAGTGTTCTTACTTCTAGGCAACAGAAAGCCCTGCTGAGGACTTGTCTGTGGCACGCGATGAGCGTGCCGGAGCGGAAAACTATGGGTCCAGTGTGGTGTTGTCTCGCAACAGGGTTTCGCAATTCTTGAATGTCCCGCGAAGTGGACGTTTCGATACCTTCTCGATCCCCCAGAACTGACGACGGCCGCAAGTGTTGGGCAAGGCGTTTCACGAAAAAACAATTGCTCACAACTTCCGCCAGAAGATCGAGACGCGCGCCGACCTGCCGGTCGCCGAATGCGAACACTTCCGTGTGTCGTTAGGTGAACATTTGGCAGTGGCTGCGCTCGAAAGAGGCGAACATCGGATGGAATTGACGGACCTCGGAGGGGCTATGGTGGACAAGTATATGTGCGAAGCAGCACCGCTGATCCAACCTGCGGCCCGTAGAGACCCGCGTGGCGGGAATCATCGGCAGCGTAAAGGTGAGCCGCTACATCGACCTATTCGATGTCGAGGGCCGAATCATTGATGCGAAGAGCGCGCTCAAACCTGCGAAGGGCATCTCGCACGATCACCGGCTCCAACTGACCAGTTGCGTGATGATCACGCGCCGGGCCAGTGGGTCTCGCCGGCTTGACACGATCACGAAGTAATATTCTCGCCGCGCCGCAGCAGCGGCCTATGCTCGCGCAAGTATTGCGGACTTTGGCGCCCGCACGAACGCGAGTTTTGGGGGACTGGTCCTGGATACATAACCCCTTCGCGTCCGCATTCACATTTCTTGACTGTCTTTGTCCTCCGGCAGCGTGCGAGGTTGGCGAAGTGTGAGGTTGGCGAAGTGTCGGGTTACTGAACATTCCGTGCTATATTGTGTTTGAGAGCGGTGGAGTTCGCTTAACGTCGCGCCTCGCGACCAATGACTCCTATGGCGGAATCGCTGTAGGGGTCCGCAGTAAGCCCTTGCTGGTTCCCCAAAAAACTTTGATTTAGGGAAGTCCATGGGGCTAGTGCGTCACGGGTTGTTCTGTATCCTGGCAGGAGTGGTTGTGGTGAGTGTTCCACTTCGCAGCCAGAGCCACGAAGCGGACCGACTGCTAGCTGAGGGCGAGCGGTTGGCTTGGCTCAAGAATTGGCAGGCAGCCGAACCCTACTTCGGCAAAGCGGAAGCGGCGTTTCGAGAAGTGGGCGATCAGCGAAACGCACTATACGCGAAGGTCAGCCGGTTGCGTGGCCAGTTGCCAAGCCGCGGACTTTTCGAGACCTCAACCTATCTGGCATCCGTACTGGATGACCCCCTTACAAAAGCTGACCTTCGCCTTCGGCTTCGATGCCTGACCGTGAAGGGGGATGTCGATTTGGATTTCGATACAGCTCTCGCGGCGCGCGATTGGACGGAAGCGTTGTCAATTGCGAAGGGCCTCGAGGATACAGCGTGGGTTAATCGCGCAAATGGCGAGCTCGGCATCATCGGCTTCGTTCAGGGCGATTATCGGAGCGGGACCGTGAGGGTGATGGGTGCCCTGTCACAGGCTAAGAAATTGAATGACGTAGGTGCCCAAATTCGGTACCTCACCCTGATCGGCGATGGGCTGATTCAGCTTCAGAGGAACGAACAGGCAATTGCGATGTTCGATCAGGCGTTGGCGGTGGCGCAGACAATTCCAGAACTCGGGCAACCTGTGATGACGTACGCCGGGAAAGCACAGGCCTTAGCCGCTCTCGGCAGAACCGCCGAAGCGAAAAAACTGTTGGAGAATCTCTTGGAAATCTCCCACAAGAGGACCGCCTTTGGTTACGAAAGCGAAGCGTTGCTCGAGTTGGGGAAGCTCGAAGAAAGGACGGGCCAGGACGCGAACGCGATCGATCACTTTAGAAAGGCCGTGGCTACGGCGGCGAAAGTTGACGGCCATAACCTCATCAGTGAAGCGGACCTGGAATTGTCGAAGGTGTTGGCGAAGGAGAAACGCTACCGAGAGGCAGAATTGGCGGCGAAGGAAAGCGTAGAGGCAAGCCGGGCGATCGGCGACAAGCTCTTGGTGCCTCGATCACTGGCGCAACTTGCTGCTGTCAAGGAATCAAGAGGCAAATATCACGTCGCGGATCAGCTGTTCAATGAGGCGACAGATGTCGTAGAGGCCATCCTGTCAACAACCACTACCGCAAACGCGAAAAGCTCAGTAGCGGGTTCTATGGACTCGATCTTCCTGGGCCACTTCGAGCTGGCCGCAATGCACCTGAATAGCCCGAGCAAAGCGTTTATGGTAATTGAAGGAGTACGCGGCAGGTCGATAGCCGACAGCTTGCGGTTCAGGAGAGTGAGCCGTGAGCCCGAGCCAGCATCGCTCACGCGCACCGAAAAGGAGATCTCCCAGCTTCAGCTTCGGTTTCTTAGGGCCAGCACTCGGGAGAGAAAGCGATTGCTGACGGATTTGCTCAGCCTCGAGCAGCGAGCCATTGAAATTGAAGCCGGACAAGATCCGCCGTGGCTGCGCCAGCAAGTGCAACCGATCCCGCTCGCACGCTTGCAAAGAGCTCTGGGAGGAGATGAGGCT
>Ga0182024_10002675_pt1 | contig 43781 bp, 37 predicted proteins | sample P32metaG_FD_120480 | JGI IMG/M metagenome (GOLD analysis project Ga0182024, IMG submission 120480) | Permafrost microbial communities from Stordalen Mire, Sweden - P3-2 metaG (Illumina Assembly) | ecosystem: Environmental > Terrestrial > Soil > Wetlands > Permafrost | place: Sweden: Stordalen... | reverse complement strand
TGTTACTCACCCGTGCGCCACTTTACTCAGGTATTGCTACCCTTTCTCGTTCGACTTGCATGTGTTAGGCACGCCGCCAGCGTTGATTCTGAGCCAGGATCAAACTCTCGTTTGAAACCTGATTGCTGCACAACTCCGACGGAGGTCGGCGGGTGCAGCATGCGCCGGCACATCCCATCCGAAGATGAAGGATATGCGGCGCCTTACCTTGTGAGAATGATCAAGCCAAACCTGATCCCTTCTCACGACTGGCACGTTCAACCAATTTGTCAAAGATCCTTTAGAGCCGACCGCCTGAGCGGGGCCCCTTTTGGATCGAGGCCCAGGCTGTTACACCGGGGTGTCCTCGAACTTGTTGCGCCCGCAAACTTCTGCGTTTAACCGCATCCATCTGTGTTTTTGCGCGAACCTTCTAAAACTATCGAACTTCCATCCTCATGTCAAGCCTGAATCTCGTCTTCGCTAAGGAGCCTATAATAAGGACTCTCTCGCGAATCTCGACTGGCCCGAAAAGGGAAAGTCCCCTTCCGATTCGTCGCAAAGCGCCAAATTTCAAAGAGTGACCAGCAAAAATCCACCCGAACCGCTAGGGCTCGCAGGAGATTAAACTCCTGGGTCGTGCAATGGCTTGTTCTCTGCGGGATTCCCTACAGCGGATTCAGGGGCTCTTGCCTCACCTGACCCAGCGAACCAGCTTCATCAATCAGCTTCCCACTTCCCTCATCGGGCAGGCACCAAAGGCCACCGGGAGGCTCTACTGCTCATCTGCAACTTTCAAAGAGTAGCACATATACATACAGCAAAGCAAACGGGGCATGGGGTGGACGTAATCCCCAAGGTGCAACCTCCCGAGAATAGCAATCAACCGGCGCCGAAGCAAGCTGGGGGCCTGTGGAAAGCCCCGGTTTCTGTGGGAATCCGGGGGATTTCAGTGGCGGGGGATGAGGCCGAGGTCGGTGAGGCCGTTGACGAAGAATTGCATGGCGAGAGCCACCAGCAGCAGGCCCATGATGCGCACCAGGATGCGGATGCCGGTTTCGCCCATCACCTGGCGCACACGGCCCGCACCCGCCAGCACCCAGAAGCTGATCAGGCTGGTCAGCGCGATGGAGCCAAGGATGGCGCCCATCTCCCAATGCCAGAGGCTGGGCACCTGGCCCACCAACACCATGACCGAGGAGATGGCGCCGGGGCCGGCCAGCATTGGTATCCCCAAGGGGACAATGCCGGCATCTTCCTTGGCGGCGCCCTCCTCGGTGTCGCCGTGGGCTTCCTGGGTGGGGGAACGCTTGGCTTCCAGCATGTCCAGGCCGATCAGCAATAGAATCAGGCCTCCAGCCACTTCAAAGGCAGGCAGGGTGATGCCGAACATCTTGAAGATGAGCTGGCCGCCCACGGCAAAACTAGTGAGCACGATGAAGCAGGTGAGCGCGCCCTTGCGCGCCATGCGCTTGCGGCGCGCCGGATCGGCGTTCTGGGTTATGGCCAGGAACGAGGGGATGGCGGCGAACGGGTCAACGAGGAAAAAGATCGAGCTGAGCGCCAGCACCGAGAAGCGCACCAGCGGCACAGTCCTCAGTTCGCTCAGCGCCGCCTCGGCTGGGTTGGTCCAGATCACCTCTTGAGGCTAAAACAATTCCTCCAGACTGGCCAGCCGCATGCCGGTTTTTGGCGCGGGAAAGACTGGATGCATCCATACAGCGTTTTCGACGCGTTTTGGACAAGTTGCGAAATCGAGAGCGTCTTTCCAGCTAAGGCCTTGAAGATAGGAAAGGCAGAGTGTGCTGATGGATTTTAGATTTAACTCATTTGAAATCAATTGGTTTCAGCCTGATGCGTGGACGCGTGGGGCTGTTGAAGCCAGTTGGCCTTTACGCGCTCTTATTTGAGAAGGTTCGCCAGCCTCCCGGGCAACGGGTTTCGGGCAGAAGGCAATGATAGAGTCAGGCTAGGGCCTCCAAAGAGGAAATCCCGGTAGAATGCTGATGACCGCCATCGCGGCTGTCAGCCCGCTTGAAGCCGGGAGCAAAGAAAAGCCAAAATGGCTGTCCATGACGAAATCCAATACGCAGCGATTGACGAACTGAGCCTTGATCCTCTCAACCCTCGGCTCGGCAGGAACATCGCGGGCCCGAAGCTAAGACAGCCGGAAGTCCTTGACGCAATGTCGGACTGGACCCTCGACGAGTTGGCAGTCTCATTCATCGAGAGCGGCTTTTGGCCGCAAGAGGCTCTCCTCGTCGTCAAAGAACAGCTATACGGCAAAGAGAGCCTCGTCGTGATCGAGGGAAACCGCCGTCTCGCGGCACTCATTTACCTCAAGCGTGCAATCGATGGGGAGCCTGCATCGCAGACCTGGCGCGACATTGCGCGCAGTGGCAAGCCGAAGCCGAAACTCTTTGAGCGAATACCCTACATCATTGTCGACTCACGAGATGACGTGCGGGCATTCCTGGGCTACCGGCATGTAACAGGGATAAAAGAATGGAACCCTGCAGAGAAGGCACAATACATCGCCCAACTCATCGAGAAGGGCGGCATGACCTATGAGCACGTCATGCGCAAAATCGGAAGCCAAACGCCCACTGTCAGGCAAAATTACATTACCTATCGCCTCCTCTTGCAGATGGAAGGAGACGATGAAATCTCCGTTGATCAGGTCGAGAGAAAATTCAGCGTACTGTACTTGAGCCTCCGAACGATTGGGGTTCGCAAGTATCTCCAGATAGACATCAGCGCAGAACCCAAAGTCGCCCTGAGACCCGTGCCGCATTCCCATCTTGAGGCGTTGCGCAACTTCGCTCTTTGGCTCTTCGGCGACGAAAAGAATCCGCCTATCGTGCGGGACTCACGACAAGTCGATCAGTTCGGCGCCATTTTGGAGAGCAGAAAGGCTGTCGATTACCTCGAACGCTCTGAGAGGCCCTCCTTCGATGTTGCATACCGCATTTCTGGCGGTGACGAACCTCACTTAGTGGATCTTGCCGAGACTGCTGCGGACAACATCGAAGAGGCTCTCAGCAGAGCGCACCTGCACACTACCTCCAAGAAGCTGCAAGCTGCCGTCGAACGTGTCTGTAAGGGAGCGGACCGACTCGCGGAAATCTTCCCCACTGCCCGGGCCAGGACCGCGAAGGCTGCGAAGGAGTAAGACGGCAACGATGCTCGCCCTTCCTGCATGCGGATTCGCCCGCTCCATGACTACGCACAATGTGCGGCTTGATGTCCTTTGCGATTGGCTGGAGGGAAGCGTGCTTTTTGGGAATGCACCGGTATCGAAAGCCGACGTCGTCGACATCCTAATCGAGAATGAAATCTACGACAGTCAAGACTTTGCCAATGAACTCTTGGGCGACGCCTGGGTCGAGCTACAGCGGCGCAACACCCTTCTTGGAGACGGATACCCAGTCGTAATCGAGGCTCGTCGTCTGAAGGCCCGACACTCTTGGTCCAAGAACCCCGCACACAGCTTTTGCCTTGCCCTCTCTCTGGCGGAATGGCTACCCGCTTGGGCCCAGCAATTTGGTAGAGACTACACGAAGCAGGGCGAACTCTTCGAACTCCTCGTGGCGGAATCGATCGCAAAATCACTTCCTGACTGGAGTGTCCACCCCACCGGATGGAAGAAAACGAAGCCCGTAAAGCTCCCAGGCGTAATCACGGCACTCTGCGATTGGCTCGGGGAGAGCGCGACGGGGAACCGGGATCGCTGGACGAGGAATTCTGCGAACGAAGCGGGGCTCGACCTCGTCTGCATTCGACGAATGGCTGACGGCCGGCCTGGCATCCCGCTTTACCTCCTGCAATGCGCAAGCGGCGTCACCGGCAATTCGTCGTGGAAGAACAAGCTTCGGACGCCGGACTTGAAGACGTGGGGAAAACTTGTGGATTTTGCTGTGCGGCCAAAGCGCGGCTTCGCCACTCCATTCGCGTTCATGGAAGATGACTTTCGACACTACTGTCTCGCTGTCGACGGACTACTGTTAGATCGCTACCGGCTGCTCGCGCCCAGCACTGCCTCTACTGGATGGCTGTCACGAAGTACTTCTGTGCGGATTTGCGCTTGGCTGCGCCCGCGCATCCGCGAACTGCCAACGGCGCAGACAGCAGTGGTCGGGTAAGAAGATATGCGCGAGTTAAAAATTCGCCGGGATAGAGGGAAACTGAATGCGATTTATTGACCTGTTCTCCGGGCTCGGCGGCTTCCATCTAGGGCTATCGCGCCTAGGGCACGAATGCGTGCTCGCCTGCGAGATCGACGAGAACCTGCGGGACATCTACAGGAAAAACTTTGGCATCACGCCAAAGGCAGACATCAGAGACATCAAACTCAACAGCATTCCCCAGCACGACATCCTTTGCGCGGGAAGTCCCTGCCAGCCGTTCTCCAAAGCAGGAGAGCAACAAGGGCTAGATTGTCCGAAATGGGGCGATCTCTTCCACCATGTCCTGCGCATCCTCAAGTACCACAAACCTCAATATATTATTCTGGAAAACGTTCCGAACCTGACGCGGCACGACAACGGCCAAACCTGGCGAGACCTTGAAGCAAAAATCCAGCGCGCCGGATACTCAACGGACTCAGCTTACCTAAGTCCGCACCAATTTGGCATTCCCCAGATCAGGGAGCGCATCTTCATCGTCGGGAGCAGAGACGGCCTGGGACATTTCAGATGGCCGGTCGCCCAGAAAGACCCAATGCTCTCCGTCAATTCGGTGCTCGACAAGAATCCTTCCGGAGCGCGTCCGCTCTCGCCCCAAGTAATCAAGTGCCTGGAGGTATGGCAACGGTTTGTTCAGAGGTTTCCGAAGGAAACAGAACTCCCTTCCTTCCCCATCTGGTCAATTGAGTTCGGTGCCACCTACCCATACAAGCAGACCACCCCTTGGGTGCAGCGCCGCAACCTTGTTCAGTACCGAGGGAACCACGGGAGGCGTCTGCGCGACCTCAAGGGAAAAGCGCTCTTTTCCGCCCTTCCGTCCCACGCGCGACCGCATACGAAAACCTTTCCGCACTGGAAGGAACTCTTCATAGCCCAAAACCGGGACTTTTATCGGACGCACAAGAGCTGGATAGATAAGTGGCTCCCGGAGATTCTTGAGTTCCCTCCGAGCCTCCAGAAACTCGAATGGAATTGCAAGGGCGAAGAGCGCGACATTTGGAAGTACGTGATACAGTTCCGCGCTTCTGGGGTGCGAATAAAACGGCCGACAACGGCGCCGTCCCTTGTCGCGATGACCACAACGCAGGTCCCGATCATCGGCTGGGAGCGCCGGTACATGACGCCGAGGGAATGCGCGCGCCTACAAAGCATGCACGAACTCCAGCATCTTCCCGAGGTGAGCACGCGCGCCTTCAAGGCGCTTGGCAATGCCGTTAACGCCGAAATTGTCACTATGATCGTGCGCGCATTGGTGCAGGTGGGACTTGAAGATTCGGGAAGCGCTGCGCAATATGTCCCAGGATGCATGGCGGGCCATGACGTCGGAAGCGTACCCCTTCAGTTCAGCGGCGCGTGACCCGTTGGACCTAATGCCTATCCACGATGTGGTGCTGGTCTCGCCGCACAACCCGCTCAATATGGGGGCGGCGGCGCGGGCTATGGTTAATTTCGGGTTTGCACGGCAGGCGGTGGCCAACGCGCTGCCGCTGGGCGGGGGGAATTATCCCACCTCATCGAAGGAATGGATGACTGCGTGCCCGTGCGCGTCCTGGTGCGCGTCCTCGACCGGCACATTGCCTTCACGCATCACCAGCCGCGTTGCGAGCCCGGCTTCGTGCGCCGGGTCCAGCTCGCGGACCACGTCGGAGAAGAAGAGGACTTGACTCGGGGCGATATGCATCGCCGCCGCGATGGCGGCGTAGCTTGCGCTTGCGGTCTTGGGGCCGGTGCGGGTGTCAAAATAGCCGGCGATCGATGGGGTCAGGTCGCCATAAATGGAGTGGCGGAAAAGCAGCCGCTGCGCCTCCACCGATCCGGATGAGTAGATAGCGACTTTTCCTGTCATTTTTCCTGTCCTGTTTCCTGTCCCGGACCAACGGGCGAAGGCATCGGGGACATCTGCGAAGAGGGTTCCCTTCAATTCGCCGGATTCGAAGCCCGCTTTCCAGATCTTGCCTTGGAGGCTCTTGAGGGCTGTCGACTTGCGGTCCTGGTCCATGAGCCAGTTGAGATAGGCGAGGGCTGCATCCCGAAACGCAGGTCCTTCGACTCGCCCTGCTCGCTCAGGATGACAGCTCATTTCTGATTGCTCAGGATGACAGCTTATTACTAATTGCTCAGGATCTCGAACGATGGATTTCGTACCTTCCCGGGTCTCAGAATCGAGACCTGGGGCACCCAAGATTAGTGGACATCCGGGGCCGGTTTCAGCGCGGTTCTCCTCGACCAGCAGCGCGAGGTCGGCCTGGACGTCGGCATCGCCTTGGTTCTGCTCCAGAAACGCCGCGAGATGTGCGCGGGCGTAAGGAAACAGTTGCTCATAAACAAACGAGATGGGAGCGACCGTGCCCTCCACGTCGAGAAGGTAGAGTCGTGGCCGATGGAGCTGCGGCGGGGCTGCGGTCATGCGCTCAGCGTGGTGGTTGCGCGCGGGCCCAGATATGCGGGGCCAAAGCAGAGCGGCTGATAGCCCTGATCGACGCCTGATTCGGTGTAGTTGGGCGTCCAGCCGGTGGTCGCCTGAAACCAGCGGATGGCGCGGATGCGGCGATCTCCACACAGGGTGAACCAGTGGGCGGTGCCGCGCGGCACGCGGAGCAGATCGCCGGGGTGGACCTCGACTGAAACGACGCTGCCGCCCAGATGCAGAAAGAAGATTCCGCGGCCGGCGAGAATAAAGCGCACCTCATCCTCGGAGTGGGTATGCTCCTTGTCGAAGCGGGCGAGCATGGCGTCGAGGCCGGGAGTTTGGGGGTTCACGTCGATGATGTCCGCGGTTGTGTAACCGCCGCGCGCCTTCATTGCCGAAATTTCGCTGGAGTAAGCCGCGAGCACCGCCTCCGCCGGAGCATCCGCGGGCACGCGCGACAGGTCCCAACGCTCATAGTCGATGCCTAAGTCTGCGAGGGTCGAGCGGGCATCGGATTCATTGTCGATCACGCGGTCTTGTGGGGGAAAGCGCAGGATTGCCATCGATACTCCTCAACTTGAGCGGCCAGCCGAACGCTTAGAGCGAAACGCCGAGGGCGTTTACGCCTGCCCGCCCAGCATGCGCCGCATTTCAACCTCAAAGAGAAACTCCAGTGCCTCAAGATGGCGGCGGGCATCGGCTACCGATTCTCCCCAAGTATAAAGCCCATGGCGGCTGAGAAGGACGCCATGCGCGGCCGGATACTTGTTGAGCGCGTCCGCGAACTGCCTGGAAAGCTGGGCATAATCCTGCGAGTTTTCGAGGATGGGGATTTGTTCGAGATGCTGATGGGTGGTGACGCCGGCGAGCCCCTTCAGCAACTCGTAGCCCTCGATGGACGCAAGACCCGACGGCGCATAGTGAGCCGAGATCAGCGTGTTCCAGACGGTGTGGACATGCAGGATGGCGCCGGCGGAAGGGCGCGCCCGATAGAGCACGAGGTGCAACGCGGTTTCGGCAGAGGGTTTTCCCGCGCCGGCGATGGCACGGCCTTCGCGGTCGACCTCAAGCAATCCGGCGGGCGTCAGAGTGCCCTTGTCGAGGCCGCTGGCGGTAACAAGGATGCGGCCCGACTCTCGAATGCTGAAGTTGCCGCTGGTGGCCGGAACCCAGCCCTGGGCGTAACACCAGCGCGCCGTGGCGCAGAGCGATTCGGCAGCTGATTGAAGAGAATCCGGAGCGGGAACCATACGTGATGGCAGTGTAGCAACCCGGCGAAGAGATAACGGCGGGGCGAGCAACGGGCGGCACTACAATCATCTCTTGCTGACCGAAGCCCAACGCGACCGCATCGATGTGGTGCTGGTGTCGCCGCGCAACCCGCTCAATATAGGAGCGGCGGCGCGGGCGATGGCCAACTTCGGCTTTGGGCGGCTGGCGGTGGTGGCTCCCTATGCGCCGCACTGGCGGGAGGCTCGTTCGGCCGTAGGCGCGCCAGAAGTGCTCCAAAACACAAAGAGCACGGAGTGCCTGGCTGCGGCCGTGGCCGGCTGCACGCTGGTGGTGGGCACGGGCACGCTGACCTATCGCAAGCCGGAGCAGCGAGTGGTTGCGCTGCCGGAGTTGTCTCCGCTGGTGGGGCGGGAGATGGCCCGCGGCGGGCGAGTGGCGGTGGTGTTTGGGCCGGAGAAGCACGGGCTGACGAGGGAAGACCTGTCGCTCTGCCACATGCTGGTTGAGATTCCGACGGATGCGCGCCAGCCCTCGATGAACCTGGGGCAGGCGGTGGCGGTTTGCCTGTATGAGCTGGCGCGAGGCTCCGGGGCTGAAGCCCACGACGATTCTGCCGGCTTTATGCGGGGGTTGAAACCTCCGCCTCCCTCCGTTGGGGTGTCTCCCTCCGATTTGGATGCGGCGGGCCATCCCTCGCCTGCCTCCGAAATGGGCGCATCAGCCGCGTCGTCGGGCGAACTGGAGCGGCTGGCGGCGGTGGTGGAAGAGGCGATGCGGGCGGCGGACTATTCTCCGGCGGCCATGCGGGAGGCGAACCGGCATGATCTGCGGGTGATGTTGCGGCGGCTGGGCCCCTCGAAGCGAGAAACACGGCGAATTTTGGGCCTGTTCCGGCGCATTCTGTGGCAAATACAGCATCGAAGGGAAGATGGGGCACCGAAAGCAGGAGGCTGATTGAGCGACGTGCTAGGGCAATCGAGGACAAGAAAGTTTGCAATGCGGAGAAAGAATCCCGAAGAAGCGGGAATCGGAGGTGTTGGGATGCCGGTCTTCGAGATGAGCTTTTGGCGGGCAAGTCATTTTGTGTCAACGCGCTGGCTCCGTTTGAGGGGATTCGGCCCGGTGCCGTCCGGTCTGGCCGTTTTCGGTACGGCGGCCTTTCGAGGCGCGCTTCTGGCGCTGGGTCTGGGCTTGGGTGGTGCTGGACTCGCGCAACAACCCCCGCCCGGGGAGCAACCCGCGGCGCGGGAGAAGCAGCAGACCTCGCCAACCCAGGCGCCGGCCGCCGCTCCGCAAGTGAATCAGCCCGCAGGTATTCCGGTGGAACCGGCTGCCGGGGCAGGAGCCGCACCGGCGCAAGCGCCCTTGCCCGCGCCGGCATTGGAGCTTCCCAAGACGGGCAAGATCACGGAGGACGTGTTGAAACGCATGCTTGTGGGTAAGCCGCTTTACCTGCGGGGCGGCTATCTTGACGATGCCCTGGCCTTCGACGAGGGCGGGGTGCTGATTGGCCATTCTCCGCAGGGCTCATACACCCTCAGCGTGATCCAAATCGACAGAGTTCGGTTGAACAAGCACCGGGTGGAAGTGGAAGGTGTGCGCTACGGGCTGCACTTTCTGGCCGCCACGCCGGATCATTACGCGACCCAGGCAATCGACCGGGTGAGGATTACGCCCAAAAAGAAAGTGGTGAAAATCACCATCGACCGCGAATTGGTGATAGTCCCCAACAAGAAAAAAGAGCGAGTCAAGGCCAAGGACAACAAGACCCCTTTGCGCGCTTCGGCGCAGGCCCCGGCGGGACAGGCGCAGCCGGCTGCATCGCCCGCGGCGAACCCTACGGCCGATCCGGAGAGTGTGACGACGGCCAATTCGCCGGCGCATGCGAAGAAGCTCTTCCAGGATGCGTTGGGCCGGGTCTTCGCGACGGGAGTGGATGACCGAATGATTGCGGCGATGCCCGACTTCTGGGGACTTTATTACCAGACCGCGGCCGCCGGCACCGATTACCGGCCCGCGGATCCCAGCGTGATGCGCCAGGCTGACGTCGACAAGAAGGCGGTTCTGATCTCCACCGTGGAGCCGCAGTCGAATGAACTGGCGCAAACCAACGGCGTGGCCGGACCGGCGTTCTATCACGCGGTGATTGGCGTCGATGGCAAAGCAGAGCAGATCGTCGTGGCCCGGCCCATTGGATTCGGGCTGGATGAGAACGCGGTGGAGGCAATTCGCAAGGCGTCATTCGAGCCGGCGATCAAAGACGGCAAACCGGTTCCCGTTTTATTGGATCTGTCCGTGCAGTTCCACATTTACTCCAAAAGGACCGCGTCCACAGACACCCCTGGGGCGACCGACCCGCGCGGACAGCAACTGCCCGGTCCCTTTAGCGCGGCGCACCCGTAGGTCGCTTCCACTTGGGTCTGTTAACACTTCCAGGGCGGATGGCGTTGCGGGCGAAAATCCGGCCCGGCTACTCTGCCTGGCGGATGATGTCTTCCAGCTTGGGCTTGTGCTTGATCTCGCGGCCTGTGCGGGGCACGGTATCCACCACGCGCGCAGGCCTGGGCTGGCCCACGCGCTCACGGGCGTTGGCTTTGACCGCCTTGGTGGCGGAAAAGCGGGCTGGCTTGCGTTTCGTCATAGCATGGATGAGTATGGATTAAATCGAGCTGAAGCGGAAGCCCCGGCTGCGGGTTTCTGGCTGGCGCAGCTTTTCTCCGGAGGGCCGGACAACGATGGAAGAGCGCGAATTTTTCAACGAAACGACGGAACAGCGATCGCACAACCTGGTGTGCCCCAAGTGCGGGCAGCCGGGGGAGTACAAGGTGACCTGGGTGGTGCGGCGGAAACGGGCGCAACTGCCGCGCAACGCCGATGAGCGGGACCGCGCCCGGTTCGCCAAGGCACAGTCCTACATGGTGCGCCGCGACGACAAGCTGGCCTGCGCTAATGTGCGCTGCCGCAAGCCATTCGAGATTACGCAACTGCAGTCGCTGGCGTTTTTGTCGGAGTGAGGTTCCAGCAGCGGAGAAGGCAACTGGTCGACTGGCGCCGGGTCTGCGACATGTGATTGAATCGAGTGTGTGAGCGGATGGGCCCGGAAGTGACGCCGGGGTCCGCCAGGACAGAACAGGAGCGACACAATGGCAAATTTCTTGCTGCCGCCGGAAGAACGCAACCTGACTCCCGACCAGGTGGAGGCGCTGGACAAGCGGCGCGACCTGGGCCATACGTTCCTGGTGATCGCGGGCCAGTTTGCGGTGATCGCGACGATTCTGCTGCTCTGGATTGGCCAGGACCTGGCGTATTCGCCGGGCTGGGCGCATCCCATTGCGTATTACTTCGCGATCGCCGTGGCGATCATTGTGGGCTTCGGCTTGACCGGGATGGCGCTGCGCAAGGGAACGCCGCGGCTGGACTGAGCTTACCTATGTGCCCCGGAGGGCGCGTAGTTCCGGCGGAGTACGCACGACTGCAAAGGACGATTGCGATCTGAAGGCGCCCATGGCCACCGCTTCGTTGAACCGATTCTCGACGGCAATTTCGCACCCCCGGCTGACGGACAGCCACCAGCGGGTGATTCACGATCTGCGCGTCTCGATCACCGACCGCTGCAACTACAAATGCGTCTACTGCCGCACCGGCGAGGTGGGGGCGCAATATCCCGAACTCAGCATTGAAGAGTACCTGCGGCTGATCAAGCTGTTTGTCGGCCTGGGCATCACCAAGGTGCGGCTCACCGGCGGCGAGCCGCTGCTGAGGCGGGGTGTGGTGGAACTGGTGCAGGAACTGGCCGCCCTGCGCACGTTGTGGGACGAACCGCTGGACCTGGCGCTCACCACCAACGGCCACCTGCTGGACGGGCTGGCCGCGCCGCTGAAAGCCGCCGGCCTGCACCGGGTAACAGTGAGCATGGACGCAGTGGATGCGCCCACGTTCGAGCGCATCACCCGGGTTCCGGGCAGTTTTGAGACCGTGCTGGGCGGCGTTCGCGCCGCACGCGCCGCGGGGCTCACGCCGCTCAAGATCAACTGCGTGCTGCTGCGCGGCTTCAACGACGACCAGATCGAGGGCTTCGCTCGATTCGCGCGCCAGGAAGACGTGGTGGTGCGGTTCATTGAATTCATGCCGCTGGAGGAAGGCCGCCTGTGGTCGCCGGAGATCATTGTGCCGCTCAAAGAGATTGTCGAACGGATCAATCGCATATTGCCGCTGGTCGATTTGCCTCCCCGCGAGGCCAGTGAGACGGCGCGGCGCTACACCTTTGAGGACGGCGTGGGCGAGATCGGCATCATCGCGCCGGTGAGCCAGGCGTTCTGTGGCGCCTGCAGCCGGCTGCGGCTCACTTCCGACGGCAAGATTCGCACCTGTCTCTTCTCGCAGGTGGAGCACGATCTTTATGGGCGCTTGCGGGCCGGAGCCGGCGATGCGGAACTCCGAGCTTACATTCTGCAAACCGTTCAGGGCAAGGAGGCGCGCCATCACATCGGCGAGCCGGGGTTTCTGAAGCCTTCGCGATCCATGGTGCATATCGGCGGTTGAGCAGCGGCGCGGCGGGGCGCGCCCATCCATCTACCTCAGAAATACAATCAGGTCCGCAGGCGCAGCTTCTGTACCTTACAGCCACGTGTGGCAGAATGCACTAGAGACTATCCCCGAAAAGTGGGTTCCCCGGATGACTCACGAAACGGAAAACCGCATCCCGCTCAAAGACCTGCTGGTCTTCCACCAGTTGGCGCGCTCGCTCACCTCGAGCTTCGACCTGGATACGATTCTGCGCACCATCCTGGAGCACATGGAGCGGATTATCGAGGCGGAGTTGTGGACGCTGCTGATGCTCGACGAAGCCCGCCAGGAACTTTATTACGCGCTGGCCGCGGGCGGAGAACAGGAGTCGCTTCGCGACCTGCGCGTGAAAGTGGGCGAGGGCGTGGCCGGCTGGGTGGTGGAGCACGGCGAAACGCTGATAGTTCCCGAATCGGAGTACGACCCGAGGCTGTTGAGCGAGCCCACCGTGCCGCCCAAAAAGGTGCGATCGGTGATTGCCATCCCCTTGCGCGGACGGAAAGCCACTTATGGCGCGATCGAGATACTGAACCCGCGCACCGACCAGATGACGGACTACACCATCGCCTTCCTGCACATTCTGGCCGACCATGCGGCCATCGCAATCGAGAACGCGCACGATGTGGCCCGCATTCAGCAGTTGACCATTACCGACGATACTACGGGGCTCTATAACGTTCGCCACCTCTACGATGTGCTGGGACGGGAACTGGAGCGATGCGGCCGGCTGGGGCTGCCGGTCAGCCTGGCATTTCTTGACCTGGACCGCTTCAAACAGGTGAACGATGTCCATGGCCACCTGGTGGGCAGCAAGCTGCTGGCCAGCGCCGGAGAGCGGATTCAGGAGTTGAGCCGCAAGCAGGACTGGTGCTTCCGCTACGGCGGCGACGAGTTCGTGGTGCTGATGCCGGAGACCGGCCCGCGAGCCGCGCTGACGCAGGCCGAGGAACTGCATCGCGCGCTTCTGGAAACCCAGTTCCCCATGAAGAACGGCCTGACCCTAAGCGTGAGCGCCAGCGTGGGGCTGGCATCCGCACCCGCGGATGGCGCCACTGTGCACGCGATTATCGGCGCTGCCGATGCTCGCATGTATCTAGTGAAGGCCAATGGGCGTGGCGAGGTGCGAGGCGCCTGAAACAGCATCCGGCGCTCTCTGCGGCATTTCCTTTGGCGTTGTCTTGCTGGCGTTGTCTTGCTCTCTGGCAGAACACTCAGGCCTGTTGCTGCTCCACCAGCCTGCGTTGCGCCGTGCGGGCGGCAAAGTACATTGACACAACTGTAATGTCGTCGGTCTGGCCGAAGCGCTTGGCGGTCTGGGCAATATAACGCGCAGATTCGTTGCTTACCTGCTGTGTGCGCTCGAAACCAAACAGCTCGCCCTGCGCGTTGGATGCTTCGACCACTCCATCGGAAAGAAAGATCAGCCGGTCGCCTACTTCGAGCTGAAAGGTAGCCTGCTCATACTGAATGTTGGGGATAACACCCAGTGGCAGGTCGGCGGCCAGGTCCATTTCGCGGCCGTCCCGATAAGGGTGCAGGTGTCCGGCATTGGCCACTGTCATCTGCCCGTCCGGATAGACGCGGGCACAGACACACGTGGCAAAGCTTGCCGCCTTCTGGCTGATCGCCGCGCCCGGAGCCGCCTCCGCGCCCAGCAGCACATTATTGAGACGGTTGAGTATGGTGGCCGGATCGTGGGAAAGCTCATTGCGCAGCGCGCCCACCAGGGTGCTGGCGTTCATGGCTGCCTGCAGACCTTTGCCGCTCACGTCGCCCACCACGATGAGCATGGAGTCGTCTTTGAGCGGAAGCACCTGGAAGAAATCTCCCCCCACGCCATTGGCGGGCAGGTATGCGCTCTCAAGCATGAAGTTGTGGTTCGACGGCAGCTGAGTGGGAATGAGCAGTGCCTGAACGCTGCGCGCGGCCTCAATTTCGGCGGAAGAGCGCTGCTCCTCCTGGCTGACATGGATAAAGCGGTAGAAGATCACCGCCAGCAGGCTGAAGAGAAATACCGAATAACTGACAGTGCTGATTGGGAATGCAAGGGGGCCCAAGTGAAAGTCATGAAAGGCATATTGTTCGGCAATCCAGTGCTTTTCAACGGCGTAATCGCGAATCGTGTCGAGAGAATCCGCCGTTGCCGCCAGGAAGAAAGGCACGAGCATCACGCCGGCGTCGGGTCGTCCGCGGCGCCAGGCGCGAAAAAGCAGAACCGAGACCAGGATGCTGAACGCCACTTCAGCAGTCACAGACAGATACTCGAAGGTCTGGTCCAGGTGCAGCAGCGCCAGGATGGGCAGCAAGAGAACGCCGATCTGAAAGATGCGGACAACCCTGCGATACTCACTTCCGGTGAATCGAAGAATGAACTCCAGCGTGACCGCCATGAAGATGCGGCCGCCCCAAAGATTGAAGACAAGAAAAATTGAAAAGGGAAGCAGCGCCAGTCCAAAAGCGGTTTCGCTCGCGCCCATGAAGGCTACCGAGAGACAAAGAAATGCGAGCCACAAATATTCCGGATGCTTGCGCTGCGCCATGTACAGCGTGAAGCCAAGCGCAGCCACGCACAAAAACAGGAAGCTCACCCCTATGCCGGCAAGCAGATGCTGGTCCCATTTGCGATCGATAGACGCTGTGAGCTTGTCGGCAATGTCGTCGGGAGCGCCCAGCTCAACTTTGTCGATGAGTCCGCGCTGAATGCTGGCTCTGGGGCCGGCCCAACTGCGAATGGCCAGCACAATCGTTCCGTCCGCCGCGGGCTGCCCCAGGTGCACGATCAGCGGCGGAGATTGATACATGGCCGGCTGATCCGTCATTCCTTGCGTGTGGCCCGATTCAATGCCGTTGACGTAGACAGCAAACTGTCCGATCGAGTTGCCGGTGACGAGAAGATCGAGCGCTGCGTTGCCTGGGAGATTGTTGAATTGCGCAAGCTGTCGCGCCTGCAAACGCAGCCGGTACCAGCCATAGCCGGTATAGGCGTCGAAGCCCTGTTCGGTAAGCGGCCGGCTCAGTGTCACGGCCGGCCACGCGGAATCGTCGAAGCCGGGATTGGCCCAACCCAGCCTTCCGTCAGGATCGTCGCCAACCTGAAAGCGCCAAGGGCCGTCGAGTTCCAGGATGCTGTGCATCTTGCCGGGCACAGCGTTCGTGTTCGTGATCGAGACGTTTGCGCCGCTTGCCGCGGCCGGCGTTGGTGCGGCGGGCGCGGGGCCTGCCGCGCTTTGCGCCGTGATCGAAACGCCTGACACTGCCGACACGCAGAGGAGCGCAAGCCAGCCGGCCATCCACCGCGAGTCAAGTTTTGCCGCTCTGCTTACGATCTTCATGCGCTATCCCAAGCTTAGTGCAGAACAACTAGAATCTGACAGTTTCTGATCGGTCGATTTGAACTTTTGACACCGCTGGCGAACTGAAAGTGAGCGACAGGCAGGATTATTCTTATTCCTCCGGAACCGGCTCGGTGCCCGGTTCTACGCCCAGCCGCTCAAGTTGGTTCCGCCAGTCGAGAGATTCGACAAAGCTCTTCGACTCCCGCCAGTTGGGCTCGACGATCACGTGCAGCTCAAGATAGACGCGCGTTCCCAGCAGCGACTCGATGTTTCTCCGCGCTCCCGTCCCGATCTCCTTCAGCTTGGCGCCGCCCTTGCCGATCAGGATCGCTTTCTGCCCGTCGCGCTCGCAATAGATGGCGGCGGCGATGCGGGTCAGCGGAAGCCGCGACGGAACTGCACCCTTCTTTCTCGGGACGAAGACCGGCGGCTCCTCAAAGCGCTCGATCACCACCGCCGAGGCGTAAGGAACCTCTTCGCCCGTCTCCACCAGAATGCTCTCGCGAATCAGTTCGGCTACCATGAAGCGCTGCGGCTGGTCAGTGTACTGGTCTTTGGGGTAGTAGCGCTGGCCGGTTGGAAGCGCGTCGACAATCTTGCGCACCAGGATATCGAGGCCGTCGCGTTTGCGGGCGCTGACGGGGATGATCTGGGCGAAGTTGAACTGCCGGGTGAGCGTATCGATGAGCGGGAGGAGCTGGTCTTTGGGCACGAGGTCGATTTTGGTGAGCAGCAGGAAGACGGGGCAGTCGAGCTTGCGAATCAGGCCGAAGAGAAATTCATCCTCGCTGGCCCAGTTAGTGCGGTTGTGTTTGGGGGCGGGTTCCGCGACATTCGAATTCCCAGGTCTCAAAAGCGAGACCTGGGGCACCCGAAGTTCTGTTGCCGGTTCGGCGCCTGGTTCAACGACAGGTTCCACCGTGGCTTCCAACTGCACGCGGCGGGTCGAGTCCATCAGCACCAGCACCAGGTCGCGCGTCTCCAGCGCCGCGTAGACTTCCTGCAACATGCGGCGGTCCAGATGCGAGCCGGGCTTATGCACGCCGGGCGTATCCACAAAGACGATCTGCGCGGCCGGATGGACGCCTTTGCGCGCCGCCACCTCAACCACCCCGGCCACGCGGCTGCGCGTGGTCTGCGGCTTGGCGGAGACAATGGCCACCTTTTCGCCGGTCAGGGCGTTGAGCAGCGTGCTTTTGCCGGCGTTGGGCCGGCCCAGAATGGCGACAAATCCAGATTTCAAAGGGGGGAAAGCTCCTGACTGAGTTTACGGCAATTTGGGGATCGAGGGCAGGGTTCGTGGTTTCCCACCCTTTCGCAAAGGGCGCGAAAGGATGGGGCACCCGGCTGAAGGAGTGGCGGGCGTGGAAGGCGCGGAGTCACGCGCCGCATCGATCAGATTTCAGTTGAATTTTGAGACTGGGGAGATCCGCCGCGCGCAGTCCTCAAGCAGATGTCAACTGGCTGAAGATGTCGGGAAGGTTGACATACAAAGACGTGCCTTTGACTTCCAGGCGTGAGGACTCGACCCAATCAGTTCCGGAACACATTCGGCCGGTGCGCGTTTTGGGATCAATGATCCAAACCGTTTCCACGCCCATCTTGCGATAATCCTGCGTACGCTCCTGGGTGTCGGAATAGCTATCGTCGGGCGAGAGAATTTCGATGACCAGCAGCGGCGGGTCGGTGAGGACATCAGGCTGGGGGCCGGCAGTGAGCACAACCAGGTCCGGCACCCGAACCCGGTTACCTGAAACGCGAACCCGCTGTTCCGTGCTTCCTGTAATTCCCCACTCCTTCTCGTGGTTACAAAACCAATGTGCCAGCAGCCATTGCACCCGTGCGTGTTCCCACTTGCCCACGTTGCGCTCCCTGATTTCTCCATCCACGTACTCGCGGTCTGGCCGATAGTTGATGCCGAGATATTCCTGGAGCGGGATGTGCGAAATCGTAGCCATACTCTAAAACGGTAGCATAAACCTCATTTCAGACATAGGCCACCTATCTTCCCACCCTAGAGTGGTTCTCCAATAAACGTGCTCTCGTCGCATGGTGCAGGGTGGCTTATTCTTCCACCCCAGCGACTAGGACCTGTCTCCTCACCCCAGCGAGCAAAAATCGCTCGCCGGGGACCCCGAGTCGCCGGGGACCCCGGAGAGGAAAAAGCCACTTGAGAGCACTGGTTTCGGAGTAAAGCAATTGGAGAACCGCTATAGCTGCAAAAAGCAAAGACGCGGCGCCCAGAGGGCTCCCAGATGGGGACCGCTACCTTGGCGTGGAAATCAGGAAGGCGGCGCGGCGGCGGATTTAGCGGCGGGCCGGAAGACGCGCAGGCGCTCGACCCGGCGGTCAGTGGACGCGACCACCTCCATGCGCAGGCCCACCGGCTCCAGCGCCACCACCTCGCCGGGCAGCGGAATGCGGACTTCGATCTCGCTGGCCAGGCCGCCGAGGGTCGTAGCCTCATAGGCATCGTCCAGGTCATCCAGGGCGGCCGACTCGCCAAACAAGTCCGCCAGCCGATCGACGGGAAAACTGCCCGGCACCAGCCATACCCCGCCGGACTCGCGCTGCGGCTCCTCGATGTGCGCGTCTTCCTCATGCTCGTCGCGGATGTTGCCCACGATCTGCTCGAGCAGATCCTCGATGGTGACCAGGCCGGAAACACCGCCGTATTCGTCGATCACGATGCGCATGTGCTGCTTTTCGCGCTGCATCTCGCGCAGCAGCTCGTAGCCTCGCTTGGTCTCTGGCACAAACACCGCGGGGCGCTGGATGCCGGCCACGGTGCGTGTGCGGGTGTCTTCGTCGGTAATCTGAAGCAGGTCGTGGGCGAAGGCGATGCCGGTCACATTGTCGAGCGATCCGGAGTAGACCGGAACGCGGGAGAAGTTGTGCTCGCGCAGCTCTTCAAGAAACTGTTCGAGGGTGATCGAACCGCTCACGGCAAAAACAGAGGGGCGCGGGGTCATGAACTCGCGAACCAGCTTGTCGCCAAATTCGACAGCGGAGCGAACCAGGTCGCGGTCGCTCTCTTCGAGAATGCCTTCCTCTTCGCCGGCTTCTAGCAATGCTTCCACATCGACGGCGGTTTCTTCCTCAGCGGTGGCCGGCGTCTCCGCCAGCGCCGCCACGGAGAAGAAGAAGCGGACAAAGACAGTGATGGGCGTGATGATCCACAGCAGCAGGCGGATGGGCCAGACCAGCCTCCCTGCCCACCGGCCGCGGGTGCGGTTGAAGAGCAGCGTAGGCAGAAGCTGATTGCAGAAGACCACCACCAGCACCACGCCCAGAACGGCCTGCGCAATCTCCGCATAGCTGGGGCGGCCAAGATGAGGACTGCGATCAAAGAGGACCGCGCCGAACTCGAGCGCGATGATGCCCAGGGCGAGTTGTTGCAGCACCGCGGCGGAGATGGCTGCATGCTCGCGCGTGAGGCCCAGCTGAGGCTCGACCTGCTCCTCCCACGCGTCCAGGTTTTCCTGCACTTCATGCGTGAGGATCTTGCCGAACTCCGAATAGACACGGCTGATGTAGGACGCCAGCGTTTCCACCAGGGCCAGCAGGACAACCATTCCGATGGCCAGGGCGCTCATGGGCGAGCGCTCCGCTTTGGCAGTAAGCGGGTTGAGGTTGGAGGTTTTCCGCTCGGAGCATTGTGGCTTCCCACCCATGCGACTGAAGTACGCCGCATGGATGGGGCACCAAGCTTTTTCTTGATTGCGGAGGCTCCAGGCGTCCCAGCGCGCTCGATGAGGCCCTGCGGGAGACCGAGCCTGGCGCGCAGCAGTAGTTCACGGCGCGCCATCTTGCCGTTGTCGGTCTCGTGATCGTACCCGGCCAGGTGAAGCAGGCCATGCAGCACCAACACCTTGATTTCTGTCGAGAGCGAATGCCCTTGCCCGGCGGACTGCCTGAGCGCGGTGGTCACGCTGATGGCCAGGTCGCCAGCGATCCCCTCAGAGCGCGGACCGGAATCTGGACCTTGGGCGGGGAACGACAGCACGTCGGTAGCTTTGTTCTTGCCACGGAAACGGCGACTGAGCCCGCGGATGGCGGCATCTGTGGTGAGCAGGATGGTGACCTGGCCTTTCAAGCGGACAGCCCGCTGCGCGGCGGCGAGAAAACGCGCCAGCGTCTGAGCGGAAGGCAGGCGAAGATTTTTCTGTGCGGCCTGGGTCGCCGAGGCGGCGGTCCGCTTTGCCGAAGTTGGCTTCGGCGCGGGGTGGGTGTCCAAATCTGGGTCGAGGAGGATCATCGTGCGCGAAGCCGTCCGCCGCGGCGGACACGGCCCCGTGTCACTCTCAATTCTACGCGAATTGCGGAGTTATTGTGGTTTTGCGGGCAGCGGCTGCTGTGCCTGCGTCCGGCTTGCGCGCCCCTGGGCACCGACTTCGATCGCTTCTCCGAGCGCGAGGGGGAGTTCCTGTTGCGCGGGCTTGGCCGACTCGTAGGCGCGGACAATCCGTTGCACCAGCGCATGGCGCACCACGTCGGAGTCCACGAAGTGGCAGAAGTGGATGCCCTCCACGCCATCGAGAACATTGATCGCGTCCAGCAGTCCCGACTTGCGCGGGTTGGGCAGGTCAATTTGAGTAATATCGCCGGTAATCACCGCCTTTGAGTTGGGGCCCATGCGGGTGAGGAACATCTTCATCTGCTCGATGGTGGTGTTCTGGGCCTCGTCCATGATGATGAAGGCGTCATTCAGAGTGCGCCCGCGCATGAAGGCCAGGGGCGCGACTTCGATGACGTTCCTTTCCAGCATCTTGTCCACCTTGTCCGGCTCGAGCAGATCGTAGAGCGCGTCGTAGAGCGGACGCAGATAAGGATCGACCTTCTCCTGCAGGCTGCCGGGCAGAAAGCCGAGCTTCTCGCCGGCCTCGACCGCGGGGCGAACCAGCACGATGCGGCTCACCTTTTTGGCGTTGATGGCGGCTACGGCCATGGCCACGGCCAGATAGGTCTTGCCGGTGCCTGCCGGGCCGACGCCGAAGACCATGTCGTTCTGCTCGATGGCCTCGACATACTTGCGCTGGTTGATGGAGCGCGGCTGGACGGTTCTCTTCACCCCAGCAGAGCGCTGCTTGCCGGAATCGACGAGCGAGCGCAGCGTAGTGGCCGGATCGGCCACCACCAGGCGCAGCATCCCTTTCAGCTCGCCGTTGTGCGGGTTCACGCCTTGCCGGCGCAGGGCCTCGAAATCCTGGAAGATGCGCTGAACAAGCGCCAAGCCCACTTCCGGTCCCTCGACATGCACGGCGTCGGAGCGGAGATCGATCCGGACGCCAAGCGCGTCTTCCATCAGCCTGAGGTTTTCATCGCGAGTCCCGAACAAGGGCTCAAGGTTGGGCGTGATCTCCAGAGCGATCTTCAAAGGTTTCGATGGCCTCCAGTGCGGCGTTGCCGGTTTGAGGTGTGCCGGTTGCGGCAATGGGCCACCGGCGCGGATGGGGCGTGAAAGAACATTTCGGCAGCGGGCGGGGGGAGCGCAAAGACCGCCGCAGGGAAAAGGGCGCAGGTTCGCGGCCAAATGTGCCTAATGAAATGGGATGTACTGATTGGATGTGCGGGAAATTTGGCGCGTGGCGAGTGAGAGCCTAAGCTCTGGGCTGTGTTCCGAGACCGCGTGTTGGCATGGGCGACCAAATCGGGTATCTGCGCTTGAGAGTATCGCCAACGCCTCGCGGCGTCAATGCATCCCCCGTGTTATTTTGATGAGCCGTGTGCCTTGGCGGTTACCTGGGTCACGTTGAAATCGAGGGGCGGCCGTCAGCTCGTCAGAAAACTACCTTTTGGACTGTCCCCGAACCCTGGCCTGAATCGACGGCCCTATTTCCAGGAAATGATCGCAGGCGCCCGATCGATGGCCGCGCCCTTGGTCATCCGTCCCTGGCCATCTTCTTAGAGGGAAGCCATGTGAAGGGCGTCTGTGCTGTAGGATAATAACTCTCGCTTGGTACCGATTGTTCGACCACATTCGAGTCATGCGCCTGCCTGCCCCATCCCTGCCTCCTGGCCAGCCGGACCCTAAATGGCTGCATAGGTTCCTCTTCGTTCAAAGGGCCAGCCTCGTGCTCACCATGCTCCTGTCGAGTGCCGCTCTTTCGGCGTGGCTCTACCATCAAGTTGGCGAATATCTGCCCGCTATCGTGACGGGCATGGGCGCCCCCATGGCTTTGATCGCGATGTTTTGCGCTTTCAGCCTGATCCTGACCGATGACGGAAACCCCCCGCTGATCATTAGTCTCGGTCGCTACGCCGCCTTGATTCCGGCGCTCCTTGCCTTGGCCATTCTAGTGCAGAATTTCTTTCCTATTTCCGCCTTTCCGGGCGCCTTTCTGGAAGGCGGCCACGCCGCTTCCGCCGCCGGCAGCCTGTCGCCAGAATCGGCGGCTGCTTTTCTTTTCCTCTCCATGGTCATGACTCTTGTGCGCAGCAACAGCGATTTTGCTATTCATGTCGCCGACATATTGGTCTCCTGTCTCTGCCTTCTCACGCTCATCCTGACCGCTCAGGACCTGTTTGGCACCCTGGGCCTTTTCGGCTTGACGGCCGCCGATCTCATCCCGCCCCAGGTTCTTTGCTGCTTGCTGCTCCTGAACGTGGTTGTGGTGCTCCGGCAGAGCGAAAATGGAGTCTATTCCATCTTCCTTGGAGCCGGCATTGGCAGCAGAATTGCCCGTGGGTTTGCACCCATTCTTCTTTTGTGGCCGTTTTTGCGTGAGATTGGTGAAACCCAGATTGCCTTCCAGCAACGGATTCCCGCGCATTTCGCCGCCTCGATCCTGACCTCAGTGGGGGTCGCGCTCTCGCTGGTCCTGCTGCTGATTATTGGCTGGCGCATCAACGACATGGAGAAGGAAATTCATGACCTGACCCTGCGCGACGATTTGACCGGTCTCTACAATATGAGGGGATTCTACCTTCTTGCCGAGCAGACTCTGCGCCTGGCCCGGCGAGCGCAATTGCCCTTCTCAGTCTTATTCCTCGATCTTGACGGGCTCAAGCAAATAAACGACCGCCTGGGGCACAACGTCGGCTCCGCATCTCTGGCTGAGACGGGAGCACTGCTGTTTGAAAGCTTTCGCGACACCGATATAAAGGGACGATTTGGCGGGGACGAATTCGTGGTAGCAGGTCAGTTCAGCAGGGTGGGAATTGAAATCGCAACGGGGCGTCTGCAGACGGCCGCCGCAGAACGAAACTCGACCGAGGGCCGGCGGTTTCTTCTGAGTTTCAGCATCGGCCATGTCACGACTGATCCCTACTCAACGGAAACGCTCAAGCAATTGGTGACCAGGGCGGACCATGCGATGTACGAGGAGAAGCGGCGCAAGAAGGTGTCGCGCACCTGAGCGAGGAATCCCCCGGGCCGTGCTCCGCCGTCGCCTTTCGCGCAATATCCATCTCAACAATAACCTTCGCTCCAGGCTGCGGAACCGATTGACCCGCCGCCCGGTTTCCCGTAGACTAAGTAATTGCGAGGGATGCGGCTCGGCCGGCATTCCGGCCCGCATTTAAAAGCCCGCATTTCAGGCCCGTTTTTCAGGCCCTGCATTTCAAACCGAGATAAGGAAGATCAATGGCAAACCATGTATCGGCGCTGAAGCGCGCCCGCCAGACCGTAACCCGCACCGAAGTAAACCGCGCCAACCGCAGCCGTGTGCGCACCAGCCTGCGAGCCCTGCGCGAGGCTCTCACCAAGGGCGACGTGAAGGAAGCTCAGGCCCAGTATCGCGAGACCGTCTCCACCCTGGACAAAAGCGTGCAGAAGGGCGTGCTGCACCACAACACCGTTTCCCGTTACAAGAGCCGCCTGAACGCGCGGTTGAAGGCACTGGCGACCGCCAAGGCGTAGTGCGCCGGTTGCAAGAGGAACAAGGTTCACAAGAACGGCCAGGGGCGACCTTGGCCGTTTTTCTTTTTGCGGGGTGAGCGGCTCCTGTTGACCAATCCGCATTCCCTCGGCGGCTGAAGCCGCATCCTTTTTCCGCTCCTTCGGCACGGCTGAAGCCGTGCCCTTTCAAAGCGATTGAACTTCGAGCAAACGCTAGAGCCGCTCGAAGATGCCCGCAGCGCCCATGCCGCCGCCGACGCACATGGTCACCATGCCGTAGCACACCTGGCGGCGCCGCATCTCGCTGAGCAGGGTCGCGGTCAGCTTGGCACCGGTGCAGCCCAGGGGATGGCCGAGGGCGATGGCGCCGCCGTTGACGTTGATGCGTTCCGGATCGAGGCCCAGAGTGCGGATGACGGCCAGCGACTGGGCGGCGAAAGCTTCGTTGAGTTCGATGAGGCCGATGTCGGCGAGCGTGAGGCCGGCCCGCTTAAGCGCCTTGGGAATGGCGGTGATGGGACCGATGCCCATCTCCTCTGGCAGGCAGCCGACGGTGGCGTAAGCCACCAGGCGGGCGAGGGGACGAATGCCCAGTTCCTTTGCACGGCCAGCTTCCATCAGTACCACAGCCGCGGCTCCGTCGGAGGTCTGCGAGGAATTGCCTGCGGTTACGCTGCCCTGCGCATGGAAAGCGGGCTTGAGCTTGGCCAGCGCTTGAGCGGAGGTGTCCGCGCGGGGGCCTTCGTCGGCGGCGAAGATCGATTCCGTGACTGCTGGTTTTCCGGCTTTCTCGCCTGGAACCGAACTCGCGATCTTCACCTCGATCAGTTCATCGGCAAAGCGGCCGGCGGCCTGCGCGGCCAGGGCTTTCTGGTGGCTGGCGAGGGCGAAAGCGTCCTGATCTTCGCGGGAAACGCTGTAATGGCGGGCGACGCGCTCGGCGGTGAGGCCCATGGTCAGGAGCGCCGCCGGATAGTGCTCAGCCATCCACGGATTTGGACTGGGCTTGAGGCCGCCGAAAGGGAGCAGGCTCATCGACTCGACTCCGCCGGCGATGACGACGCGGTCGCCGCCGGAGCGGATACGCTGATCGGCCACGGCAATGGCTTCAAGGCCCGAGGCGCAGAGGCGGTTGACGGTGACGCCGGGAATCTCGACGGGCAAGCCCGCGCGCAAAATGGTCCAGCGCGCCACATCCCAGCCTTGCTCACCCTCCGGCTGCGCGCAGCCGAGGATGACGTCGTCGATCTCCGCTCGATTGAGCCCCGCAGCTCGATCAATCGCTGCGCCGATTGCAGTTGCGGCCAGATCGTCGGGCCGAGTGGTCGAGAGCGCGCCCTTGGGGGCACGGCCAACGGGGGTGCGAACGGCACTGACGAGAACAGCTTCCGGCATGAGAGGTGCTCCTTGAACATCAGATGATCCAGGCAGATCAATGATGCGCAGCCGCCGGGCAGGTTGGTCAAACGCACCTGCTTTCTTGCGCCGAATCTGCGGGTTAGTTTGGCGTATCGACCAGGGTCCACGCGCCCTTCGCATAGAAATGATAGACGGCGCGATGGTCCACGACCGAATCTGCCAAGGCATCGTGGTCGAGGAGTGGCGGCCGCGGCTCCATGCTGGCCTGGGCTTCATGAACCTGCTCGGGCGATGCCGGATCGATGCCCCAGTTGAAGCCGAGAGCGCCGCTCGCGTCGTGGGGTTGCAGCCGCTGGGTCTCGGGCGCTGATGCGAGAACCAGTGGCTGAGTCGAATGCCCGGCAAAGAAAACCAGAAGAGAGACCGTTCCCTGCGCTGAACAGAGTATGGCCCAGTCGGAGGAGCCGGCGCGCTCCAGACTGGCGTGGACTACGTTTTCCGGGTGGTGCGCTTCATAGGTCTGCGGAATCAGGCAGCCGCGCCGGTTGAGCTGGGCTTGAATTACTTCGGGCAGCTCGGGAAATGAGCTGACCGGCAAATGGCGGATGAGGTAAGGGGTCGCGTGGCCCGCAACCAGAATCTGACCCGATTCGGTGAGTTTGTCGGCGTTTGGTTGATTTTGAGCTGTGGCGATCACGCAAACGCAGGACAACGCGCCCAACATCCATCCGGCTCTTCCAGGAACACAGCGAACCATAGAGATTTCTCACGAGCCATCAGCCGACTTAGTTCCGCAGCGGCTTCCCGCTCTTCAGCGTAAACGCAATCCGTTCCTGCGACTTTCGTTCCCCGGCCAGGGAAAGGAACGCCTCGCGTTCGAGATCCAGCAAGTATTGCTCACTGACCGGGGACCCCGGTGTCACCCGCCCGCCGGCCAGGATATATGCCGCCCAGCGCGCCACCTTCTGGTCGTGTTCCGAGGCATAGCCGGCCTCGCCCATCAAAAAGATGCCGGTTTCGAGCGTGGCCAAAGCCGCCGTGCCGGGCGCGGGAATATTGGTGCGCGGCTGGGGAGCGATGTAACCCGCCTCAGCCAGGGCGGCAACCTGCGCCTTGGCGTCGAGCAACTGGCGTTCGCGATTCATGGTGATGCGGTCGGCGGGCAGCAGCAGACCAAGCGGGCGCGCTTCGGCGGCCGACGTGGAAACCTTTGCCAGTGCGATGATTTCAAACACGCGACGCAATGCCGTTGCCATCTCCGCCGATTGGGCAAAGCGCGAGGGCGGGTCGCGCGGGTCGGGCGGCGCCAGTGCGATGGCGGCGTCCACGGCGCGCAGCAGCATCTCCTTGGTCCCGCCTCCGGCTGGAATCAGGCCCACCCCGGCTTCGACCAGGCCCATGTAAAGCTCAGCGTGGGGTTGGCGGCGGGCGGCGTGCAGGCAAATCTCCGCGCCTCCGCCCAGGGTGAGGCCAAAGGGCGCAGCCACCACCGGGCGGGGACAAAACTTGATGGCCGCGGTCATCTGCTGGAATCCGTTAATGACTCCAGCCAGCTCGTCCCATTCGCCTTCCTGCGCGGCCAGCAGCAACTGCATCAGGTTGGCGCCCACCGAGAAGTTTTCGCGGTCGCTGGCAATCACGAATCCGGCAAAGTCGCGCACTGCGTCGGAGGCGGGATTGAGCACAGCGGAAATCATGGAAAGCACGTCGCCGCCGATGGCGTTCTTGAGCGAGTGCAGCTCGATGCAGCCGATGCCGTCGCCGAGATCGATCAGGGAAGCGCCCGCATTGGAGCGGATGACGCCGTTGGAACGCCGGAAATCTGAGACGCGCGCGTGGCCGGGGACGGCGGGAACCGGCTCCAGTTTGCCGGTTTCCGGCTGGAAGCAGGCGCGACCGTCGGGTGCGTACCAGGACGCCTGGCCAGCGGCGAGAAGAGCATCGACACGCGGGCTGACCGGCAAATCGAGCGTCTTCATGCGGGTCACGGTGGAGGCGACGCCGGCGGCATCCCACATTTCGAAGGGGCCAAGCTCCCAGTTGAATCCGGCGCGCATGGCCTGGTCGATGGAGGCCGCGCTACCAGCAACTTCGCCAATGCGGTCCGCGGCAAAGTTCCACAGCGAGGCTAAGAAGGGCCACAAAAAGGCGGCTGTCTTGTCTTTGGCGGGATCGTTGGCCAGCAGGATTTTCAGACGCTCCGGCAAGCTGGCGGCGTTCTTGGCCATTTCGAGCGCGGGGAGCGCGGGCTTGGCCGAAGGACGGTATTCGTAGGTGGCGAGGTCGAGCACCAGACGCTGATCTTTGCCGTCGGTTCTGGACCCGTCGGCCGGGCGACTCTTCTTGTAGAAGCCCTGCCCGGCTTTGTCGCCCAGCCAGCCGCGCTTCGTCATCTCTTCCAGCACGGATGAAAAACCGCCTTGCGTCACGCCCTGGGGGAAATTTGCGGCCACGTGGGCCAGGATGTCGATGCCCACCATGTCCGCAAGCCGGAAGGTGCCGGTGCGAGGCCAGCCCAGCGCCGAGCCGGTCAGCGCGTCGACCTCTTCGATGGTCAGCTTTTGCTGCAGCATCAGGGTGGCGGCGTTGAACATGACGGCAACGCCGATGCGGTTGGCGATGAAGTTGGGCGTGTCGTTGGCGAAGACCACCTGCTTGCCGAGCGTACGATCTGCGAAAGCGGCAAACGCGGCTGCGAGGGCCGGATCGGTTTCGGCGGTTGGGATGACCTCAAGCAGGCGCATATAGCGCGGAGGGTTGAAAAAATGGGTGCCGAAGAAACGGTCTTTGCGCGCAGAGAGGCCGGCGGCGATCTGCTTGACCGGCAGGCCGGAGGTATTGGTGGTGAGCACGGCGTGGGGCGCGAGATGGGGTACGACGCGGGCCAGCAGGGCGGTCTTGATGGCCAGATTTTCGGCGACCGCCTCGACCACCCAATCGCACTGGGCCAGTTTGGGCAGGTCGTCGTCAAAGTTGCCGGCAGTGATGAGCGCCGCCAGCGAGGGCTCATAGAAGGCAGCGGGCCTGGACTTGTCCAGCGCTTTGAGGGCGGCTGCCGCTAGAGACTCCGGCGCGTTATCTTTGGGGGCGAGATCTAGCAGCAGCACGGGGATGCCAGCGTTGGCCAGGTGGGCGGCGATGCGGGAGCCCATGGTTCCCGCGCCGAGCACCGCGGCGCGACGGACCAGAAAGGGCTGGGCGGCGGCTGACGCGGCGGGAGTTGCGGCCGGGGAAATCGTGCTCATGCGGGCTCTCCCTCAAGCGGGTAGGATGCGGGAACCATCCACGGCGCGGAAACTCTCGCAGCATACGGAAGAGTGTCGGGCGGGGTCAAGGTGACCGAATATCGGGTAGTGGTGCCGTTTGAAATCCACAGGGGTCCTACTTTCTCGGTTAGAGCGGTAAACTTTGTTTATGTCGAAGAGAAAGCTCCGCATCGTCAAAACGGCCCCTGATGTCCTTAGCGTCTGTGAGCGCTGCAAAATGTCAAGCACTATATTGCCTTTATTAAGCCTCAATCTCGCATAGTAGGCGTCCTGCCCCGTCTCGCCATACCTTGAACCAAAAAAACGATGCAGGCATGTCCCTCGCAGTGATTCTGACCTGTAAGCGATTCCTATCTGTGTACGGCACTTCCCAAGTAGCTCCATGCACTACATGAACCACGCTAAATCTATTGTCTCCCTCAAAAGCCGAAACGAAATCAATGTTCCTCTGCTCACCCGGATCAAGCGAAAAAGATCGCATTTGGTCTTCCGGTCGCGAGGGGTTATCGTGCCGTAGATGTAGGGGAATTGGTAGAAATTCCCAATTCGACCATTTGGGTTCAATTGCACTTAGCTGAATGCTTACGTTCTCCACTGTGACCGCTTCGCTCCGATTTATGATTTCGATCTGATAGGCTCTTGCGCGCTGGTATGCGCGAGGCTCTCCAGATTGAACAGGCCACTCTCGCGGCGTTATTTGAACTATTTCGATCTTCCTTTCCAAACGCATGTGATCCATGCGCCATATGTAGTACCCCGTAATCAAACATGCCGCGCAAATGGCGATCCAACTCAGCCACGCTGGGACAGACACAAACTGAGTTATCAATCCCCATACGAGAAACGGGACTGCCCAGATCACGCCTACCACGGAGACACCCCAAACGATGTCGAGGAAACTGTTGTGGAAAGCAGTAATGTAATCCGACAGATAATCGAGGGTTTTGAAGCGTCTGAACAGCCATCTTCTCGTGCCGGGAAATGCCGCCAGAAGGATCGCAGCCATGACGATCGCGGCCAAGATGTAGAAGGCAGTGAATCTGCGCACGATGTCCCCCGCGCAGATAAGTATAGGCTTGAAATGGGCAAGAAATAGGCAACGCACAGCATTCGTGCTGCCAAATCCACGGCCTGTGGAAACCGAACGGCACCCCTACCGATTATCACCGCAAGGCCGCGCGGCGTTAGAACCTTCTTCGCAGGTATTCAAACACCACATAGCCAATGAGCGCTGAGATCATGGCGATGAAAAGATTCGTTCCGGTAAAGATGTCATTCAAGGCAACGGCAAAACTTTTCCCGCGTCCATTGGCAACGGTGAATTCTCCCATCAATAAATTGGAATAGAAGAGAAAGACAATGAACGCGACTTCGATGACGGCCCGCAGGACTGGGGCCGAGCGTCGACGATCTTTCCCTTCAAGAGGCATGGAGTGTTCATGGTATCAAGAATCGGGGATCAAGAATCGGTTTGCTGCCCGCTGCTTGGTAGCGCGCGCGTTTGACCCTGCCCGGTCACGGGCACTAGCTTGGAAGAGTGCGGGGGTGTGCAACGGCGCCCCGGAATAAGGAGCATGGATGCGAAGCAGGATGATCCCCCGGTTTTCAAATGCGGTTCTATCTCTGGCGCTGGCGAGTCTGGCATTCGCCGGCGCGCGGGCGCAGGACCTGAAGAGTTTTGAGCAGAGGATTACGACCAAAGTGCTGCCCAACGGGCTTACGCTGATTGTCTGCGAACGGCCGGAGGCGCCGGTCTTCAGCTATTCCACTTTTATTGACGCCGGCGACGTGAACGATCCCTCGGGCGAGAGCGGGCTGGCGCACATGTTCGAGCACCTGGCCTTCAAGGGGACCAGCGAGATCGGCACCAACGACTATGCGGACGAGAAAGTCGCGCTGGCCAAGGTAGAGGCGGCCAACGACGCCTACGAGGCCGAATTTCTGAAAGACGTAGGCCGCGACCCGCAGAAGCTGGCTGAATTGAAGAAGGCGTTCGTGGAGGCCCAGGCCGAGGCGCACAAGTATGTCATCCCCAACCAGTTTACCGACGTGGCCGAGCGCAACGGGGCTGAGGGGTTGAACGCCGAAACCGGCCTCGACGACACGATGTACTTCTGGTCTATGCCGGAGAACCGGCTGGAGCTGTGGGCATGGATGGAGAGCGGCCGGCTCAGCGACACTGTGCCACGCGAGTTCTACAAGGAGCGCGACGTGGTGATCGAAGAGCGGCGGATGCGCACCGACTCCAACCCCATTGGCCGGCTCTTCGAGCAGTTCGTGGCCACCGCCTATGTGGCCCATAATTACGGGCGCAGCAGCATCGGCTGGCCCAGCGAAGTGAGCCAGATCAACGCCACCGAGGCCATGGCGTTCCACAAGAAGTATTACGTGGGGGCCGATGAAGTAGTGGTGGTGGTGGGCGACGTGAAGGCATCGGAGGCGATGCCGATGCTGGAGAAGTATTTCAGCAAGATTCCCGGCGGCCCGAAGCCGGAGGAAATGGCCACGGTCGAGCCGAAACAGTTTGCCGAGAAGACGGTGACCATCCGGGAACAGACACAGCCCATCTACATTGAGGGCTACCATCGTCCCGATTACCGTGACCCGGACGACGCGGTTTACGACGCCATCAGCGACATCCTGTCGAACGGGCGGGTTTCGCGGCTCTATCGCAGCCTGGTGCGCGATCAAAAGATTGCCGCGGAGGCGGTGGGGTTCGGTGGATTTCCCGGCACAAAATACCCAGGCCTTTTCGTTTTCGGCGCCGTCCCCTTGCCGGGACACTCGCCAGCCGAGATGCGCGACGCAATTCACAAGGAAATTGAAAAGCTGAAGGCCTCTGACGTCAGCGACGATGAGTTGGCGATGTACAAGACGCGCACCCGCGCCGACTTGCTACGCGGACTGGCCGACAACCAGGGACTGGCGAACAGCCTGGCGGAGTACCAGACCCGCTACGGCGACTGGCGCGAACTGTTCCTGCAACTGGACAAGGTGGACAAGGTGACCAAGGCGGACATCCGGCGAGTGGCCAACCTGGTATTTGTGGCCAGCAACCGCACCAGCGCCGAAATCGACACCGAAGCGCCTGCAGCCTCAGCGCAGAAAGATGGAGGCGCGCAATGAAGAGCCTGTCCAGTAACTTCTCTTGGAGTCATCCGCTTTCAAAGATTTTCCTTGTCCTCGTCTGCGCGGGCTTGCTCGCGCCTACCGCGCTCAACGCACAGCAGAACAAACCTTGGGAAAAGATTCCGATACCCAAGCTGCATGAGTTCAAGCCTCAGCAACCCAAGCGCATTGAGCTCAAGAACGGGATCGTCGTGTTCCTGCAGGAGGATCACGAGCTGCCATTCGTTTCTGGCTCGGTGCTCATTCCGGGCGGCTCGCGCGATGAGGCTCCCGCCAAGACGGGCCTGGTGGGCCTCTACGGCCAGGCATGGCGTACCAGCGGCACGGCCAAGATGGATGGAGATGCACTGGACGATCTGCTCGAAGCCAAGGCAGCGCACATTGAGACTGCGGGCGACGATGACTCGACCGCGCTGGAGTGGGACTCGCTCAAGGCCGATGCGGACCAGGTGTTTTCTCTGGCATTGGACCTGCTGCTGCATCCCAAGTTCAGCGCGGCGAAGCTGGAACTGGCCCAGCAACAGGAAGCGACGGGCATTGTCCGCCGCAACGACGATGAAGGGGAGATCGCCAGCCGCGAGGCGGCCAAGCTGGTGTACGGCCCCAACAGCCCTTATACCCGGCAGCCGGAGTTGGCGACCATCGGCGCAGTCACCCTGCAGGATCTGAACGCCTGGCACGACAAGACCGTCGGAGGAAAGCTGGGCGGCGGCAAGCTGATCGTGAGCGTCAGCGGGGACTTCGACCCCGCGGCGATGGAAGCGAAGGTGCGCGCGGCTTTTGAAGGCCTGCCGCAGGTGAAGGCGGAGCGGGCCCGTCACGATGTCTTCGCCGGACCGACGCCGGGAATTTCCTTTATCAATAAAGAGGATGTCAACCAATCCAACGTGCAGATTGTGGGCCTGGGCACCGATCGCCGCAATCCCGACGTGCCCGCGCTGGCGGTGATGAATGAGATTCTGGGCGGCGGATTTGCCAGCCGCTTGTTCCAGAAGGTGCGCACGGAACTGGGACTGGCTTACGCGGTGGGAGGCGGCGTGGGCTTTGCCTACGACCATCCGGCGATCTTCCGCGTGGAGGTGCTGACCAAGAGCCCCTCGACTGTGGAGGCGACGCGCGCTGCATTGGCCGAGATCGACGGGCTCAAAACCAGGCCCTTCACGCAGGTGGAACTGGATCGCGCCAAGGACAACATTCTGAACTCGTTCCTCTTCAAATACGACACCAGGGAAAAGGTGCTCGCCGAGCGGGAGCGGCTGGAGTTCTACGGCTATCCGGCAGACTATCTTGAGACCTACAAAGCAGATCTCGAAAAGGTGACAATAGCCGACCTGAACGCGGTGGCGAAGAAGTACATTCACCCTGACACGCTGGCGGTGCTGGTGGTGGGCAACGGACCGGAGATCAAGCCGGGGCTCGACGAACTGAAATTGGGGCCGGTGAGTAAGATCGACATCACGATTCCGCAACCTGGCGCGCCGACGGGCAAGCAGCGTGGCGAGCCGGGGGCCGCGGAGAGCAAGCCGTGAGCGAAGCAAGAGAACTCGCTGCAGGGCGAGGTCCGGATTTGACGCCGGGCTCAAAGCTGGCCGTGGTCGTCATGGCGGCGGGCAAAGGGACACGGCTGAAATCCGGCCGGCCTAAGGTGCTGCACGAGATCGGCGGCAAGCCGCTGCTGGGCCATGTGATCGCCGCCGCCAGCCGGGTGGTGGCGCCGGGCGATATTTACGTCGTGGTCGGCCACCAGGCGGAGCGGGTGAAGGCCGCGGTGGCCGAAACCGGCGTGCGTTTTATTGAGCAGGCTGACCAGCGCGGCACGGGCCACGCGATTCAGTGCGCGCTGGCGGCGATCGCCGGCTACGAGCACATTCTGGTGCTTTCCGGCGATGTGCCGCTCATCCGGCCGCAAACAATTGAGCAACTCTGGAAATTCCACTTGGCGGAGCGGGCGACAATGACGCTCTTGACGGCCGTTCCAGCGGACCCCACGGACTATGGGCGGGTGATTCGCCGGTCACCTGATTCTCACCTCAGCCGCAAAGACCTGTTGCCTGAAGTGGAAGCCATCGTGGAGCAGAAGGCGCTGACCGCCGAACAGCAGAACGTGCGTGAGATCAACTCCGGGATCTACGCCTTCAGGACCGCGCCGTTGCGGGCGTATCTCGACAAACTCTCGACCAACAACGCTCATGGCGAGCTTTACCTGACGGATATGGCGGGCATCCTGAGCGCCGCCGGGGAACGGGTGGTCGCGATCGAGGCCGCCGATGCGGCAGAGGTGCTGGGCGCCAACACCATCGCCGAGCTGGTTGCCCTGGACGCCACCCTGCGCGCCGCCACGGCCAGCCGCCTGATGGCCGCGGGTGTGACCATCTTCCGGCCGGAAACCTGCGTGATCGACACAGAAGTCGAGGTGGCGCCCGATACGGTCATCGAGCCTTTTGTTCAATTGCTGGGCTCCACGCGCATTGGCGCCGATTGCCTGATCCGGTCCTACTCGGTGCTTGAAAACTGCACGCTGGGCAATTCGGTGCTGATTCGCCAGAGTTGCGTGATGGCGGAGTCCACGGTTGGGAACGGAGCCAAAATTGGGCCCTTCGCTCACCTGCGTCCGGGCAGCGAAATCGGCGATGAAGCCCATGTGGGCAATTTTGTGGAGACCAAGAAGGCCAGGCTGGGCAAGGGCGCGAAGGCCAATCACCTCACCTACCTGGGCGACGCCGAGATCGGCGAGGGAACCAACATCGGCGCGGGCGTGATTACCTGCAACTACGACGGCGTCCAGAAACACACCACATCCATCGGCAAGGACGTCTTTGTGGGCAGCGATTCCACCCTGGTGGCGCCGGTGACGGTGGAGGATGGAGCCTATATTGGCGCCGGATCGTGCATTACCAAAGATGTACCGGCCGGATCGCTGGCCGTGGCCCGCGCTCAACAGATTGTGAAACCAGGGTGGGCCGCCGCCCGGCGCAGCCGCCGGAAACCGCCGCAATAACCGCCTCCGTTCCCTGCCCGGCCAGTTTCGCCTGCAACAATAAAATCAACGAGTTATCGGAAATCCGGCCGATCATCTCCGTAGTACGCTGCCGGGTTTTGGCTCTGCCTGCTGGGCTTTCCCATCGAGCTCAAAAGAGCCAAGCTCCCGCATCAAACCTATAAACGAACCCTAGAGAATCGCATTGCACGGGACATAGCAAAGGGCGTAACTTTTCCACAGGCTGTTTCAAAACCCGCATTGGAAATGATGGGCTAGCAAAAACACTCTTCGGTTGTAGCAATGAGCCGCTTGCTTCATCCACTGGAATGAAGATCGGCGCTTCAAAGGTTTCGGCGCGGATCAGGAGCGGATGCGGGCAAGAAAGAGTCGATACGGAACGATTCACTGCATTTTGATTCGGCCTTGTACCCGCAGACACACTGCAAGGCTAGAGATAACTGGATGAGAGGTTACCCTGGCGGCCGTTTCCGTGGCGCTATCGGGACCCTTGGGAGGAACCGGCTTGGCGCTGAACCTGGCGGCGATAGGATCGCCGAACCCGGAGTTGAACCCGCACCCGGCAGGAGACGTGCGCGCGGTGGCCAGACGGCGCAGGCCGGCACGGATTCTGGTGGTGGATGACGAGGCCCACGTCCGTTCGATGATTGGCGCCACCCTGGACCACCAGGGGTATGAGGTGCAGTTGGCCAACAACGGCCATGATGCGCTGGAGACCCTGGAACAGAACACATTTGACCTGGTATTGACCGACATTGTGATGCAGGATGGGAACGGGATTACCTTGCTGGAACGGATCCGCGCGCAGCAGCCCAACATTCCCGTGGTGATGGTCACGGCGATTCACGACATCAGCGTGGCCATCGACGCCATGCGCCGGGGCGCTTATGACTACCTGCTCAAGCCCTTTGAGCGGGAGCACCTGGTGAGCACGGTGCAGCGCGCGCTGGACCACCGCGAAGCCCTGCAAGAGAGCCACAACTACCAACAGAGCCTGGAACAGGTGGTGCGCGCCCGGACGGAGATGCTCCGCCAGGCCATGGAAGATCTGGAGCACTCCTACGACGTGACCCTGGAAGCCCTGGGTGACGCGCTGGACCTGAAGGACTCAGAGACTGAAGGCCACTCCAAGCGTGTAACCGCTTACACCATCGCGCTGGCACGGGCCATCGGCATTCCGCCGGCGGAAATCAAGGTGATCGCGCGCGGCGCTTTTCTGCACGACATCGGCAAGATGGCCATTCCCGATGAAATTTTGCGCAAACCCGGCAAATTGACCCCCGAAGAGCAGGTGGTCATGCGCGACCACTGTTCGCGCGGCTACCACATGCTGCGCAAGATTCCCTATCTCAGCGAAGCGGCGGAGATTGTCTTCTCCCATCAGGGGCACTTTGACGGCAGCGGCTACCCCAGCGGACTGCGCGGAAAAGAGATTCCAGTCGGAGCGCGCATCTTTGCTGTCGCCGACACGCTTGACGCCATTACCAGCGACCGACCTTACCGCAAGGCGCGCCAATTCGACGTGGCCCGGGATGAGATTCTGCGCTGCTCCGGAACGCAATTCGATCCAGGCGTGGTCGAGGTCTTCCTCAAGATTCCCAATGATCTTTGGAACGAGTTGCGCTCTGAGATCACTGGCCAGAGTCGGAAGTTCTCTACCTTCGACATTGCGAGCACTGCCCTTCCACCCACGCTTTGAGACGTTAACCATCCCCTTCCATGGGCGAAGAGCGCGCATCTAACCGATGTGTCCGGCAATCCCCTTTTTGGAGCAGAAACCATGCCCGCTCTTTCCTCCGCTGAAATTACAACTCGTTTGAGTTCCCTGCCGGCCTGGCAGGTGAAGAACGGTGAGCTGACCCGAACCTTTCAATTTGAAGACTTCCGCGCCGCGCTGCGCTTTGTTAACCGCGTGGGTGAGCTGGCGGAGGAAGCCGGCCACCATCCGGATATCGATATCCGCTACAACAAGGTTCGACTGGCCCTGGTGACCCACGATGAGGGCGGCCTGACCTCGAAGGATTTCGACCTGGCAGCGAGAGTCAAGTAAGGGGCCTGCCGCGACCGGCTTTGTGCAGGAGGGTGAGACGGTTGTAGCTTTCCGGGTTCCGGCGTTCCGGGTTCGGCCCTCAGGGTTCGTCCGGTGGGTAGTGTCCTATTAGTGCGTTGCTCCGGAGTGTGTGCATCGGCTGCTTTGCGTCGAGGTTCTTCGAATCGTTGCAAGGCACAGACAGAAAAAAACCGGCCATCATGATCGGCTGCAAGATGCAGTGTCAAGCTGACCGGGTCAGGAAATTTAAACGGCAATGCCAAGAGTGTTTCACCACGTTCAAATCAGAGATGTGCGCACCGTCACAACGCTTTGCCGGTTCATTTGGATCGCTCCCAATCTGCTGTCAAGCAACGCAGTGTTAGGACACTACCCCTCCGGTGGGTCGTCGCCGTGTATCCCAAAATGTGGATTTGAGGGCTGATCTTCGGCCTCATGGAGCTTTTTCAGTGTATTTCGGTACCACCAGGCGGCTGCCAAGCCCCCGGCAAAGGCCGACGCCGTGGCAATCAGCCCCAGCTTGATCCAGCCGGCTGACCAAGTAGCTTTGGTGGGCGAAGGGGATGAAGGATCAGATTCCAAAGCGTTTGTCCTATCTTAGATAAACTTTCGCATAAGCAATTCCTGATTTTCTCGGCACCGAGATTCGTAACCTTAGATGCGGAGACCTTGGAGAAGATTGCACATCGAGACTGCCTTAATTATTTCGATTTTTGTATTTGACTTGGACCCAATCTATGCTATCGTGTATATATTCCAGTGATGGAGGCGGCATCGCTTGTCTCTCCTGAATTGGAAGTAAGTTGCGTCACTGGCCTCCCGGCACGAACAGCAAGACCGTTCGTGCCGCCTTTTTTTTGCGGCCTAATCAACGCTGCGCCATTCCCGGTTCCCTGTTCCCTATTCAGTGCTCCTTCCGGTTTCGGTCTAAAATGGCTTCGAGGTCAAAACAGCGTTGAGAGCGCTCACCATGAAGAATTGGATGAAGCACCGTTGGATTCTCGGATTAGCCGTCTTCGCGATCACCGCGGCGAGCTATGCGCAGTGGTCGAACCCGGCCGCCGATGTTCCTGCCTACCACCCCTCCGCTCCGCTTAAGGTCAGCGCCTTGCCGCCCATCTTGTCCGGCGCGCAGCTTACGGGTGACAACTTCCGCTATCCGTGGCAGGTGCATGCCTACCAGCAGGCGGCCAAGATCGGCAATGTGCTTTACCAGCTGCCCTGCAACTGCCGCTGCGACCGTGCCCTGGGCCACACCAGCCTGCGCAGTTGTTATGAGGGGCTGCATGGGACTGAGTGCTCCACCTGCGCCAAAGAGGAGCTCTTCGCCTACCAGCAAACCAGGCTTGGCAAGAGCCCGGCTGAGATTCGCGCCGGCATCGCCAACCACGCGTATGAGGCCATCGATTTAGAGCAGCAGTAAGAGCCAATCGGATCATACGAACCTGAGTTGACAGCAAACCCAAAGCCCGGCAAATCGCCGGGCTTTTTTTTGCTTGACAAACAGCTCAATACTTGTTTACTCTATGCCTGATGAGAACAAGCCTATGAGTGAAACAGCTTCCCGCGATCTATTTCCCGGCGCACTCGAAATGATGATCCTGGAGTCGCTTCGCCGCCAGCCAGCCCACGGATATGCGCTGGTGCAGCACATCCAGCAACGATCGAACAACCTGCTGCAGGTGGAAGAGGGTTCGCTTTACCCGGCGCTGCAGAGGCTGCTCAAGGCCAAGTTGGTCAAGGCCGAGTGGGGCGTCTCCGCTACCAATCGCCGCGTACGAACCTACCAGATCACGGCTTCAGGAGTTCGCCATCTGGAGCAGCAGATCTCGAGCTTCGAGCGCATGTTCGAAGGCATTGCGCTGGTCCTCGATCCGGCCAAATCCCCAGCCAGTTAAGAGGAGTTTCGCATGAACTGGATAACGAATATCTTCCGCCGCCGCAAGCTTTATGACGACCTCTCCGAGGAGATGCGCCTGCATATTGAAGAACGCGCCGTGCAGTTGATGGGCCAAGGCATGAGCCGGAAGGAGGCCGAGCAAGCTGCGCGCCGCGCCTTTGGCAACCGAACCCTGCTCGAGCAGCGCAGCCGTGAAGTGTGGCAGTGGCCTACGCTCGAATCGATCTGGGCCGACGTGCGATTTGCCCTGCGCCAGATACGCCGTTCACCCGGATTTGCCATCGCCGCCGTCGTGACCATGGCATTGGCCATCGGCGCCAACAGCGTCGTATTCAGCGTGATGAACGGGCTGATTCTGCGGCCCCTCCATGTCCCACACGCGGAGAGTCTCTATGCCATTGAGCGCGCCAGCGACAAGGACACAAGCCAGTCGTATCCCGACTATCAGGATCTGCGGCTCCGGAATCACAGCTTTGAGGACCTGGCGGCATACAGCATTCCCCAGGTGGGACTCGATACCGGCAAAGGTCCAATCGCTACCTGGGGCGTGGAGGCAACCGGGAATTACTTCGATGCGCTGGGCATCCAGCCCTTTATGGGCCGCTTCTTCCACAATTCCGATGAACACGGGCCAAATAGCGCTCCCTATATCGTGCTCAGCTACGCGTACTGGCACAGCCAGTTTCTCGACGATAAGAGCGTTCTGGGCCGCACCGTCCAGGTGAACAAGCATCCGTTCACCGTTCTCGGCGTGGCGCCGCCTGACTTTCGCGGCACCCTGGTGTTTTACTCGCCCAACTTTTTCGTACCGCTGGTCGACAAAGAGGAGGTGGAGGGCGCCACAGACCTGACCGATCGCGGAAGCCGTGGGCTCCTGCAAGTCATAGGACACCTCAAGCCGGGAGTAACGCCCGCACAGGCAACCGCCGATTTGAACTCGATCGGCTCCTGGCTCGAAAAGGCTTATCCGAAAGAGGAACGCCAGATGAACTTCGCCCTCGGAAGGCCAAGGCTTCTCGGCGATCAGTTCTCGGGTCCCTTCCGGGCATTCTTTGCCGCACTGATGGGGCTGGCAGCTTTGATTCTTCTGGCCGCGTGCGCCAACTTGGGCAGCCTGTTTGCCGCGCGCGCTGCCGATCGTTCGCGCGAGTTGGCACTGCGCCTGGCACTCGGATCAAGCCGGAATCGCATCCTGCGCGGCTTGTTGACTGAGGCCATGCTGATTTCCCTCGTCGGCGGCTCTGCGGGACTTGCGGCCAGCGAGGCTCTTTTGCGCTGGCTGAGCATGTGGCAGCCGTTTGGTAATTTCCCTCTGCATACTTCAGTGAACCCCGATTCCACGGTGATAGGGGTCGCGTTTCTTCTGACTCTTCTCAGCGGATGCCTCTTTGGGTCAGTCCCAGTCGGTCAGGTTTTACGCATGAGTCCTTACGAGATCGTGAAGGCGGGTTCAACGGCCAAAGTGGGAAGGCGGCTCTCCGCCCGGGATGTATTGCTCGTCATGCAGATATCCATCTGCGCCGTGCTGGTTACCTCTTCTCTCGTTGCCGTGCGCGGAATGGTGCGCGCGCTGCACTCCAATTCCGGCTTCAACCCACAGCACTCCATTCTGGTCAGCGCCGATCTGCACATGGCCGGTTACACCAGCGGCGACCAGGTGCCCATCATGCAGAGAAAAATCCTGGACGCAGTAGAAGCAATTCCCGGCGTGGAGTCGGCGGGATTGACAGATCCGCTGCTGCTCAACGACACCAACCCCTCAAATGTTTTTACAGACGACACGGAAGACCTGAGGGCTTCGCATGCTGCGGCCACACCGTATCTGTTCCGCATATCGCCCGCATACCTTCAGGCAGAGGGAACAGCACTGCTTGCGGGGAGAACTTTCACAAGGCATGACGACCAGAACTCGCCGCGCGTGGCCGTAGTCAATCGGGAGTTTGCGCGTGAAGTTTTCGGCTCGGCAACCGTTGCTTTGGGCCGGAAATTCAAAATGCCGGACGGAACCCGTGTTGAGGTAGTGGGCATCGCCGAAGACGGGAAATACAATACCCTGACCGAAGATCCGCACCCGGCCCTGTTTCTTCCCATCCTGCAATGGCCCTCCAACTCGGCTTGGATGGTGGTGCGGTCCAGCCGCGACCCGCAGCAACTCGGGGCAGACATTCGGCGCGCGCTGCACCAGGTGGACGCAGGGCTGCCCGTCGAGGTCGAAAAGCGCAACGACGAAATGGTCACGAGCCTGTTTGGCCCGAAGATGGCTACGATTGCGCTCGGCGTTCTCGGAGCGATGGGCGCCATGCTGTCGATCACAGGCATCTTTGGCATGGCTGCGTACTCCGTAAGCAAGCGGCTGCGGGAGTTGGGCATTCGCATGGCCCTCGGCGCGCAGCGCAGAGAGGTGTTGCAGGCGGCGTTGGGACGTCCCTTGAAGTTGCTGGCTTTTGGCTCGGCGGCCGGCCTGATCCTCGGACTCCTGGCCACCCGAGTGCTGGCTTTCATTGTGTATCAGGCCACGCCGCGCGATCCCCTGGTCCTGGCCGGCGTGGTCCTGGCGATGTTGTTGCTGGGACTGCTGGCCACCTGGATTCCAGCCCAGCGCGCGCTCTCGGTCAATCCCTTGATCCTGCTGCGCGAGGAGTAAATTTGATCGATTCTCAGCCAGTTAAGAGGAGTTTCGCATGAACTGGATAACGAATATTTTCCGCCGCCGCAAGCTTTATGACGATCTCACTGAGGAGATGCGCCTGCATATTGAAGAACGCGCGGTGCAGTTGATGGGCCAAGGCATGAGCCGGAAGGAGGCCGAGCAAGCCGCTCGCCGCGCCTTTGGCAACCGAACCCTGCTTGAGGAGCGAAGCCGCGAAGTGTGGCAGTGGCCCACGCTGGAATCGATCTGGGCCGACGTGCGATTTGCCCTGCGCCAGTTGCGCAAGTCTCCCGGATTTGCAATCGCCGCCGTGTTGACTCTGGCCTTGGCCATCGGCGCCAACAGCGTCGTCTTTGCAGTTATCAACGGGCTGTTCCTGAGGCCACTGAACGTTCCCGATGGAAAGAGTCTTTATGCGATCCAGCGGGGAAACGAGAAATATATCATTCAGTCGTATCCGGATTATCTCGATCTGCGCGACCGCGACCGCAGCTTCGAGGGCTTGGCTGCCTACACCATTGTGCAAGCCGGTTTGGACACGGGCAAAGATCCATCGCATGTTTGGCTTTTTGGAGTGAGCGGGAACTACTTTGATGTATTGGGCATTCAACCGTATCTTGGCCGCCTCGTTCACCGGTCAGATGAGCATGGGCCCAACAGCGCTCCTTATGTAGTGCTGAGTTATGCCTATTGGCACAGCCACTTTCAGGATGATCGAAGCGTGGTGGGCCGAACCGTTCAACTGAACAAGCATCCCTTCACGATTCTTGGTGTGACGCAGCCCGCGTTCCACGGAACCCTGGTGTTCTTCTCGCCTGATGGTTTTGTGCCCATTGTGAACCAGGGGCAGTTGCAGGCGTGGGCTAACCTGAACGATCGCGGCACGCGGTGGGTGTTTGAAGTGCTGGGCCATGTGAAGGCCGGAGTGACGGCGGCGCAGGCGGCTGCCGATTTGAGTTCTATCGGTTTCTATCTGGCGAAAACCTATCCCAAGGACGATGACCAGAGCAGCTTCACACTGGTCCGACCGGGATTGCATGGCGATTTTTTTGCTCCCGCGATGCGCGCATTTCTAACGGGGTTGATGCTGCTCGCCGGGCTGATACTGCTGGCGGCTTGCGCGAACCTGGGCAGCCTGTTCGCTGCGCGCGCCGCTGATCGGGGGCGGGAAGTGGCACTGCGCCTGGCGCTGGGGTCGACCCGGATTCGGATTTTGAGGCAATTGTTTACGGAGGCCCTGCTCATTTCGACGATTGGAGGCGCCGCGGGACTTGCCGGGGGCGTGGCTCTGTTGCACTGGTTGAGTAACTGGCAGCCGTTTCCACAATTTCCTATGAACATTCCGGTCTCGCCGGACGCAAAAGTCTACATGGTGGCGCTGGTGTTGGCGCTGGCCAGCGGATTCCTCTTCGGTATTGTTCCGGTGCGCCAGGTGCTTCAAGCTAATCCCTACGAGATCGTGAAAGCCGGTTCGAACGCAAGGCTGGGGCGGCGAGTTACAGTGCGGGACTTGTTGCTCGGATTGCAGATTGCTATCTGTGCGGTGCTGGTGACTGCTTCGCTGGTGGCTGTGCGAGGCATGGCGCGATCGATGCACGCACAACTGGGCTTTGATCCGGAGAACGTGATGCTGGTGGATACGGACCTGGGTATGGCCGGATACAAGGACGAAAGTATACCCGCGATGCAGAGGCGCATGATCGATGCGGTCAAGACGATTCCAGGCGTGGCTTCGGTAGGTCTAGTGGGTATTCCGCCATTGCATATGGGTTGGGACATCTCGCCGGTATTTACCGACCAGGCGACCGACCTGCGGCAATCGAATGCTGCGGCTGTGGCGATACGGTACGGAATTTCTCCCGAGTACTTTCAGGCGGCGCACACCGTGTTGCTGGCGGGCAGGAATTTCAACTGGCATGACGACATGGATGCCCCACGCGTGGCTGTGGTGAATCGCGAATTTGCCCGCACGATTCTTGGGTCCGCGAAGGATGCTATTGGGAAACACTTCAAAACGCAGGATGGGAAGCGCATTGAAGTGGTGGGCATTGTAGAAGATGGGAAGTATACCGCGAATATTGCAGAAGATCCGCAACTGGCGATGTTCCTCCCTTTTCTGCAATGGCAGATGAATGAGACGAACCTGGTGGTTCGAGCAAATCAAGAGATGAGCCGCGATCCACAACAAGTTGCCTCGGCGATCCGGCGAAAAATAGGTGATTTGGATACAGGACTGCCCGTTTTCATACAGACTTGGGATGAAGAAATGAACGGCGCTCTGTTTGCCTCGCGCATGGCAACCGTGTCGCTCGGTATGCTGGGCGTGATGGGCGCCATGCTGTCGATCACAGGCATCTTTGGCATGGCTGCGTACTCGGTCAGCAAGCGGCTGCGGGAGTTGGGCATTCGCATGGCGTTGGGCGCGCAGCGCAGAGAGGTGTTGCAGGCGGCGTTGGGACGTCCCTTGAAGTTGCTGGCTTTTGGTTCGGCGGCCGGCCTGATCCTCGGACTCCTGGCGACCCGTGTACTGGCTTACATCGTGTATCAGGCTACTCCCCGCGATCCGCTGGTCCTGGCCGGCGTGGTCCTGGCCATGTCGTTGCTGGGACTGGTCGCTACTTGGATTCCAGCGCAACGGGCGCTCTCGGTCAATCCTTTGATCCTGCTGCGCGAGGAGTGAGGAAGGTTTCCGCAAAAAACCTAATTGGCGTAGAATATAGCTATGCAGCACGAGCCAGTTGGCCCGGCTCGCACCCAGGTTGGGGGCGTCACGGTTTCGACGGGATCGATTGCGGCTTAGGAGGCATGTCAGGGTGTGGGCACCTGTAATCGCCTGCAAAACAAAAGTTGCCAACGATAATCTGGCACTTGCAGCTTAATTA